>Ga0209370_1001683_pt1 | contig 18499 bp, 19 predicted proteins | sample AgamicAtPrz_FD_187164 | JGI IMG/M metagenome (GOLD analysis project Ga0209370, IMG submission 187164) | Agave microbial communities from Guanajuato, Mexico - At.P.rz (SPAdes) (version 2) | ecosystem: Host-associated > Plants > Phyllosphere > Phylloplane/Leaf | place: Guanajuato, Mexico... | reverse complement strand
TCGTGCTGATCCTCAGCATCATCGTGCACATCTACGCCGGCATCTGGATCAAGGGCTCGATCGGCGCCATGCTGCATGGCTGGGTCAGCCGCGCCTGGGCGCGCAAGCACCATGAGTTGTGGTACCGCGAAGTGACCGGCGACAAGACCCCGGGCAGTCATGGACGGAAAGAAGGATGAGCGCTTGAGCACGATACTCGAACCCGGGCAGATCGAAGCATCGGCGGTGATGCCACCGTTTCTGCACCTGCCCCCCGCCAACCTGTTCGAGCTGCGCGCCGCGCGCCTGGAGCAGCTGGCTGAGGGCAACGCCCTTGGCAATTACCTGAAACTGGCGGCCCGGTTGTGTCGCATTCAGCAGCAGCTTGTGGATAACCCGCCGGGCGATATGCCGGTGGCCGAGCAGCGTCAACGCCTGTGCATAAGTCATGGTTTGCCGCCGTTGGCGGCTGACAGCCTGGTACGCGAAGGCCCGTGGCTGGCCTGGTTGCAGGCCTTGCTTGAGGACTTCGACGCTGACACCAGTGGCCCGTTGGGGGCTGCGCTGCAAGCCCTGCGTGGCAGTGGCGACGATCAACGCAAGGGCTGGGGCATTGCCCTGCTCGCCGGCCAGTACGACGCCGTGCCGGCGGCGTTGGTGCCATTCCTCGGCGCCGCGTTGCAGGCGGCCTGGGCCAGCTGGCTGCTGGCACTGCCCGCGCCGGAGCTCAAGCCCGCCGGCAGCCTGGCCCAATGCCCGGCCTGCGGTTCGCCGGCAATGGCCGGGGTAGTGCGCAACCGCGGCAAGCACAATGGCCTGCGTTACCTGGCCTGTTCGCTGTGTGCCTGTGAGTGGCATGTGGTGCGGGTCAAGTGCGTGTATTGCGAGTCGAGCAAGGACTTGCGCTACACCAGCCTCGACGACGACCGCCATGCCCCGGGCAAGGCGCCGTTGCGGGCCGAGTGCTGCCCCACGTGCAAAAGCTACCTGAAGCACAACTACCTGGAAAACGATGCGGCCGCGGAGCCCTTGGCCGATGACCTGGCCAGCCTGGCGCTGGATATTCGCCTGGACGAGGAGGGCTTCCAGCGGTTGGCACCGAACCTGATGCTCGCACCCGGGTAGCGGAGAGTGTCTACACTGTAAGACCGAGTCGCCCTTTTCGCGGACATGCCCGCTCCCACGTGGACCTGCGCAAAACCTTGTGGGAGCGGGCACGCCCGCGAAGAGGCCAGAACAGACAACGGAATAGTCCAAGGTAGTACCGCATGTCCTCCAGCCTAGCCAGCGACACCCCACGCCTGCCCTCCATCGACACCCTTTTGCGCCACCCGGCCTGCCTCCCGCTGATCGACCGCCATGGCCGCGACACGGTCCTTGCCACCCTGCGCCAACTGCTCGACGACCTGCGCGACCCAGCCCGCAACGGCCAGCTCAGCGCCGCCGAACTCGCCGCCGAGGTCCTGCTGGGCCGCGCCGGCGAACGCCTGGCCCATCAGCAGCGCAGCCAGGTCCGCCGCGTCTTCAACCTCACCGGCACCGTGCTGCATACCAACCTTGGCCGCGCCCTGCTGCCGGAGGAAGCCATCGAGGCCATGCAGACCGCCGCCCGCCACCCGCTCAACCTCGAATTCGACCTGGCCACCGGCAAGCGCGGTGACCGCGACGACCTGATCGAAGGCCTGATCCGCGAGCTGACCGGCGCCGAAGCCGTCACCGTGGTCAACAACAATGCCGCCGCCGTGCTGCTGGCGCTCAACAGCCTGGGCGCGCGCAAGGAAGGCATCATTTCCCGCGGTGAACTGATCGAGATCGGCGGCGCTTTCCGTATTCCCGACATCATGGCCCGCGCCGGCGTCAAGCTGCATGAGGTCGGCACCACCAACCGCACCCACGCCCGCGATTACGAGGCCGCCATCAATCCGCGCACCGGCTTGCTGATGCGTGTGCATTGCAGCAACTACAGCATTCAGGGTTTCACTACCCAGGTCGCCACCGCCGAGCTGGCGCGCATCGCCCACCAACATGACTTGCCGCTGCTTGAAGACCTGGGCAGCGGCAGCCTGCTCGACCTGACCCGCTGGGGCCTGCCCGCCGAGCCGACCGTGCGCCAGGCCCTCGCCGATGGCGCCGATATCGTCACCTTCAGTGGCGACAAGCTGCTGGGCGGGCCGCAAGCCGGGATCATCGTCGGTCGCAAGGCGCTGATCGCCAGGATCAAGAAGAACCCGCTCAAACGCGCGCTGCGTGTCGACAAGATCACCCTCGCGGCGCTCGAAGCGGTGCTGGCGCTGTACCGCAACCCCGACCGCCTGGCCGACCGCCTGCCCAGCCTGCGCCTGCTGACCCGCAGCCAGGCCGATATCCACGCCCAGGCCGAGCGCCTGGCCCCTGAGCTGAAGGCCTGCCTCGGTGAGCAATGGCAGGTCAGCGTGGCGCCGGCACTGGGCATGATCGGCAGCGGTAGCCAACCGGTAGCGCGCCTGCCGAGCGCTGCGCTGTGCCTGCGCCCGCAGGTGTCGAAAAAGCTGCGTGGGCGCAGCCTGCATGTGCTGGAGCGGGCCTTGCGCGACCTGCCGGTGCCGGTGCTCGGCCGTATCGACGACGACGCCCTGTGGCTGGACCTGCGCCAGCTGGATGACGAAGCCCAGTGGCTGGCGCAGTTGCCTGCCCTGCAATTGGGGCCGGTGCAGTGATCGTAGGTACCGCCGGCCACATCGACCACGGCAAGACCGCGTTGCTGCAGGCGCTGACCGGCCAGGCCGGAGACCAGCGCCAGGAAGAGCGCGCCCGTGGCATGACCATCGACCTTGGCTACCGTTATGCGGCGCTGTCCGAGGGAGCCGCGCTGACCGGCTTCATCGATGTGCCGGGCCATGAGCGGTTCATTCACAACATGCTGGCCGGCGCCCACGGCATCGACCTGGTGCTGCTGGTGGTGGCCGCCGACGATGGGGTGATGCCGCAAACCCGCGAACACCTGGCCATCATCGAACTGCTGGGCATTCCCCAGGCCCTGGTGGCAATCAGCAAATGCGACCGGGTTGAGCCCGCGCGCCTGGCCGAAGTGCAGGCGCAGGTCGAGGCCTTGTTGTCGTCGGGGCCCTATGCCGGGGCGCCGCAGTTTCCGTTGTCGAGCGTGACCGGCGAAGGCATTGATGCCCTGCGCCAGGCCCTGCTGGCGGCGCAACAGCAGGTACGCCAGCGCAGCACACGCGGGGGGTTCCGCCTGGCCGTCGACCGCGCTTTCGCCATTACCGGTGCGGGTGTGGTGGTGACCGGCACCGCGCTGGCCGGGCGGGTCAGCGCAGGCGAGACCTTGCTGCTGGGCAAGGCTGGCAAGCCGGTGCGGGTGCGTGGCCTGCATGCGCAGAACCAGGCCGCACTGGTCGCCGAAGCGGGCCAGCGGGTGGCGCTGAACATCGCGGCCGAACGCCTGGCGGTAGAGCAACTGCACCGCGGTGACTGGCTGGTACCCGGTTGGCTGCATGCGCCCAGCGTGCGGGTCGATATCGAGCTGTACCTGTTGCCGGGCGAAACCCGCACCTTCGAACATTTCAGCGCCGTGCACGTACACCTCGGCACCCAGGATGTCACCGCCCGGGTGGCGTTGCTCGAAGGTGAAACCCTGATGGCGGGCCAGCGCATGTTCGCCCAGCTATTGCTCAACGCGCCGCTGCAAGCAGTACATGGCGACCGCCTGGTGCTGCGCGACCAGCGCGCCCAGCGCACCCTGGGCGGTGGCAAGGTGCTTGACCCGTTCGCGCCAAGCCGTCAGCGCCGCAGCGAACAGCGTTTGCGGCAGCTACAGGTGCTACGTGATGCAGAGGGCCTGGAGCAGGCTCTGCCGGCACTGCTCGCCAGCGCCCCGGGTGGTATCGACCCGCAGCGCCTGGAGCGGCAGTTCAATCGCCTGCGCGACACCTGGCAGTTGCCGGACAACGCGCGGGTAGTGGCAACCCGGCAGGGCCAACTGCTATTCGCCAACGACCAGTGGCAGGCGCTCAAGCGCCAGGTGCTTGGGCAGTTGGCGCTGTTCCACGAGCAGGAGCCCGACCAACTGGGCCCGGATCGTGACCGTCTGCGCCGTTTCGCAGGGTTGCCGCTGGAGCGGCCCGCTTTCGTCAGCCTGGTGGATGAACTGCTCGATGAGGAGGCCATTGCCAGCAGCGGCCCATGGCTGCACCTGCCCGAGCACAAGGTACAGTTGAGCGAAGCCGACAGTGCGTTATGGGCCCGGCTGCAACCCAGGTTGCTTGCAGGGCAATACGATCCGCCTTGGGTCCGGACGCTGGCGAGCGAAGAAAACTGTGCCGAAGCCGATGTGCGCCTGTTGCTGCGCAAGCTGGCCCGCCTGGGCCTGGTGCACCAGGTGGTACGCGACCTGTTCTACCCCGAGGCGACGCTACGGCGCATGGCAGAGCTGCTGCTGGGGCAGGCCGGGGACACGCCGATAGTGCAGGTTGCCGCGTTTCGCGATATGTTGGGCATCGGTCGCAAACGCAGTGTGCAGATTCTGGAATACTTCGACCGCATTGGCCTGACCCGCAGGGTGGCCGATCAGCGTCACATTCGCGCCGACAGCGCCCTGGCCCAGCAGCAGGCCAGGCACTGAGTTCAAGGAAGGCAATCGCGCCCGGTGGCGCGGCCGGGCTTCAAACCCGGTTGGGGACGGCAGCCGTTCCCGGGCAGGTTCGACTCCCGCTGCCTTCCGCCATTTTCCTTTCAGGGCCTAAGCCCGCTCCCCGCACAAATCCAGAGCAAACCACCGCTCTGCTGTATCGACGTCCAGGCCAGCCCCCAGCAGCGCAAGCATCTTGCCCAGCGCAGCCTCGCGGGTCATGCCGCCACCGCTGACCAGCCCGGCCCCGCGCAAGCGGTTACCGGCTGCATAGGTATCGAACACCACCGAGCCTTCCGGGCATTGGCTGATCGCAGCCAGCAACACGCCGCGCTGGCGCGCCGCGCTCAGCACATCGAGTAGTGCCTGGTCGTCCGACGGCCCGGTACCGCTGCCATAGCACTCCAGCAGCAAGCCTTGCACGCCACTGCTCAGCACGGCGTGCAGATGGCTGGCCTGCAGGCCTGGGAACACCGGCATTACTGCCAGGTTGACCGCTTGGCGCGGGTGCCGGTAGTCCAGTTCGGCGGGAAGCGCCGCCGCCCGCTCGCCGTCGCGCTGGCGCGGCAGCGCGGCGAAGGCGTCGAAGGCCTCGCTGCGCAGCTTCGATGCCCGGCAGCCATGCAACAACTGGCCGTGGAAGTACAGCTGCACGCCACCCTGCAGGCCATGTTCGAACTGGCGCAGCGCACCGCACAAGTTGTCCCATGCATCGCTGCCGGGCGCACCTGCCGGCAGCATCGAGCCGGTCAGCAGCACCGGCACCGGCAGGCCGAGCAACAGGAACGACAACGCGGCAGCGCTGTAAGCCAGGCTGTCGGTACCGTGCAGTACCAGCACACCGTCATGGCCAGCGTCCACGGCGGCGACGATGGCATCGCGCATTGCCAGCCAGTTGTGCTGTTGCATGTTGGCGCTGTCGAGCAGCGGGTTCATTTCCTGCAGGGCCCAATGCACCTTCGGCGCATCGGCCATCGAAGCGAAATGTTCGCGCATCCGTGCCTCGAAACCACCTGCCGGCGCCAGGCCTTCAGGGGTTTCGAGCATGCCGATGGTGCCCCCGGTATAGAGGACGAGGAGATTGTTTACTGCACGCATGGAAAGCATCCGTAGCGATGAGCGGAAAAAGAAAAGCCGCCCGCAGATGGGGCGGCTTGGCAGGCCAGAATATCAGCGCTGGGTTTGCGCTTGGGCAACTGCCTTGTCAGTGGCGGTTTCCACCTGCGGATTGGCAGGCCAGGCGTTGCGGTCCAGGTCGAGGTCGGCGAACTTGGCCGAATCGAACACTGGCTGGTCGACACCTGCCTTGCGCTGCTCGTCGTAGTCGCGCATGACGCGCAGGCCGACCTTGAACAGCAGGGCCAGGGCAATCAGGTTGACGAACGCCAGGCAGGTCATGGTGATGTCGGCAAAGGCGAACACGGTCGACAGGTCCTGCAGCGAACCCCATACCACCAGCGCCAGCACCAGGCCGCGGAACACCATCAGCACCACACGGTTGCGGCTGAGGAACTGCAGGCTGTTCTCGCCCAGGTAGTAGTTGTAGAGGATGCAGGTGAAGACGAACAGCGACAGTGCAACGCTGACGAACACGCGGCCCCAGTCACCGACCACGGCGGCCAGCGAGTTCTGGGTCAGGACGATACCGTCACCTTCGAAGCCCGGGGTGTAGAAGCCCGACAGCAGGATCAGCAGGGCGGTGCAGGTGCAGATCACGAAGGTGTCGAGGAACACGCTGAAAGCCTGGACCACGCCTTGCGCGCCCGGGTGTTTAACGGCGGCTACGGCGGCGACGTTCGGCGCACTGCCCAGGCCTGCTTCGTTGGCGAACACGCCACGTTTCACACCCATGACGATGGCGCTGCCGAGCAGGCCGCCAAACGCCGGGTCGAGGCCGAAGGCGCTCTTGAAGATGGTTTCCAGCATGGCTGGCACGTGCTCGATCTGGGTGCCGATCACGTACAGGGTCACGCCGATGTAGGCCAGGGTCTTGATCGGTACCAGCAGGTCCGACACTGCGGCAATGCGCTTGATGCCGCCGATGAAGGTGATGGCCAGCAGCACGGCGAGGACGATGCCGGTGTGCTTGGGGTCGAAGGCGAAGGCGTTCTGCAGCGAGTGGGTCACGGTGTACGACTGCAGGCCGATGAAGGCGAAGCCGTAGGTGACCAGCAGCAGGATCGAGAACACGATGGCCATGCTCTTCAGCTTCAGGCCGTGCTGGATGTAGTAGGCCGGGCCGCCACGGTACAGGCCGTCGCCGTCGGCGCGCTTGTAGACCTGGGCGAGGGTACATTCGAAGAAGCTGCTGGACATGCCTACCAGTGCGGTAACCCACATCCAGAACACGGCGCCTGGGCCGCCGAGGGTCACGGCAATACCGACACCGGCGATGTTACCGGCGCCAACACGGCCGGCCAGGCTCAGCATCAGGGCCTGGAACGAGCTCAGTTGGCCTGCCTGGCCACGCAGCGATTCTTTGAACACACTGAACATGTGAGCGAAGTGGCGGAACTGGACGAACCGGGAACGGATGGTGAAGTAGCTACCCAGTCCTACGATCAGCACGATGAGCAGTTTCCCCGAGAGGAAATCGTTGAGTACTTCGAGCATTGGTAAATGACCTCGATTCTTATTGTTCGTGTGGAAAGACCAGCGGACGGCAGGCGCACCGCTATTCGTTGGCGCGCATGGTTGGCCATGACAAGAGCGGTTACAATTTCGCGGGTTGCTCCAAATTGGTGCGACTTGATGCTACACTGGCGTCATTCGCGTCACCTGGGTTCCGTGTCATGAGCGATAATTTCGCTACCAACCTCAAGTTTGCCTGCAGTCATTACCGCTCTATCTCCGAAGTTTGCCGCCAGCTCTCGATCAATCGCGCCCAGTTCAACAAGTACCTGAGCGGGCAGAGCCGTCCGACGGCTTTCAACCTCAAGCGCATCGGCGATTTCTTCGGCGTCGAAGAGTACGAGCTGAACTTGCCGCCCGAGCAGTTCAGCCAGCTGATCGGTGCCCGCGTACCCGCTTTGGTCGAGCAGGCTGGCGATCCGATCAGCGAGCTGTTTCGCCCGTTGCACGAGCACGCCGGCAACCTGTCGCGTTATTGCGGCTATTACCTGGAATATTCCAACTGCATGTCGGTGCCGGGCACTGTCCTGGTGTCGCTGGTGCACCTGTGGGAGGAGCAGGGGCGTTTCCTGTTCGAGCGCGAGGAACGCCAGGAGCGCTCCAGCACCATCGACCACCATGCCGAGGTCCGTTGCCGTTACCTGGGCGCGGCGTTCCAGTTGCAGGACCGGATGTTCCTGGTCGACTACGAGTCGCTGACCTTCAATGAGATGAGCCAGACCATCCTCATCCCCAGTTTCAAAAGCCGCATCACCCGCCTCAACGGCCTCAAGGCTGGCGTATCCAGCGGTGACCGGCGCAACCCGGCCTGCACCCGGGTGGTGTGGGAATACCTCGGTGAGCAGATCAATCGCGCCAGCATCTTCCGCCAGGTGAAACTGTACCAGCCGGATGATCCGCGGATAGATGACGATATACGTGAGCGGTTGAGTGAGCGGCCGTTGCGTAACAGCCTGTTCGAAATCGAGTGATGCGCAACGCCTCAGGCGTGGCAGTGAACGGGGCCGGTGTTGGACTTCCCGGGCGGGAAACCGCAAAATGACCCCTTTCCCTTGATCAACCTCTCCGGATCTGCTGACTCTATGCGTATGCGCCTAATGCTGTTGGGTGGTGGCAATGCCCTCGGGCAAGCGCTGATTCGTCTTGGGGCCGAGGAGGACATCGCTTTCCTGGCGCCGCGCCCGCCCGAGAACGGCTGGACCCCGGCCAGCCTTACCCAGTTGCTCGATGACCACCGCCCCGACGCCCTGGTCAACCTGGCCTACTACTTCGACTGGTTCCAGGCCGAGACCGTCAGCGAGCAGCGCCTGGCCCTGCAGGAGCGGGCGGTAGAGCGCCTGGCGGAACTGTGCCAGCATCACCAGATCACCCTGGTGCAGCCTTCCAGCTACCGTGTATTCGATGGTTCGCGCGCCACGGCCTACAGCGAAAAGGACGAACCGGTGCCGCTGGGGCTGCGCGGCCAGGCGTTGTGGCGCATCGAGCAGAGCGTGCGTGCGGCTTGCCCGCAACATGTGCTGCTGCGCTTTGGCTGGTTGCTCGACGAAAGCATCGACGGCGCGCTAGGCCGCTTTCTGACCCGTGCCGAACAACCGCAGGAACTGTTGCTGGCCGATGACCGGCGCGGCAACCCGACCCCGGTCGACGATGCCGCCCGGGTCATCCTGTCGGTGCTCAAGCAGCTGGATTGCAGTGCGCCGCTGTGGGGCACCTATCATTACGCCGGCAACGAGGCGACCACGCCGCTGGCGCTGGGCCAGGCGATCCTCGCCGAGGCGGGCCATTATCGCCAGCTGGCCGTGCAGGCCCCGACGCCGCAGGCGCATGCTGCGCGCCCGGATGCCAGCGAAGAGCCGCAGCATGCGGTACTGGCCTGCAAGAAAATCCTTCATACCTTTGGTATCAAGCCGCGCGCCTGGCGCGCTGGCTTGCCGCCCCTACTGGACCGGTTCTACCGCCATGGCTGACGCCCCCATCCTGATCACCGGCGGTGCCGGCTTCATTGGCTCCCACCTGTGCGATGCGTTGTTGGACAAAGGCTACGCCGTACGTATTCTCGACGACTTCTCCACTGGCCGGCGCGACAATCTGCAGGTTGGTCACCCGCGCCTGCAGCTGATCGAAGGCGATGTCGCCGATGCCGGGCTGGTCACGCAGGCAGCGGCCGGCTGCAGTGCCGTGGTGCACCTGGCGGCGGTGGCCTCGGTGCAGGCTTCGGTCGAGGACCCGGTGCGCACCCACCAGAGCAATTTCATCGGTACCCTGAACGTCTGCGAAGCCATGCGCGTGCATGGCCTGCGCCGAGTGTTGTTCGCCTCCAGCGCGGCGGTGTATGGCAACAACGGCGAAGGCGAATCGATTGCCGAAGACACCCCAAAGGCGCCGCTGACCCCCTATGCCGTGGACAAGCTGGCCAGTGAACAGTACCTGGACTTCTACCGTCGCCAGCATGGCCTGGAGCCGGTGGTGTTCCGTTTCTTCAATATCTTCGGGCCGCGTCAGGACCCGTCCTCGCCTTACTCCGGAGTGATCAGTATCTTCTCCGAGCGCGCGGTGCAGGGCTTGCCGATAACGGTATTTGGCGACGGCGAGCAGACGCGGGACTTTCTCTATGTGGGCGATCTGGTCCAGGTAATGGTCCAGGCGCTGGGGCAGGCGCAGGTCGAGGAGGGGGCGGTGAACATCGGCCTCAACCAGGCCACCTCGCTGAACCAGTTGCTCGCAGCGCTGGAAAAGGTGGTGGGCAGTTTACCGGCGATCAGCTACGCGGCGGCGCGTTCGGGTGACATTCGCCATTCGCGGGCGGATAACCAGCGCTTGCTGGCGCGGTTCGATTTCCCGCAGGCAACGCCGATCGTCGAGGGCTTGGCGCGGCTTCTGGGTAAGGGCTGAATACCCCCGGGGGCGCCGCGCGCCCCTTTCGCGACACAAGGCCGCTCCAATAGCAGCCCCGGTCCTCACGGGTGCTGCACTACCTTGCGCTGGCAATCCTCGGCCGCCAGCACTCGCCCATCGTGGCTTCGTACCTGCAGTGTCTCCAGCGCCTGCCCGGTCACACGTTCCACCAGATCCGAACGCGCTTCACCTGCTTCGAACAGAAATCGCTCGCCCCACTGCCTCAAGCCAACTACCACCGGAAACACCGATCGCCCTTTCTCGGTCAGCACGTACTCCTTGTAGGCGCTGCCATCCGATGCCGGTTGCAGCGTCAGTAGCCCGCTCTCTACCAGCGATTTCAGGCGTGAAGCAAGGATGTTCTTCGCCAACCCCAGGTTCTTGTGAAATTCGCTGAAGCGTCGCAGGCCGTCGAAGGCATCACGCAGAATCATCAGCGCCCAGCGGTCGCCCAGCACCTCCAGTGCCCGTGCCACGGGGCACTGCGCGTTGTTTTCATCGAGCATTACAGCAAACCTGTCTTGAGCACCTGGTTGCAGATTAAAACTACATTTGCTAAATATCCAGCATGTGGTTTCAATTAAAAACCAGATTATCGAGGCCGGACCGATGCGCCCTGTGCTGACACGCTGGACAACGCTGCTACTCGCCATTACCAGCGCCATGGCCGTGGCGACCGTGTATTTCGCCCAGCCTTTGCTTGAATCGATGGCTGTTGACCTGCGTGTGGCGCAGCAGCAGATCGGCTGGGTAGTTGGCGCGACGCAGGCGGGCTATGCGCTGGGGCTGCTGCTGATCGTGCCACTGGGGGACCTGATCGACCGCAAGCGCTTGTTGCTTGGGCAGTTACTCTGCTCGGCTCTGGCATTGCTCGGCGTAAGCCTGGCACCCAACTGGCCGCTGCTGTTGGTGACGCTCGCCATTACCGGGCTGATGGCGGTCATGGTGCAGGTAATGGTGGCGCATGTGGCGAGTCTGGCTGCACCCGGACAGCAAGGGCAGGCGGTGGGCACGGTCACCAGTGGGGTGGTGCTGGGCATTCTGCTGGCGCGGCTGGTCTCGGGCGGGCTTGCCGACCTGGCCGGTTGGCGCAGCGTATATCTGCTAGCCGCCGGGGTGCTGGTGCTGCTGGCGCTGGTGCTGTGGCGGCGCTTGCCGGCGGGGCGGCCGGTGGCGTTGCGGCCTGGCTACCGGGCGCTGATCGTGGCCCAGTTCAGCTTGTATCGGCATGACCGCCTGCTACGCCAGCGCGGGTTGTTCGGCGTGTTGATCTTCGCCGCGTTCAGCGTGCTGTGGAGCGCCATGGTGATGCCCCTGAGTGCCGCGCCCTTGGCATTGAGCCATAGCGAGATCGGCCTGTTCGGCATCGCCGGTGTGGCGGGCGCGTTGGCAGCGGGGCGCGCCGGTCGCCTGGCCGACCAGGGGCAGGGCGAGCGCACCACCGGGTTGGCGCTGGCCCTGCTCACGCTGTCATGGCTGCCAACGGCCTTCGTCGGGCATTCTTTACCGGTGTTCGTGTTGGGTGTGCTGATGCTGGATCTTGCCGTGCAGGCAGTCCATGTCACCAACCAGAGCCTGCTGCTGGCCGGGCGCAGCGCCATGGCCAGCCGCTTGATCGGGGCCTACATGGGTTGCTATTCGCTGGGCAGTGGGTTGGGGGCGGTACTGGCGAGCTGGGTGTTTGCCCATTGGGGCTGGGCTGCGGTGTGTGGCCTGGGCATGGCCATCAGCGCGGTTGCGCTGGGGTATTGGCTGTGGCTACAACGGGCGAGGGCGGCCGAGGCCGCCCTGCAGTGTTCCGGTCAGAACTTGTAGCCAAGGCCGACCATATACACCCACGGGTCGACTTCGACGTTGACCTTGGTCTTGCTGTAGCCCAGTGCCGACGGGCCGTCGACGCTGGCTTTGGTGTCGATGTCGACGTACCAGACCGCGGCGTTGACCAGCAGGTTGTCGGTGAGCATGTAGTCCATGCCCAGCTGGCCGGCGATACCGACCGAGTCCTGCAGCTTGAGGTTGCTGAAGCCCTGCTGCTTGCGGGCGCTGCTGAGGTCTTCATCGAAGAACAGGGTGTAGTTGATGCCCACGCCGGCGTACGGCTGGAATCTGGAGCTTGGCTCCATCGGGTAGTACTGCAGCGACAGGGTCGGTGGCAGCTGCTTGATGTCCGCCAGCTTGCCATCCAGGCCGCCGCCCAGGCCCTTGACCCCGACGGTGTGCTTGAATGGGGTGGCCGCCAGCAGCTCCAGGCCGACGTGGTCGGTGAGCATGTAGGCGAAGGTCAGGCCCAGCTGGGTGTCGCTGTCCAGGGTTGCCTTGGTGCCGGAAACCTTGTTGCCATCGAACTTGAGGTCGCCGCTGCTTTCGTTGGGAGCGGTGGTGATGGCGCCGGCGCGCAGGATCATATCGCCTGCCTGATAAGCGTGGGCGGCAGGTGCGGCGAGCGCAAGGGCCACGAGTGAGGCGCCGAGCAAGGTCTTGTTCATGGAAGCTCCCAAAGGACGTGAGTAATCGAGTAGTCCAATGGTACGGATGCGTTTAAACAGAAAGTTTGACCCAGCTCAAAGAAGCGTCGCCACGAATTCGAAACAGTTCTCACTTCAGCTCATAAGCGTATATTTTTTCGGCTTCCATCTGGTAGCCGGCATCTGCCAGTTCGCTGCTGGAGGCTCTGACTTGCAGCTTTCCCTCGATCCAGTAAGGCTGGTAGAGGTCTTCGATGCGCACGCCCATTTCGCTGTAGATGTGCACGATCTGGTTCGACGGTGGTGGAGGCACATGGATGCACGCGCCGTAGTAGGGGACCAGCAGAAACTCGGTGGTGCGGCCTTCTTCGCTCACCTCCAGCGGCACGATGTAGCCAGGCAGCTTGATTGGCTGGCCGTCGAGGCTTTTCACCACTGGCGCGTCGGGGGCCTGCTGGCGCGCCGGAGGCGCCGATTCGGCGGACAGGGCGTCGCCGAGCTGCGACATGTCGTGCAGCGGCGCGAGTTGCGGCGGGATGACGGGGGCGCCTTCGGGGATCAGGGAAGGCCAGTCCAGTTCGCGGGGTTCGACGGCCCACAGCGGCATTGCCACTGTCAGCAGCAGGATCAGCAGTGTGTGTCGTGCGGGCCTCTTCGCGAGTTTAACCGCGAAAAAAGCGCTGAGGTTGCGGATCATTACCGGCTCTCAAAGGTGAATGGACAGGCCATCGGCCAGCGACTGCCGATAGGCCCGCCACGCCGGCACGCTGCCCATCAGCAGCGCGGCCCCCAGGATAATAGCCAGCAATGTCCACTCATGAGTACTGGGCAGCGCTAGTGGCAGGTACAAGCCATAGTTGGCCTGCACGTACCCCTGTGCCAGGGCGATACCGGCATACAGCAAGCCAAGCCCGGCGATGATCCCGACTGCAGCCAGCGACAATGCTTCGAGTACCAGCAGCCCCGCGATATGCCAGGGCCTGGCGCCAACCGAGCGCAGTATCGCCATCTCCCGCCGACGCTCGTTCAGGCTGGTGAGGATCGCCGTGAGCATGCCGATCAGACCGGTCAGCACCACGAACAGCGAGACCACGAACAGCGCCTGCTCGGCAGTGCCCATCAGGCTCCACAATTCCTGCAGCGCCACCCCGGGCAGGATCGCCAGCAGTGGCTCGTTGCGGTATTCGTTGATTTCCCGCTGCAGGCTGAAGGTGGCAATCTTGTTGTTCAGGCCAAGCATGAAGGCGGTGATGGCGGCAGGTTGCAGGTCCATCGTGCGCGCTTGTTCAGCACTGATGCGCCCGGCACCCCGGGCCGGCACGCCGTTGTGCCAGTCGATGTGGATGGCTTCCATACCGCCCAGGCTGATATGCAGGGTGCGGTCCACCGGCGTGCCGGTGCGCTTGAGCACGCCGACCACGGTGAACGGTTTGTCGTCGTGCTTGACCAGGCTGACCGCGGCCACACCGTGCGCCAGTACCAACTTGTCGCCAAGCTTGTAGTGCAACGCATCCGCCACTTCGGCACCGAGTACCACCTCGAACGGGTCATCGGCGAACGCGCGGCCCTGGCTGAGCTCAAGGTGCTGGCGGCGGCCGTACTGGTAATGGCTGAAGTAGTCGCCGGTAGTGCCCATCACTCGATAGCCGCGGTGCGAGTCGCCCAGCGAGATGGGGATGGCCCATTTTACCCGGGGGTCATTGGCGTAGTGCTGGTAGCTGTCCCAGCGGATGTTGTTGGTGGCGTTGCCGATGCGAAACACCGAGTACAGCAACAGGTTCACCGAGCCGGAGCGGGCACCGACGATCAGGTCGGTGCCGCTGATGGTGCTGGCGAAGCTGGCGCGGGCCTCGGTACGTACCCGCTCCACGGCCAGCAACAGGCACACCGAAAGGGCGATGGCAAAGGCGGTGAGGAACGCGGTGAAGCGGCGGTTGGCCAGGCTGGCCAAGGCAAGGCGAAGCAGGTACATCAGGCCTCCCGGGGCTTGGCGGCACGGTTGAGTTCGGCCAGCGACAGGTGGCGGTCGAACAGCGGCGCCAGGCTCTGGTCATGGCTGACGAACAGCAGGCTGGCGCCAGCGGCGCGGCATTCATCGAACAACAGGCGGATGAAGGCTTCACGGGTGTCGGCGTCCAGCGCCGAGGTCGGTTCGTCGGCAATTACCAACTCGGGTTGGCCGATCAGCGCGCGGGCAGCGGCAACCCGTTGCTGCTGGCCGATCGACAGGCTGTCGGCGCGGCGGGCGAGCAGGGCGGGGTCATGCAGGCCCAGATGCGCCAGCAGCGTACTGGCCGCCTGGTCGACACTGCCATGGCGCTGCTCGGCGCGGGCCTTGCGGTTGCGCGAGAAGCGGCAGGGCAGCTCGACGTTTTCACGTACCGAGAGGAACGGCAGCAGGTTGAACTGCTGGAAGATATAGCCGGTGTGGTCAACCCGGAAGCGGTCACGCGCGCCCTGGCCCAGGCTACCGAGGTCCTGGCCAAGCAACTGGATGCGCCCCTGGCCCGGCACGTTTACCCCGCCCAGCAAGCCCAGCAAGGTGGTCTTGCCGCTGCCGCTGGGGCCCTTGAGGAACAGGGCCTCGCCAGCGTCCAGCTGGAACAGCGGGATGTCCAGTAGCGCGGGCTGGCCTGGCCAGGCGAACACGAGGTCGCGCAGTTCGATCAACGGCTGGCGCATTCAGAACGCGACCGCTGCCTTGGCCGGCGTGGTTTCCAGGCCTTTCTGACCGTTGGGGCCGATCAGTTGCACGTTGATTTTCTGCGTGGCCGGGAAGGCCTTGAACAGCGGTGCGAGGTCCAGTTGCGCCAGTTTATCCGGGCTGGCGCAGGTCAGCTGGTAATGGGCGCCGATGTCGCTGTGTGCGTGTGCGTGCGCGTGCTCGTGCTCGTGCTCGTGGTCATGGTCATGGTCATGGTCATGGTCATGATCGTCGTCGTCAGCTTTCGGGGCGTCACCGAACAGCGGGCTTTCCAGCTCCTGCTGGTCTTCCTTGCAGCCGGCGGCCGTCGGCAGGCCGAACAGCTTCAGCGGCTGCTCGAGTTGCTGGCGTACGGCGGCGACCTTGGCCTTGTCGGCATTGCTGCTGGCGGCATGTTCGAAGCCGACCAGGTTCATGGCGGGGCTGTCCAGCTCAAGTTCCAGGGTACTGCCGTCGAGCACGGCGTTGAGCCTGGCCACGCCATGCTCGTGGGCACCCAAGGTACCGTGGGCGTGGTCATGATCATGGTCATCGTCGTGGGCTTGGGCCACGGCCAGGGGCAGCAAGGCGAAGGGCAAGGCGAGCAGCAGGCGACGCATGGACGACTCCGGGGCAGGCGGGAAGATGAGTTATGTTATAACAGCTTTTCCGCGCGCCGCCAGTCTGCGTGGCGCAGGTTTCATGTTCGGGTAGCATGGTTGCATTGACTTGGGTTCAAGGAATGCATCATGAGAATTCGTGGACAGATCGGTGACTGGCCGGTGGACCTGACCATCGAGCTGGAGCCGGAAGAGTGGGCGCAACTGCGGCGGCAGGCGGAAGCGCCAGCGCCGATACAGGCGGCCGCAGCGGCAGCAGTGACGGCGCCACGCCAGGATGACGGGCAATGGACTGCGGCGCGCGATGTGTTGCGCCTGGCAGGGCAGATGAGCGGGCCGCAGCTGTTGGATCGGCTGGAAGGGCTGGCGGGGAGTACGGCAGCGGGTAAACGGCTGCTGGTGCGCTTGCGGCACAGCAGCGAGGTGAGGGTCGAAAGTGGCGTGGATGCGCCGGTTTATCACTGGGTGGGGTGAGGTTTCGGCAAATCGGGGCCGCAACGCGGCCCCAACATTGTCAGAACATGGCCGCCGAAAGCTTGCGACGGTACACGCTGACCAGCGGGTGGTCCCCGCCCAGCAACTCGAACACCTGCAGCATCGCCTTCTGTGGCAAGCCGTTTTCATAACCACGGTTGCGCTGGAACAGCTTCAGCAACCCGTCCAGCGCCGCCTCATACTGCTGGCGCGCCAGCTGCTGCACGCTCAGCTGGTAGGCCGCCTCGTCATCCTGCGGGTTCTGCGCCAAGCGGCTTTTCAAGTCAGCTACTTCCGGCAGGCTGGCAGCTTGGCGCAGGAACGTCAGCTGGGCCTTGGCACCGGCCAATGCGGCTTTATGCTCGTCTGTCTTGACCGCGTCCAGCACCACCTGGGCTTCACCCAGCTCACCGCGTTCGGCCAGGCAGCGGGCGTACAGGATCAACGCCTCGGCATTGCTGTTGTCCTCCCCGAGAAGCGCCTGCAGCAGCGCCTCGGCCTCGGCAAAGCGGCTTTCGGCGAACAGCGCCTTGGCCTGCTCCAGCGGCGAGGTGGCAGGAGCGGCAGGCAGTTGCACATGCGGCTCGAGCATGGCGCGGATCGCCGACTCCGGCTGGGCACCGGCGAAACCGTCCACCGGCTGGCCATCCTTGAACAGCACCACGGTCGGCAGGCTGCGGATGCCGAACTGGGCAACCACCTGCTGCTCCACGTCGCAGTTGATCTTGGCCAGCAGCAGCTCGCCCTGGTAGCCCTCGGCGATCTTCGCCAGCAATGGCATCAGCGCCTTGCAGGGCGCGCACCACTCGGCCCAGAAGTCGACCAGTACCGGCTTGTGGAAGGAGTTCTCGATCACCAGTTGCTGGAGGGTGGCATCGGTGGCGTCGAAAATGTACGGCGTGTCTTGGCTCATCGCGACTCTCGCAAACTCATGAATGGCACCACTATAAGGTTTCGCGGCTGGCGTGGTACAGGCTGACCCGGCGGAATTCGTGTGGCTCGGCCAGGTCCGGCAGGGTCAGGGCTTCGAGTACCCCCAGCTGCTGGTAGAGCGGGTGGCTGAAGTCGCGGACCCGCGAGTCGGCCACCAGCGCCTGACGGCCGCGGTCGAGAAAGGCGTCCAGCAGCGGCAGGTTGGCGCGGTCATACAGTACATCGGCGACCAGGATCAGGTCGAAGCGGTCGTCTTCGGCGAAGAAGTCGCTGCTGTAACCCAACTCCACCCCGTTCAGCGCGGCATTCGCCCGGCAGGCATCGAGGGCCAGCGGGTCGAGGTCGCAGGCCACCACCTCCAGCGCCCCGGCGCGGGCGGCGGCAATGCCGGCGATACCCGAGCCGGCGCCAAAGTCCAGCACGCGCTTGCCGGCTACCCACTGCGGGCGCTCGGCCAGGTAACGGGCCATGGCCAGGCCGCTGGCCCAGCAGAAGCTCCAGTACGGCGGGTCTTCCAGAATACGCCGGGTCTCCTCGCTGCTGAAGGCGCGGTCCATGTTCTGGTCGTCGATCAGCCACAGCTTCAGGTCGCAGCCGGGCAGTTCGCTGACGACCAGGCGCGCTTCGCCGATCAGGCTGCTGAGCGCCTGTTGCAGGGCAACCGGCGCCACTTATGGCGCCTTCTCGAAACGCAGCGGGCCGGTGGCCTGGTTCTGGGCCTGGGTAATGCGCACGGGCGGCAGGTGCAGGATCAGCTGGCCGGAGCGGCTGGCGCGGCCGCGCAGCTCGACCCGGGCGCCGGCGGGGAAGGCCTCGGGGTTGAAACGCAGCTGGTAGGGCAGGGCCTGGCCGGTGCCGGTCAGGTTGCTGCTGGCCAGCAGGCGCTGTGGGCGGTCGCGTTCGTCGATGACCAGCAAGGCCAGTTCGACCTCGGCCCCGGCCGGGATCTCCAGCAAGGTGCCGCTCAGCTCGCGCTGGTAGGCCGGCAGCGGGCCCAGTACGTCGGCCGGCTTGGCCACCCGGGCTGGCGTGGGTGCCGCAGGGGTATCGGGCTTCGGCCTGTCGCTGCCACAGGCGGCGAGCAGGGCGGCGCAGCACAGCACGACGAGCGCTCGGTAGTGCATGGGGTAGTCCTTCACGGGCAGATTTCCCATGGATGTTAACCCCTTTGGCTTGTCTTGCCAGTGGGATGCGCTAC
>Ga0209370_1001678_pt1 | contig 18539 bp, 14 predicted proteins | sample AgamicAtPrz_FD_187164 | JGI IMG/M metagenome (GOLD analysis project Ga0209370, IMG submission 187164) | Agave microbial communities from Guanajuato, Mexico - At.P.rz (SPAdes) (version 2) | ecosystem: Host-associated > Plants > Phyllosphere > Phylloplane/Leaf | place: Guanajuato, Mexico... | reverse complement strand
GGCGTGGCGCCGCCATCTTCCAGGCGCTTGCGCACATCGGGCATCTTGAGCACGGCATCGAGCTCGGTGGCCAGGCGCGTGACCACGGCCTGAGGCGTCTTGGCGGGCACGAACAGCCCCGTCCAGGTGTTGAGGTCAAAGCCCTTGAGCTCGGCCGTCTCGCCAAAGGTGGGCACGGCGTGGATGGCATCGATGCGCTTGGCCGATGTCACGCCCAGACCTTCGAGCTTTTTCTGCTGGATCATGGGCACGGCGCTCACGGTGGTGAGCATGCCCACATCGACCTGACCGCCCATCACGTCGCTGGTGATCTGGGCACCGCCGCGATAGGGCACATGCACCAGCTTGATCTTGGCGCGCTCCTGCAGCATTTCCATGGCCAGATGCAGCATGGTGCCCACGCCCGAGGTGGCATAGGTCAGCGAGCCGGGCTTGGAACGCGCCAGGGCAATCAGCTCGCTCAGATTGTGCGCCGGCAGGCCGGGACGGGCCACGGCGACCACGGGTGCGATGGTGGTCAGCCCCACAGGGGTCAGATCCTTTTCGGCGTCGTACTTGACGGCGGAATTCACCAGCTGGGCAATGCTGATGGGGCCGTCAAAGCCCATGAGCAAGGTGTAACCGTCGGCCGGGGCCTTGACGGCCTTGCTCACCCCGAGCACACCGCCAGCGCCAGGCACGTTGTCCACCACGATGGACTGGTGCAGGCGCTCGCCCAGCTTCTGGCCGATCAGGCGCGCCGTGGTGTCCACATTGCCACCGGCGCTGAACGGCACGATCAGCGTGATGGGCTTGGTGGCGGGCCAGGCATCGGCGGCGGCGAAAACGGCGGGTGCGGTAAAGCCTGAGGCCAGCAAGGCGGCGGCGGCAACAAAGGAGCGGCGGGATGTGGACATGGGCATGCAGCAAGAAAGCAGACAGGCTGACGGCTCCAGGCCCATCCCGGCGTCGCAGCGTCGCTGTACTGGCCGGTAAATTGGAGTGCGCCCTCCGGCGGACGGGCAAGCCGCCGATTATCCCAGAGCACCTTGTTGACTGCCATAACTGGAAATACTTAGCAATCCCGATTCACCCTTGAAACCTGATGAGGCCTGCAGCGCCGGGCGCTAGGGTTCATGCCAAGCCGCCGGACACCGGGCCGCTCCAGAATCGGAGTCCATGCTCTCACCCAGCCAAGTCATCGTTCTGGCAACGCCGGTCTTTTTCGCTCTGATTGCCGTGGAATGGATCATCAGCCTCAGACGCGGGCGCAATGCCTATGCGCTGGCCGATGCCATCAGCTCGCTGAACCTGGGCATCCTGAGCCAGACCAGCGCCGTCTTCACCAAGCTGCTGACGCTGGGCATCTACACCGTCGTGGCCAGCCACGTAGCGCTGATCGAGGCCGATGCCTTCTGGCTCAGCCTGCCGGGCTGGCTGCTGGCCCTGCTGTTCTACGATCTCTGCTACTACTGGCTGCACCGCATGGGCCACGAAGTGGGCGTGCTCTGGGCCGCCCATGCCGTGCACCACCAAAGCCAGGCCTACAACCTCTCCACCGCGCTGCGCCAGACCAGCTCCGGCGCACTGCTGGGCTGGATCTTCTATCTGCCCATGGCCCTGGCCGGCGTGCCGCCGCTGGTGTTTGCCGTGGTAGGACTGATCGATCTGCTCTACCAGTTCTGGGTGCATACCGAGCAGGTCAAGAAACTGGGCTGGTTCGACCGCTGGTTCTGCGCACCCAGCAATCACCGCGTGCACCATGCCGTCAACGAGCGCTATCTGGACCGCAACTACGGCGGCATTCTCATCGTCTGGGACCGGCTCTTCGGCACTTACAAGACCGAGGACGACGAGGAGCCCTGCGTCTACGGCACGCGCGGCCTGCTCAAGAGCTGGGACCCGCTCTGGGCCAACTTCAGCGTCTACCGCCAGCTGGCCCATGACAGCTGGCATGCACGCAGCTGGCTGGACAAGATCCGCGTCTGGTTCAAGCCGCCGGGCTGGCGGCCGGCCGATGTGGCGCAGCGCTTTCCCAGGCCCGCCTTCGATCTGGACGAGCACCGCATCATCTATGCCCCGCCCATGGGCCGGGCGCTGCGCTGGTTTGCCGGCCTGCAGTTCGCGGCGCTGATTGCGGGCACCTCGGTCTTTCTCTGGCATGCCGACCAGTCGCCGCTGGCCACCAACCTGATCTGGTTCGGCGTGCTGCTCACCGGGCAATGGGCCTTGGGTGCTGCCATGCAGGGCCGCATCAGCCTGTGGCTGGCACTGATGCTGCAAAGCGGCGCACTGGCCACGGCCACGGCGGCGCTGGGACTGCAGGCATGGCATTGGCTGTTCAAGCCTGCCACCATGGTTTTTGCTCTCATATGCGTAGCCTCTTGCGCAATACAGGCATCAAAAACGATGCAAAACCTGCCTCAAAGGCATGTCCATCTGCTGCTGGCAGCTATTGTTTTCTCCATGTCAGGCGATGTCTTCCTGATGCTAGACGGACAGTTGCCAACCAGTCTGTTCATTCCCGGCCTGGTCAGCTTTTTGCTGGCCCATGTCTGCTACGTTGCGCTGTTCAAGCTCGATGTGGCCTGGTTTGCCGATCGCGGCGCACTGATGCTGGTGGCAGCGATCGGCGCCTCCATGTATGTCTTTCTCTGGACCCATGGCCTGCCTGCCGCCCTGCGTCTGCCCGTGGCCGCCTATGTCGGCGTCATCGCCCTGATGGCGGCTCAGGCCTGGGGACGCTATCGTCAGCTGCGCAGCCGCGCCGCACTGCTGACCGCCCTGGGCGCCAGCTTTTTCATGCTCAGCGACTCCATCCTCGCCATCAACCGTTTTGTGCAGCCGTTGCCCTGGTCCGCAGTGAGCGTGCTCGCCAGCTATTACGCAGCGCAGTCACTCATCGTCTGGGGCTGCGTGCGGCAATGGGCCGAACCTGCAACCCGCCAGGCCCCGGCGCAATTGCAACTGAAAGCCACCTAGGGTTGACCCTGGGACCGGTCTCGGCCGATAATCGGCAGATCGCAATTTCAGGAGTCCCCACGTGGACAGTGCCAGTTCAACCAGTGATTTATCGCACGCCGCAATGGCTGCGAAGCTGGCCGACTGACAGACTCCCCCGGATCGGGAGTCGTCATCGACCGCCCCGCATCCCTTGCCCCGCGCCCCTCGCAACTTGCTGTTTGGCTTCCCGACGTTCGGGGCGGCCTGCCGTGCGCAGCACGGATAGTGGCCCTCAAGCTCGCAAGCTCTGCTCATCACTGAGTTCTCGCGTCGCCATCCCGCTCCGGCTGCCCGCCGGTTCGTGGCCGCGCCAGAACGCTTGTGCCGCACTGCCGCCTGGCCCGCTCCCTCAACCGATGAGGAGACCGCCATGAGCAATCGCCTGACCCGCACTCTGCACCAGCTGCGCCCTCTGCTGCTGCGCGCCCGCGCCACGCCTTCCCAGGCTGCGCCCGCCGCACCGGCAGCCTTGCCGCAAGCGCTGGAACGGACGCTGGAGCTCGATGCCCTGACAAGCTGGCCCACGCACCGCATCCGCAGCTACCTGAGCAGCCGCAGCGTGCGCTGAACAACCCGGTCGCGGACCGGCTCCGGCCCGCTTTCACTCACTCTTAACCAAGGAACACGTATGGATCCCGACCCTAGTCGATCTTGCAGCGCGCCCCGTGCGGCGCGCTGTCAAGCCATTGGCCTGCGTGTGACCTTGATGGCTGCACGCAGGGACTGGAACCCCGACCTCGGGGCTGAATGCCTGATGCAGTAGCAGCGGCGGGCAGCTCCCGGGTCACCCCAAGGAGTATGCCCATGCAACGCCTCGCCTGGCTGCGCGTGCTGCAACGCAGCCGCCCCGCCCCCCGCCTCGATGACACCACCCGCCACCATGGCCTGACCCATGCCGTGAGCTCGGCACTGAGCGAGCGCCGCACCGATGTGCTGCGCCACCTGGTCGATCGCCATGCCGCGCCCCTCATGGCCAGTGCCATGGCCAATCTGAGCATCCGCCAGCGCGCCGATGCGCTGTCGCTGCTGACCCGCGAGCAACGCAGCCGCCTCGACGCACAACTGCGCTCCAGTCAGGCGCAGCTGCCATGGACGCAGCTCGCTAGCTCCGGCAAGACGCTGCACTGACAGGAGGCCGTGATGCAAATCCTCAAAAACCTGTTCCGGGCCTTTTTGCGCAGCCACCGCCTGGCCGGCCTCTTCGGCCGCCGGCCGATGCCCGCTGGCGGCCCCTCCACCGCCGTGACCGTGCCACCGGCACAGGTAAAGGCCCTGCAATCCGCCGCCTGCAGCCCCGTGGCTGCCCTGCTGCAGCAGCTGGACACATCGAGCCGGGGCCTGAGCCCCGAGCAAGCCCAGCAGCGCCAGCTCCACCATGGGCCCAACGAGGTCGCGCATGAAAAGCCGCTGCCCGCATGGCTGCACCTGTGGCATTGCTACCGCAACCCCTTCAACCTGCTGCTGACGCTGCTGGCCGTGGTCTCCTACCTCACCGAGGACGAGAAGGCCACCATCGTCATCGCCAGCATGGTGCTGCTGTCCACGCTGCTGCGCTTTGTCCAGGAAGGGCGCTCGCGGCGCGCCGCCGCGCGCCTGCAGGCCCTGGTCAGCAACCGCGTCACCGTGCGCCGCAGCAGCGATGCACAGGCCGCAGACTTTCGCGACAGCGGCGGCGGCCATGACGCCTCGCTGTCCGAGCTGCCCATGCGCGAGCTGGTGCCCGGGGACATCGTGGCCCTGTCGGCCGGCGACATGATTCCGGCCGACTGCCGCCTGCTGTCTGCCAAGGACCTGTTCGTGAGCCAGGCAGCCATGACAGGCGAATCGCTGCCCGTGGAAAAGGATGCACGCACCCTGGCTGCCCTGCAGACAGGCCAGTTGCTGGAAGCCGGCAACCTGCTCTTCATGGGCACCAATGTGGTCTCGGGCTCGGCCATGGCCGTGGTCGTCGCCACCGGCAACCAGACCTATTTCGGCACGCTGGCAGCGCGCATCACCCACCAGGACCGCACGGCCACTGCCTTCGAGCAGGGCGTGAACAGCGTCAGCTGGCTGCTGATCCGCTTCGCAGCCGTGATGGTGCCTGTGGTGCTGTTCATCAACGGCTACACCAAGGGGGACTGGGGCGAGGCCTTTTTGTTCGCGCTGTCGGTAGCCGTGGGCCTGACGCCCGAGATGCTGCCCATGATCGTCACCTCCACGCTGGCCAAGGGTGCCGTGGTGCTGTCGCGCCAGAAGGTGATGGTCAAGCGCCTGGACGCGATTCAGAACTTCGGCGCCATGGATGTGCTGTGCACCGACAAGACCGGCACGCTGACGCAGGACCGCATCGCGCTGGAGCGCCATACCGATGTGCAAGGCCGTCCCAGCGACGAGGTGCTGCAGTTCGCCTACCTCAACAGCTACTACCAGACCGGGCTCAAGAACCTGCTGGACCGTGCCGTGCTCGAGCATGTGGAGCTGCACACGCGGCTGCATGTCAACGAGGACTATCGCAAGGTCGACGAAATTCCGTTCGACTTTCAGCGCCGGCGCATGTCCGTGGTGGTGGCCGAGCGCAACCACCACCACGAGCTGATCTGCAAGGGGGCGGTCGAGGAAATCCTGCAGGTCTGCACGCATATCCGGGACAGCGGGCCGGACGGCGAGACCGTGCAGGCCCTGACGCCGCAGCGCCGCGAGCAGGTGCGCGCCGTCACCGAAGGCCTGAACCGCGAGGGCCTGCGCGTGGTGGCCGTGGCCATGAAGGAAGTGCCGCCCGACAAGAGCACCTACGGCATCGCCGACGAGTCCGAGCTGACCCTGATCGGCTACGTGGCCTTTCTCGATCCACCCAAGGAATCGACCCAGGCAGCGATCGCCGCGCTGCTGCAGCACGGTGTGACGGTCAAGGTGCTCACGGGCGACAACGAGCTGGTGGCACTCAAAGTCTGCCGCGACGTAGGTCTGCAGGTGGACGAGGCGATTGTCGGCAACGACATCGAAGCCATGGACGAGGAGCAGCTGCGCCGCTGCGTGGAGTCGCACCTGCTGTTCGCCCGCCTGACGCCGCTGCACAAGGAGCGCATCGTGCATGCGCTGCGCGCCAATGGCCATGTCACGGGCTTCATGGGCGACGGCATCAACGACGCGCCTGCGCTGCGCGCCGCCGATATCGGCATCAGCGTCGACAGCGGCGTGGACATCGCCCGCGAGGCGGCCGACATCATCCTGCTCGAGAAAAGCCTGATGGTGCTGGAGCAAGGCGTGCTCGAAGGACGCCGCACCTTCAGCAATATGCTCAAGTACATCCGCATGACGGCCAGCTCCAACTTCGGCAACGTGTTCTCGGTACTGATCGCCTCGGCCTTCATCCCGTTCCTGCCCATGCTGCCCATGCAGCTGCTGATGCAGAACCTGCTCTACGACCTGTCGCAGATCGCCATTCCCTTCGACAACGTGGACGAGGAAATGGTGGCCAGGCCGCTGCGCTGGAACCCTCAGGACCTGGGCCGTTTCATGCTCTTCTTCGGCCCCATCAGCTCGCTGTTCGATGTGCTCACCTTCGCGCTGATGTGGTTCGTCTTCCATGCCAGCACGGCCGCAGACCAAAGCCTGTTCCAGTCTGGCTGGTTCGTGGTGGGACTGCTGACGCAGACGCTGATCGTGCACATGATCCGCACGCCGAAGATCCCGTTTGTGCAAAGCCGTGCCTCCTGGCCCCTGCTGGCGGCCACGGCGGCCATCATGGCCATAGGCATCTTCCTGCCCATGGGCCCGCTGGCCGGGCATTTCAAGCTGCAGGCCCTGCCGCTAGGCTATTTCCCCTGGCTCATCGTCATATTGCTGGCCTATGCTGTGCTGACGACGCTGCTCAAGCGCGTCTATATCCGCAAGTACGGCTGGTGAGCACCGGGCCGCTTCGCGTCTGCCCTGCGGGGCAGGCGCGCCAGCCCGGGCCACATGTTTCATGAACCCAGACACCGATCCATAACCAATAACAATCGGAACTTCATGCAATCCCTACAGAACTTCAATCTGCTCGCCACGCTGAACACGGTGCTGTGCCTTGTCGTGGCCTTTGTCTGCGGCAGCATCATCGGCCTTGAGCGCCAGATACGCCAGCGCACGGCGGGCCTGCGCACCAATACCCTGGTCGCCGTGGGCGCGGCCGTGTTCGTCGACCTGGCCATGCGCGTCTCGGGAGCGGACGGCGCCACGCGCGTCATCTCCTATGTGGTCTCGGGCGTGGGCTTTCTGGGCGCCGGCGCCATCATGAAGGAAGGCGCCAACATCACGGGACTGAACACCGCCGCCACGCTGTGGGGCTCGGCTGCCGTCGGCGCCTGCGCGGGCGCGGGTCTGCTGCCAGAGGCCGGCATTGCCACCCTGTTCGTGCTGGCCAGCAACACCTTGCTGCGCCCCGTGGTCAACTACATCAACCGCCACCCCGTGGCCGAGCATGCCAGCGAGGCCACCTACTATGTCTACGTGATCTGCGGCCAGCAAGCCCAGGCCGATGTGCGCGAGGGCATGCAGGAGCTGCTGGAAGCGGCCAACTACCCCGTGCGCGCGGTGGAAAAGCACGAAATCCCGCCACACAACACCGAAATCGAGGCCGAGCTGTTCGCCACGGCCGTGCATGCCGAGGAGCTGGACCAGGTGGTCACGCAGATCGAAGCCTTGCCCGGCGTGCTGCAAGCCTTCTGGAACGCCGGACCACAGAATAATTGACCCCCTGAGCCGCTTTGCGGCTTCCCGTTGCACGCCCCCCAGGGGGACGACGCCTTCGCCTGGGCGGCGAGGCGGCCCTTGCCGACCGCCTCTCACTGGAGGCGTGCCGATTTTTTGCGTCGTTGCCTTGCTTACGCAGCCGTATCGTCTGCCGGGGCCTGCAGGCCCAGATGGCGGTAGGCGGCCTGCGTGGCCATGCGTCCGCGCGGCGTGCGCTGCAAAAAGCCCTGCTGGATCAGATAGGGCTCGATCACATCCTCGATGGTGCCCGACTCTTCGCCGATGCTCGCCGCGATATTGTCGAGGCCGACCGGGCCGCCATCGAAACGATGCACCACGGCCTCGAGCAGCTTGCGGTCCATGATGTCAAAACCCTGGGGGTCCACATCGAGCATGGCCAGCGCCTTGTCGGCGATCTCGCGCGTGATGCGGCCGTCGCCCTTGACATCGGCATAGTCGCGCACACGGCGCAGCAGGCGGTTGGCGATGCGCGGCGTGCCGCGCGAGCGGCGTGCAATCTCGAAGCAGCCTTCCTCGTCAATCGGCGCATTGAGCAAGCCCGCGCTGCGCTTGACGATGCGCGCGAGTTCCTCGGAACTGTAGAACTCCAGCCGCGCCACGATGCCGAAGCGATCGCGCAGCGGATTGGTGAGCATGCCGGCACGCGTGGTCGCGCCTACCAGCGTGAAAGGCTGGAGATCGAGCTTGATGGAGCGTGCGGCCGGGCCTTCGCCGATCATGATGTCGATCTGATAGTCCTCCAGCGCCGGGTAGAGGATTTCCTCGACCACCGGGCTCAGGCGGTGAATCTCGTCGATGAACAGCACATCGTTGGGCTCGAGATTGGTGAGCAGCGCCGCCAGATCCTTGGGCTTTTCCAGCACCGGGCCGCTGGTCTGACGCAGGTTCACGCCCAGCTCGGCCGCAATGATGTGGGACAGCGTGGTCTTGCCAAGGCCCGGTGGGCCGAACAGCAGCACATGATCGAGCGCCTCGCTGCGCTTCTTGGCAGCGCTGATAAAGATCTCTAGCTGCTCGCGCGCCTTGGCCTGGCCCACATATTCATCGAGCTGCTTGGGGCGCAGAGCCCTCTCCAGCGCTTCCTCTCCCATGAAGGCGCTGCCTGCCGACACCACGCGCGGTGCCAGCTCGCGCACGGCTTCACGCGATGAATCACGCACTGGCTTGGGGGATGGCGTTGCCGCAAATTCGTCCACATGAATCGTCATAGGCCTCAATTGTGCCGTGCATTGGCACCGCACTGTTGCGCACAGGCTGTTGGCGCCGCCTGCATGTCACAGCTTCGTCACAGATGTTTCACAGAATGCAGCGCAAACGCCCCGCGCAGTTCTGCACGGCAGATACATCGATGCGCTTGCACCGATATCCCACCACCTCTTCCTGAAGCCCCCTCCATGCGCCTCAACCCTCCCACGCCAACTGGCGCTGCCTTTCGCAGCCTCGCCCAAGTCTCCGTTCTTGTTGCGGCCTCGGCAGCCCTCGCGGCCTGCGGTGGTGGCGATGGATCTCCAGCCCCGGCCCCGGCCCCCGCGCCAGCACCGGCTCCTGCGCCCGCTCCAGCACTGGCTCCCCTTGCAGGCAGCAACAGCTACCTGGGCACGCTGAGTTTTGGCGATACCGTGGCATTGAGCCTGGACAGCACCACCAAGCAGATCACACTGCGCTTTGTGGATTCGCGCTTTGGTCTGGCCGGAGCCATCACCAGCGTCTACAGCGTGGATGCCAACGGCCAGTTCGTGGCCCAGAAATTCCAGGCTGTGGCAGGCAGCAATCTCCCTGCCGCTCTGGTGAGTCGTCTGAGCGACGTCACTCTGCGCTTTTCAGCGGAAACCGGACTGGTCACCGGCAACGTTGACGGTTTGCCCAATTTGCTGGACACCTCGGCCACATCGACGGCATCGCTGCAGGGCGTGCTCACCGCCTCCAACCAGGGGGCGGCACAGATCAGTGCACTGGCCGGTACCTACAACTATCTGCGCAATGAGGCTGTGTATTCCGCCTCGGGCAAGCCCGGCGCACCCAGCGCCAGCGCGGGCCAGTTGCGCATTGCCAATGATGGCGTTGTGCGCGTCTGCCCCGGCCAGGGCGCAAGCGACACCTGCGCCAACGGCATCACCGGTCGCGTGACGGTAGATCCCGACCAGACCACCTATCCCGGCGCCCTGGTGCTGGAGCTGGGCGGCCAGCGCATCGGCCGTGCCGTGGTAGGCAAGCGCAGCGACGGCGCGGCCCTATCCGTCGATGTCTACAGCGCCGCTGCGGGTGGCAGCTTCACTTCGGGTAACTGGACCCTGCAATCTGCCGCCACGGCCCCCGTGGCCGCCACGGCGCTGGATGGCGAGTGGCTGTGCACCCATCCCGAGCAGGCAGGCACGGGCCGCAGCATGCGCCACTATGTCTCCATCGGCAACGGCCTGCTGCAGACCGACACCATCGACATCGATCTGAAGCTCAGCGCCAATGCCACGTCCGGCACAGGCGGCGCGGCCAATGGCCTGTTCGGCGGCCAATGGGCCGGCGGCAACGGTGCGGCGCGCACGCTGCTGCCGGTCTCGGCCAACAGCTTCTACTACGCAGGCAGCAGCGGCCCTGCAGATACCGACACCAGTGCCCTGGGCGCGTGCCAGCGGTTGCCCGAGCAGGCAGTGCTGCCCAAGTACCTGGACAAGAGCGCAGCCAGCACCGACCCGGTCATGATCACGCTGGCAGATGCACTGCCCACGCAACCCGCCATCGGCTACGACCAGATCTACTACAAGCAGGGTCGCTACACCCACACTGCGACCGGCAGCGTGGCCTCCTCGCAATGGCAAAAAGCCTTTGATGACTTGTGCGAAGACAGCGGCCAGGATTCCACGGCCAAGAATGGCATCACGGCCAGCTCCAAGCTCAACGACCGCAGCAGCTTCACCTGCAAGGCCCAGGTCGCCAACTACCAGAGCCTGCTGAAGACCGCCGTGGTCGGCCCCAAAGGCCAGCTCTTCCTGACCGACGGACATCACAGCTTCACCAGCCTTTGGGAAGCCCCCAACAGCAACGGCAATGTGGCCAACGGCCTGGCCGGTGGTCAGGTGCAGATGCCGGTGATGATCAAGGGCAATTACAAGGACGCCAACAACGCCAGCTTCTGGCGCACCATGCGCGCCAACAAGTTCGTCTGGCTCAAGCTGCCTGACGGCTCGTCCATCACCCCCGCCGATCTGCCGCGCCAGCTGGGCCTGTCCAATGGTCTCAAGGACGACCCCTTCCGCTCGCTGGTCTACTTCACCCGCGAAGTGGGCTACAACAAGCCGGTCAACCCTTCCGAGTTTCTGGAGTTCTACTGGAGCGAATGGCTGCAGGCCTCGCCGCGTAGCTTCAAACTCAGCCAGTACAACCTGAGCCAGGCGGGCAACGGCTCCGACGGCGGCTATATGCAAGCCATCAAGGATGCATCCAACCTGATGCTGGCCGCCAATCCCTCGGAGATGATCGGCGCTTCGGGCTACAACGCAGTGCAGATGGGACAGATGGCGGCCTTTGGCACGGCCACCTATACCGACCTGTCCACGCCCAAGCCCGCAGATGGCAAAAAGGCCGGCAAGCTGGCCTATGCGCTGGAATACCGTGCGTCACTAAGCAGCGCAAAGTAAGCACGCAAGCCAAGGGGCTGGCAAGAATGCAGTAGGCCGGACAAGAGCAGGGCGAATGAGGGATGGCGAACAATCCATGGCATCGTAGAGACCACACACATGTTCTTAAAGGCTTTGCCATGTTCAAGATCCATCAGCTCGCCCCTTGGCTGCTTGCCGCCCTGCTAGCCCCCGCTGCCCAGGCCGCACTCAAGGCCGGCGATGCAGCACCCGGCTTCAAGACGCCCGCCGCCGTGGCCGGCAAGGCCTTTGACTTCGACATGGCCGAAGCGCTCAAGAAAGGGCCGGTGGTGCTGTATTTCTTCCCCAAGGCCTTCACCCAGGGCTGCACGCTGGAAGCCCATGCCTTTGCCGAAGCCACGCCCCAGTTCGCGGCCATGAAAGCCACGGTGGTGGGCATGTCGCATGACGATATCGACACCCTCAAACGCTTTTCCACCGAGGCCTGCCGCGACCAGTTTGCCGTGGCCTCGGACCCGCAGGCCGTCACCATCAAGGCCTATGACGCAGGGGCTGCATCGAATCCGGCCAGGGCCGACCGCATCTCCTATGTGGTGGGCCAGGACGGCAAGGTGAAGTTCGCCCTTGTCAGCAGCGACCCGCTGGCCCATGTGGAGCAGACCAAGGCAGCCGTCAGGCAGCTGCAGGGGAAATAGCCCTGCCCGGCCTGAACCGGCCCTCCATCACTGCGCCAGCCAGTTCCCGATCTGGCTGCTGAAGGTCCGGTCGAAGCGGCTGTAGACGTCCGAGCCGCCGCTGACCGTGCACGAGCTGCTGCCGCCGGACAGCGTGCCCACCACGCGTCCGCTCGCAAACATGGCCGAGCCGCTGCTGCCGCCTTCGGTCACGCCCTTGCTCCAGCCGACATTCACGAAATCGCTCTGGGCATTGCCTGGGTTGCAGGTGATGCTGCCGGCGCCCAGGGTGCAGTTTCGGTAGCTCTGCACCTGGCCTTCGCTGTATTTGAGCAAATCGCCCTGCGGGTGATGCAGTCCGTAGATGGCCGTCCCCGTCACCGCCGTTCCTCTCGCATCCCAGCCGGCCAGCGTCGCACCAGCGGGCGCTGCGTCATTGAGCCGCATCAGCGTGGCATCGTGCGCCGCAGTGGCATACAGCAAGGTGGCACCGCTCTGCAGCGCCGTGGTCTGGGCACTGGGCTCGAAGCTGTTGCAGCTGGCCGAGCGGAAGAACCAGTCCGTGCGCAGCGAGGTGGCAGATGCCTGGGTGGAGATGCAGTGATTGGCCGACAGGAAATACGGCGTGAAATCGCGCCGCGTGTTGTTCAGCAGGGAACCCGTGCAGTAGTAGTAGCGATTGTCGGAGCCCACATAGGTCATGCGCGCCACGGCGTTGCGCTCGGTGGCGTACTGATCGGCGCAGCTGGCATCGAGCTCGCAACCCGCGGCATCTCCCACATTCCGGGGCACGAGGCTGTCGCGCAGTTCCAGCTCCGTCGGCAGGGCCAGATTGACATAGGCATGGGTGAGCGTGGGAATGGCAATGCGCAGCTGCGATGTCGACAGTCCCGCAGGCAGTGCGATCTCCAGCGTGACCTCATCGGCTCCCAGGTCGGGAGTCCACCAGATGCCGGCGGCCCGGGTGTCGCCGTCGGCGCGGCGGTTGCGCGCAATGGCCTCGTTGATGGCCTGGCCCGTGGTCTCGAACCCGGTCTTGCTGCGATCCTTGCGGTACAGCCTGAGTTCGGCGGCATCGGGCATGGCGTCGACCACCAGCCCCAGCCGCAGGCCATGGGCGCCGGCCGAGGTGATGCTGATCGCCGCCACCTGACCGCCCCCCGGGGTCTCGGACCAGTGCAGCGTGCGCGCCATATCGCCTGCGGACTGCAGCGAAGCCAGCTCGCGTGGCGCCCCGATCTGCATGGGCAGGCCGGGCATGGGCATGACCGGCGAAGGCGCGTCGCTCCACTGCGGCAATGCCAGGCTGACGGCCTTGGGCCGCACCGCCACGGATGCCACCGCCACGCTTCTGGCCGCCGCCGCAGCCTGGGCGGCGGGCACGATCAGTGAATCCAGCACATCGGCCGTGGGCGGCCCCAAAGGAGAACTGATCTCTGCCGCGCCGCCGATGATCGCGCCATTGCCGCCCCCGGCCCCGCCCCCAAGGCCGGGACCGGGGTCCGGAACACTGCCTCCACCCCCGCCGCCGCCGCAAGCCGTCAGCACCACCAGCATCAGGCCTGCGCATCGGGAGGGAATGCGTCTGCCCTGTATCCACCAATGCATATCGTGTTCTCCTGCAGTTCACGATCGGGCTGGCGCAGGGCCAGCGGAGCTATTTGGTCAAAGCCTTGAGCGCGAGCTTAATGCCCTCGCTCACCCCTACTTCGGGTGGGAGTTTCTTGAGGGCGGCCGAGGCTTCCTTGTCGGAATAGCCCAGCGCCATCAGCGCCTGCTGGATATCGTTTTGCTCGCTGTTGTTGGCAAACAGCGACTGCGCACCGGTATCCGCGCCGATCTTGCCCTTGAGCTCCAGCAGCAGACGCTCGGCGGTCTTCTTGCCGATGCCCGGCACCTTGACCAATCGCCCTGCTTGCTGCTGCGATACCGCGTCCGCGAGATCATCGATGCTCATGCCGCTGAGCACGGCCAGCGCCATGCGCGGACCGATACCGGTGATCTTGATGAGCTCACGGAAGGTCTGGCGCTCGCGGGCCGTTGCAAAGCCGAACAGCAGCTGGGCGTCTTCCCGCACCACAAAATGGGTCAGCAGGGCCACCTTGGCGCCGTTGGCGGGCAGGTTGTAGAAGGTGCTCATGGGCACCTGCACCTCGTAGCCCACGCCAGCGCAGTCCACCAGAACTTCGGGCGGGTTTTTTTCCAGCAGCGTTCCCGTCAATTTGCCTATCATTGAAATCCTTTGCCGCACCGTGCGGCGATTCTTTTGAGAAATTATCCGCGTGATCCTGCGCCATACCTTCACTCCCCATAACAATACGCGCCTGACCCATCTCTGCGGCCCGGCGGATGCGCATCTGCGCACCATCGAAGTCGCGCTGGGCGTCAAGATCGCTCACCGTCACGAGCAGTTCAAGATCGACGGCCCCAAGGCCAAGGCCAATGAGACGCTGGAGCTGCTGCAGGCGCTCTATGAAATTGCCGACTACGTGATCGCCGAAGACACGCTGCAGCTGATGCTGGCCGGCGATGTCGAGATGCTGGAGGCCGACCTGACGGCTCCGCAGCTGACCACGCGCCGTGCCGATCTGCGCGCCCGCACGCCCAACCAGGCGCTGTATCTGGAAAACATCGCCAATCACGACATCAGCTTCGGCATCGGTCCGGCCGGCACCGGCAAGACCTATCTGGCCGTGGCCTGTGCCGTGGACGCTCTGGAGCGCAGCGCCGTGCAGCGCATCGTGCTGACCCGGCCCGCCGTGGAAGCCGGCGAACGCCTGGGCTTTCTGCCCGGCGACCTGACGCAGAAGGTGGACCCCTATCTGCGCCCTCTGTACGACGCGCTCTACGATCTGATGGGTTACGAGAAGGTGCAGAAGGCCTTCGAGCGCAATGCGCTGGAGATCGCGCCGCTGGCTTTCATGCGTGGTCGCACGTTGAACAATGCCTTCGTGATCCTCGACGAGGCACAGAACACCACGCCCGAGCAGATGAAGATGTTTCTGACCCGGATCGGCTTTGGCGCCAAGGCCGTGGTCACGGGCGACGTCAGCCAGGTTGACCTGCCCAAGGGCGCGCCCAGCGGCCTGGTCGATGCCGAGCGCGTGCTCAGGCGTGTCAAGGGCATCTCCATCAACCACTTCACCAGCGCCGACGTGGTGCGCCACCCGCTGGTGGCCCGCATCGTGGACGCGTACGACGCGCGCGGGCGCGTGTCCGAAGGCACTTCGGCGCCCAAGCACCGCAGCAGCAGCCCGCGTACGGCCCGCTCCCTGCCCACGGCCGACGAGCTTTAATCAAAATCCATAGCTACTAGCACTTACCAAATAAGGGCTAAAAGCCAAAATGACCTTGAATCAACTGCAACTATCGCTGCAATTCGGCCCCAGCGCCGAGGCGGCCGCCCACCGCGAACTGCTGAGCCGCAGCCGGGTCACGCGCTGGATCCGCCATGCGCTGGCCGTGGATGCCGAGATCACGGTGCGCATCGTCGATGCCGAGGAAGGCCGCAAGCTCAACCGCGAGTACCGCCAGAAGGACTACGCGACCAATGTGCTGACCTTCGACTATCAGCAGGAGCCGAGCGTGATGGCCGATCTGGTGCTCTGCGCCCCCGTGGTGGAGCGCGAGGCCCAGGAGCAGAACAAGACGCTGGAGGAGCATTACGCCCATCTTCTGGTGCATGGCACGCTGCATGCCCAGGGCTGGGACCACGAGACCAGCGAGGAAGACGCCGAAGAGATGGAGGCCTACGAGACCGACATCATGAAGGAAATGGGCTACGAAGACCCCTACGCCAAATAGCGCACAGGCATCGGCCCACGTGCCGTGGACTCCTGAAAAAAGAGCTGCCTGCGCATGTCAATCATGTGTTTCAAAGGCATTTAGCCTTGAAACTCAAGAATGACCAGCGCAGGCAGCTCTTTTTATGAGAGTACCCCGACCGGGCTTACTCCACGCTCAGGCCGATGCTGCGCACCAGCTGGGCCACGCGCACATCTTCGCTCTTGATCTGTCTGGCAAACACCTGCTGGCCCTCGCCCACGGGAGTGATGCCCTGCTGCAGCAGGCTCTTGCGCAGCTCGGGGTCCTTCAGCGCCTTGTCGGTATCCTGGGCAATGGCCTGGACCACGGCAGCCGGCGTGCCCTTGGGTGCGAACAGGCCGAACCAGGCACCGGCCTCAAAGCCCTTGTAGCTCTCGGCCAGGGTCTGCACCTGGGGCAGCAGAGCATGTCGCTGCAGGCCGGACACGGCCAGCGCCGTGAGCTTGCCGCTCTGGATCTGGGTGAGCGCCGGAGCGATCGCAATCAGCATCACATCGACCTGGCCGGCGAGCACATCCTGCAGGCCCTGAGGGCCGCCACGGTAGGGAATGTGCGTGGCGAAAAAGCCTGCGCGCTGCTTGAACTGCTCCATGGCCAGATGCTGGGCACCGCCCGTGCCCGAGGAGGCGTAGTTGATCTTGCCCGGGTGGGATTTGGCGTAGGCCACAAAATCCTGCAAGGTCTTGAAGCCCTTCCTGGGATTGGCCACCAGCACGAAATCGGACTGGCCCAGCTTGGTCACCGGCACCAGATCGTTCTTCACGTCATAGGGAAGATTGCGCTGCACATTGGGCATGATGGTGATGGCGCTGTCGCCGCCCACCAGCAAGGTGTAGCCGTCGGGCTGGGCCTTGACCACGGCATCCACGGCCGCGACGCCGCCGGCCGCCCCCTTGTTTTCCACCACGATGGCCTGCTTCCAGTCCCTGCCCACCAGATTGCCCACCTGACGGGCCAGCAGATCCGGAGCGCTGCCGGGGCCGTTGGCCACCACCAGCTTGACGGAATGCGCCGGAAACTCCGGCTGCTGCGCCATGGCTGCGCCCGACACCCAGGTTGCGGCCAGCATGGCCCATGCAGTGCGGGAGAGGAAACGGGGCAGGTTCACGGCAAAACTCCTTAACTAAGGAGTTGATTGTCAAAACAATCACTTATTCCTCAAAATACTGTTTTCAAATTCTTTTATTTCCAAAAATAATTAACCACGCAAGAAAAGAACAGAGGCGACGCAGGCCTGCACCTAAGATCGCCCCATTCACAAGGCGCAAAGCCGACAGAGAAAATCAGGAGACAAGAACATGGAGAACCTGGGCCACCTTGCCCTTTTGCTGGCCGCAGCTTTCACGGCCGGCACGCTCAACGCCGTCGCCGGTGGCGGCAGCTTTCTGACCCTTCCCGCCCTGGTCTTCACGGGCGTGCCGCCCGTGATTGCCAATGCCACGGGCACCGTGGCCCTGCTGCCAGGCTATATCGCGGGCGCCTGGGGCTTCAAGGACGATATGCAGTCCCCGCCAGGCCTGTCCATGAAGCAGGTGGTGGCTCTGTCCCTGATCGGCGGCTCCGCCGGCGCGGCGCTGCTGCTGTTCACGCCCGACGCCACCTTCCGCAAGGTCGTGCCCTGGCTGCTGCTGGCCGCCACCGCCATGTTCGCCTTCGGCCCGCAACTGCGCGCCTGGGCCTCGGGCAAGAATGCCGACCACGCCGTCACATCTGCAGCCAAGGCCGCTGCAGGCATGCTGATCGTGGCCATCTACGGCGGCTACTTCAACGGCGGCCTGGGCATCTTGCTGCTGGCCTTGTTCGGGCTGCTGGGCCAGACCTCGCTGAACGCCATGAACGGCATGAAGAACCTGGTCTCGGCCCTGCTGACGGCGATTGCCGTGGTGATCTACGCCGTGGGCGGCATTGTGGAGTGGAAGCTGGCCTTCATCATGATGGTGGCCGCCACCCTGGGCGGCTATCTGGGAGCCCGCACGGCGCGCAAGATTGCACCCCATGTCCTGCGCTGGGGCATTGTGGCCACGGGGCTGGTGATGGCCGGGCTGTTCTTCGCCAGAGGCTGAAGCGCCGCCAAAATAAAAAAGCCTTCTCGGTCACGAGAAGGCTTTTTTGTGAGCATCCAGCGCCTTGTGGACAAGCGCTGGAGATCAATCTGACGGCTGATTCTTAGAGCAGCCGCGCCTTCACGGTCTTGCCCTTGACCTTGCCCGCATTGAGCTTGGCGCAGGCCGCCGAGGCGATCTTGCGGTCCACGGCCACATAGGTGGAAAAGTCGTTGACGCTGATCTTGCCGATCTGGTCGCGGCTGTAGCCGAAGTCGGCGCACATGGCACCCATCACGTCGCCGGCGCGGATCTTTTCCTTGCGCCCGCCAATGATCTGGATGGTCATCATGGGCGGCAGCAGCTCGCCGCCAGCGGCCGGCGTGAGCTCGTCCACGGGGAAGAACTGCGAAGCACGGCCTTGCAGCTGCTCGATCTTGCCCACGCTGCCCATCTCGTCCATGGACACCAGATTCAGCGCCAGCCCTTCGGCATCGCCACGGCCGGTGCGGCCGATACGGTGGATGTGGACCTCAGGGTCGGGCGTGACATCCACATTGATGACGGCAGACAGGTCGGCGATGTCCAGGCCGCGCGCCGCCACATCGGTGGCGACCAGCACGCTGCAGCTCTTGTTGGCAAACTGCACCAGCACCTCGTCGCGCTCGCGCTGCTCCAGCTCGCCGAAC
>Ga0209370_1001674_pt1 | contig 18567 bp, 14 predicted proteins | sample AgamicAtPrz_FD_187164 | JGI IMG/M metagenome (GOLD analysis project Ga0209370, IMG submission 187164) | Agave microbial communities from Guanajuato, Mexico - At.P.rz (SPAdes) (version 2) | ecosystem: Host-associated > Plants > Phyllosphere > Phylloplane/Leaf | place: Guanajuato, Mexico... | reverse complement strand
AGCTGCTGCCGTTCGGCGAAGCGACGCCGGGCGCGACGGGGCTCGAGCTGCTGCTGTCGCTGACGCTGAAGTGGGCGGACGAGACGCGCACGCCGCTCGCGCAGGCGCTGCGCCGCATCACGTCCGCGCCGGCCGACGTGCTGCAACTGCCGGCGGGGCGCCTCGCCGAAGGCGGTGCGGCCGACCTGTGTGTGTTCGATCCGCGCGCGCACTGGCGCGTCGAGCCGCGTGCGCTGAAGAGCCAGGGCCACAACTCGCCGTTCCTCGGCTACGAACTGCCGGCCACGGTGCGCACGACGCTCGTGGCCGGGCAGGTCGCGTTCGAGCGCCACTGAACCACGCCGGATCCTCGCCATGACCGCTCTTCGCAAGCTGCGTCTCGTCTTTCATCTGCTGCGCGGCATGGCGATCGTCGCGCTGCGTTTTTCGCACGTCACGCCCGCGCGCCGCGCGGAGCTGATACGCCGCTGGTCGGTCAAGATGCTGCGCATCTGCGGGATGCGCCTCGTCGTCCACAACGACGGCGCGCGGCTCGACGCGAGCGCGCTCGTCGTGGGCAATCACGTGTCGTGGCTCGACATCTATGCGGTCAACGCGTGGCGGCCGACGCCGTTCGTGTCGAAGGCGGAGGTGCGGCAGTGGCCGGTCGTCGGCTGGCTCGCCGAGAAGCTCGACACCGTATTCCTGCAGCGCGAGAAGCGCACCGAGGCGATGCGGATCATGCACGAGATGGCCGAGCGCCTGCGCACCGGCGGTGTGATGTGCGTGTTTCCGGAAGGGACGACGTCCGACGGCCAGGATCTGCTGCCATTTCATGCGAACCTGTTCCAGGCCGCGGTATCGGCCGGCTGCGCGGTGCAGCCGATCTGCCTGATGTACGAGGACGCGCACGGGCGGCAGTCGGTCGCGCCGGCCTATACGGGCGAGTTGTCGCTCGGCAAGTCGCTCGACATGGTGCTACGCGGCGGGCCGCTCGTCGCGCATCTGTACGTGTGCGAGCCGATCGCGCCGGGCGGCGACCGGCGGGCGACGTCCGCGGCGGCGCGCGACGCGATCGCCGCCGCGCTGGCGACGCTGCAGGAGAAGGTCGGCAAGCCGACGGCCGAGTCGCTCGCCGAGCTGCAGAAGCATGCGTATCCGGCGACTGAACTCGGCGCAGACGCGGCGGGCGATGCTGCAGCCGACGCACCCGTGCCGGGGCGCGAGGGCTGATGCACCGGCGGGCGCGTGAATCAGCCTGCCGTCACTCGCCGCCCGGCGAGCGGCACGCTTCGCACTGCACCTGCGTGACCGTGCGCTGTGCCGGATCGGCCGTCAGCCGTACGGCCGACAACTGGTTTCCCCATACGCATCCCGAATCGAGCGCGACGACGTTGTCGCGCAGCATCAGGCCGAGCGCGGCCCAGTGTCCGAACACGACCGTCACGTCCGCGGTGCGGCGCCCCGGCACGTCGAACCACGGCAGGTAGCCGGGCGGCGCACTGTCGGGGCCGCCGTTCGCCTTGAACTCCATCGCGCCGTCGGGCGTGCAGAAGCGCAGGCGCGTGAACGCGTTGAACGCGACACGCATCCGGTCACGTTTTTTCAGGTTCGGGTTCCATTGATTGGGTTCGTTGCCGTACAGGCCTTGCAGCGTGTCGCGCCAGTCGGGGGCGCGGAGTGCGCGCTGGAGTTCGTCCGCGAGTTCGAGCGCGAGCGTGGCGTCCCATTGCGGTAGCACGCCGGCGTGGACGAGCAGCTTTTCGTCTTCGACATGCACGAACGGGCGGTGGCGGACCCAGTCGAGCAGGGCTTCGGCGTCGGGGGCGTCGAGGATCTCGCCGATCGTGTCGCCGGGGCGTTCGGTGCGCAGGCCGGCGGAAACCGCGAGCAGGTGAAGGTCGTGGTTGCCGAGCACCACGGTCGCGCGCGGGCCGAGGTCGACAACCGCGCGCAGCGCGGCGAGGGAGCCCGGGCCACGGTTGACGACGTCGCCGGCGATCCAGAGGGGCGTGTCGGCGGGGGGGGAGAGCTGGTCGAGCAGCGACTGGAAAGCGGAATGACAGCCTTGGATGTCGCCGATGGCGAGGGGGGGATGGGGCATGGGTTCGTGGGTGTTCGGGAGTCGAGCATACGGTAGCAAAAGTTCGTTCCCGGAGGCTACGCGAAAATTTTCATCCGACACTAATAAATTCACCATGCCCGCGCTTTGGCCACCAAGCACGGGTCGGCGTCGCTGTTTCAAGTTGTTAGCAACGTGGCTTTTGCATCCGGCGGCTTCATATAATTTGCCGTTCCCGCGCGAAAATTACCATCAGATGACTCTGGCGGGCATGGCGACCGGGTAAAATGCCGGGCCTGAGGCGGCTCGGATGGTTGTTCCCCCTTGCGATCTGCCGCATGGCAACGTTCGCGGCGTGCTTGTCTTGTACTGCAGGGACGCCAAATGATCCGGATTCGTGGTCATGCCTGCCCCATTTGTAGTGGGCCAGGCATCGACTCGATAACGTGCCAGGGCGCGCTGACATAGTCGTCAATTCTGTCTGACGCCCCTATTCCTTCATTTTTGAAAGCTTGCATGCTGACCCTTTCACTTGCGGACCTAAAGAAAAGCATCACGGCGTGGCGGTTGTGGACCTTGCTCGGCTGGCTCGAAATTCGGCAACGCTATGCGCGTTCGCGCCTGGGGCCGTTCTGGCTCACGATCAGTATGGGTGTGATGATTTCGTCGTTAGGTGTCGTTTACGGCACGTTGTTCGGCCAGAAAATCAACGAATACCTGCCGTTTCTTGCTGCCAGCATCGTGCTGTGGGGTTTATTCTCGACGACGATCGTGGAAGGCAGCGTCGCGTACATCAACAGCGCGCCCTATATCCGGCAAATGGCCACGCCGAAACTGATCTATATCCTGCAGGTCGTGTGGCGAAACTTGATCGTCCTTACCCACAACTTCGTGATCGTCATCGCGCTGCTGGCGATCTACGGCGTGAAAAGTTGGGAGACGTTGCCAGTATTCATTCCGGCGCTGCTGGTGTATGTGCTGAACGCCACATGGATCGCGATGGTGGTGGGCCTGCTGTCGGCGCGCTTTCGCGATCTGCCGCAGATCGTGAGCGCATTGCTTCAGGTCGCGTTCTACGTGACGCCGATCATTTTCCGCCCCGATGCGCTTAATCGCTTCTCTTTCATTGTCGAGTGGAATCCGCTCGCGTATCTGATCGACCTCGTGCGTGGCCCGCTTATCGGACAGATGCCCAGTGAATTGACCTGGGCGATCACGGTCGGAATGGCAGCGATTGGATGGCCTGTCGCCCTGTTGATGACCGGACGTTATCTGAAGCGTATTCCGTACTGGGTCTGAGAGAAACGATATGGCGTTTATCGAATTACAGAGCGTAACGCTCGATTTGCCGATCTTCGACGTGCAAGGGCGTTCGCTCAAGAAGCAGGTGCTCAACATGGGGCGCCGCAACAGGATCGCCGAGGGCAACGACGGTGTGATAGTCGTGCGCGCGCTGGACGAAGTGAGTTTCCGTTTCGAGCGTGGCGACCGCGTTGGGCTGATCGGACACAACGGGGCAGGGAAATCGACATTGCTTCGTGCGATGGCGGGCATCTATCCGCCATCGTCTGGCCAGTTGTTGCGTGAAGGAAGCGTGGTGCCGCTCCTCGATATCGGCCTCGGCATGGACGAGAACTCGACCGGCATGCAGAACATTCGGCTCAGAGGGCTGTTGCTCGGCATGTCAGATGCGGAGATTCGGGAGAAGCAGCGCGAAATCGCTGAGTTCTGCGAACTCGGTGATTATCTGGACCTGCCGATTCGTACGTATTCCAGCGGGATGAAGGTGCGGCTCGCGTTTGCAGTGTCCACTGCAGTCGATGCCGAAATCCTGTTGCTCGACGAAGTGATGGGCGTCGGTGATGCGTCGTTCATGCACAAGGCGGAAGCGCGATTGGCCGATCTTCATAGCCGGGCCGAAATCGTCGTGCTGGCGATGCACTCGAACTCCGAAATCCGCAAAGTATGCAACAAGGTGCTTTGGATGGAGCGTGGTCGTGTACGCGCTTTCGGGCCGACGGAAGAAGTCGTGTCGGAGTATGAGGCGACGACAGGCTGAACGCGTCGACCGGCTAGGGGGCTGCATGATTTCGTGCAGGATTTGCAGCACGGCGAAAAGATGTCCGGTGACGAGCCGGCTCTGTGCCGAGTCGATCGGCTGCCTGCGTCTTATCATGTAAGGTTGACCATGCTGTCCGGCGTCTGCGCTTGGAGCAGCGAATTGCCCGATATCTGAGCGATTCACTTCCGGGGTACGCACAAGATCATAGGTTTCGACGGCGCGCCGCCTGCGCAAACCACCCGCGCGGCGGTTCCGGAGCCGTCGCCGACGCGTGATATGCCGAGGGCGACGACGTATTCGTTGCGCGCGCAGCGTGTTTTCAGCGCGTGATCATTGATGGAGTGCGGTGCCAGGTTACCTCGTTCAGCTTTTTCTGCCTCATTTCCCTGCGTTGCTGATAACGACGTCTGCGTCACAGGGCAACCTGATGTCGGCGGCGCACGGCTCGCGTTTCCCGGACAGTTGTCGATCCTGCCGAGAGCATGCGACCGATACGTGCGCAGCCGAATCGCAGAGTGGTGCCGCCATAGTTCGCCCGACGGCATGCGTGGGCCGATTAATGCGGTGCTGTTCATCCATTCGACGTACGTCCTCCGCAATTGTGGCTAAAGCCGCACGTTTGCATCATCTACTCCGACGAAGACCGGATCGACGCGTTTGGTGTTCGTAACGACTGGTATTTCGAATGTGCTTGGGACTCGCATCTCTTCTATTCGGAAAGCATATTTTGCCGTTCGGGCGCGCTTCACAAGAGGCTCGTGGAGAGGGGGCGGACTCCATGTCGGCTTCAAACTCGGCAGGATTGGTGCATTGAGTTGTGATTCATCGAGCAGTTCGGCGCCGCCGGCATCCGTCAATATTCCCCGGCGTACTGTATTGGCGACGCGTGCCGGTCGCGAGTGTTTCGCTAGCCGATGCGAGGCCAGGCGTCAAGGAGGGCGGCGCGTGTTAAGCCGCATTTCGTATGGCGTGGCATCTGGGCGCCGTCGAATAGACGGGGTGAAACTGCCGTGTCCGCTAGCCGAAGCAGCCAGCCCGTGCCACCTCTCATGAGTCAGACCATCCTGACGCGGTTTGCGGCCGACCGGTGCTGGCATCGACAGCGTTGTAGCGAGGACGCATTTCCCCGGCCATGAAATCGTTACCGTCGGTAACGAAGCGGACGATTCGGTCAAGATTGCGCATGTCAAATCGCTCGTGAGCCAGACTCGGATCCGTGTGCCTCGCGACGAGCGACCGTTCAATTGTTCAGCACTGACAATGTGACCGTCGATGGCGGCCGACCTGGGATCCCGCTGCCGCCGCGTTATGGGTACTCCGACTGTATCGCCGCGAATGGGTGCTTTGGAGGGGCGTAACCGCGGTCTTTCGGCAGATCCGGAAAGCGACTGATGAGGGATGTGTGCGGGTTCGGCGATCTGAATCCGACAGCCGCTTTCAACGACATTGAATTGTGCCTTTTCGTGCGCGACAGAGGCTGTTGAAACTTATGGGCGTAATTTATGGAGCTTTATCATTACGCGTCCACGGCAGGCTCGCGAGGACAACCGGGACAAGGCGCGCGCGGCATACCCGAAATTGTCTACATGTACAAGTGCTGAGTCATGCTCGTGGCCGGCGATCCACTCCCGCAGCTTACCTCCGTCTTTGGAGCGTGACGACCTCGTCCTCTTGGTCCAGTCGCCGCGCGCGAGCAGTTGCGTTGAGGACCCCGCGGCCCATCACACTTGCCGTCGCCTCCTTCGTAGGTTCAGGGTAGCAGGTAGGGTAGTGTCTGTATAATTGTTGCGGATTGTGACGTTTGCGACACCGTGTGCTCTTCCAATGTTGAACTCGATTGCGGTCGCGAAGCGTTTGACAGGAAAGCAACTGGTAAAAATTTGGAGAGTTTAGGAATGGCGGAATCTGAAGAGCGGGTCTTGATCACGGGCGCCGGTGGAGTGATCGGTCACGCATTAAAGCAGGAATTGGCGGATTCGGGGTACTCGAACGTCGTCGCAATCACGAGCAGCGACGTTGATCTTAGAGATCAAAACGCGACTGAAGCAATGTTCAATGAATTGCGCCCGACTATAGTTTTCCATATGGCGGCTCGGGTGTACGGCATCATGGGGAATATGTCCAATCGAGGTATCGCGTATCTGGACAACGTTCGGATCAACACCAACGTAGTCGAGGCTGCGCGTCAGACAGGCTGTAAGAAGTTTGTCGCCATGGGCTCGACAGCCATTTACTCTGATCAAGTGCGTCTCCCGATGTCGGAGGAAGAAATCTGGGTTGGGGCGCCGCATCATTCCGAGGCTCCGTACGCACACAGCAAGCGCGGTATGCTTGCGCAACTGGAGGCCTACAAAGATCAATACGGAATGGACTACGCATTTTGCGTATCCACCAATCTCTTTGGTCCGCATGACAAATTCGACGAGAAATTCGGGCATGTCATTCCATCTCTTGTGTCGAAGTTCTATCGTGCGTCTGTTCTAGGGCAGCCCATTTCCGTCTGGGGGTCCGGGAAGGCGGAACGGGACTTTCTCTTCAGTGGCGACGCCGCATACGCGCTTCGCCTTATCGCCGAAAAACACACCGGCGCAATCAATTTGGCGACCGGTCAATCGTATACGATTCGGCATACGGTCGACACGCTTTGCCAGATTTCCGGCTTCAGCGGCAACGTGGAATGGGATGCGACAAAGCCAGATGGCCAAAAGCTGCGAGCATACGATATCTCGCGTCTGACGGCGTTGGGATTCAAGCCACGATTCTCGTTCGACGAAGCGTTGGCGATTACTTACGACTGGTACTGCAAGAACGTTGAGTCAGCCAGAAAGTAATTGGATGGTATTGCCCCTGGTGTGTTTGCGCGTAAAGAGGCGGCACACCATCTCTCTAACGTGTGGTCATTCGAGTTGTTTGATCGATGAAATTTGTATCGTACGCGCAGAACTATGAAGATGTGATGCTCCGGCGCGCGCTCGCTAAAGTCGATCGCGGATTCTACATAGATGTCGGCGCTGCCGAACCGTATGCAGATTCGGTAACGGCAGCATTCTACGAACGTGGCTGGCGTGGCATCAACATCGAGCCAATGCCGGGGCCGTTCGAGAGGCTGGCTCGGGCGCGACCTCAAGACGTCAATCTACAAGTCGCCGTGGAGAACAGGCAGACGGTCGCCCGGTATTTCGCAGTGGATGGCGGTAACGGGATTTCGACGGGTATTCCAAAACTCGCGGAAGAGTATAGGGACGCGAACTGGGACATCAGCCAGGTAACAGTGGCGGTCACGACATTGCGCGATATATGCGAGACATATGTCGGCGAGAAGCCAGTCCATTTTCTCAAAATCGATGTGGAGGGTAACGAAAGAGAGGTGCTGGCGAGTGCCGATTTCAATACCTTTCGTCCCTGGATCATCCTGGTCGAGGCTACGGAGCCGAATTCCCAAATTCCGTCCCATGAAGGTTGGGAAGTTCTTTTGCTGGAAGCGAAATATCATTTCGTTTATTTCGATGGCCTGAATCGCTTCTATGTGTCAGCGGAAAAAATGGACGAATTGAAGCACGCCTTTATGGTTCCGCCAAACTGGTTTGACGGATTTGTTCGGGCATCGGAGTCCGACATGATTCGGCGTGCGACGGATTTGGAGCGGCAACTCGCTGAATTGCAGCGGCAGTTGCAGCAGGCTCATGAGGGATGGCTTTTGGAAAAGGGCGCACGAGAAGAGTTAGAGGTACGGTTGAAGGGCGCATATCACAACATGACTAATCAGGCGCACGGCGAGCAGGCGTCGCAAGTTATTTTGGAAGACGCAAGCCAAGATTGCGTCATGAAGAATCCCGAGATCTCGCACGACGGGATCGATCAACTCAAGGTGCGGCTTGCGGCAAGCGAGGGAGATCTTGAGAACCATCGGATCCAATTGGCCGAGTTGCGCGTCCGATTGACCGAAAATGAAAAGTCCGGACAAGCGCTCAGCGCCGAGCGCGACGCCGCCTACCAGGAACTATTCGAATCATCCAGACATGCTGCGTGGCTGAGCCAGGAAAGAGTGCGCTTGCAGGAAAGGGTCGACGAGTCAGCCAGACATGTTGCGTGGGTGAACCAGGAAAGCGGACGCTTGCAGGGGAAGGTCGACGAGTTTGAGCACATGGTCGGTACGCTCCGCTTGCAAGAGGAGCGCGTGTCGGCCGCACTGCACGCGGTGCTTCAGAGTACATCGTGGAAATTGACCGGTCCGCTGCGATGTATAAAGCGCATGATGCAACGCCGATCCTAGTATTAATGGAGCAAATTTTGGTATCGAATTCGATTTGCATCATTGGTCGCTGTACTTTCGGCACTGGAATTGGCGCTGTGACTTATGCGGCGTGTGAGATGTTGAGCCGATTTTATGATGTTTCCATTTTTCCGACCGAGCCGCATTTCCGTGCAGAGCGCGAAATCGTACTGCCGAATGGGACGGTGATTCCTGTTTGCGCCGATCTTTCGCAGGCGAAGGTTGTCTTCTATGCGGACGTGCTATGGAACGGTGCATATGATTTGAATTACACCCTGGTTCCGCCGGGTGCATTGCGATTTGCTCATATCGCCTACGACTCCGATGAACTACCGTCTCAATGGGTCAAAGTGCTTAACGAGCACTTCGATTTTGCGCTCTTCATGAGCCATCACTTGGAGGGTGTGGCTCGGAGATCGGGCGTCGAGATAGGGGTGGGTACACTGCCGCTCGCCTTGGACATTGAAGGGCTGTTGAGTCGCCCTTATCGAGCATCGTCGAATGGCAAGATCAAATTCTGTTCGATTGCCGCATTTCACGCGCGTAAAGGTGTCGAGGGTCTTGTTGAGGGGTTCATTCGTGCTTTCGGTGATCGACAGGACGTGGAGCTCACGATACATTCGAATCTAGCTATCGGCTCAAGCTTTGAGCGCGTCAAGAATCTGGTCGACTCTAGAAAAGCCACGAATATTGTCATCAGTTGTGCTCCCCTGACTGATCAAGAGAAAAATGCACTGATCGAGGGTTGTGATGTCTTCGTGAATTGCTCTCGCGGTGAAGGATATTCCATTGGGCCGCGAGAAGCTCTGGCATTGGGGAAAGTACTCGCAATAACGGCCGTCGGGGGACATAACGATCTAGTTTCGACGCCTGGCGTCTTTGCTATACCGGCTACTATTGCGATGCCGGCGCGTTATCCGGAAATCGACAACCTTGTCGTCGGTCGGCAATTTGCCGCGGACATCGACGATATCAGCGCGGCGCTCACAGGCGCTTTTGAATACGTTTCGTCTGGCATAAGCGCGACGACGGTACGCGCGCGACGCCAACTCGCTGCCGAGTTCGGTTTTACCAATCTGGAGCTGAATTACGGTGAGTTGATCGATACCAAGCTTCGGTCATTTCGGCCCCGGCAATGCGGTTCACGCTTCGCCCGATTGCCGGCCGAATTGCCAGCGACCGTGGAGCGCCTTCTGGGGCATCGTTCTGCATCACTTCCTGGTGTTGATCGTACCGTTGTGCAGTCTCATGACGGCGGCTTCTTCTCGGTCTTCAATGCATTCATGAGCCATTTGGTGTGGGACCAGCGTGACAAGCGGTGTCATATGGTCTTGCCGGACTGGAACGTGGATCGCATGATCAAGCGCTTGGGTACGGCTCAATTCATGAGCTTTTGCTATGGGCGCCCGAGCGAGGGAAATGTGTGGTCCAAGCTGTTCGAGCCGCTCTACGGCCTCAGCGACGCAGATATGGACGACGAGAGCTTTTTGTACACCAAGGGGCGTCCGCCTGTTGCGGTGTTCAATCACGAACGTGAGCCGCAACTTACCTATGTCCATGCGTATAAATTGTATAAGAGCGGCCAATTTTCTCGTATTCGCTCACAATACAACAAGGCGTTCAAGGATCATGTGCATTTGCGCGCTCCATACCAGCGTGAATTGGACGAATTCCGGGCGAACTTTGCCGGGAAATTTATGATCGCGGCGCACGTCAAGCATCCGAGTCACGTGATCGAGCAGCCGGGCGGAAAAATTGCACACATTCAATCATATATAGATGGGATCAGGCGCCAGATCGATGCTCGCGGATTCGAAGAGGATTCTGCAGACTGGGCGGTATTCCTCGCGACGGATCAGGATCGAGTAATTAATGTCTTCAAGAGAGAATTTGGCGACAAGGTTTTTTGCTATGAGGATGTCCGTCGAACGACCGAGGCTGAAGACGCACGCTACGACCAGTTGGGGGCAGAGGAGCGTCGCGCAGAAGGCTTTCAGGTACAGCACTTGGTCGCTGCAAATCCTGATAACTGGAACATCAGGATGGCTTGGGAGGTCATTCGCGACGCGATGACCATGGCACATTGCAATGTGCTTCTCCACATTGTGAGCAACGTTTCGACAGCAGTGTCGTACATGAATCCGGACATTGAACTCGTTTTTTGTTCCGCTGAAGAGGCAGAGGCCGCACGTCACTGAATGCCTGCTTCACGTTTTGAGCCGCAAGGCCTACGGGGCGTGAAGCGCGCTGGGGCTGACGGAAAACCGTAAGATGTGTCGCCGGTCGGTCGAATCGGTACGGCCTATCGGCGGATTGTCGGATGCTGTCAGGCGTGTGATTCCAGCACGGGCCAGCGATACAAGCGTTGGGATCGGCGCGACGCAATTTTCGGGGCTAGAGCCATGACTTCCGCTGTCATTGCTCCGCCGTGCGGCAGAATGGGTGAGGAAGGGACATCGCCGATTGAGGCGGCTGCGTGAGACCTTTCGTTATCTGGAATGTATATGCGAGTTACAGGAGATAGTTTGTCCACCAACGCTCAGGATTGCCCATCTAGCGAAATTTTGCGTATCGCGGTGGTGAGTTCCCCGCGGAGCGGTAATTCATGGATCAGATCAACGCTCGCAGGCGCACTGTCCATGCAGGAGATCGCAGTTCACAATTATCTCGATGCTCCGGCTGTTTTACCGCCGAGGTGCTTCCTTCAGATCCATTGGTATCGCGAGCCGAACTTTCAAGCTTGGCTTCGCGCGAATCAATTTCGGATATTGACGGTAGCAAGACATCCACTCGACGTTCTTGTATCGGCGCTGCACTACATTCGATACGAACCGGGAACGAGCCGATGGCTTGAGGGGAATGTGAAATTGCCTGCGGAGCTGGCGAGCGCCAGCCCGTCCTCGGCCGAGTTTCTCGAGTACGCTCTCAGCATGGGTGCCGAAGATCTGCTTTCGATCACCTATCAATGGTGGAACGATCCCGATGTGCTTCGTCTTCGATACGAAGATGCCGTTGCGAACCCTGAAGTGGTGCTTGGCAATCAGATCGCTGCATTAGGGGGTAGTGCACAGGACGTCGTTCCCTGGCTGGCGCACCTCAGTCTCGAGAAGATGCGTGCGACGCCGAACCGGCACGGATGGCAGGGAAGCCCAGGGCTCTGGCGACGTTTGATTGTCCCGCAAGATGCCATTCGTATCTACCGAAGGCATCGAAGAGTTTTCGATACCTTGGGCTACGCGATTCGGCCATACTTTCTGACGCGTGCATCGGCCTATCGAAACTGGATGGAGCGACTTTAGCAGGTGACACTTGCCGGACAGTCGTGTTCCATAACGAGAGTGCGATGAGCGCTTGATTGTGATGGTTGCCCTGTTGGATCTGGTGGGCGTGGTCAGCCCGCGAGGCGCCGTCTCGCAATGCCGAGAAGGCGGCTGGGGCGAGGTGCGCTTGAGCACCTTGTTTCCGCGCTCGGAGGATGCTCGCCGCGGCTCGACGGGCCTAAGTGTCGGGCAACGGGGAGCACGGGTCGGCTTAGGTCGATGGGCGGCTGAAGACTTTGTGGGCAACCGAGGTCAGGAGCGTGGCAGCGGTCCTGACGCCGTCCCCCCGCATACTGATCAGGGCCGGCCAAAGACAGTGAGCAAGCAACAGACGTTCGACAGCGACCTGGGCCCATTTCCTACTCACAGCGGCGAGTGCCGCGGCCCATAGTGGGGCGCGACAATGATAGGGGGAGTGCGGGCCGGACACGATCGCGGCTTGTTCGCTCCGTGCCGGAATGCTCTGAGTCGCCAGATTTTCCTGCATCGCAGTTCATTCCGAGTGAGTGGGTAAGAGACACGTTGGTGGCTTGGTAGAACAGACAACGCTCCATCGTGCGCGATCTTGGCGTCGCTTCAGCCGATCGATTTTTTACGATCGTTGTATCAATTTGTTGCAGGCATGAATTTTGCTTGATGCAATTTCCTATCATTGCATTTTCTCGCAAAAATTAGCACTTCGTGACATTGACGCTCATGGTGACCGGTTAAAATCCGGGCCTGACGAGGCTCGGGCGTTGCCACCCGTGATATGTCATGCGACGAGCGCCCCGACCGGGCGTGCCGCACATTTCTAGAGGGAGTCCCATGATTCTGGTGACGGGCGGTGCGGGTTTTATCGGTGCCAACTTCGTTCTCGACTGGCTACACCACCACGACGAACCCGTGCTCAATGTCGACAAGCTGACCTATGCGGGCAATCTGCGCACGCTGCAGTCGCTGATTGATGATCCGAGGCACGTATTTGCGCGTGTCGATATTTGCGATCGCGCCGCGCTCGACGCACTGTTTGCCGAACACAAGCCGCGTGCGGTCGTGCACTTCGCCGCCGAAAGCCACGTTGACCGTTCGATCCATGGCCCCGCCGATTTCGTGCAGACCAATGTCGTCGGCACGTTTACGCTGCTTGACGCGGCGCGCGCGCACTGGAGCGGGCTGCGTGATGCCGACAAGGCCGAATTCCGCTTCCTGCATGTGTCGACCGACGAGGTATTCGGCTCGCTGTCCGCGACCGATCCGCAATTCTCCGAAGCGACACCATATGCGCCGAACAGCCCGTACTCGGCGACAAAGGCCGGCTCCGATCACCTGGTGCGTGCCTATCACCATACGTACGGCCTCCCGACGCTGACGACGAACTGCTCGAACAACTATGGCCCCTATCAGTTCCCCGAGAAGCTGATTCCGCTGATGATTGCGAACGCGCTTGCGGGCAAGCCGCTGCCGATCTACGGCGACGGCCAGAACGTGCGCGACTGGCTGTATGTCGGCGATCATTGCAGTGCCATCCGCGAGATACTTGCGCGCGGCGTCCCGGGCGAGACGTATAACATCGGCGGCTGGAACGAGAAGAAGAATCTCGACGTCGTGCATACGCTGTGCGACCTGCTCGACAGCGCGCGTCCGAAGGGGGCAGGCTCCTATCGTGACCAGATCACCTACGTGACGGATCGTCCGGGCCACGATCGCCGCTATGCGATCGACGCGCACAAGCTCGAACGCGAACTGGGGTGGAAGCCGGTGGAGACGTTCGAGACGGGGCTGGCGAAGACGGTACGCTGGTATCTCGACAATCAGGCTTGGGTTGACGATGTCGTATCGGGCGAATATCGCAAGTGGGTCGAGACGAATTACGCGCAACGCACTTGAGGGCATGGCCGATGGCACGTAAAGGCATCATTCTCGCAGGCGGTTCCGGCACGCGACTGTATCCGATCACGCATGTCGTATCGAAGCAGCTCCTGCCGGTCTACGACAAACCGATGATCTACTATCCGCTGTCCACGCTGATGGTGGCAGGGATCCGCGACGTACTCATCATTTCGACACCGCAGGATACGCCGCGCTTCGAGGCGATGCTCGGCGATGGCAGTCAGTGGGGGATGAATATCCGCTACGCGGTACAGCCGTCACCGGACGGGCTCGCGCAGGCGTTCATCATCGGCAGGGAGTTCATCGGCAACGATCCGTCCGCGCTGATTCTCGGTGACAACATCTTCTACGGGCACGATCTGGCGAAAAAACTGGAGCATGCGGACGCGAAGGAATCGGGCGCGACCGTGTTCGCATATCACGTTCAGGATCCCGAGCGTTATGGCGTCGTGGAATTCGACAAGCAGTTCCACGCGCTGTCGATCGAGGAAAAGCCGGCCAAGCCGCGCTCCAATTATGCGGTGACGGGCCTGTACTTCTACGACAATCAGGTGTGCGACATCGCCGCCGATATCAAGCCGTCCGCGCGTGGCGAACTCGAGATCACCGACGTGAATTCGCGCTATCTCGCCGACGGCAAGCTCGACGTCGAGATCATGGGGCGCGGCTATGCATGGCTCGATACCGGCACGCACGATTCGTTGATCGATGCGGCTACGTTCATTGCGACGTTGCAGAAGCGCCAGGGGCTCGTTGTCGCCTGTCCCGAGGAGATCGCCTATCGCAGGCAGTGGATCGACGCGGATCAGTTGCGCAAGCTTGCCGTCCCGCTCGCGAAGAACGGCTACGGGCGCTATCTCGAACACGTTCTTTTGGATCAGGTCGCATGGCAATTCAAGTAACGGCAACGGCGCTGCCGGAAGTCAAGATCATCGAGCCGAAGGTGTTCGGCGATGCGCGTGGCCATTTCTATGAAAGCTTCAACGCGCGCGACTTCGCGGAACACGTGGCGGCGGGCGTCGAATTCCTTCAGGACAATCATTCACGCTCGACGAAAGGGGTGCTGCGCGGCCTGCACTACCAGATCCGGCACGCGCAGGGAAAGCTTGTGCGCGTCGTGGAAGGCGAGGTATTCGACGTCGCGGTCGACATCCGCAAGCACTCGCCGAATTTCGGCAAGTGGGTCGGCGTCGTGCTGTCGGCCGAGAACCATCGGCAGGTATGGATTCCTCCGGGCTTCGCGCACGGTTTCGTCGTGTGCTCCGACGCTGCGCAGTTCCTGTACAAGACGACCGATTACTGGTATCCCGAGCACGAGCGCTGCATCGTATGGAACGATCCGGAGATCGGGATCGAATGGCCAATCGATGTGGAACCATTGCTGGCGCCCAAGGATGCCGCGGGGGCGCGACTCAGCGAAGCCGAGGTCTACGTTTGAGGCGGGATATGACGCAGCCGACGATTCTCGTGACCGGGGTAAACGGCCAGGTCGGTTTCGAATTGTTGCGATCGCTCCAGGGGCTCGGCCGAGTGGTGCCGTGTGACCGGTCGACGCTCGATCTTACGGATCTTGATCGTGTGCGCGCTTTCGTCAGGGAGCTGAAGCCGACGCTGATCGTGAATCCAGCCGCTTATACGGCGGTGGACAAGGCGGAGACCGAAATCGAGCTCGCGCGACGGCTGAATGTCGACGTGCCGCGCGTCTTTGCCGAGGAGGCGGCGCGTAGCGGCGGCGCGCTGCTTCACTACTCGACCGATTACGTGTTCGACGGTGCGAAAGCCGGCGCGTATGTGGAAACCGACGCGACGAATCCCCTGAATGCATACGGAGCGACGAAGCTCGAGGGTGAACGCGCGATCGCGGCGACCGGATGTGCGCATTTGATCTTGCGAACGAGCTGGGTGTATGGCCGGCGCGGCAGCAACTTCCTGCTCACGATGCTGAGGTTGGGTGCCGAGCGCGCCGAGTTGCGGGTCGTTGCGGATCAGGTCGGCGCGCCGACCTGGGCCAGGACGATCGCCACCGCGACGTCGCACATCGTCGCCCAGGGCGCGGCATCGGTTGACGCCGACTGGTGGGCGCGCCGCTCCGGTATCTACCATTTCACGTCTGCCGGTGCGACCTCCTGGTGCGGCTTTGCCGAAGCGATATTCGCCATCGCGATGGCTTCGCGCGCGCCGAGGGTCGTGCCGATTTCCTCGGATGACTATCCGACGGCCGCAAGGCGGCCGGCCAACTCGCGAATGGCGCAGGGGAAGCTGACGGCCGCATTCGGCTTGCAGATGCCGGATTGGCGCGATGCGTTGCAGCTGTGCTTGAGCGAGTGACGCGTCACGACGCCGCGCGCGCCGAGGTCGACGTGTTGCGGGCGCTGGGGAATGCCCCGGCCTTCCCCGGCGGTTGTCCCGGGCGCCCCGGCCGTTTCCGGGTAAGGTGGTTCGCCGGCTATAATTCCTGTTTCGGCGCGGTCTGATGCGACCGGCCGACACCGATGCCGGCGGTGTATTGATGCACATGGCGAAGGCTCGACCTTGCCAACGGATACTAAATTTCTGGAGTGAATGCGATGTTAATCCCCGTCATCCTGTCCGGTGGTGCTGGCACCCGACTGTGGCCAGTTTCCCGCGAAGGGCATCCCAAACCGTTCATGAAGCTTGCGGATGGTGAGAGCTTGCTCGTGAAAACCTACCGCCGGGCGGCAGCGGCGAGCGGCAATGATGGGGAATCCGAGCGCGGAGAACTGTTGACGGTCACGAACCGCGACTACTACTTCATGAGCAAGGACGAGTTTGGCTATGCCGCGCTCGGCAATCAGCAGTCCGGTGTATTCATGCTCGAGCCGACCGGTCGCAACACTGCGCCCGCCGTGGCGATGGCGGCGCATCACGTGGCGGACAAGTACGGGCGCGACGCGCTGATGTTGGTGCTCGCAGCCGATCATCTGGTGCAGGATCAGCAGGGTTTCTCGGCTGCGGTCGCGAGCGCGATCGAACTCGCGAAGCAGGACAAACTGGTCACGTTCGGCATCGTGCCGACGGGGCCAGACACGGGCTTTGGCTACATCGAGGCGGGGGATCGGGTCGGCGACGGCCGCGTGGCGCTGCGCTTCGTGGAGAAACCCGACGCGGTGAAGGCTGCCGAATATGTCGCAGCCGGCAACTACCTGTGGAACTCGGGCATGTTCTGTTTCAAGGCCGGTGTGATTCTCGACGAGATGGCGCGCCACGCCCCGGACGTTGCGACGGCCGCCGATGAGTGTTGGGCGTCGCTGCAGGCGGACAAGGGGTCGGCGCAGATGCTCGAGATTCCCGCCGAGTCGTTCCAGAAGATGCCCGACATCTCGATCGATTATGCGGTGATGGAGCGTTCGTCGAAGGTTGTAGTCGTCCCGTCCAGTTTCGGCTGGAGCGATATCGGCTCGTGGGGCGCGGTGCGCGACCTGACCGTGCCGGACCAGGACAGCAACCGGGCCGTCGGCGAGGCGATCTTCGTCGATAGCCGGAACACCTATGTGCAGAGCCAGGATCGTGTCGTCGCGGCGGTTGGCGTCGCCGACCTGATGATCATCGATACGCCGGATGCTCTGCTGGTCGCGAACCCCGATCGCGCGCAGGACGTGAAGCAGGTGGTAGCCCGCTTGAAGAAGCAGAATCACGATGCATACAAACTGCATCGCACGGTGAGTCGCCCGTGGGGCACGTACACGGTGCTGGAGGAAGGCCCGCGCTTCAAGATCAAGCGCATTGAAGTCAAGCCGGGTGCGAGCCTCAGCTTGCAGATGCATCATCATCGCAGCGAGCACTGGATCGTCGTGTGCGGGATGGCCAAGGTCGTCAATGGCGATCGGGAAATTTTCGTTCGGACCAACGAATCCACCTACATCCCCGCCGGTCACAAGCACCGCCTCGAGAATCCCGGTGTGCTGGACCTCGTGATGATCGAAGTGCAGAGCGGCGAATATCTCGGCGAAGACGACATCGTTCGCTTCGAAGACGTATACGGCCGGGCTTGATGCCGGAAATGACGCCAGTCCTTCGGATCTAGCGGGGCTCATGGCGTGAAGCGCCAACTGGGAATTCCATTCCAGGTTCGGAATTCCGGTTTGGCGCGGCTGTGCCGTTCTTGACCAGCGATGGCCTGCTCGCGGCGCAGGCGTGCCGCGGGTCTGATGTCGACATATCGCCTTTGATGCGGGCAAGTTGCCGTGGAGCACATGCGTGAAAGCGCTGGGCTGCGCCCGGAACGCGTTCACCCGTGACGTCAACCTGATCCAGGAGCCGCGCTTCTCGCGGTGCTACTTGCCGGTGGTGGATAATTTCGTCGATGTGGCCTGGCTGCTGGACGATGGTGAGGAGTTTGTCGTAGTGGATAGCTTTTATCGCGCGTTTGAAGATCAGCATCGAGGCCCAAGGGAACTGATCAAGAGTCGGCTGGCGAAATACCGGCCGTTTATTGCGCCCCTTGCGAGGCTCTATCCGGGCGGGAAAGCGTTCGATCTGGGTTGCGGTCGCGGTGAATGGCTGGAGTTGATGGGGGAGTCGGGGTTCGCCGCGATCGGCGTGGACCTCGATGGCGATATGCTGGAAGCATGTCGGGAGCGCGGTCAGTCGGTATTTCAGGGCGATGCCATCGAGTATCTCGCTGCGCTCGACGCCAATAGTCACGCGCTCGTTTCGGCGTTTCACGTTGTCGAGCATGTGTCGTTCGAGCAAGTTCGACGAATCGTCAGCGAAGCGTTGCGCGTACTGAAGCCGGGCGGTCTGTTGATTCTCGAGACGCCGAACCCGGAAAATATCGTCGTCGCGGGCTGCAATTTCTATCTGGATCCGACTCACGTTCGACCGATTCCTTCTGAACTCCTGAGCTTCGTGGGCGAGCATGCCGGATTTGCCAGAGTCAAGCGAATTCGACTGCAGGAGTCCGCTGCGTTGCTGGAAGAGGGTGCGCGAGCCCATCTCATGGATGTGCTCGGCGGTGTAAGTCCGGATTACGCCATTG
>Ga0209370_1001673_pt1 | contig 18571 bp, 16 predicted proteins | sample AgamicAtPrz_FD_187164 | JGI IMG/M metagenome (GOLD analysis project Ga0209370, IMG submission 187164) | Agave microbial communities from Guanajuato, Mexico - At.P.rz (SPAdes) (version 2) | ecosystem: Host-associated > Plants > Phyllosphere > Phylloplane/Leaf | place: Guanajuato, Mexico... | reverse complement strand
GAATCTGCAAATATTGGAACGCGTGTAATCAGGCCAGATGCAATAAAGTCATCAGAGTTGCCCTTGCGCCAGCGTGACGCTAGGTTTTTCTGATGATATGGAACATTGCTTCACCTTACGATCATCAGCCGGCCGAACCTGAACGGTACTTAAACGAATCGCACATTTGGTGGATGGCCACTCAACACTCACCATAATGTTTAGCAAGGAAAACTTCTTATTGGTAACGCTTAATTAACGAAATCGCATCAATTTCATTATTGATCCGCCTGGACGATGCGGTTATTTTTCGCTCTCGATCTGGATATAATTTAACCGCTTTTTATGATAACCCTGAAATTTATAACATTGTACAGTCTACTCCTTCTTGCAGTTCTGTTTTCCGGCACGGTCTCATCTTCGCCCTTTAGTACTGCGCCCGCTGAGCAGAAAATATTGCACGTAGAACATGAAATTCGTGCCAGGATACTTTCTGAATATACCCGATGGGAAGGTGTGAGATACAGCCTGGGGGGCACATCACGGGGAGGCATCGACTGTTCTTCACTGATGCAGGAAATCTTTCATGCCGCCTTCGACGATATGCTCAGTACTCGGTTGCCAAGGACTACTGCTGGGCAGATAGAACATGGTATCAGCGCAACCCGAAGCGAATTGCGTCCTGGGGACCTGATTTTTTTTCGCACGTCCGACGTCAACCGTCATGTTGGGGTATATATCGGCGAAGATAGGTTTATTCATGCTTCCACCAGTCAGGGGGTAACCATATCCAGCCTACAGAATGACTATTGGATAAAACGCTATACCACAGCCCGCAGAGTTCTCTCCTGACTGGAGTAGTCTACCCGGGGAATCTCCTCGGGTAACGCCATCGCCTGACGACAACTGAACATTTCGGCATACGTTTTTAAATACATCCTTCCTGAGCCCACACAACTTACATCGGTCAGTCATTGTTGGTCAGACATGATCCACTAACTTTTTGGTTTTGATTCCGGCGTTAAATAAGGCGGCAGCCTCATCAGCAGATGACACTTGAAATTATCATCAGCACTGTTGCAGCTCATGATAATCACCTCGTTAACGTTGGGAGCCTTAGTCATATAAAGAAAATCATGCTCCCGGCAGTTGACATCCTTTTCACGCAAGTATTGCAATATTTTCCCCAGCCCTACTTTACTGTTACCCTTGTCCACATATACCGGACATCCATTGACTCTGGCCACCAGATTCTGTTCCAGCGTGAAATGTTCATCAATACTTGAAGGTGTCAGGATCATAAAAAAGACAATGATTGTAAAAAAAACAATGACGAAGCGAAAAAGGGGACGAGCATGGATTAAATGTGCCAATCCTTCAACTTTTAGCCGCTCCGTTGGTTTTTCGTCTGTTAGCGTTGCGCTCGGCGGGGGGGCTTCTTTTTCTATCTGTTTTTCAGCAGGAGAGACATTCTTAAGCTCATTAGTTTTAACATCACTAAGCTCATCATTGTCTTCAAACACTTGAACCTGACCAAAGAAACTGAACCCCGACTTCGGGTGTGTTTTGATAGCCAGGGTACTGATGCCTGCTGTTTTTAATCCCCTTCGCAATAATGAGACATTCTGATACATCGTATTAGGTGTCACTATCTGGCCATGTTTTTCCCATACTTCATGATAAATCTCCTCATGCGAAATGATGTTTCCGGCCCGTGAGGTTAATAAAAACAGAAAGCGACTGACTGGCGAATGCAAAAGTACCTCCCTGCCTCGCTGTCCGAGTGGGATTAACTTGTTTTCAGCAGGATTAAACCTGACTTTGTCATTAATGATAAAATATTTAGTCATTTCAATGGTATACGTGTTTTTATGATCTAAAAGTCCATGCTTTGAAGTATAAATCATGTGCCGCAGATTTTCTTATTTAATAAAATCTTTTAAAATCAATGTGATAAATAAATTTCTTAAACGTGATTAAAGTCACTAAAGAATGATGTCATCTCTCAACTGCAATCCTGCTAACGCATTGAATATAAAGTATAAAAAATAAAAGTCACCTAGTTAAATTTTAATGAGTACGAATGTTCATGGTGGCCGGATAATATTTTTCCGGCAGACAGGTGGCGGCACTTTGGTGGCACTTTCCGTTCAGTCCGAAAGACATGAGACTGAACAATACGGTGAACAACCTTAGTGCAAAGTATCAGCACCCTCTGATTTTTCAGTGGCCGGTTTTCATACGCGGACATTTCATCTGAGAATGGATAAACATTGATGCTTTATGCTCACTGAAAGCAGGGATAGGAATGGTAACGTAAAAAACGAGATTAGCAATGAAATGCAGTGGTTTGTCTTATGATTTACGACTTATCATGGAATAAAATTCTTATTCACTCTTGTGGATAGGTCTGAATCCTACTTTTTACCGATCTGTTTACAGGTCGGATATTAATCCTATAATAGACTTCGTTCGAAAGTAGGGTATTTAGGAGTGGAAGCGAAATAACATTCAGAGATTTGTTATGAATAGTAGAATTTATGGATTCCTGCTTAACGACGACATCTTGTTTGATTTAGCCAAGAAAAAAATCTTGTATTATCGGCTCGACAATTCTGACATTAAGATGTCATTTAAAGTGGTCACCCTCAATGACACTCAGGCTCGATTGTTGATGTATTTACTGGTTAACAGGAAAAGAAAAATCATCGATAAGACGGAAATACTCAAGAGTGTCTGGGACACCGTTAATTTGTCTTCATCAAGCCAGCGTTTATGGCAGACGGTGAACGATATAAGAAAAAAGCTATCAGCGCTCGGTATGCCGGATACGTTTATTCAGAATGTATACGGTACCGGATACTGTATTGATGACTCTAAAGTCATGTCACTACATATACGCTAACAGAATCGCTTTATATACATAAAGCATAAACCATATCCATTTCATTATGGGTATTAACCACGCCATTTTAATGAAAATTAGAATGGTTTTATTAAAATTAAGTAGTCAATATTAGGAATATATATGAAAAAGTTAGCTCTCATCGCATCTCTGGCCGCTGTACTTGGTTCTGTAAGCATGGCTCAGGCCGCTTCAACTGGCACAATCACCTTCAATGGTGAACTGACTGCAAACACCTGTGATGTGGTTGTTGATGGTCAGGGCGCCGATGCGACTGTGGTTCTGCCAACTGAAGGCACCAGCCTGCTGAACGCCGCAACTAAAACAGCTGGCGAAACTGGTTTTGTGATGGCGCTGAACAACTGCTCCGGTACCCTGCAAACTGCTTCCGCGTTCTTTGAAGCTGGTGCATCCGTGGATGCTGTAACCGGTCGCCTGAAAAACATGTCTGGTACCGCAACCAACGTCAGCCTGCAGCTGCTGGATGCCTCAAGCCCGTCTCGCGCGGTGATCCATGCTGGTAATCAGGACCAGGTCCAGAACACCACTTTTAAAGACGTATCTGCTGGCAGTGCCAACCTTCCATACGCTGTGCGTTACTACGCTGAAGATGCCACCACTGCAGGTACTGTAGTGAGCAACGTTGTCTATTCTATTCAGTATCAGTAATAACAATCCGGAGGGGAGTTCCCCCCCTCCGTTTTATCAAGGCCAGGAATTTACTATGAAACATTCTTCCTTCACTCTCGGCATATGCACTGCACTTGCCGCTCTTACTCTTTTCAGTACAACGGCCAGCGCCAGTGCGGTAATCAGTGGTACCCGGGTTATCTATCCGTCTGACAGTAAGGAAGTCAGCGTCAAAATCACCAACAACGGTGCATCGCCGGTCCTGTTGCAAAGCTGGATAGACAACGGTGATCAGGATGCCCGTCCTTCTTCTATTAAGGCACCCTTTGTGCTGACGCCGCCCATGAATCGTGTAGATGCCGGAAAAGGACAAACGCTGCGAATCAGCTATGTCGGCGGAAATCTGCCCATGGACAAAGAATCTGTGTTCTGGCTGAACGTTCTCGAAGTGCCTGCGAAGAGCAAGGCCAAGGCCGACGAGAATACGTTGCAGATGGCGTTTCGAAGTCGTATTAAGCTTTTCTATCGTCCGGCGGGCCTGCCGGGAAATGCCAATGATGCTGCTAAATCCGTTACCTGGTCAACACGTGGTGGCAATATTGAAGCCAACAACCCGACACCTTATTACGTAAATTTTGTGAATTTGCGGATTAACGGGAAGTCCGTCGACGGGGCCATGCTGGCACCAGGCAGCAACATGTCCATAAGCCTTCAGGGCAGCGTGGGCAGCAAGCTCACTGGTGGCTACGTGAATGATTATGGTGCGGTAAACAGCTACGAAGCTGTTATAAAATAAGCCATATATCACCTGCAATTAAATAAATAAAACTGAGATTCAATATTCAGGAAATAATTCTTGAAGGCTTTTTATGTCCAAATATTTGCAACCAGGTCATCATCGTCAGTTATCTCCGATCGCACTGGCATTATTGTCAACGCTGTTCACTGGAGCTGCCTGGGCGGAAAATAACGAGTCTGAAGCAAAAGGCTCTACAAGCGATATGGAATTCGATGCTTCTTTCCTGAATGTTGAGGATCAAAAGTCTGTTGACCTCAGCCGCTTCGCCAATGGTTCTTCTGGTACACCAGGGGTCTACCGCACCGCGCTGTACGTGAATGAACAGCTGATTATCAACAGTGATATTGAGTTTCGCTCCCGGGATAATAAAACGGTCTATCCGTGTCTTACCCGGGACATTATTAAAAATATCGCGTTTGATTATTCCAAGCTGCCGTCTGATTTTTTGACCGGACCGGAATCCTGCATCGATCTGAACCGCCATCTGAAAGATGCACAAGTAAATTATGACAGCAACGAGCAGCGTCTCGATATTCTTATACCACAGATGTATATGCTTAATGTTGCTCGCGGAACCGTCAGCCCGGAATTGTGGGACAGCGGCGTCCCCGCGCTGATGCTGGGCTATAACGTCAACGGTTATTCCAGCGAGTCCCGTGGCGAGATCTATAACTCACTGTATGCCGGGTTGAATACCGGGCTCAACGTCGGCGCTTGGTATCTGCGTCATAACGGGTCCTATACCCGTATGGATAACGGTCCGCAGGAATACAGCAATATTAATACCTACCTGCAGCGTGATGTGCCGCTGCTTCGGGCACGGGCACTGATCGGTCAGTCAAACACCACCGGCGAATTGTTCGACACGCTGCCGTTTACCGGCATACAGCTGGCGACCGATGAACGCATGCTGCCAGAATCCCTGCGTGGATACGCCCCTGAGATCCGTGGTATCGCGCGGACTAGCGCGCGCGTCACTGTCCGCCAGGGTGGCCAGGTTCTGTATGAAACAACTGTTACGCCCGGAGAGTTTCTGATTAATGACCTGTATCCGACTGGTTACGGCGGAGATTTGGTTGTCACCGTGCATGAAAACGATGGTACAGAACAAACCTTCAGTGTGCCTTATTCAGCCATGGCACAGCTGCTGCGTCCCGGAACGTCACGTTACTCACTAACCGGCGGTGAGCTGCGCAGTGATACTGTCCGCGGGAAACCTGCATTGTATCAGGGAACCTATCAGTACGGCCTGACCAATGACATTACCGGTTATGGCGGCCTGCAGCTGAGTCAGGATTACTACGCACTACAACTCGGCAGCGCGGTTGGTACGCCTTTCGGCGCGCTGGCATTTGATGTCACCCAGGCACGTACACATCTTGGAGGCAACGGCAAGTCACAGAGCGGCGAACTGACGAAAAACTCACAAAGCGGCCAGAGTTATCAGGTGAGCTACAGTAAGCTTATCAGCGAAACGAACAGTAACATTTCGCTGGCGGCTTACCGCTTCTCTACGGACGGCTATATGGATTTTATGACTGCGATGCAGACCCGTGATGTGGTGGCCGGAGGGTATTCGCCGGACTCCATTTCGCGGGCAAAAAATCGGATGACGATGACGGTCGGACAGGGCCTTCCTGACGGCTGGGGCCAGTTCTATCTGAGTGGATCGATGCAGAACTACTGGAACAAGGACGGCAGTGATACCCAGTACCAGATGGGTTACAGCAATCGTTATAAAAAAGTGACATACGGTCTGACGGCCAGCCGGACGTTTTCAAACCTTGGATCGTCACAGACCAACTATATGCTTAGCTTCAGCCTGCCGCTGGGACGCGACGATCAAACGCATACGCCGCAGTTACGTAGTGACCTGACTTATGACACCACCGGCCGTACTGGACAGCAACTGGCGCTGTCAGGAACCAGCGGTGAAGAGAGCCAGTACAGCTATGGTGCAACGGCCATGCACAGCAATAAAGGGGCCGGTACCAACGGGGCGCTGAGCGGTAATTACCGTAGTCCGGTGACGTCGATGAACGGGTCGGTAAGCGGGGGCCGCAACTACAAGAGTCTGTCTGCCGGTCTAAACGGTACCGTGGTGGCACACGCCGGCGGCGTAACGTTCTCGCCTTATAACTCTGACACCTTTGCCCTAGTTGAAGCGAAGGGCGCGGAAGGGGCCAGAGTCTCCTCATATCCTGGCGTGCGTATTGATTCATATGGGTATGCCATCGTGCCTTACCTGAATGCGTACCAGATGAACGACATCAGCATTGATCCTAAAGGGATGTCTGATGAGGTTGAACTGGCGAATACCAGCCAGAAAGTTGCGCCCTACTCCGGGGCGGTGGTGAAAATGAAGTATGACACCAAGCGGGGAACACCGTTGCTTATCAACGGTACCTGGAACAACGAGCCCGTTCCGTTTGGGGCCGATGTGATAGACACGAAGGGCAATCTTGTGGGCTCTGTTGGTCAGGGTGGCCAGATTTATGCCCGCGTGACGAAGGAACAGGAACAGTTGATTGTTAAATGGGGTGAAGGAAAGTCCGGCCAGTGTAGCGTCAATTATCACCTGATGCCCACTCCAAAAGGAAAATCAGCCTCAGCGCTGCAACAATTTAACAGTGTATGCCGTTGAAGCTTGAGCTAACTGGAATGGCTGAGTTCGTTCAATTATATACCAATCAAAGATACAGAAAGAAATAGCTGGGAGTATTTACAGTGAACAAAATCAGCTTGCCTGCCATGAGAAATAGCCTAACTTGCATTATGGGTTGGTTATTAGTCTTTAGCATTTTTCCAGCGATATTTTTAGGAGGAATATCCCTAGCTTATGCACAGCCACAATGCGAGCCCAGAGACGGTAGCATTCCAAAAACACAAGTTGTAACTCTGGCTCCTTTCAATATTTCAGCTGGGATGGACATGGCAGTAGGAACAGTATTATACATGGGGCGTTCCAACTTAGGATGGGTCAATGACGACCGCATTTTATGTTGGTCAACAACTCCTCCAGAAATAATGACGTTTTCGCTATCATATGGTGTGAAAAATCCGCCGTTACCTCTTGCAGATGGCTTTTATGATGTATACCAAACAGGTATCCCTGGAATTGGGGTAAGAATTGGTGATGGCGTTCGCGGTGCAACAGTAGATCAGCCTGTTACTACCAGGAACTCGACTGAGTTGACCTCTGATAAGTTAGGAATATCAGCAAACTTTGCTGCATACATTAGTTTGGTAAAAACAGGGCCACTAATACCAGGTAATTATTCTTTGAGTGCTGCGAATTTACCTACTACAACTCGTTTTTTTGGTAATGCAATAAATTACCCTTCCGTGACAGGCTTACCCATTGTCACGAGCGAGATTAAATACCAAGGTTCTATTAACATATCGGCACAAACTTGCATGACTCCGGATGTCAATGTTCCTATGGGTAAATACAATGCCAATGAAACATTCACAGGTATTGATTCAACTACCCCATGGATTAATGTGAATCTTGCATTAATAAACTGCCCAATGTTTTATGGCTATTACAACCAGTTTAATCAACAGGTTTTGTTCGATGGTGACAACGGAGGGGGACTGCCATATGGTATTAAGAGCGCCATAAACAACCAAATAGGAGCCCGTTTTACACCAGCAACATCTGTTATTGATGTTGCCAGAGGAATAATGGCAATCGACACAACTAACCCAAGTGCAGCGTCAGGAATAGGAATACAACTGGGATGGGGAGATGGAGTGCCAACGCCAATAAACCTGACAAACGAAAAGAAGTTAGATCTGCCAAAGGATGGTAGCCCAACAATTAAAATACCATTATCAGTTCGTTATATTCAGACGAACGAAAAAGTAACACCAGGCCTTGCGGATGGTAAAGTTACATTCACCATCAATTATTACTGAACCTTATAGGCTGTAAACTAAAAATTTTACAGCCTAATTCAATAGCTCCGAGGAATTATGATGATTTACATCATCACTGATAATTATTTCCTTTTTAATGGTGTTAAACATGCAATGTACCCCATTAGCGTAATGCAAAACCCCATTAGTTTGGCTAATAAACATGATTTGTTTTGTGATGGTGATCTTGTTTTAATTGATGATAATATATCCCTGAGGGGGGAGGTGCAAAGTTATATATTCAATGAAAAAAGAATAGTCATTGTTTTTTTAAACACCATCAGAAATGCAAGTGTTGATTTTATGAGGATTCACTCATCGTATCGTGCCCTTGACAGACACATCAGTATCAAAGACTTCAGGATAAACATGCTAAGGGCTGTGACAAAAAAAGACCCTGTGCCCATTAAAAACCACAAAAAAATGCTAACGCAAAGGGAACATCAGATCCTTTTAGCCTCAATAAACGGGAGAACGATACAAGAAATAGCCACTGCAACTGGCCTAAAGGACAAAACAATCTATCACCACCGTAAAAATGCCTGTTTAAAACTTGGTGTGGCCAGATATATTGATGTCGCTCCCTTCAGAAGTTCTTTGATGGCTGCTGCATCCTTGCTGAACACTGAAGTGATACACGGTCTCACCGAATGCGTTTTAAATTGATAATAATAATCTCACTTTCACAGAGGAACCCTGTGTATTGGGATTTGGGGAGCAACGAACAGTAAACGCTGTTAAGTGGTCATTTAAAGTGGCTAACAATAAATCAACTACTTATTCGATACCATCAGGTAAAAGAATCGATGGTCACTCTTGGACAGGTTCAAGGCAAATTGATTGTATGCAGCGTCGAGTAAAAAGCAAAAGCCCACCGAAAAGTGGGCAGTAAACATATTGCCGGGCCGATATCAAAATGAGCCCGCACATTCAATGCAGGATACTGGGATCACCAGCTATATTTAACTCCCAGCATAGCCTCCGTATTGAAATAACCTTTATCCCCCACCTGCTGACCTACGTTACCCCACGCCGTAAGGTTGCGTGAAAGCTGGCCTTCGACGCCGGTTTTCAGCTCGCCAATATTTCGGGCTCCGTCCTGACTAATTCTGACGCTGTTCAGACTGGTTGAATAGCTGCGGGTATTATGCAGCCAGTTCGCCTCAACGAAGGGTTCAAACTCCCGGTTTTTGTCTTCGTCAATATTGCTGTGGCCTTTCAGGAAAACGCGTGTCCCCAGGCGGGTCTGGATATTTCCGTCACCGTCGCTGTTGATTCGGGTTCCGTTACTCTCCGTATGGTTGTCTGCCTTGACGCCCATCCAGGTTATCTGCGCCTGCGGCTGGATATAAACTGAATTAAGGCTTTGCTTGCTGCCGCTGAATTCGCCGACTTTCCATGTATAGCCGCTCTCCAGAGAGGCGCTCAGGCCACTTGAATCATATTTTTCCTGGGGAAGGTCTTCACCCTTAACTGTGTTTTTAAACCAGCCGTACTGTACCCAGCTGTCTATATACAGACCTGTTTTGTCCGCATCGTTTGCATACCATGTGCCGTACAGGCCGACGCTGTAGCCATTGAGCTGGCCTTTGGCGGAATAACCTGTCACTCTGGAACGAGTGTTGTTCTGGTTGTTGCCGTAACCGCCCATAATGCCAAGATGACCGCGATCCAGTCCATCGCTGCTCCATTGTGCCAGATCCCCACCAAGCATCACAACGTACTGATTGCTGGTAGTTTTCAGCGAGCCAATATTTGAGCGGGAGGAGTTATGAGTGCCAACCTGGCGGAGCCAGAGGCTGGTGACGTTTTTCTCTCCGGTAAGCGCGTCGGTGTACTGCGTTTCCCCCAGTCTGTCGTGCAACCGCATATTAAACATGGTATTTGCCGCAGCCAGGTTTGCTGTATAACTGCCCGCTTCAGGGCGCAGCATGACATTATTACCTTTAGGCGGTTCAGGGATGCCCGGCTCTGTAGGGTTAGTTGGATCGGTAGGGTCGGTTGGGTCGACTTCTCCTTGCGGGTCATCAGCGTCATTAGTCAGATACCAGTTTTTTTGGTTAGCGCCCGCACCACGCCCCAGCCGGTAATCATAGGCCCCTGCAACAATGCGTCCGTCCTGTAAGAACTGGCCGTCAGAACTTCCGCCGACATTGATCAACTCAATTCCGTTGAGAGTTCTGGCCCCGCTTCCCCCGGCGTTAGCCACGGCTACATATGTTGTCCCGCCAGTGTCGCCTTTGACGGTCATATGGTCGGTGGTGGAGGCGTCGTTTCCAAGTACCGTATTAAAGGCGATGTGACCGCCGTTACCTGTATAGTTGCCGTTGACAGTGAGCGTATTGCCAGCAAGGGCATCGCTCCCGGTCTGGCCTACCTGAATCTGGCCGCTGTTGGTCAGATTGCCGCCTATTGTCAGCGCATCAGTTGTTGGCTCAGCCAGAACGGCGGCAAAGGTCGCGATATTCTGCGCTGCACCGTCCTGCGAAGCCGTGCTATGCCCGACCTGAAGTAAGCTTTTATTATTTACATCCCCGGCAATCGCGCCGTTGCCCGCGAGAAAACCATCATTAATATTAACTTCTGAGGTTGCCAGCGTAATCGGCTGGCCGCGGCTACCAAAGGTAATGCCGCCCTGGTTAATATCCGTTGTTCCCGTATAGGCGGCGCTCGCCTGCGTCAGGGTGACAACGCCCGCTCCGTTTTTAACGAGGTTGCCTGCTCCCGTTACGCTGTTAGCCAGCGTCCAGTCTGTGCCGGTAGTCAGATTTAATGTGCCCGCATCGTTGATGGCCGCAGTGCCAAGATGTCGTGTTTCTCCCGCCGTCAGCTGGCTGTCTGCATTAATATTAAACGAACCGCTGAACTGTGAGTTATCCCCGACCAGGGTAATCTGGCTGGTATTTAAATCCACGTCGCCGCTGTTGCTCAGGCTGTTGAGCAGCGTGCCGCTGGCTCCATTGAGGTTAAGCAGGCCGGCGTTATCGATATCGCCACTTCCCAGACCCTCCGCGCTGATCAGATTGACCGTGGCGGCATTCAGGATTTGCGTACTGGCGCTGAGCGCGGCGTTTGCGCCGTTGATGTTCAGGGTGCCGCTATTAAGCGTCAGGCTTCCGGCGCCAAGCAGGCTGCCGTTTATTGTGCCACCCTGGTCAACCGTCAGGCTGCCGCCGGCAATATCAATCTGCGAATTTTCAGCGGTATCAACGCCACCAATCGTCTGGGAAAACCCATTAATATTTAGCGCGGTTTCACTAGCCATTTTCAGAAGGGATGTTTTGCCGAGAACGCTGTTGTTATTCATCAGCAAATTACCGCTGCGAACATCGGTTATTCCGGTGTAGTCATTATCTTTATTAGAGAGAGAAACTGTATCGTTTGCAGCATTCTCAAATGCCAAATCACCGCTGCCGGTAATTTTTGCGCTCAGGTCTGCTGCATTGCCTGAAGCGTTCTGACCGTTGAGGATCAGGGCATCAGCGCCGGTACCCTGGAGTTCCACCTCTTTCAGGGCCCAGGCGATATACAGCCCGTCCTGGTTTTCACCTGAGCTTAAACGCCAGTCCCAGGTCCCCTGAGCAACCACGTTGCCGTTCTGAAGAATGGCATCGGTAATACTGTCGGTAATTACGTTATCACTGGCATCGGTTAACGTCAGGCTTCCGCCGTTACCGGTGACTGTGCCATCTGAACCGGCCAGTTTGATGGTCGTGTTTACGTCATCCTGGGAGAGCAGCGGCAAATTATTTACGGCGGCAGGGTATTCATTCACCATATTGTCGATGCCAACTTTCACCGTACCACTGCCGTTCAAATCGAGAGCACGGCTGGTTCGAATGGTGTTGTCCGCCAGGGTATTTCCCGGCGCGACGCTACCAAAATCGACGGTCCCGCCTGCAAACGTCAGGCTGCCGATATGCTGTTCACCAGCGCCTACGGTTGTCACGCTGTCAGTTTCTGCCCGCAACGTGGCCTGACCGAGCGCCTGAGTATTCAGACCATTCAGATCGAAGGAGCTGTCTCCCAGCGCCAGGGTTCCGGCAAAATTATCCCCGGCATTGTTGCCAGTAAAGCTAAAGGCGTTGCCATTTGTGTTCGTACTTATCGTACCCGTTCCGCTCACGTGACTGTTAAACGTTGTCTGGCTGCCATTTTGAATCGCGAGGGTGCTGGTATCGTCGAGGGTATAACCGGTGCTGGCGTTATCGTCTTTGGCATCGCCCAGCGGCAATGGACTGTTATTGAGCGTCAGCGTGGAACCGTTATTGAGAGTAATATGCTCAATACCTTGCAGAACGTTTGCCGTGCTGTGGACATATACGCTGTTGTCCATAACTAAAGTATCATTGCCCACGCCTCCGTCTATAAGAGGTGATGAGGCCGCAGAGGTGGCGTCCAGGTTCGTCAACTCGATTTGGTCGTTATCGGCCTCCATCATAATATTACCCAAAATGGTGCCTTTCTCCCAGTGGAAGAGGTCATCCCCGGTGCTCATTCTGATTTCGCCTTTGACCGTGCCGCCGGTGACCGTCACGCTATCTGTGCCGCCACTGACGCTAATATTTCCGCCGATTACGCTGTCGCCGCTGACAAGAATAGTGTCATTGCCGAAGCCAGTAACCAGGTTACCGATTATCTCGCCACCGGACATATCAAAAATATTGTTATCGAGCTTCATATTGACGCGGCCAATGGTTCCTCCGGTCATCTTAGCCACGTCGCCATCTTCGAAAGCCCCCACGATGGTGCCGCCCGTCATGGTGAACGTGTCCCTGTTATCTCCCTGCTGGAGTGCGCCCAGTGAGCCTCCACTCATGACAAAATCGTCAATGCCATTGCCCTGCAGGAGGGTGCCGGTGATGGTGCCGTTGCTGATGTTGGCACTGTCGACCCCGTCGCCAGAATCAACATCACCGGTAATGGTGCCGCCATTTATGATGAGTGAATCATTGCCGCTGCCAAAGACAACCGCCTGGCTACCGGCGCTGCCCTGGATAGTCCCGCTGTTTGTCAGTTGATTATTTCCGCTACCGTTAAACTGAACCCCTGGTCCGGTAGTACCGGTGATAGCGCCACTGTTATTGAGCACGCTTGTCCCTTCCCGCAGCAGTACGCCGGTTGTGCCTGTCAGCTGCCCAGCGTTAATGATATTGCTGCCATCACCAAGAGAAATAGCTTCCGCTCCGGCAACATTATGTTCGCTGCCGGGGGCAATATTAACGGTGACGCCTTTCACGCCGCTGGCGCTGACAATCGCTGTGGGATCGGGATTCGGAGCTGATACGTCGCACTCCACGGATTGCCCCGTGCTGGGGAGATAATGGTCGCAGGCTGCATAAGACTGGCTTGCAGAAGAAAAAGCCAGGTAAACACATGTAGAAAGGAGAGAGCGCTTTCCGGGTATTGTCATAGTTATAATTCCTGTTCTTCAATCGTGATAACACCTAATTTAGATTTTGTAATTATTGGTAAAGTTAAATATTCTAATGGGTAAAATTACAGCCTCTACGGATGCGCTTATCTTTTGAGGATAGTCTGTCTTTAACATAAGAGTTAGTTAAATGCTATGTGGGTGGTGGCTGCCATTGCTATGCAATCACCGTGGTTTTTTCTGAATGTTAACTACTGATTCTCCTCAAGAGTGAGGACAGCGTTTATCTGCAGAAGCTAGTATTATAAATAGCCAAAAATTAACCAGCCAATTGACATTGCAGATTGCCATTTTTAGCCCCTCTTTTACGATAGCCAAATTGACTATACTCATTTTTGCTACAGTAAATGAAAATTGCTCGCATCTATGAAAGGATCAGTACATCAGCGCAGAATCTGACACGTCAGGCTGGCAAAAAAACGGCCATTACCAGTGGTTTTTATATCGCCGGCATTTATCGGGAAAAAGCATCGGGTGCCAGGGCTGACAGACCTGAACTTCTCAGCATGATCGCCTACCTTCAGCCAGGTGATGTGGTGATAGCCGAAAAAATTGGCCGAATCAGTCGTCTCCCTCTTCCTGAAGCTGAAAAACTGATTGCTTCCATCAGAAACAAAGGTTCCCGGCTGGCTATTCCAGGCATAGTGGATTTGTCTGAAACGGTAGCAGAAAATGATGGTGTCTCCCGCATTGTCCTTGAATCTGTTCAGGAGCTGTTGCTGAAACATGCCCTTCAGACTGCACGAGATGATTATTAAATATGGCGGGAAAGACAGCGACTGGGTGTTCATCTCGCCAAAGTTGCAGGCTAATACGCAGGCAGGGAAGCCGACCTCGTGACCCATGAGCGTATCATTACCCTCCGGCAGTCCGGGTTAACCATTGAACGCACAGCCATGCTGGCCGGATGCAGTATCAGCCTGGTCAAACGCGTCTGGGCAATCCATCAGTCGCTAAAAATTCGTGATATGCTCCATGAACCAAGGAGGGTTTACGATGCCAGTTAATTTTCTTTCCGAAGAATGAAAACACTACAAACGGGTGACAGGCCAACCAGTCTGGCGCAGGCTATAGCCGAAATAGGCCGCGCTGATAAAACTATCCATATGCTGACTTACCTCGACGATGAAAACAAACGTCGAAGAACGTTGCATCAGCTCAATCGTGGAGAGGGCCACCACGCAGTGGCCAGAAATGTCTTTCATGGTAAGCGGGAAGAACGAGAACTGAGACTGGCTTACCGTGAAGGTCAGGAAGATCAGCTTGGATCGTTAGGTCTGGTGCTCAATATTATTGTTCTGTGGAACACGATTTACATGGATGCAGCAATTCGGCAGCTCAGACGTTGAGAAACTTTCACCATTACAGTGTGGACATATCAATATGCAGGGGCGTTATTCATTTACGGTGCCGGAATCCGTTAGTAAGGGAGAGCTGAGAGCTTTCAATGAAGATGCATAATTTATTAATTAATATGTAAATGGCTATTTAAATTGACCAATTAACGGCGTTTACTGTTCCGCTACTCCCCAACCCCCTATATTCTAAGTGCAGAAATAATAAGCGTTAACCCATTTTTTATCGAGGGGAAAATCACGATTAATTTTCGGTGTCTTGCTGAGGCCCGACAGGGACGCGAAGAGCAACGATATAACCATTATCGGGCAAGCCAGCGCGACAGGATGAAAAAGAAGATCAGAGACACTGAGGGTAGTGGCACTGAACCTACTGAAATAGTGATTTTTTATCCTAACAGGGGTGAATACACAGTAAATAGTAGTCATTTTAACAATGTTCGCTGTCGTGGATGAAAACGCACTTTACGCTGATGCCCTCACTAATCAGACCAAGGCAGGGAAGGTTTTTCCTGATGTGTGAACGGTGAAGTAAAGGACCTCCGCAGGAATTTAACATAAGATAGATTACACGAACTAACTGATTGAATTTATTGTTATTTTAAAATTTTGATCGTTTATCTCCTGGGTTCATGGCGCACCGTATCCTGAGACTGGCTGAGAATACGTATGACCGTGACCACCGACTGTGATGACACAAAATAGATCATGTGCTGTTCCACCGGCAGCGAGCTGATATTGTCTCCCAGCTCCGGGCGATGCGTGCCGATGTCATGCATGGCCAGAACGTCAAACACCGCTGCTATTCGGCCGATATACGCATCCGCCTGAACAATCCCGAACTGTCGGAAGCTGTAGTCCCAGATTGCTTCCAGATCTTCTTCCGCTTTCGGTGTCAGCTCAATCTCTTTCATTTGCCATCCTGGCTCTGACATTATTCAGGAATGCATTCTTGTTCCATGGTTTCGCCTCGCCGCTGCTGATCCCTTCGGCCAGCAAATCGCGCAGTTCCTGAAGGCGTGATTCAGCCTGCTTCTCACGCAGCAGACGCAGCGCGTCACGCATGACCTCGCTCTGGGTTCGGTAGTCACCGGCCTTAACCAGGGAATCGATAAATTCGCGCAGCTCTTCACCCACGTCCACCGTCATCGTACGGGCCATAACTCCCTCCGTTTCATTATGTAAGATTTGTTCTTACATCAGTATATCATTTTAGCATCAGGCTTCCATGCTCAGTGATCGAGACTATGGACTGCATTTATGAGATCAATAGGGATGCGAAATCAGATAGATATCTAATAGAATGCTGAGTTGTAGCCTTAAGCGAGTACTGGAAATGAAATTAACAGAAAATCGGGTAGATACACTCATCGATACCCTGAACGACCTGATCTGTGATGAGCAAAGTATTACTCGCGAACAGCGAGAAAATTTAATTAAAACGGTTGCCACACTGGGTGGGCTTAAGGAGCGACTACGACTCATTTCTGCGGAGAAAGAAGCCAGACAGGTCGCTAAAAACGAGAAGGTAAAGAAACCCCGCGAACCGGACCTGGTGTTTCCCCGTACAGGGAAGCCGTGGCTGCCAGAGGACCTCGATGTTATCCATTCCATTATCGACGATATACCGGATGACAGAATTGATGATCACGTCCTGTGGCTTTCAAAACAGCAAGGGCGCACTCCCTATGCTGTCGCACTAAAGATTGTTGGTGTAGGAAGAATGGATGATGAGTGGGCGAAAGCCTGGAAACCCGCGGCAAAATCGCTTCGAGAAGATTATGCAAAGCTTCATCCTACTCCCTCTTCGGATATTAGCCAGGAATAATCGGTTTTAGGTTGAGATGTATATGAAGTTATTTTGCAGCAGCATGTTTTATAATTATATAAATCTGCCCCTGCAAAATATGGTAAAATAATAAGCAATCGCACTCCTTAATCTAAATATATCAATAGATTTGCCGATATATGTAGTAAGGAAGGGAGTGTTATGAACGATTTTCATATTTTAAATATCTGTATTCAGAATAAGGATGTGGCAGGTGCAATGCGCGTGCTGCGTGATAAATCAGAATTTGCGGTGCGCAAGATTCTGGAGAAACTCAAGGTCAGGGTCACAACGCAAACCGGCAGGGCATTCTGGCATTATGTTCAGGGCTGGCTGTTAACCGCGTGTCGCCAAGGGAATATACAGCATGAATCATTCCGTACCCGACGTTCTTCCCACTATCCGGAACGCCAGCCAGCTCAGTCCCGCTGCTCTCGATATGGTCAAGCTTCTCGCACTTCTGGCCATGATTATCGACCACACCAATACGGTGTTTCTGTCGCCAGCCTTGCCGGTGATGTATGCGCTTGGCAGGATGGCCTTCCCCCTGTTCACGCTTATATGGGCGATGAACGTACAGCGCACCCCGGAACGACTGCAGAAGAGAGCCAGTCGTCTGTGGATCTGGGCAGTCATCACGCAGCCGGTGTTCAGCCTGGCCTTCTGGCCTCACCAGCCCTGGTGGGCCCTGAACATTCTGTTCGTGTTTGCAGGCGTCACGCAGCTGCTTGCCCTGCAGTACCGGCACGGCCGGAAAGGAATGCTTGCCGGGTATCTGCTCCTGGCTCTTATGATTTGGCCCCTGCAGCCGGCAAGCTACGGGCTGGCAGGAATAACGCTGGCCATCAGTATGGCAACGGTTTCTGGCAGCGATACACCCGGAGTGCAGCGGCTGGCAACCATCACTGCCGTGCTGTCTCTGATTTGTTTAAACGGGTTATCGCATCTCCTGGATATGCCCGCAGAAACATTATTACTGGCCACGCTGCCTACTCTGGCATTCCCCCTGGCAGTGGTTTCCTTCTGCAGGCAAATCTGTCCGGACGGCCGCCGGCGTTTCATGCCGCGTAATTTCTTTTATTATGCTTACGCCGGTCACCTGGGGATTATTGGTCTGATACAGTATACTTTCGCCTGATTAGGGAGGACGTGATGGCTATCAGTGAGAAAGAGCTGCTTGAGGCAGGTTTCAGCAAGAGCGAAGTGGACAATTTACAGGGCCGGCTTGTAGCAGGCGGAGGCACCATGCAGCATCTCATCGATGCGCTATCACGGCGCTTCCGGGTGTCGGTATGGATCACTGTCGCGCTGGTTCTGGTTATGCTGGTCACCCTCATTGCCGGCAGCCGGACACACATTCTTTCCGGGGGCATGAGTTCCCTTGTCGTCCTGATCATTGCCTGGGTGACCTCCCCACCTGTACTGGGCTGGAAAGCACTCCGCCTGCAGAAGACTATTTCCCGGAAGGCTCAATAGTCAGTAAATCAAGCGCCACTTTGGCTTTAACTCCCCATCCCGCAATTTTAAGCGCCATTGCGGGACGTGGCGTGCCGGATACTTTCCTGAAGAAATCGGGCCTGGTCCAGTACCACAGCCGTTGTGCTTCGGGTTTCAGCCTCAGGCCATAAGCGCCGTACACTTCGCTGAAGAGTGTGACAGCCTTATAGGTTCCCAGCCCCTGCTGCCGGCTGAAGCCCAGAAATTCAGCGAACTCCATCGA
>Ga0209370_1001672_pt1 | contig 18571 bp, 16 predicted proteins | sample AgamicAtPrz_FD_187164 | JGI IMG/M metagenome (GOLD analysis project Ga0209370, IMG submission 187164) | Agave microbial communities from Guanajuato, Mexico - At.P.rz (SPAdes) (version 2) | ecosystem: Host-associated > Plants > Phyllosphere > Phylloplane/Leaf | place: Guanajuato, Mexico... | reverse complement strand
TGTCGCCACAGTTCTTTGCTAACGGGTCGTCTTGCCATAAGGGCAGCGAGCATAACTGCTCTGCGGGGGCCTGTGACGAAGTGGTGTTAGCCACTCTTAGCCATCACTTTGTCCGTGGTTCTGCGCTTGGTGCGGCCTCGCTCGCTCATGAGGTCGGCCACGTTCACGATGCGAGTTCTTAACACCAACCCTGCTAACCCGGCGCGAGAAGTCGGCCCGCGGCGAAGCATCCCTTCGTGACGGCCCGCTTCTGGCCAAGAGCAGTCCTCAAGAGACTGACTGTCCACATGCTCCAAACCCCGCTAGCAGCCTCAATCCACCCAGAAAGGCCACGCATATCGTGCGCGGCCTCCCAGTGCAGCACCCCCGTCAATCTGTCCCCCGCACCACCCCGCGCTCACTAACTTCCCCCATCACCCCCTCAAGCGCCTCTTCCTGCGCCTGAATAAACGCCAGCAATTGCCCAGGAGTCACCGGCTCCAAGGCATGCCCCGGGTAGGCGCCAATGATCAAACTGGAAATCAGCCCCAACTGATCCTGCACGCGCCGCAGGCTGTTGTACTCGGGCTCGGAAAGTTGAAAGTACAGCATGGCAACTCCTCAATGAGCATGCTTGGCGGCTGAAACAAAGGAATGCTCATGCGCCAGAAGCACGGAGCCATGCAATGGATGGGGAGAGGGTTCGGGCATTGATACGCCCGCAAGGAAAGCAGCCATGAGGCCTCCTGTGAGTACGTCCAACTGCTTTCGGGAGTGTGGCGGGACCGCCTGTGAAGGTGTGTTCAGCACCTGGGCGAGATGATACAGCGCTCAGGCGCAGCTCCCGCATCCTTGTGTTGCCCGCCCGCCGCCGCTCAGCCCGGCAAGGCTCCGCGCTCAAAGACCCCAGCGCCCTCGGAACACAAGGAAGGCCCCCACGCAAACGCATAGCCAGACGCTCACCACCAGGGCGACTCCGGCACGGCTTCGGGGCTTGCGGCCCTGGGCCTGCATCCAGGCCTCGGCCTGCTGGCGGCTGTCGGCCAGCACGGCCGGGGGAAGCAGCCGCACGGTGAGCCAGATCAGCGCGGGCAGCAGCAGGACGTCATCCAAATAGCCCAGCACGGGGATGAAGTCGGGGATCAGGTCGATGGGGCTCAGGGCGTAGGCGACCACGAAGGCGCCCAGGGCCTTGGCGTACCAGGGCGTCTGGGGGCTCTTGCAGGCAAACCACAGGGTGACGCCATCGCGCTTGATGCGTCGTGCCCAGGCCTTCAATTTTTCACCGGCTGTCATGGATATACGAGGTTGTGACCGGGCTGGATGATGGCGGCCGGCTGTTGCCGTTGGGGCTGCGCCGCCAGGCCCGCGCAGCACTCGATGATATGGAACGCCAGCCCGCTGCGCGCGGTGTCCTTGTATCGGGTCTTCATGTCCGTATCGCCACGGCCCCGTGCCTGTGGCCGCAAAGGCCCGCAGCACGGTGGTGTCGGCTGGCCTGGGCCCACCAGGGCACATGGCTGCACTGACTGGCAAAGCCTTGTCACCGCCCTCTTCCCCATTCCAAATCCATATCGACTGCACTCAAGACATGCATCTCGTATATGCATCTAGGAATAATCTGAAAATAATCAGTCACCAGCCTTTCTGCTTGACTTCCAGATACCCAAGAAATCAAATAGCCGGACTCCCACAACGGAATTCCCAGGCCATTGATTGACATTGGCCTTGGGAATGATTGCGAACGCGAAATTCCCACTCTCACACCTTGATCGGACCTGATTTCTCACAGGACTGAGGGTAGGCCTGCGTTCGTGATTTTTCTGGCATTTGGCAAACCACCATTTACTTATTGATTCCATTAACCATTCGCTTGCAGGCCATGGCAACATCCACCGATCTCATCCGCCCGTATATCAGCTATGAAAAGGCCTTCAACAGGCAGATCACCCGTGCCATGGACAGCCAGCAGGTGGACGTGGTGGTTCTCACGCCGCAAGAGTTCCTAGGCGTCCTGCAAGACAGGTCACGCAATGACCCGCGCCTGACGGCCAGCCTGCGCGCCATCCTGGCCCAAAGCGCCCTGGGCCAGTATTGGACGCAGACGGCCAGCCCCAATGCCGGCAAACCCTGGACCATACCCGCCTCCATGCTGGCCAATGACGCGTACCTGTTCACAAGAACGCTGATTGCATTGCGCCTTGCCGGTGCGCGCACCTATGTCAAGGCGACGCCCAAGGGCACCTATATCATCATCACGGGCCGAGCCGGGTTCCGCGGCAATCTGCTGCAGGGCACGCGCTTTCTCACCACCAATCCCCGCATGGTCCAGATGGGTCTGGGCATGCGCGGCCTTCAGGGCGTTGCCAGAGGGGGCTTCATCTTGAGCTTGGTTGTAGGCATCGGCGTGGAGACATTGGACTTCATCTTCAACGACGAGAAGACCATGCATGACCTTGTGGGAGGGATTGGAGTGGAAGCGGTCAAGGCGGGGTTGGCGACGATGGTTGGTGCAAGTATAGGTATGGCGGTGATAGCCTCAGGTTTAACAACAATTGCCATTATTCCTTTATTCGCCATGGCTGTGAGTGTACTTATTACAAGTGCGATTTTGAATGAAGCAGATAAGTCATTGCAAATAAAAAATAAAGTAATAGATGCACTAAAGACTATAACAGATAGTACGGCCCCAGGGATATATCGCGTAAGAACCGACAACATCACACCCAAAGAACTCAATAACAGTGAAGAATTAAAAAGAAATGATGACTCCCCTTCGCGACAGTCTAGCAATAGACTATCCCCTATTAACAAATAATTAATCCAATTTAAAATGCAAGCAACAAACACAACCCAAATCAGAAAATCTCTAATATGGAGTATCCCATCATTTTTACTTATTTTGGCCCTATCAATTTGGAGCATCAAATACTCTTTTCTCAACACCATAATTGACTTGAAGAATTCTTCTCCGTCAGTAAGAATTACACCACTTCATCTGGCAATTGTATATTTCCCAGTAATTGCAGTCACAGGAATTATTGCCATGATACAAAAATCAATCCCCTGCAAAGAGCGTACTTTAAAAATAGCAGAGCGTATCTTTGCGCTCTCTGTATTCACAGGGACTGGCGTTGTACTTCTTTGTTTCTTTGTAATCACCCCTCTGCAATACTATGCCATGCCAAAACTTGGATATACGCGGTGCAACATTCTGAAAGATCATCCCACCATATATTTCACTGACTGGGTCAAAAATCCCGATTGGTGTGTGCGAGGCAAAAGCCGGGAATGGGTCAATGAGCAAGCTCGTTTGGGGAAATAAGACAACCGTACTCTTTTGAACGCAACGGCTGCAGTCATTATATTTACCGAAATTGGCTCAATTTTATTGATCAGAGACCAAGCAGTCTTGCCGTGCAGAAAATGCAGCAAAAATTAGCATCCAGGAATACACAATGCAAGATCGCGTCAAGCAGAACAGAAAAAATGCTATTTGGGCTATTCCTTTTGCCATAGTGCTGCTTATTGCCGATTTTTACCTTATCCGTGAAATTGTTATACCGGAGACTCTAGATCTCTTTAATCTTTCACCAGTCGTTAGAATAACACCGCTATCTCCAATGATAGGCTCCTTCTGGGCAATCCCATTGACATTGATAGTGGCAGTTATTGCCAACGCAATTCCTTTCAAAAAGCAAACACTTAAAAAGGTGGAATGCATTCTCCTCTCTTCCACTTGCGTCAATATATTCTTTGCCGCTGTCGGATTTTTTGCAATACTACCTTTGCAGTACTACGCCATGCCCCAACTCGGATATACACACTGTAATATTCTAGAAGGCCACCCAAATAAAGATTTTATGGACTGGGTCAAAAACCCAGAATGGTGTGTGCGCGGCAAAAGCCGGGAATGGGTCAAAGAGCAAGCCCGTCTTGCCCAATGACCCGATGATTTTCCCGGGTAGGTAAAGAGGGGTCGAATGGCCTACCGGCCCAGGAACAGGCGGGTGGCGCGCAGGCCCAGGGGCGTCCAGTGCAGGCCCGGTGACATGGCCTGTACCAGCAACTCATGCTGGGCCGCTGGATCTAGCGTGGGGTAGCGCTGCTCGAAGAGCATCAGGTCGGTGTCCAGTTCCTGCGCGCTACGGCCCGGGTCCGGCCGCGCGCCACGGGATGTGCGCAGGCGTTCGGCCACGCGAAAGCTCATGCGCCGCGCCGGTTTGCCGGGCTCGGCCACGGATTCGAAGGAGGCGCCATCCGCACTGGCCGGCCCACGCAGCCAGTCATGAATGACTTGCAGCTCATAGGGAGAGAAAACACCGAACATCTCTGCCCGCTCGCCCTGCAGCAGCTGCCAGAAGCGGCTTTCCTCAGCAGGCCGGTTGCGTTGTATCCAGCGTGCCTGCTCCAGCGCGGCCAAGAAGGCAGGCATGTCCTGCGGACGGGACAGCCAGTCATTGACGCTGCGGCCGGCCACCTTGCAAAAGTCCGAGTGCGCGCCATGCCCGGAAGGCGATTTGCGCGCCAGGATGCGTACCACCTCAGCTTCGATATCGAACGACCTGATCACGTCCAGCGTGCTGGTGCCTGTGTCTGCCAGCCGGGCGCCTGCGCGTACGCGGCGCCAGTATTCGCCGCCATCGTCAATGCGCGGCGCGTTCTCCCAGGCGGCAATGCAGGCGCGCCGGGCATGGCCGGTGTCGGCGTTGTCCACGGTGACATGCAGCGTGAAGTAGTAGGGATCTATTCCCAGTTCATTGAGTTCGTAGGCGGTGATGAGCAGGTGCAGCGGCAATTGCTCATAGCCCAGGTTGAATCCCACGATCTCGGGCAGGAACTGCTGCGCATTCCAGCCCAGCGCCAGCTGTACCAGCCCCTGCCGGTACAGCTCGTCGGGCAGGTCCTCCACGGGATCAAGGCCATACCTGGCCAGCAGTTCCCGGTAGAGCTTGACGTGATTCTTGTCGGCCATGCCGTCGCCCAGTTCTTCCACATAGGTGGTGACCAGGTCCGACATGCGTGAGTTGCCCTCGTGCGCGCACAGGCCGTAGAGCCAGGAACCGTCCACCAGCTTGGTAGGTGCCACATTGCGCAGGAAGTACAGGGCATGGGCGCGGTTGCCGAAGTAGCGGCGTGCCGCACCCGCCTTGCGCTCTGCCAGGTAGGCCTGGTACTGGGCGTGCACTTTTTCGACATTGGCACGCATCCAGTCGGTCAGGTGCTCCGGGTTGTCCGGCAGGCCATCGGCATCGGCAGAGGTCTCGGCAATCACGCCGTGCAGGAAGTCAGCAGCAGCCTCGCGCTCCTGTTCGGTGGGCAGATGGTTGGCCAGGCGCTCGTAGAGCGGCACATGCAGGAAAGAAGGCGCAAGCGTGCCTGCGCCAGCGGCCGGTTCGATACGTGGGGGTTCCAGCAGTTCTGTGTTCATGGTGGGGCTTTGGTCCGTAACGCCTTCAGGATGCGGTGTGGCCCTAGGTACAGCCATCGGGCCAACGCCTTCCTGTGCGTCGTAATACGCCTACCCTTGGCGCAGGCGCCCGGGCCGGACCGCCGTCGCCCTGGCGCCCGCGCTCATGGCAGGGGAACAGGAACCGGCCCGGCCTTCCCGGCGAGCATTGGCTGGTACTGGGCGCCGGCCTGCTGGCCCTGCTTCGTGCTCTTGGCCAATCCCTCGAATGTCTCCACAAGGTTGCGAAGGTAGGAGTCTGCCTGCTCAACCGACCAGTGCCTGAGCGTGTAGAGCCAGATTTCCTCCAGATCGGCTTCGGCCAGCGGCGACAGTCGGTAGGGCTTATCCATGCTTTGCGTGCATCCGGCTCAAAAACGCTGCGCTGTCAAACGGGCGCGGCTCGCCGGACTGACGGCCAGCGTTCAGAGCCTCTTGCAATGCCTTCACCCTGATTTCGTGCTCTTCCAGCAGCCGCAACCCGGCTCTGACCACATCACTGGCGGAGCCATAGCGCCCGCCTTGGACTTGGGCATCAATGAATTCCGTGAAGTGCGGCCCCAGGGCCACGGATGTGTTTCGGCTCATGGCGTTCTCCAGATGACGTACCGATATATCCAAATATTGGTACATCGTCACTGCAACAGTCGTTCAGCGCGCATCTTGGTGCCCACGCGTACTCCCCCTCCCCACCACCTCAAACCCCATATCCTGCGCTGCCGCCGCCACGCCACCGGCCATGCGCGCAATCAGTGCCTCTGCGCCCAGGCGGCCGATGGCGGCGCCGTCCACGCGCACGGTGGACAGGGCGGGCCAGGCGTCCAGCGCCAGGGCCTGGTCGCCAAAGCCCAGCACGCCGAATTCCTCTGGCATGCGCAGGCCCAGCGCGTGGGCGTGGGAGAGCACGCCTTGCGCCAGCGCATCGGAGCTGCAGAAGACGGCATCGGCCTCTGGTGCCTGGGCGCGCAGGGCGCTCAGGGCATCGCGGCCACGGCCGGATTGGGGGATGGCTTCCGAGAAGACGATTTGCGCGGGAACCGGGGCACCGGCCTCTGCTGCGGCGCGGGTGAAGCCCAGGGCGCGGCGGGCGGCGCGGCTGTCGTCGGCGCGCAGGATGGCCGGGCGCCGGTAGCCGCAGGCGGCGAGGTGACGGAAGGCGGCGCGGCCCGCGTCTTCCTGCGAGAAGCCGACCACCATGTCCAGCGGATGGGGCTGGTAGTCCCAGAGTTCGACCACGGGCACGTCGGCATTGACCAGCAGGCGCCGCGTGCGGGCCGTGTGCTCGGTGCCGGTGAGCACGATGCCGTCCGGGCGGCGGCTGAGCATGGCGGCCAGCCAGGTTTCCTCATGCTCCGGGTCATAGCTGGAGATGCCCAGCGTGGTTTCATAGCGCTGCGCGGCCAGGGTATGGATGAGCGCATCGAGCATGTCGGAAAACAGCGAGTGACCCACCGAAGGCACGATGGCCGCCACCAGCCGCGTCTGGCGCGAGGTCAGCCCGCCCGCCAGGGAGTTGGGCACGTAGCCCGATTGCTCCACGGCCTGCGCCACGCGCAGCCGTGTGGCCTCGGCCACCAGTTCAGGCCGGTGCAGCGCGCGCGAGGCGGTGATGGGCGACACGCCGGCAATGCGGGCCAGGTCCTTGAGCGTGGGCGCATTGGCGTTGCGCTGGGTGCGGAGGGTCATGCGAGGCCTTTGCCTGGAATGGCGATGGAGAGGCGGCTTGAGGATGATTGCGTGGTCATGTTAACGATGATGTCCATCAGCACGGTCTGATTGTTTCCCCTCGTAGGTCCGAATGGAGAGCGCTGCCTTTGCTTGAAATGATTGCGCAATCATTCAAGAGGAGACCACCATGCGCCCTTCGCTTTCCAACCGCCGCAGCGCCATGGCGCGGCTGCTGGCTGCGGCCCTGGCTCCGGCCTCGATGCTGGCCCCGGCACTCGCCCAGGCTGCTTGGCCGGTCAGGCCGATCACGCTGGTGATTCCCTTCCCTCCCGGTGGCCAGACCGATGTGGTGGGCCGGCTGGTGGGAGAGCGCCTGTCGCAGCGCCTGGGCCAGCCCGTGGTGGTGGAGAACCGGCCCGGCGTGAATGGCTCGCTGGCCTCCGAGGCCGTGGCGCGGGCGCGGGCCGATGGCTACACGCTGGTGATTGGCGGGCCGGGCACGCATGCCATCAACCAGCTGGTCAATTCCAACGTGAAGTACGACGCGCGGCGGGATTTCACGCACATTGTCATGCTGGGGCGCGTGCCCATGCTGCTGCTGGCCTCGCCCAGGCTGAAGGTCGCTTCGGTGGCCGATGTGGTGGCCCTGGCCCGGGCCAGCCCCGGCACGGTGAATGTGGCGCTGACGGGCATTGGCTCGTCCAGCCATGTGACGACGGAGCTGCTGCGCCAGGCGGCCGGAGTGAGCTTCAACAACGTTCCCTACAAGGGCGATGTGCCCGCCATGACCGATGTGATGGGCGGCCAGGCCGACCTGCTGTTCGTGCCCGCCACCTCGGCCGTGGGCTTTGCGCAGGCGGGCAAGCTGCGTGCGCTGGCCGTGGCAGGCGAGCGGCGCCTGGCGGCCCTGCCCGATGTGCCCACCATGGCCGAGGCCGGCCAGCCGCAGGTGGTCAACTATTCATGGACCAGCCTGGCGGGGCCGCCGGGCATGCCGGCCGATGTGGTGGAGCGGCTCAACCAGGCCTGCCAGTCCCTCCTCGCCGAGCCCGAGGTGGTGGCCCGGCTGGCCGCCATGAGCAACGAGCCCACGCCGGGCACGCCCGCCCAGGCCGCCAGCTTCATCGCCGCCGAGGTGGCGCGCTGGAGCGAGGTGGTGCGCAAGGGAAACATCCAGGTCCAGTGAACAGCTTCAGGAAAGCCCCCATGAGCATGCTGCCCGCCAATACGTTCAAGCGCGCGCTGCGCGAAGGCCGCCCGCAGATCGGCCTGTGGTCCACCATTCCCTCCCCCTTTGTCTGCGAGATGATCGGCGGCGCGGGCTACGACTGGGTGCTGCTCGATACCGAGCACACGCCCACCGACGTGCCGCTGATGCTGGGCCAGCTGCAGGCCGTGGCCGCCGCCCTGCCCGCACCGGGCGCCCTGCCCGTGCATGCCGTGGTGCGGCCCGCCTGCAACGATGCAGTGTTGATCAAGCGCCACCTGGACCTGGGCGCCCAGTCCCTGCTGCTGCCCTTTGTGCAGAACGCGCAGCAAGCGCGGGATGCCGTGCGCGCCATGCGCTATGCCCCCCAGGGCATGCGCGGTATGGGCGGTTCCACTCGCGCGGCCAACTTCGGGCGCACGGCCGACTACGTGGCACGTGCGGCCGACGAGCTGTGCCTGCTGGTGCAGGTGGAGACGGCCGAGGCGCTGGAGCAGATAGAGGCGATTGCGGCCGTCGATGGCGTGGACGGCATCTTCATCGGCCCCGCCGACCTGTCGGCCAGCCTGGGCTATCCGGGCCAGGCGCGCCACCCTGCGGTGAACCGGGCCATCGACCAGGCCATTGCCCGCATCCGCGCCTGCGGCAAGGCGCCGGGGATCCTGATGGTGGACGAGGCACGGGCGCGCGAATGCCTGGAGCTCGGCGCGCAGTTCGTGGCCGTGGCGCTGGACACGCTCTTGCTGCGCGACGGGCTGGATGCGGCGGCGGCGCGCTTCAGGCAAGGGCTGCTGGCCGCGAACCCGCCAGGGCCCGCATCCACTGCCGGCAGCTACTGAGGAGCCCCACAACCATGACACGTTCCCCCGAATCCCTGCGCAGCGCGCGCTGGTTTGCTCCCGATGATTTCCGCTCCTTCGGCCACCGCTCGCGCGTGCTGCAGATGGGCTATGGCTACGAGGACTGGATGGGCAAGCCCGTGATCGCCATCGTCAACACCTGGAGCGATGCCAACCAGTGCCATGCCCACTTCAGGCAGCGCGTGGAAGACGTCAAGCGCGGCGTGCTGCAGGCGGGCGGCTTTCCGCTGGAGCTGCCGGCCATCTCGCTGTCGGAAAGCATGGTCAAGCCCACGACCATGGTCTATCGCAACTTCCTGGCCATGGAGACGGAGGAGCTGCTGCGCAGCCACCCGGTGGACGGCGCCGTGCTCATGGGCGGCTGCGACAAGACCACGCCGGGGCTGACCATGGGGGCGATCTCCATGGGCATTCCCTTCATCTACCTGCCGGCCGGCCCCATGCTGCGCGGCAACTGGAAGGGGCAGGTGCTGGGCTCGGGCTCGGACGCCTTCAAGTTCTGGGACGAACGCCGCGCCGGCCGCCTGGACGAGCAGGCCTGGCGCGAGATGGAAGCCGGCATTGCCCGCAGCCACGGCACCTGCATGACCATGGGCACGGCGGCCACCATGATGGGCATTGCCGAGGCCGTGGGCCTGGCGCTGCCCGGCGCTTCGTCCATTCCGGCCGCCGACGCCAACCACATCCGCATGAGCGCCGATTGCGGCCGCCGCATCGTGCAGATGGTGTGGGAAGACCTCACGCCCGCCCGCATGCTCACGCGTGCGCATTTCGAGAACGGCATTGCCTGCGCCATGGCCATGGGCTGCTCCACCAACGCCATCATTCACCTGATCGCCATGTCGCGGCGCGCGGGCCATCCGGTCAGCCTCGATGACTTCGACGCCTTCAGCCGCCGCGTTCCCGTGATCGCCAACATCCGGCCCAGCGGCGACCGCTATCTGATGGAGGACTTCTTCTATGCAGGCGGCCTGCGCGCCCTGCTGGAACGCATCCGCCCGCATCTGGACACCGGGGCCATGACAGTCAACGGCAAGACCCTGGGCGAGAACATTGCGGGCAGCCAGGTCCACCAGGACGACGTGATCCGCCCCCTGTCCCGCCCCATCTACGCCGAAGGTGCGCTGGCCGTGCTGCGCGGCAACCTGGCGCCGGACGGTGTGGTCATCAAGCCCAGCGCCTGCGCCCCGCACCTGCTGCGTCACACGGGCCGCGCGCTGGTATTCGACGACTACCCCAGCCTCAAGCAGGCCGTGGACGACCCCCATCTCGACGTGAACGGCGAAGACATCCTGGTGCTGCGCAACGCCGGCCCCAAGGGCGCGGGCATGCCCGAATGGGGCATGCTGCCCATTCCCACCAGGCTGCTCAAGCAAGGCGTGAAAGACATGCTGCGCCTGTCCGACTCCCGAATGAGCGGCACCAGCTACGGCGGCTGCCTGCTGCACTGCTCGCCCGAATCCGCCGTGGGCGGGCCGCTGGCCCTGGTGCGCACGGGCGACCGCATCACGGTGGACGTGCCCGCCCGCCGCATCCACCTGGAAGTCAGCGACTCAGAACTCGCCACCCGCCGCGCCGCCTGGACGCCCCCGCCCGCGCGCTACGAGCGCGGCTACGGCTGGCTGCTCGGCCGCCATATCCTGCAGGCCAATGAGGGATGCGATTTTGATTTTCTGGAGACGGGTTTTGGGAGCGCTGTGCCAGAGCCGGATATTTTTTGAGAGCGTGAATGGCACAGGGTCTACCCAGGCGCAGGGCGGCCCGTGCAGCCCTGCCTGTCCAGGTTCTACGACAACAGCCGCCTCCAGGCTGACGGCCAAGTCCTACATCGCCACTCCTTTTTGTCATGAATAGTGGCTCTGTTTTCGACAAGATACTGATTCAAGCAAGCCAATGGAAACGCCATATCCAATTGAATATTGATGAATACGAAAACCACCGCATTCATCAAATATCGATAGGCATTTTCTAATAGCGACACACCGTTTCCCCCAGGTCCACGCGCACGCAAGCCCCCCTGCCCTTCGCGGGCAGCCGTTCCCGTTTCCCCGCTGCCTTGCACCGCCGTGGACCTCAACCCAGAAGCAGAGGTGGCTGTGGACTTTCTCAGAAGCATCTTTCATCAGGCTCCGGAAATCGCGCTGTTCGCGGCCTTGGCGCTCGGTTACTGGGTGGGCAAGTTCAGGTTCGGGTCGTTCCAGCTGGGGGGCGTGGCGGGGTCGCTGCTGGCGGCGGTGCTGATCAGCCAGGTGGGGGTGACCATTGATTCGGGCATCAAGGCGGTGCTGTTCGCGCTGTTCATCTATGCCGTGGGTTTCGAGAGCGGGCCGCAGTTCTTCCGCTCGCTGGGACGGCAGTCGGTCAAGGAGATCCTGATGGCCCTGGTGGTGGCCGTGTCGGGGCTGGTCACGGTGGTGGTGATCGCCCGGGTGTTCCATCTGGACAAGGGGCTTGCGGCGGGGCTGGCGGCGGGCGGTCTGACGCAGTCGGCCATCATCGGCACGGCGGGCTCGGCCATCGAGAAGCTGGGGCTGGCGCCCGACGAGGTGCAGCGCATGCAGGCCAATGTGGCCATCGGCTATGCGGTGACCTATATCTTCGGCTCCTTCGGCGCCATCATCATGTGCGTGAACGTGCTGCAGTGGCTGACGGGCCGCAAGATCCGCGAGGACGCGATCCAGGCCGAGCAGGAGCTGCTCAAGGGCGTGCGCGTGTACGGAACCGGCGAGTCACCGGCCGTGCCGGATCTGGTAGGCCGCATTTTCCGCGTGGGACAGGCAGGCCGCACCGTGGCCGAACTGGAGGCCAGCGCCACCGCCAACGGCGGCACGGTGACGGTGGAGCGCATACAGCGCAAAAACGCGCTGGTGGGCGTGGACGGCAGCCTGGCGCTGGAGGCCGGCGACATCATCTTGCTGGTGGGCCGGCGTGCGGCCGTGGTGGCGCTGGGCGCCTCGGTGGGCGAGGAGCTGCAGGGCGCCGAGGGCATGGACGTGGTGATGGTGCGGCGCGACGTGGCCATCTCCAACAACCAGTACCTGAACCGCAGCGTGAAGGACATCCTGGACAGCCTGTCGCAGGAGTTCAAGCACGGCGTGTACGCGGTGGCGCTGATGCGCGCGGGCACGCCGGTGCCGATTGCGCCGGCCACCATGGTCATGCCCGGCGATGTGGTGACGCTGTTCGGCACGCCGCAGGATGTGCAGAAGGCCGCGCAGTCGGTGGGCCCCATCATCGTGCCCAGCGACAAGACGGACTTTGTCTTCCACGGCCTGGGCATCACGTTGGGCCTGCTGATCGGGCTGCTGGTGCTGCGCCTGGGATCCATTCCCATCACGCTGGGCAGCGGCGGCGGCGCCCTGCTGGCGGGCCTGCTGTTCGGCTGGTGGCGCAGCCGCAAGCACACCTTCGGCAACATGCCCACGGCCGCTTCCACGCTGCTGCGCGACCTGGGCCTGGCCGGCTTCGTGGCCATGGTGGGCCTGCAGTCGGGCCAGCAGGCCGTGACCACGGTGATGCAGCAGGGCCTGACGCTGTTCCTGCTGGGCGTGGTGGTGACCATCGTGCCGCTGCTGATCGCCATGCTGTTCGGCAAGTACGTGCTGCGCTATGACAACGTGGCCGTGTTCGCGGGCTCGCTGTCGGGGGCGCGCAGCGCCAACCCGGCGTTTGGCGAGATTCTGGACAAGGCCGGCAACTCGATTCCCACGGCACCGTTTGCGATCACCTATGCGCTGGCCAATGTGTTCCTCACATTGCTGGGGCCGCTGGTCATCGCCTTTGCCTGATCACCCCTGATCACCCCTGACCGATCCCCAAGGACCATCACAAGGAGCTGCGCAATGAGCAAGGATTATCGGAGTCTGGCGAATTTGAGCCCGTTCGAACTCAAGGACGAGCTGATCAAGGTGGCCTCGGGCAAGGCCAACCGCCTCATGCTCAATGCGGGGCGCGGCAATCCCAACTTCCTGGCGACCACGCCGCGCCGGGCGTTCTTCCGGCTGGGGCTGTTCGCGGCGGCGGAGTCGGAGCTGTCGTACTCCTACATGACGGTGGGCGTGGGCGGGCTGGCCAAGCTCGACGGCATCGAGGGGCGCTTCGAGCGCTTCATTGCGGAGCACCGCGACCAGGAGGGCGTCAAGTTCCTGGGCAAGTCGCTCAGCTATGTGCGCGACCAGCTGGGGCTGGACCCCGCCGCCTTCCTGCACGAGATGGTGGACGGCATCCTGGGCTGCAACTACCCCGTGCCGCCGCGCATGCTCACCGTGAGCGAGCAGGTCGTGCGCCAGTACATCGTGCGCGAGATGGCAGGCGGCGCCGTGCCGCCCGAGTCGGTGGACCTGTTCGCGGTCGAGGGCGGCACGGCAGCCATGGCCTTTATCTTCGAGAGCCTTCGCATCAGCGGCCTGCTCAAGGCCGGCGACAAGGTGGCCATCGGCATGCCGGTGTTCACGCCGTATATAGAGATCCCCGAACTGGCCCAGTACGACCTCAAGGAAGTGCCCATCCACGCGGACCCCGACAACGGCTGGCAGTACTCCGACGCCGAGCTGGACAAGCTCAAGGACCCGGACGTCAAGATCTTCTTCTGCGTGAACCCCAGCAACCCGCCGTCCGTGAAGATGGACCAGCGCAGCCTGGACCGCGTGCGCGCCATCGTGGCCGAGCAGCGGCCCGACCTGCTGATCCTGACTGACGATGTCTACGGCACCTTTGCCGATGAATTCCAGTCGCTGTTCTCGGTCTGCCCCCAGAACACGCTGCTGGTGTATTCGTTCTCCAAGTATTTCGGGGCCACGGGCTGGCGCCTGGGCGTGATCGCGGCGCACAAGGACAACGTGTTCGACCATGCACTGGCCCAGTTGCCCGAGTCCGCCAAGAAGGCGCTGGACCACCGCTACCGCTCGCTGCTGCCCGATGTGCGCTCGCTCAAGTTCATCGACCGCCTGGTGGCCGACAGCCGCGTGGTGGCGTTGAACCACACGGCCGGCCTGTCCACGCCGCAGCAGGTGCAGATGGTGCTGTTCTCGCTGTTTGCGCTCATGGATGAAGCCGACGCCTACAAGCAGGCGCTCAAGCAGCTGATCCGCCGCCGCGAGGCCACGCTGTACCGCGAGCTGGGCATGCCCCCGCTGGAAAATCCCAACTCGGTCAACTACTACACGCTGATCGACCTGCAGAACGTCACCTGCCGGCTCTATGGCGAGGCCTTCTCGCAATGGGCGGTGCAGCAGTCGTCCACGGGCGACATGCTGTTCCGCGTGGCGGATGAGACCGGCATCGTGCTGCTGCCGGGCCGGGGCTTCGGGTCCGACCGCCCTTCCGGTCGTGCCTCGCTGGCCAACCTCAACGAGTACGAGTACGCCGCCATAGGCCGCGCCCTGCGCCGGCTGGCCGACGAGCTGTACGAACAGTACAAGGGGCTGGGCAAGGAGTAGGCCCTGCGCACAAGGCCCGCACGGCTCATCGCCCGCACGGCTCATCGCAGCTGTCGGGCCTTGACCACCAGCAGCGCCCCGGCCATCAGGCCCACACCGGCCAGTTGCACGGCGCCCAGCGCACGCCCGTAGACCACCCAGTCCAGCACGATGGCCGTCAACGGATAGACGTACTGCAGCACGGCGATGCGGCCCAACGTGAGGCGGGCCATGCCCGCAAAGAGAATGGCGTAGGCCAGGCCGGTGTGCAGCACGCCCAGCCCTGCCAGCCAGGCCCAGGACGACGGCGCCTGCGGCCAGCCATGAACCAGCGGCACCCACAGCAGCAGCACGGTGCCGACCGCGCATTGCCACCAGGCCAGCGCAAACGGCGTGACCACCTTCTCGGTCTTGGCCAGGATGGTCACGGCCGCATAGCACAGCGAGCCGGCCAGGCACATGAGCAGCCCGGACACATGGTCCGGTCCCCAGGCCGCCGCATCGCCACCCAGCAGCCCCGTGGTCAACACCAGTCCCAGCAACGCCGCCAGCATGGCCGCCACCTGCCGTGGCGCCACGGCCTCGCGCAGCACCAGGGTGCCGAACAGCATGATCCACACCGGCTGGATGTGGAACACGATGGTGGCCACGCCAATGGAGGTGCGCGGTATGGCCGCAAAGAACAGGGCCCAGTTCAGCACCATGAGGACGCCGGTGGCCGCCACCACCGGCCAGCTCCTGCCGCGCACGCGCAACTCCCGCACGCGGCCGGTGGCCAGCCCCCAGGCCAGCAGCGCCAGCGCGCCGAAGGCGCAGCGAAACAGCACGGTGACCAACGGGTGCTGGCGGGCCTCTTCCACAAATACGCCCACGGTGCCCAGCAGCACGCCGCCCGCAATCATCAGCCACTGGCCGCGTGTCTCCGGCGCTGTGGGAGCGGCTTGTGTAGGCGCGGCGGAGGCTACGGATGCGGCCTGTAAGGAATGGGTTCTGTCTTGCATGGCCGCGATCGTCTCGTGGCAGGAAATTCTCGTAAAGCAAATAGTTTGCAGGTTTAGTATTCGATATTCGAATCCATGGAGCGTGCCGTGAACCACCCCGACCTGCAGATCGACTGGCTGCGTGCCCTGGTGGCCGTGGTGGATGCGGGCTCGCTATCGGCTGCCGCGCCGCTGCTGCACCGATCACAGGCCGCCGTGAGCATGCATATCAAGAAGCTGGAGACCGCCCTGGGCCAGCCCGTGCTGCTGCGCGGCCCGCGCCATCTGCAACTGACGCCAGCCGGCGCGGAGCTGCTGGGCTATGCGCGGCGCATGCTGGAGCTGCAGGCCCAGGCGCAGGCGGCTCTGTTCGGCCCCGACCTGTCCGGGCGCGTGCGGCTGGGCGTGCCGGACGACTACGCATCCACCTATCTGACGCCCGTGTTGCGCAGCTTTGCTGGCCGCTACCAGGGCGTGGAGATCGAGCTGACCTGCGAGCAGTCCACCGCACTCATCCCGCAGGTGGTGCGCGGCACGCTGGACCTGGCCCTGGTCTCACGCGACAGGCCCCAGCGTGGGCGCCTGCTGTTCCACGAGCCCCTGGTCTGGGTGGGCGCGCCGCAGCACGAGGTGTGGAGGAAGAACCCCCTGCCGATTGCCGTCTACGAGGCCGCCAGCCTGGCGCGCACGGCGGCGCTGTCCAGCCTGGCGGCCCAGCGGCGCGCGCACCGCGTGGTCTATCACAGCTCCAGCCTTGCCGGCCAGCTGGCCGCCGTGGAAAGCGGCCTGGCCGTGGCCGTGTTCACGCGCTGCAGCGTGCCGCCGCACCTGCAGGTGCTGCAGAACCTGCCGGCCGGCTTTGAGCTGCCGCCGCTGGTGTCCATGGAAGTGTCGGCCCTGCGCAGCAAGGCCTCGCAGGGCTCGGCGGCCGTGGATGCCATGTACGGGCAGTTGATTGCGACGCTGGGCCAGGCGCAGAGCAAGTCTGGAGTTGCCTGAGAAATCCGCAGCGGCTTCTGCTCGCCCGCTCAGTCATCAAAATCCCACAGCTCATGCAGATCCAGCCGCAGGCGGCTGTCGCCCTCCAGCGCCTCGCTGCGGGCCAGGCGTTCGGCCAGCAGCGCTTCGGCCAGGGTACGGCGCACGGCCAGCAGTTCGGTCAGGCCCGATTCACCGGCGCGGTAGGCGCGCAGTGCGCGGTCGGCGGCGCCCTGCTGCAGCGTGGCGGCGCGGGCCTGGGCCTGGGCGGCGGCACGCTTGCCGGCAAGCAGGCTCCAGAGAACGTCGAACTCCGCGCCCAGGCGGCGCTCGGCCGCCAGGCGGCGGGACAGCGCGGCGTCGGCATCGGCCAGGGCCTGGTCGGCCTGGGCCTGGCGGTGCACCGAGCCCAGGGGCACGGACAGGCTGACGCCCGCAATGCGCTCGCTGCCGCCCCGCTCGCTGGTGGCGAACACACCCACGGTAGGGTCGGGCCGGCGTTCCAGGTCGGCACGGCGGGCCTGGCGCAGGGCCAGGGTTTCCTCGGCCTGGGCCAGCAGGTATTCGTGGCTGTGCTCTATGTAGCGCAGGCGCAGCTGGGCCGGTGGCTGCTGCGGCAGCGGTGGCAGATCGGGCTGCGGTGGCAGATCCAGCAGCGGTGGCGCAGCCTCCCCCTCCTTCGTCCGCGCAGCCTCCAGGCCCGGAAACCGTGCCTGCAGGTCGGCCTGGGCCGCCTGGTACGCGGCCTGCGCCGTTGCCAGCGCGGCCTGCATGCGCGCGTGCTCGGCTGCGGCCAGTTCGGCGTCCAGCCTGGCCGCATCGCCTGCGCGCAGCCGGCGTTCGGTGACGCGGGCCAATTCGGCGGCAGCGTCGGCATTGTCCCGGGCGGTCTGCTGCGCCTGGCCTGCGCGCTGTGCGGCAAACCACAGCGCCAGCAACTGGCGTGCGGCTTCGTGCCGTACATCCTGGGCCGCCACGCGCGATGCGGCCTGGGTCGCTTCGGCAAGCTGCGCATCGGACTCGGCCTTGCCGCCCAGGCGCAGCGGGCGCTCGATGGCGATCTGCCCCTCGGTAAAGCGCTGGCCCGAGCCGTCGTGCACCCAGCGGCGCTGGCCGCTGGCACGCACCACGGTTTCATGCGGGCCGGCGCGCAGGGCCTGGGCGCGCGCCGCAGCGCCGCGTTGCGCGGCGTCGGCCGCCTGCACGGCAGGAGAGCGGGCCACGGCCTCGCGCACGGCGGCCTCGGGCGGCAGATGGCTTTGGGCCTGGGCCTGGACAGCGCAGGCACACAGCAAGGCAGCGGCCCAGGCATGCAGCAGGGGTTTCATGGGCATGTTCCTGAAAGAGAGTCCGGCAAGACCTTGCGCCCTGCAGTGGGGGGAGGTGGTGTGGGTGCGGGTGGCGTTCATGGCCGGGCCTCCCTCTGGCGGCGCGGCAGGCCGAAGCGTTCGAACAGCAAGGGCAGCAGAAGCAGGGTCAGCGCCGTGGAACTGACCAGCCCGCCCGCCACCACGATGGCCAGCGGCCGCTGGATCTCCGAGCCCGGCCCGCTGGCCAGCAGCAGCGGCACCATGCCCAGCGCGGTGATGCAGGCCGTCATCAGCACGGGCCGCAGCCGGTCGCGCACGCCGTGCCGCACCACCTGGGACAGGGGCTGGCCCGCAGCCAGCAGGTTGTTGAAGTGCGATACCAGCACCACGCCGTTGAGCACCGCAATGCCCAGCAGCGCGATGAAGCCCACGGAGGCAGGCACCGACAGGTACTCGCCCGCCGCACTCAGCGCTGCCATGCCGCCCACCAGCGCGAACGGGATGTTGGCAATGACCAGCAGCGCCTGCCTGGGCGAGCGGAAGGTCAGCACCAGCAGCACGAAGATGGCGCCCAGCGCCAGCGGCACCACCAGCGCCAGCCGCGCGGCGGCGCGCTGCTGGTTCTCGAACTGGCCGCCCCAGACGATGCGCATGTCCTTTAGGACGGCATCACCGGCGACGGCCGCCTGGGCATCTCGCACAAAGCTGGCCAGGTCGCGCCCT
>Ga0209370_1001668_pt1 | contig 18610 bp, 19 predicted proteins | sample AgamicAtPrz_FD_187164 | JGI IMG/M metagenome (GOLD analysis project Ga0209370, IMG submission 187164) | Agave microbial communities from Guanajuato, Mexico - At.P.rz (SPAdes) (version 2) | ecosystem: Host-associated > Plants > Phyllosphere > Phylloplane/Leaf | place: Guanajuato, Mexico... | reverse complement strand
CATATCTCTTTTATTTCGCTTTCAATATCTTCCGATTTTGCCTCTGCGCTGGCATTAATAAATGCACAGCCGTGGAACTCGGGTGAAATAAACCATTCGTAAAGCGTTGCAGATATCGCATCAGAAGGTATTTCGCCTTCATCGAGATGCCGACGCAGCGTGGACTCAAACCAGTTTATCCATATTTCATGCCGATAGTGCAAATAGGCGAGAATAAGTAAACTTTTACTCGGGAAATGGCGATAGAAAGTCACCTTGGTCACTTTCGACGCTTTAATCAGCGTATCCACCCCCGTTGCCCTGAAGCCTGTGGAATAAAACAGATCGTGCGCCGCCAGTAATATTTTATCCCTGACGCTGATTTTTGTATCGTGACTTGCAGGTTTAGCTTTCACTTATTCGTCGCCTTAAAATGGATGTTGACAGCGTTATTTTACAGGCATAGATTACTGCATGTAGACAGATCTGTCTACATAATATAACTCTGAGGTAATCGCAATGAACACACGCCCTCCTTTACCGCCCTTCACCCGTGAAAGCGCTATCGAAAAAGTCAGACTGGCAGAAGATGGCTGGAACAGTCGCGACCCGGCGAAAGTCGCGCTTGCCTATACGCTCGATACCCAATGGCGCAACCGCGCAGAATTCGCGACCAACCGTGAAGAAGCCCAGGCGTTTCTGGCGCGGAAATGGAAAAAAGAGCTGGAGTATCGTCTGATTAAAGAGCTCTGGGCATTTACGGATAACCGGATTGCGGTGCGCTATGCCTATGAATGGCATGATGATTCCGGCAACTGGTTCCGTTCATACGGTAATGAAAACTGGGAGTTTGAGCCGGACGGATTGATGAAGCGCCGTTTTGCCTGCGTAAACGATATGCCGATTAATCAATCAGAACGACTGTTCCACTGGCCGCTGGGAAGACGTCCGGACGATCACCCCTCTCTGAGCGATCTGGGTTTATAGCTTTATTAGGAGATAGCGCACATTTCAGGCGTGGCCTCAGGACTACCCTGTGAGCGGTTTTCAGGAGGTACAAAATATGAAAAAGCTTCTGATCTGTTGTTTGTTTGGTAATACCGCAAACTCGCTCGCCAAAAAGATGCAGTCTCTGGCAGAACGCGAAGGCTATCCGCTGATGATTAGCGCTGTAGGGCTGGATAACTTCGCCAGTGTCGCTCCCGCTTTCGATGGTTTCCTCATCGCACCGCACATTCAGTACAAACTCGATGAGATAAAAGAAACGGTGGGTAATACGCGTTCTATCGCCATTATTGAGAGTTTACCCTATGCGTCTTTGGACGCGAGCAAGGTGTTAAATTTCGTGAAGGAACAGATGCCTGAACTGGCTGCCTGATATATAAGGCCGCATCTTTTTTGCGGCCTCCTCCCACCCGCCGATTAAAACGCATCGACACAAGGCTGGCCGACCTTGTTAAGGGCGTTTTTAGCCTGGCGCTGCGTTCAATTCAGTCCGCTCTTCAGTGTAGCGGATTTGCGCTGAAACCTTCGCATATCACTGTCAGATAGATGCCATCGCGCACGAAAAACAGTGATACACTTACCTGTCTGATTTATCGTCCCGTCTGAAGGGTTCATGATGAAAACGCATGTAACCAAATTACGAAATGGTCACTCGTTGTCATTCGAAGCCTGTCACGCTAAGCTTAAAAAATGACTAAAAATTTGAACGTCCCAGTTACACGTGGTCCACTTGACCACTCCGTCCGAGAGCAGATCGTCGAAGCGGCATTTGAGCACTTCGGTCACTACGGCTATGAAAAAACCACCGTGGCAGAGCTTGCTAAATCCATCGGTTTTTCAAAGGCCTACATTTATAAATTTTTTGACTCCAAACAGGCTATCGGCGAGGTGATCTGTGCTAACCGCCTGGAGCTGATCATGACCGCGGTGTATTCAGCACTCGCCGATGCGCCCTCCGCCAGCGAGAAAATACGTCGTCTCTTCAGGGCGCTCACCGAGGCAGGAAGCGAACTGTTTTTCCACGATCGTAAGCTTTACGACATCGCCGCCGTGGCCGCGCGGGAAAAATGGCCTTCAGCAGAAAGGTATTCAGAACACCTGTTAAAACTGATTGAGAGCATTATTGTCGAAGGCAGGCAGGCCGGGGAGTTCGAAAGGAAAACCCCGCTTGATGAGGCTACGCTCGCGATATATCTGGTGATGTGCCCTTTCATTAACCCTATTCAACTACAATACAATCTCGAAACCGCCCCCACTGCTGCGATCCTTCTCCCCTCACTGATTTTAAGAAGTCTGGCTCCCTGATTTGTGACCATTGACATTATTGGTCACTAGTCAGAGAATGCGGAAACTGTCCTGTTATTTTAATAAGGGTTTCCCATGCTCAGGCTTACTTCAGCCCGTTGTCTCGTTTCTCTCCTGCCGCTGGCCCTCGTGGCCTGCGGCGATAACGCGGCGAGTGACGATCCGCGCACGCACCCACCTCTCGTCAGATCCGCGTCCGTTGAATTCGCGAACGCGACGTCTCGCGCATTTACCGGCGTGGTGGTTGCCAGAACGCAAAGCGATCTCGGTTTCAGGGTTCAGGGCAAAGTCCTTGAGCGCCTTGTTGATACAGGCCAGAGCGTAAAAAAAGGCCAGCCTTTAATGCGCCTCGATCCTGTTGACCTGACGTTACAGGCGCAGGCTCAGCAACGGACGGTGGATGCCGCCCAGGCGCGTGCAAGAAAAGCGATCGGTGACGAAGCGCGCTACCGGAGTCTTGTGGCTTCGGGCGCAGTGTCAGCATCCGAGTACGACCAAATTAAAGCGGCGGCCGATACCGCCAGAGCGGAGCTTAGTGCCGCCAGGGCGCAGGCCAACGTCGCGCAAAACGCGACGGGCTATGCCGTACTGTTGGCCGATTCCGACGGTGTGGTGATGGAGACCTTCGCTGAGCCAGGTCAGGTCGTGAGCGCCGGACAGGCAGTTATCCGCCTGGCCCGCGCGGGACAACGTGAGGCGCTGGTGCAACTTCCCGAGACCCTGCGTCCCGTCGTCGGGAGCGAAGCGCAGGCGACTCGCTATGGCAACGAGAAACAACCCGTTGCCGCAACGCTTCGTCTGCTCTCTGATTCCGCCGATGCCACCACCCGTACCTACGAGGCGCGCTATGTTCTGGCAGGCGCGCTGGCAGATGCGCCGCTGGGTGCGACCGTCACGCTGAACATCGGGAGTCATAATGAGAAAAACCAGGTCATGCAGGTTCCCCTTGCGGCGCTCTACGATGCGGGCAAAGGGCCCGGCGTCTGGCGGATCTCGGCTCAACCCGCCAAAGTGACCTGGCAACCCGTCAAGGTGCTTAGCGTGAGCGATGATTCCGCCCAGGTAACGGGGGGCGTGACGCCCGGTGAAAAGATTGTCGCGTTAGGGGTGCATCTTCTGCATGAAGGCGAAGTGGTCCGCCTCGCTCAACAGCGCACGGAGAGTCAGCCATGAGCGAAGGACGCTTCAACCTGTCAGCGCTTGCCGTGCGCGAACGCTCGGTCACGCTGTTTCTGATTATTCTGGTGACGATTGCCGGTATTCTCTCGTTTTTTGGGCTCGGGCGTGCAGAAGATCCGCCTTTCACGGTGAAGCAGATGACCGCAATCGCCGTGTGGCCCGGCGCGACCGCGCAGGAGATCCAGGATCAGGTGGCCGAACCGCTGGAAAAACGCCTGCAGGAGCTTAAATGGTATGACCGTACGGAAACCTATACCCGTCCCGGCATGGCCTTTATCACGCTGTCATTACAGGACAATACGCCACCTTCTGAGGTGCAGGAGGAGTTCTATCAGGCCAGGAAAAAGCTTGGGGATGAGAGCCGAAATCTCCCTGCAGGCGTGACGGGACCTATGATCAATGACGAGTTCTCCGATGTGACGTTTGCCCTCTTTGCGCTCAAAGCAAAAGGAGAGCCGCAACGTTTGCTCGTGCGCGATGCTGAAACCATGCGCCAGCAGCTCCTGCACGTCCCGGGCGTGAAGAAAGTCAACATCATCGGTGAGCAGGCTGAGCGGATTTATATCTCCTTCTCTCACAAGCGTCTCGCGACGTTGGGCCTGTCGCCTCAGGATATTTTTAATGCACTGAACAATCAGAACGTACTGACGGCTGCGGGTTCGATTGAGACGCGCGGCGCGCAGATCTTTATACGCCTCGACGGGGCTTTCGATACCCTGCGGAAAATCCGCGATACGCCGTTTATTGCGCAGGGCAAAACGCTCAAGCTCTCCGACGTCGCCACGGTGGAACGAGGTTATGAAGACCCGCCTGTTCTGCAAATTCGTAACCAGCACGAACCGGCTCTGCTGCTGGGTATTGTGATGCGTGAAGGCTGGAACGGCCTGGCGCTGGGGAAAGCGCTCGATGCCGAAACGACAAGAATCAATGACAATCTGCCTCTGGGAATGACCCTTACGAAAGTCACCGATCAGTCCGTGAACATCAGCTCGTCGGTGGATGAGTTCATGATCAAATTCTTCGTCGCCCTGCTGGTTGTTATGGTGGTCTGTTTTGTCAGCATGGGCTGGCGCGTGGGCGTGGTCGTCGCGGCGGCGGTTCCTCTGACACTGGCCGTGGTCTTTGTGGTAATGGAAGCCAGCGGCATTAACTTTGACCGCATCACCCTGGGCTCTCTCATTCTTGCCCTGGGCTTGCTGGTTGATGATGCCATTATTGCCATCGAAATGATGGTGGTAAAAATGGAGGAAGGCTACGACAGACTCAAAGCCTCCGCCTACGCCTGGAGCCATACTGCGGCCCCGATGCTCGCCGGTACGCTGGTAACGGCCATTGGCTTTATGCCGAACGGTTTCGCCCAGTCAACGGCGGGAGAATACACCAGCAATATGTTCTGGATTGTCGGCCTCGCGCTGATTGCGTCGTGGGTCGTCGCCGTGGTTTTCACACCCTATCTGGGCGTGAAAATGCTGCCGGATATGCCCAAAGTAGAAGGGGGACATGCCGCCATCTATGGCACACCTCGCTATAACCGTTTTCGCCATCTCTTAACCCACGTCATCGCCAGAAAATGGATCGTGGCGGGTACGGTTGTCGCTATTTTTATCCTGGCGATCCTGGGCATGGAGCTGGTGAAAAAACAATTTTTCCCGACGTCGGATCGCCCCGAAGTGCTGGTTGAAGTGCAGATGCCCTACGGCACGTCAATTGAGCAGACCAGCGCCGCCGCAGCGAAAATAGAAGACTGGCTGAAGAAACAGCCAGAAGCCAAAATCGTCACATCGTACATTGGTCAGGGTTCACCGCGCTTTTATCTGGCCATGGCACCTGAGTTACCCGATCCGTCATTTGCGAAGATAGTGGTGTTGACGGATAGCCCGGCATCACGTGAAGCACTCAAGTTCCGACTACGTAAAGCGGTTGCCGAAGGCCTTGCGCCCGAAGCGCGCGTGCGCGTCACGCAGCTGGTGTTTGGTCCCTACTCTCCCTTCCCGGTCGCCTGGCGAGTGATGGGACCCGATGTCGATACCCTGCGCGGCATCGCTGACAAGGTGAAAGGCGTGCTCGAGGCAAGCCCGATGATGCGGACCGTCAACACAGACTGGGGAACGCGCGTACCCACACTGCATTTCACGCTCGATCAGGACCGCCTGCAGGCCACCGGCTTAACCTCGAATGCCGTTGCCCAGCAGCTGCAGTTCCTGCTGTCTGGTGTTCCCATTACGTCTGTACGAGAGGACATTCGCGCCGTTCAGGTGATTGGCCGCGCCGCGGGTGATATTCGCCTGGATCCGGCAAAAATAGCGGGCTTTACCCTGGTTGGCAATGCAGGCCAGCGCATTCCTCTGTCACAAATTGGTGATGTTGAGGTGAGAATGGAAGATCCGCTGCTGCGTCGTCGCGATCGAACCCCGACCATCACCGTGCGGGGCGATATCGCCGACACGCTTCAGCCACCGGACGTGTCTACCGCCATCATGAAACAGCTCCAGCCAATCGTCGATTCGCTACCGCCAGGATACCGTATTGAAATGGCCGGATCGATTGAGGAATCAGGCAAAGCGACCCGGGCAATGGTGCCGTTGTTTCCCATTATGATTGCCCTGACGCTACTGATCATCATTCTGCAGGTGCGATCCATGTCGGCCATGGTCATGGTATTTCTTACCGCGCCGCTGGGGCTTATCGGCGTGGTACCAACCTTGCTGCTGTTCAATCAGCCGTTTGGCATCAACGCCCTCGTCGGATTGATCGCCCTTTCGGGCATTCTGATGCGTAATACGCTGATTCTTATTGGTCAAATCGATCATAACCAGAAAGAGGGGCTCGATCCGTTCCATGCGGTTGTCGAAGCGACAGTACAGCGTGCCAGACCGGTCTTACTGACGGCGTTGGCTGCCGTTCTGGCCTTTATTCCCCTGACGCATTCTGTGTTCTGGGGAACGCTCGCCTGGACGCTGATCGGCGGAACGTTAGGGGGAACCATCATTACGCTGGTCTTCCTGCCCGCGATGTATGCGATCTGGTTCAGGATCCGTCCTGCGGCACAAAGCGTTCAGCCTCGTGCTGAAAGCATGTAAACTACTATAAGTAGATAAACGACACGAGGACATCATGGTTGTTAAGCGCTTAAGAAAAGAGGATCGCCGGGTGCAGTTGCTGGAGGTTGCTCGCGGCATTGTTCGCCAGCAAGGCACCGAGGCGCTCACGTTGGGCTATCTGGCCGAGCGGGCCAACGTGACAAAGCCTATACCCTACGACCACTTTGGCGATCGTGAAGGCTTGCTGATGGCGCTGTACCAGGATTATAGCGATAGTCAGCTGGCAAAATTCCGCGAGACGCTGGCGGTCGACAGCAAAACGCTGGAGAAGACGATCCGCTTTTTCAGCGCTGCTTATATCGACTGCGCCATTACCGCCGGGCCGGAAACGGGTCCGATAGCCGCAGCGCTGTCCGGCTCCCGCGCGTTGCAGACGTTCCGTGAGGCGTGCGTTGCCGAATGTGCCGACTGCCTGCGCACGGCGCTTTCTCCGTTTATCGTGCTGAAAGGCGTGCAGGGTGAAGCGGTACTGACGGCCATCATCGGTGCCGCGGACGCGCTCAGTACTGCTGCGGGTAATGGGGTACTCGCCCGCAACGTCGCAGAAGATATGCTCAGCGGTGCCATGTCTGGCGTTCTGGATACCTACGTGAACAGCACAAAATGATCGGTGCTGGCGGATTGACACCTAAGTTACCAATAGTAATATAGGTGTCAATTCACTTCCCTGCTGAGGTTGCTATGTCTGTTACACATGTCATCAATAATGCGCTGATCGTGACGGCTCACCCTGTTGAACATTCATTATCCCATTCACTGGCGGATCGCATTGCCACGACGTTACGAGAGCAAGGGAAGCAGGTAGAAATTGCCGATCTTCATGCTGAAGGCTTTAATCCGACCATGTCTCGCCCCGACCTTGATTTGTATCACGGCGATCCCACTGCGCTTCCCGAGGATATTCTGCGCGAGCAGCAGCGCGTTGAACGCGCAGATATGCTGGTATTTGTCTTCCCGGTGTACTGGTGGTCAGTCCCCGCACTGTTAAAAGGCTGGTTTGATCGCGTGTTGACCCTTAACTGGGCGTATAAAGTGGCCGACGATGGCCGGATTGTGGGTAATTTACGTGATGTTCCCGTCCGCCTGATTGCCACCGGCGGCAGCGATCTCGCCGGATTCGACAAACATGGCTATTCGACGGCGATTCAGACGCAGATTATCGAAGGGGTATTTGGCTTCTGCGGGTTGAAGAACGTTAAGCTCGATATCCTTTACCAGGCAGATACGGCGACGCCTGAGCAGGTTGAGGCATTCCTGCAGGGGATCGGGAGCTTGTGATAATCCAGGCGATGTTGAAGCCTAAAGCGCAACATTGAGTAAAACTCATATTAATTTACACTATTTATCGTTTTTCAAACGTAACCGCACTGAAATACCATCCATTTACCCCTGGTATAAAGCTATCGAAAACAGATAGCGAAGCTAAAACAATAAAAAGTATGTGCGTATATGGAGCGCCTATGACACTCGATGTTTTATTTCATTTAATGAAAGCCCTTTCACCAGAAAAAAATACCGCTGATGGAAATATATCTGCGCTAATCACATTACTGTCGTCAGAAAAGAATCGCTCAGAGGCGCTCTCGCCATTGTTACATCGACTGCATCTGCTCTCTTTTGCTCATAGCGCCCCCGGTAATGCTGAGCAACTGCTCTCTGCCCATTTACCCAAAGAAGATGGAACCCTCCCCCTGCTTGACTTCACGGACTGGCCCCGGGTGCGTTATGCCGAATCGGGTGAAGTACAAACGCCGGAATCAGAGGATTACTTCCGTAAAATGACCTCGGCAGCCAATGTGTTGCGCGCTGCGCTGATCGATGCAGAGCGCGCAAAAGGGACGCCCGCGCTTTATATTCTGGATAAATTACTTAACCTGAATAGCGCCCTGCCGGAAAGATATAAGAATATGGCCAATATCCCCTACGCCTAAAATTTATTAATTAAGCAGGATATCCCGTAAGGAATATCCTGCTTAATTTAAAAAAGCTGTTTTTCATTATACTCAAGACAGACGATATCCAGAGAAGGAACAACCGGCAAATTCAGGTTAAACCACGCCAGCAGACGTTCAATGCTCTGTCTTCTGAGCGAATTTTTCGGCCAGACCAGGTAGTACCCGTCCCCTGTCGCGATGGCCTCCCTGAAGGGCAATGCGAGCAGCCCGCTTTTCAGGGCTTCCAGCGTGAGTCTTAAGTCAGCTATCGCCACGCCGTGACCGTTCATGGCGGCGAGACTTCCCTGCTCCAGGGTGTCGAACACAATCCCGCCGCCCATGTCTAGTCCGGGGAATAACCCCGTTCTTTTCAGCCAGCGCTTCCAGTCCCGCCTGTCCGGTGAAGGATGGATAAGATCGCACTTCGCGAGCTGATGCCGGGCACATTCGAGCAAAGACGGAGTACAAACCGGAATAAGCCATTCGCTGAAAAGCAAGCTGCTCTCCGTTGACTCGCCGAAATAGCCATTCCCGAGGAGGATCGCGCAATCAAATGGCTCCCGGCTGAAGTCAACGGTGTCGAAGTCCATCCAGACGCTGGCAATTTCTATTTTAGGTTTTGCATGGTTCTCACGAAAGGATTTGAGCACATTCAGAAGCCATCGCATCGTCAGGGTGCTGGGCGCTTTAAGGCGCAGAAGGTGGTTTTCACTTCTGAACGCGCGACAGGCCCACTCAATATTCGAAAAACTTTCGCTCAGCTGTCCGGCCAGAATACGCCCGGCGTCACTGACCTCTACTCGCGGACCTTGACGTTTAAACAGCGCACAGTCGAACCACTCTTCAAGCGTCCGGACATGCCTGCTGACCGCGCCCGGTGTGATATTCAGTATTTCAGCTGCTTTGCTGAAGGAGTTAAGCCGCGCGGCAACTTCAAACGCGCGCAGGGCGTACAGTGGCGGTAAAGACATACATTCCCTTTCTGTGAGGTTTAATTATGCAGATTTTTATTATCGTCACTCAGTGGCTTGTCACCCCGTTCCTCAGGCGGAAACGCCAGCAGTAACTCCCTGAGCAGGGATTCAAGCTGCGCACGTTGAGCGTCCGACAGGTTTTTCAGCAGTGCATTTTGCGTTTGCGTATGAACAATCAGCGCCCTTTCGATAAGATCCTTCCCGTGGGGTGTCAGGCTGACGAGCGTGCTGCGCTTGTCAGCGCGATCGGCAACGCGCTGAATAAGCCCCTGCCTTTCCAGATGGTTGACCCGGTTCGTCATCGCACCCGATGTGATCAGCAACGATTTGTACAGCTCCGTAGGTGAAAGGCAATAAGGCTCTCCGGCGCGACGCAGCGTGGCGAGCACGTCGAATTCGCCCTCGTGAAAGCCAAACTGCGCCATGGCCTCCCCCCATTCCTTTCCCAGATGCTTCATCAGCCGGAGCATGCGGCCAAAAATTTTCATCGACGAGGCGTTCAGCTCCGGCATGGCGCTGCTCCACTGGTCGACAACGAAGTCTACATGGTCTTTCATTTTCACTCCTGGTGACGTGGGTATTTATCCTGTTGTGCGGTACATCTTACGCAAAAACATATTTTATCTTAACGTTAAGATAAATGCTCGTCGCAATTTGCCCGGGCCATTCACAACTGAAAAGGATCCCCTGTTGAAACGCACGTCGCCTTTACTCTTCGCCGTTATCGCTTTTATCGTCGGGCTGAACCTGCGGCCAATTCTGGCTTCCGTCGGGCCGCTATTTACCGTGCTGCAGCGCGAAGCAGGGCTAACTGCTACGCAATTCAGCCTGCTGACCACCCTGCCGGTCGCGATGATGGGGCTGACCGCCTTATGTGGGCCCTGGCTTTTAGCCAGAGTCGGCGCCGTACGGGGAATTATGGTCGGGCTCTTCATCCTGCTCGTGGCCTGTTTATTACGCGGTTTTAGCGCCTCATCAGAGAGTCTTATGGGTACCGCATTACTGGGAGGGGCCAGCATAGGCATGATCCAGGCGTTAATGCCTGCCCTGATAAAAAAGGAATTTACGCAAACGGCCAGCACGGTAATGTCGCTATTCAGCACGGGCATTATGGCCGGTGCGGCAGTCGCCGCCGCCAGCGCCGAGCCGTTGTTTTCATGGCTCACGCTGAAGCCCGCGCTGGCAATGGCCGGGCTGTTAGCGCTGCTGGCGCTGATGCTGTGGTTAACCCTGGTTAAGCATCCTCAAGGGGAAAAAACAGCACACGAAACCGTTACGCTCTCGCCCTCTCGTACAGCACTACTGTTGCTCTTTTTCGGCGTGGGTACAGGAGCCTATACGCTGGTATTGGCCTGGCTGCCGCCGCTCTATATTCAGGCGGGATGGAGCGCCCGGAGCAGTGGCTACATGCTGGCCTGGCTGACGTTAACCGAGGTTGTCGCTGGGTTTGTTGTCTCCGCACTGATCGGCAAATTCCCCGACCGACGCGTGCCGCTGATCGCCGTATTGTTGCTGCTGCTGGCGGGATTACTGTGTCTGGTCTTTTCGCCGGGTACGACGCCGGTGTTATCCACGCTGCTGCTTGGCACCGGGATCGGCGCCCTCTTCCCACTGTCGCTCATCGTCACGTTCGATCATGCGCGAACGCCCGCGCAGGCCGGGAAGTTACTGTCTAGAGTGCAGGGAGGTGGATATATGATTGCCGCGCTAATGCCGTTGATTGCGGGGATCGTTCGTGACAGTACGGTCTCGCTGACCAGCGCATGGCTGATCATGAGTGCGGGAGTCGTGCTGCTGATCGTCATCGCGCTGAATTTTAAACCCGTCGTGGACGTGCAGGCACGGTGAATGCGAGACCAGAATTGAGAGTCGTATTTCAGTCGGTCGTAAGATAAATTCAGGGTGAATCTCACCTCATTCAGGAGTGGATATGTCGCAGACGTTACCAGAAATTGATGTCTTGTTCGTCGCCGGGTTCGGGCCCATTTCGCGGGATACGGAGACCAGCACCGCGTTTTATGTCCAGACACTCGGCCTTCCGCTGAAGCCGGTGGAGGGGAATACCGATTACCTGCTCACTGAAGAGGGCCAGCTGGCAGGCGTGAAGCATTTCGCCATCTGGCCGCTCGCACAGGCGGCTGCGTCCTGCTTTGGAGAAGAACAGTGGCCCACCGAGTACCCGATACCGCAGGGATGGGTTGAGTACGAGGTTCAGGATCTGGACTCGGCAACCCGCATTCTGAGTGAAAAAGGCTATCGCCTGCTGGTGGCCAACCGCACCGAACCGTGGGGCCAGACCGTTACTCGCCTGCTCAGTCCGGAGGGACTGCTGACCGGATTGACGATCACACCGTGGCTGCGCGGGTAAACGGAATGTGTTTGTGGCGCCGGTTACAGTGAAAAACAACGTTTTATCCGCAAACGACCGTTGTTTAGCATCAAGCCAGTAGTCATGTAAATATTAGCGGTCGCCTCCTTCAGGCGGCCCAAAGTTAAATATTGCTCCTTACGTCAAATTATAAAAAATTACCAAAACTGGCAGTTGATTCTTATTTGTATGACTTTTAACATTCCCCTGCAACTCATTGATTAATTTGTTTTAGGGAAATAAAAATGACAAGAAATATTGTTGCGGGAATGATGATGGCCGCGTTTTCAGGGGCAGTATATGCAGGTTCCTTACAAGCCACACCGGATTTCTCACCGGAAAGCTTCACGGTTTCAGCATCTGCCGGGATGCTGAGCGGAAAATCCCACGAGATGGTTTATGACGAAGTCACAGGAAGAAAAGTTAGCCAGCTGGACTGGAAAATAAAAAATGTCGCTATTTTGAAAGGCGATATTTCCTGGGATGCATACGCCTTCTTGACACTGAACGCTCGAGGCTGGACATCCCTGGCATCAGGCTCAGGTCATATGGATGACTATGACTGGATGAACGCCAAACAATCCTCCTGGACAGACCATTCAAGCCATCCTGCCACTAACGTTAACTACGCCAATGAATACGATCTCAACCTAAAAGGGTGGATCTTCCAGGGCGATAATTATAAAGCGGGCGTAACCGCAGGTTATCAGGAAACACGCTTCAGCTGGACGGCGACCGGGGGTACTTATAATTATGATAACGGCGCCTATCAGGGGAACTTCCCGGCAGGCGAACGCGGTATTGGTTATAGCCAGCGTTTCTCTATGCCTTACATCGGCCTTGCAGGGCAGTACCGCTTTAATGACTTTGAATTTAATGCCCTGTTCAAATTCAGTGACTGGGTGCGTGCACATGATAACGACGAACACTACATGCGCGATCTGACTTTCCGCGAGAAGACAACAGACTCCCGCTATTATGGTGCGTCTGTTGATGCCGGGTATTACGTTACTCCGCACGCCAAAGTTTTTGCTGAATTTACCTATAGCAGTTATGAAGAAGGTAAAGGCGGTACGCAGATTATTGATACCAATACTGGTGACTCCGGCTCTATTGGTGGGGATGCGGCAGGTATTTCTAACCATAACTATACGATTACAGCGGGTCTGCAATACCGCTTCTGATTCAGGCGAAACGCAGTCCATAGTTAAAGCAGACCAGGCCCCTGATGGGGCCTTTTTCGTTGCGTTGAGCGAATGCCTTGCCAGGGACACTCCCAGGACGCCTGCCATCCAACTCCAGGTGTTGGCGACAGATTCTGGAAGTACAATAATTGTCTCTTTACCGCACTACTGGCATCTTCATTTCCTTTAGCTGACGCGTTACAAAAAATAACAGTGTTAACTCAAAATAATAGATTGTAATATGGTTCCAAAATGCTAACAAACAAAGGAGTGATATGTTTTCTCAAATACCACGAGTCAAAAGAGGGATAGGGTTTTCTTAGCGAAATTTTTAGATCAAAAAACAGTCAATTACGGACATGGCGTTAGTTATTGGTGAGTCTGGTTCACGCACAACGTCACGCCCAAAAAAATGAATTTAAGTTATCAAGGATAAAAAAATGAAAATCATCATATCAAGTGTAATCATTGGCGCGTCAGTGTTGTTATCATCTGCGATGTTATCAGGAAATCTGGAGTTTAAGAAACAGAACATTTTAAGTAATGATAACGGTCATGTATCATTAGGAAAAGTTTATAGTGAAAATGCATTTATTGATGTTGAATTAAAAACAGACAGTGATAACTCAACCCTCTTCAAGCTTACCGATTTATCTGTCGGTTCTTATCAAGACGGCATTAAGAGAGAGATTCAATCAATTATTGATGATTATAATAAAGACAAATCCGATGATAAAAAAACAACTAGCGACAAACTTTCTTTAAAAGTCCCTGCAACACTGACACTGAAGATCCACAATGTATATCGCGCTGAAAATATTCCGATGTACAATCTCACAATAGATACCCAGTCCATAAAATTTGGTAAAGAGACTTCACTATTAAAGTCCGTATTAGAAGCATCAGACAAAATAGTGAAGGATAATAACCAACGAATCCAGGAAACATTTTTCTTGTCGAAAAAATAGCGTTATAATTTATAAGCTCGTAACGTCCGCTCCCGGCACAACGCGGTAAAAACAGCGTTTAGTCCGTCAGGCACACAGAGCGGACGTTATCTTCTTTCCGGTGTGAGTATTTCGACCGGCTCTAAAGGAGAAAGGTTCGGCTATCAGAAACCTTACATTTCCAGTGCCGCATGAACTGCAGGGTCTATTTTTTCTGGCGTCGCCATTGGAGCAAAACGCTTGAGAGGTTTACCGTCGCGGCCAATCAGGAACTTAGTAAAGTTCCATTTGATCCGCCCGCCCAGTACGCCGGGCAATTCGTTTTTCAGATAACGAAACAGCGGGTGCGCTGCGCTACCGTTAACCTCGACTTTCTCGAACATCGGGAAACTCACGCCGTAGTTGATGTAACAGGTTTTCGCGATTTCGTCGGCGCCGCCGGGTTCCTGTTTACCGAACTGGTTGCAGGGGAAGCCAAGCACCACTAACCCTCGATCGGCGTATTTCTTGTATAGCGCTTCAAGCCCAGCGTACTGAGGCGTGAAGCCGCACTGGCTGGCGGTATTAACGACCAGAACCACCTTACCCGCATAGTCGGCCATTGAGATCGGTCGGCCATCAAGGCGGGTAGCGGTAAATTGGTAAAAGCGCGTCATCTCTGTGGTCCCTGTTCTGCTAAATCGAGAGGTGGATACAAAATACGAGGTTCAGGACTGACATTCCAGATCTTCGCGAGTGGGCCCCTGAAAGTAGACGGTACCAATGTGGCAGCTACGGGGCTGAGTGAGCACAAAACGCACCATTTCCCAGACAGATCGTCCATTCATTAAGCGCTCCCCCATTCGTGAGCGATCGTCGACAAGCGCGTCTAACCCGGTAAGTTCAAAATCGGGTGGATACAAGCCGGTCACCCTTATATTTTCCCGGGACAATTGTTTTGACAGTTTGGTGATAAAGCCGCTCATTCCATGTTTGCTGGCAAAAAAAGCGGGATGGGCAATGGAATCTGTAAAGTTCGGAATACCGCATGCGGATATAATCGCAATGATGTCTGCGCCGTCTGAGCGTCGCATTCCTGATAGCAGCGCCTGGGTGAGCAGGATTGAACCTGTCAGGCCTGAACTGACGGTATTGACGATTTCTGTGCTCGATTGTTCGTCTAGAGTCCCTGACAGCCACTGAGCAGCATTCAGTAGTAAAATATCGATTGGCCTGTCTGAATCTAAAACCTGCGAAACAAACTCAGAAATGGATTCCGACAGGGCTAAATCGCAAAGATACCCTCTTGCCACCCCCCCTTCAGCCGCGATGAGGGCGCAGGTTTTTTCTATATCCTCGACCCGACGGGCGCTAAAATCCACGTCAACGCCCTCTCGCGCCAGCCAGACGCACAGCGCCTGACCAAATCCCCCGCCGCCACCCGTGATAACAGCGCGTTTTCCTCTCAGCATAACTCTGCGTCCTTTATCGTGATGAGTCTGTGTCGGAGGATTTATAGCATGACGGGGCGGGGTAACATCTTCCCGTTAGTGCCGTGGCGCGAACTTCCCGTCCTACACCGCCGACTTCGGCCGTAAATTCTCATCAAACGCCAGTCGTTTTCGGTCAGGCTCTTCCTCGCGCAGCGGCTCCACCTGATGCATGGTCAACTTGCAGCGCTCCACCAGCACCTGATACTCCCGCGTGCCCTGCTTTTTCCACGCCAGCTCCTGCTCGCTCAGCGCGCGGATCGCTTTAGCCGGGGTGCCGATAATCAAATGGTTGGCGGGCATCTCCGCTTTCGCCTTCACGAACGCTGCCGCACCGACGATGCTGTTTTCACCGATGACCGCGCCGTCCATCACCACCGCGTTCATGCCCACCAGCGCATTGCGGCGGATAATGCAGCCGTGGAGAATAGCGCTGTGGCCGATATGCCCGTCCTCTTCCACCACCGTGTCCTGCTCCGGGAAACCGTGCATCACGCAGTTATCCTGAATGTTCGCCCCGTCTTTCACTACGATGCGGCCAAAATCGCCGCGCAGGCTGGCGTTTGGGCCGACATAAACGCCTTTGCCCAGAATCACGTCGCCAATCAGCACTGCCGTTGGGTGAACGTAGCTCTCGTCAGGTACCACTGGCGTCAGACCATCAATTTGATAAACAGGCATACCCTCTCCTTACGCAGTATTCAGACCACCAAAACGTTGATAGTAAAGCGTGCCGGGCACGGGCAGTTCCCCAACCGAGGTTTCGCCTTTTTCGCTGACAAACGCCAGCGCCCCCGGCGCGACGCGCTGGTAGATATTGATGCAGAGCTGTCGGGCGCTTTGTCCCGCCCAGTGCGCGGGCAGTAACTCTTCCGGCAACAGCGGGTCTTTCAGCACCACACGACGATAAAAGTGAATCAGCAGCAATTGGATCTGGAAGCAGCGTTCCGGCGTCAGCTCCTCCGGCGCGGCCTCTTTCAGCAGCGGCAGCAGCGGGCGGAATGAATCGATGAACGTCTCGTACATCGCGTTTTGCTCGGTCAACTGCCAGCACTCTTCCACTCGCGAACGCAGCGCTGCGCGGGAGAGCGCCAGCGGCGAGTGGGCTTCAAAGAAAATGACGTTTTCCGCCACCCCAGCATCGTGAAGCAGGGACTGCACGTCCGCCAGATGCTGTGACGGCGAGGCCATCAGGCTCGGTGCCAGCGTGCCAAACCCCTGCCAGATCAGCTGTTTTTTGACGTCGGCAAGGGTGGTTTTATCCAGCCCTTCTGAGAGCAGCAATAACCATTTGCCGTCCCAGGCGGGCAGTTCCGCGCGGTAGATCTTATTCTCCGCGCGACGCGTCAGACGCAGCCCTTTATCGCTCAGGCGGTAAAAGCTGCGACGCCCGATGCGGGAAACGTCCAGCCAACCCTCTTTGTTGAGGCGAAACAGCGCGGTGCGCACGAAGCGCTCGCCAAACCCCATGCCTTCCAGCAGAGCGGCAAGGCTGCCGAGCCAAATCTCACCGCCGCGATGGGAAAGCGCGTCACCGTATAACGAAGAAATAAGCGAAGTCCCGCTGACGGGAACGGAGCTAACCGCGTGCTGGATAAAGGCGTCGAGTTTATTCATGTGATTCATTCTGTTGTAATTTTTGTCCTGGATGAATCATAGCATAGGAATCTGGGATCGACCCTCACCCTAATCCTCTCCCAAAGGGAGAGGGAACGCAATACACCCTCTCCCTATGGGAGAGGGCTGGGGTGAGGGAAATTCAACCGTTGGCAGCCACTTTACGCAAATCAAATACCCGGCAGGCTTTACCCTCCGAGCGCGGAATGCTGCCGCAGTTCACGATCGTCACGTCGGTGGAAATCCCCACCATCGACTTAATGCGGTGGCGAAGCTGGTGGCACACCTGGCAGCGCTGCTCGTGCGTCAGGATTAAGCTGCTCTCTTTTAGCTCGACCTTCACCGAAAGTGAATCAAGATGCCCGCGGCGGTTCACCTCCAGCTGGTAGTGCGGAGAAAGGTGTTCGAACTTCACGATCTCCTCTTCCAGCTGTGACGGGAAGACGTTGACGCCGCGGATGATCAGCATATCGTCACTGCGCCCGCTGATCCGGTCCATACGACGCATGCTGCGCGCAGTTGCCGGCAGCAGACGCGTCAGGTCGCGGGTGCGGTAGCGGATCACCGGCAGCGCCTCTTTGGTCAGCGTGGTGAACAGCAGTTCGCCCTGCTGACCGTCATCCAGCGGCGTGCCGTCGTTCGGGTTGACGATCTCCGGGTAGAAGTGATCTTCCCAGATGGTTGGGCCGTCGACGGTTTCGATACACTCCATCGCCACGCCCGGTCCCATCACTTCGGAAAGGCCATAAATATCCAGCGCGGTAATGCCTAAGCGTTTTTCAATCTCGCGGCGCATGGCCTGCGTCCACGGCTCGGCACCGAAGACGCCCACGCGCAGGGAACAGCCGCTGGCATCGCCGCCCATCTGGCGCTCCAGCTCTTCAATCAGGTTGAGGCAGTAGGATGGCGTCACCATGATCATGTCCGGCTGGAAATCACGAATCAGCTGCGCCTGTTTCTCCGTCTGACCGCCGGACATCGGGATCACCGTCGCCCCTAAACGCTCGGCGCCGTAGTGCGCCCCCAGCCCACCGGTAAACAGGCCATAGCCATACGCCACGTGAATTTTGTCCTTCGCGCTGCCACCCGCGGCGCGCAGGGAGCGGGCCACCAGGTTGGCCCAGTTGTCGATATCACCCTGCGTGTAGCCCACCACGGTCGGTTTGCCGGTGGTGCCGGATGATGCATGAATGCGCACCACCTGCTCCATCGGCACGGCAAAGGTATCGAACGGATAGTTATCACGCAGGTCCTGCTTGGTGGTGCACGGGAATTTGCGGATATCCGCCAGTTCGTTGAAATCGTCAGGGTGAACGCCCGCGGCGTCAAACTTGCGTTTGTACATCGGCACGTTGTTGTAGGCATGGTGCAGCGTCCATTTCAGACGCGCGGTCTGCAGCGCCTGTAGCTCGTCAAGGGAGGCCGTTTCAATCGGATCAAGCTTTGTTGTATTTGTCATTGTAGGGTACTCACATTGTTTTTATGCTCAAACACGCTCAAGGATCATGGCAATGCCCTGACCCACACCGATGCACATCGTACACAGCG
>Ga0209370_1001663_pt1 | contig 18639 bp, 12 predicted proteins | sample AgamicAtPrz_FD_187164 | JGI IMG/M metagenome (GOLD analysis project Ga0209370, IMG submission 187164) | Agave microbial communities from Guanajuato, Mexico - At.P.rz (SPAdes) (version 2) | ecosystem: Host-associated > Plants > Phyllosphere > Phylloplane/Leaf | place: Guanajuato, Mexico... | reverse complement strand
CGAAGAAGACATCGCCACGGCCCTGCAGATCGCCCGCGAGCTGAAGGTGCCCGTGCTGCCGCGTGGCGGCGGCACCAGCCAGTGCGGGCAGACCACGGGCGCGGCCCTGGTGATCGACAACAGCAAGCATTTGCGCAACATCCTCTCGGTGGACCCTGATGCAGGCACGGCCGAGGTCGAGCCCGGCCTGGTGCTGGACCACCTCAACGCCCGGCTCAAGAAGCTCGGCCTGTGGTATCCGGTGGACGTATCGACCAGCGCCCAGGCCACGCTGGGCGGCATGGCGGGCAACAACTCCTGTGGCTCACGCTCCATTGCCTACGGCAACATGGTGCACAACGTGCGCGGCGCCCGCGCCTGGATGGCCGATGGCGAGCTGCTGGACTTCGGCCCCGTCGCCCAGGCCACGGGCCGCGCGGCGCGCATTGCGCAATTCGTGCACGGGCTGGCGCAACAGCACCGCGAGGACATTCACGCCCACTGGCCCAAGGTCATGCGCCGCGTGGCGGGCTACAACCTCGACATCTTCGACAACCAGAGCGAGCGGCCCTACACGGCCGACGGCAGCGTCAACCTGGCCCATCTGCTGATAGGCGCCGAGGGCACGCTGGCCTACACGCGCTCGCTCACCCTGCAACTGAGCGCGCTGCCGCGCGCCAAGGTGCTGGGCGTGGTCAACTTCCCCACCTTCCACGCGGCCATGGACTCGGCCCAGCACATCGTGAAGCTGGGCCCCACGGCCGTGGAGCTGGTGGACCGCACCATGATCGAGCTGGGCCTGGCCAACCCGGCCTTCAAGCCCACCATAGAGACCGCCCTCATCGGCCGCCCGGCTGCCATCTTGCTGGTGGAATTCGCCGGCGACGACCGCGCCGCGCTGCTGGCGCGGCTGCGCCAGCTGGTGGAGCTGATGGGCGAGCTGGGCCTGCCCGGCGGCGTGGTGGAAATGCCCGAGGAAGCGGCCCAGAAAAACCTCTGGGAAGTGCGCAAGGCGGGGCTGAACATCATGATGAGCCTCAAGGGCGACGGCAAGCCCGTGAGCTTCATCGAGGACTGCGCCGTGCCGCTGCAGCACCTGGCCGAGTACACCGACGCGCTCACCGAAGTGTTCGCGCGCCACGGCAGCCGGGGCACCTGGTACGCCCATGCCTCCGTGGGCACGCTGCATGTGCGGCCCATCCTGGACATGCGCACCGACGGCGCGGCGCGCATGCGCGCCATTGCCGAGGAAGCGGCCGAACTGGTGCGCAAATACAAGGGCGCCTTCAGCGGCGAGCACGGCGACGGGCTGTGCCGCGGCGAGTGGATTGCCTGGCAGTTCGGGCCCGCCATCACCGAGGCCCTGCGCGCCATCAAGCAGCACTTCGACCCGGACAGCCTCTTCAACCCCGGCAAGATCATCGATACGCCCAGGATGGACGATGGCCGGCTGTTCCGCTTCGCGCCCGCCGACGCGCCCCGGCCCTACCGGCGCATTCCCATCACGCCCGTGCTCGACTGGTCGGCCTGGAACGTGCAGGCCGACCCGGTCACCGAAGTCACCACGGCGCCCGGCACGGGCGGCGACGTCACCGGCGGCTTTGCCAAGGCCGTGGAGATGTGCAACAACAACGGCCACTGCCGCAAGTTCGACGCCGGCACCATGTGCCCCAGCTACCGCGTCACGCGCGACGAGCAGCACCTGACGCGCGGCCGCGCCAACACCCTGCGCCTGGCCATCTCGGGCCAGCTGGGCCCGGACGCCTTCACCAGCGAGGCCCTGCACGACACCATGGACCTGTGCGTGGGCTGCAAGGGCTGCAGGCGCGACTGCCCCACGGGCGTGGACATGGCCCGCATGAAGGTGGAATTCCTGGCCCACTACAAGGCCCGCCATGGCCACACGCTCAAGGACCGGCTGGTCGCCCATCTGCCGCGCTACGCCGCCACGGCCAGCCGCATGCCCTGGCTGCTGAACCTGCGCAACCGCCTGCCCGTGCTGCGCCAACTGGGCGAAAAACTGCTGGGCCTGTCCGCCAGGCGCTCGCTGCCGGCCTGGCGCAGCGACACCTTCTGGCGCGCGCCCGAAGCACATACCTTCCTTGACCGCGACCAGGCCCTGGCCCGCGCGGCGGCCGGCGAGCGCGTGGCCGTGCTCTTCGTGGACACCTTCAACGGCACCTTCGAGAGCGAAAACGCCCTGGCCGCCGCGCGCGTGCTGCAGGCGGCCGGCTATGCGCTGCATACCGCCAGCAAGTCCGCCAAAGAGGGCGGCGGCCACCACTGCTGCGGCCGCACCTACCTGGCCACCGGCATGGTCGAGCAGGCCAAGGCCAGCGCCGGTGCGCTGATCAACGCCCTGGCGCCCTTGGCCCGCGCCGGCATCCCCATCGTCGGCCTGGAGCCCTCCTGCCTGCTGACCCTGCGCGACGAAGCCCTGGTCATGGGCCTGGGCGAGCCTGCGCAGGCCGTTGCCGCCCAGGCCCTGCTGTTCGAGGAATTCATTGCCCGTGAAGTCAAGGCCGGCCGCTTCGCGTTGCCGCTGCGCGCCGCCGAGGCGCCCATCCTCGTGCACGGCCATTGCCACCAGAAGGCCTTCGGCGCCGTCAGCCCCATCCTCGACGTGCTGCGGCTGATTCCCGGCGCCCAGCCCGAGCTCATCGAAAGCTCCTGCTGCGGCATGGCCGGCAGCTTCGGCTACGAGGCCAGCCACCACCAGGTCTCCATGGACATGGCCGAGGCGGCCCTGCTGCCGGCCATACGCCAGCGCCCCGAGGCCATCGTCGTGGCCGACGGCACCAGCTGCCGCCACCAGATCGCCGACGGCGCGGCGCGCGAAGCCGTGCATGTGGCGCGGCTGCTGGAAAGCCTGCTGGACGCCCGCTGACCGCCATCCTCCCTCCCGCGCAAGACAAGGCACTCCCATGAAGCACAAACCCTGCCTGGACCTCCAGGACATCAAGACCATCGCCCAGGCCGCCGAGGCGCATGCCACGGCGCGCGGCTGGGCCGTCAGCATCGCCATCGCCGATGACGGCGGCCACCTGCTGTGGCTGCAGCGCCTGGACGGCGCGGCACCGGCCTCGGCCCACATCGCGCCGGCCAAGGCCCACGCCGCAGCACTGGGCCGCAAGGAAAGCCGGCTCTATGAGGAAATGATCAATGGCGGCCGTACCGCCTACCTGAGCGTGCCCGCGCTGCAGGGCCTGCTGGAAGGCGGCGTGCCCATCACCAGTGAGGGCCACTGCCTGGGCGCCGTGGGCGTCAGCGGGGTGAAGCCGGCAGAGGATGCGGAGGTGGCGCGGGCGGGGATTGCGGCGCTACAAGTTCTAAAGGAGTAAGGGCGCAGGCGGGCGTAGAACGCTTCAATCCAGCGACCAAAAGCCCAATCGGCCCAGGCTGCCGGCCAAGGCTATCCGAGAGATCCTCCAACTGTTCAACGTCGAGATATGAAGTTCTTGCGCATCAGTGAAGGCATTCATGGCGTTGAGCAATTCCGTCATGTTGCCCACGCCGGCACGGTACCGGCCTCGAACGACTTCAAGCGCCTGTCGCGACTGGTCTTCGATTTCACTGGCGCGTTGAAGGCTTTCGGTCTCGGTTTTCAGCGTTTGGTAGTTAAGCCATACGTCGCGTGAAATCCGTTGAAGTGTGTCTTCCATGGCTGCTGTGCTTTCAGCTGCGCGGGCTTGCGCATCGCGTATGCGGTATTCGCGCTCCATCCCGTCAAACAGCGGGATGTTCAGCAGAAGGCCCAGGCTGCTATCCGACTGACGGAAGTCAGAGCCCAAGGCTGGCGGTTGCATGCTGCGTGAACGGTTGATGCTCGCTGTCAGCGCGACATTGGGCCGACCATAAGCTCGGCTTTCTTGCACAGCCGACTGCGCGGCACTCAGTCTGGCCTGTGCGGCCATCAAAGTGGGGTGTGTCTGCCGCGCGATTGCCAACAGTTCTTCCAGCGCATCAACGAAGCCCGAGTCTGGCCGAGCAGTAGCAAGAGGCTCGACGCGCAGTGCAAGATGGGCAGATTGCCCCATCAACAGGGCTATGTCGCCCAGCACCTGCTCAAGCGAACCTTGCACGCGCGTCACTCTGAGACTGGCTCTAGATAGCGCGGTCTTCGCCTGCAGCATGTCGGACAACGCGGCTGCACCCGCCTGGTACCTGGCGTTTGCCGCTTGGTGGTTTTCATCCGCCAGATCCAGAACCTGCCGCGCCGCTTGTAAGCGTCCTTGGAGCGACTGCGCCTGATAGTAAAGCTGCACCGAGCGCAGGAAGGCTTGCTGCACGGCGGCTTGCCCGGAGGCATTTGCGGCGCGCAACAGCTGTCGGGCAGTCTCCAGCGCTGCTTCGCGGGCTCCGAAATCCAGCACCACCCAATGGAGGTTGACGGCGCCCGTGTAGGTTTGCCTGCTGCCACCCGAGCCACCGCTTGTGCGCTGGATCTCGCTGTGTGCCTGTCTGGCGTCCAGTTGTGCGTTCAGCCTTGGCAAGTAAGCCGACTGTTTGAGCCCGACCTGGGCTGCTTGCGCGCGGGTTTGCGCCCATGCCAGACGCACGTTGGGGTCATTGCAAAGCATGCGCTCCACGGCCTCGGCGACAGGCAAAGGGTCGGGCATCGCAGCAAAGATGCAGGGTGTTGGCGATCCAGGCCGTGCGATGGCTGTTAGGGGCTGAACAACCCTCTCCTCAGCCTGAAAGATGTCCGTCGATGCCAGAGTGCACATCGGTACCACGCTCAGTAGCGCGGCTAGGCTGCCAGCGATACAGAGCAGCAAGCATCGCCATGGGCAGTTGCAGAGCAAGACGGGAGGTCGGCTCATGGAGCGGCTGCCTCCACGGCAATGGCACTTGCATGCAATCGTGTGATGTCAATCACGCACTCAGCCATGGCAATCGTGTCAGGACGATGTGCAATCGTGATACGTGTCACAGGCAGTCGGCCAATGGATTCGTTGACCTGCTGTTCGCGCTCCACATCCAGGTGGCTGGTGGCTTCGTCCAGCACCAGCACACAGGGCTCACGGTACAAGGCCCTGGCCAGCAGAAGGCGTTGCTTTTGGCCTCCGGACAAGGTGTTGCCCATGTCCCCATTGAGCGTGTCGTAACCCATCGGCATGGCAAGAATATCGTCATGAATGAAAGCTGCCCGTGCTGCAGCTTGGACCCGCCCCATGTCGATCACGCCATCCAGTCCCGCAATATTTTCCTTGAGGCTTGCAGAGAACAACTGATCGTCCTGCATCACGACGCCAATGCGCCGCCTCCAGTTCGACAAGCCAAGGTAGCTCAGCGGCTGCCCATCTACCCGAACGGTTCCCGAGGTCGGCTCTAGCAAGCCCAAGATGATCTTGGCCAGTGTCGTCTTGCCGCATCCGGTCGGGCCAACGATGGCTACATGTTCCCCTGCATGCAGCTTCAGGTCGATATCCTTCAACACCCATGGACCGCCTTCGGCGTACCGGAAGCTCACCTTGTCCAAATGGATTTCAGGGGGTGCCCAGCCGCTGGAGTCGAACTGCTCAGGTAAGGTGCCTGCGGTCTTTTCAGGCTCGGTCATCACGATGTCGGACAGCCTCTCCACGTGCAGCCGCAGCATGCGCATTGACATCATGTTGTCGATGAACCGCTGCATCCTGGAGGAAAACTCATTTTTGTAGGCAATGAAGGCCATCAACATGCCAACCGTCAATGCACCCTCGATGGTCATGTACGCACCTGCCGCAAGCACGGCCACGGTTTCCAAGCCAAACAGCAGGCTGTAGCTCGACCCGAAGGTCAGCGTCATACGGTTGCTGAGCATGCGCCTGTTGGCCGCTTGAACCATGCGGTTGGCCCAATCCGATGCACGATGTGCCTCCATGCCCGCGATCTTGACGCTCTGCATGGCGCGCAGGCTTTCAAGGAAATGACTTTGTGCTGATGCTTCATGAACCAGCGCCTCGTCGCTGAGCCGATGAAATGTGCCATGTGTGGACAGGCGTATGGCTGCATAAGCCACGATGGTGAACACGGCCACAGCAGCCAGCAGTGGGCTGTAGATCAGCATCACGATCCCGGTGATGATGGCAAACAGGGCATCAAGCACGATATCCACCAGCTTGCCCGTCACGGTCTGCTGGATATTGTTGGCAGACTGGAAGCGCGACAGCACGTCGCCGGTATGCCGTACCTCGTACCAGTGCATGGGCAGTCGGAACAGGTGCCGAGCGATGCGCGAAGCCCATTGAATACCCAACTGATACGTAGCCACGATCCCCAGCCAGCCGCGCGTCCACTCCAGCACCGTACGTACTAAGGTCAGCAGGACGAAACCTATGGCGATGACGCCAATGAGATCAAGCTCGCCAGAAACGACGGGGCCGTCCATCAACCATTGGGTGAACAAAGGCAGGATGAGGGCCACCACTTGCAGGGCAGCAGCCAGCACGAACAATTGGAGCAGGCTGCGCCTGAGGCCGATGATGGGGCCCATCAAATCCCGCCAGCCGATGGGCGGCTTCGGCTTGATCTGCTGAAAGGCCGGTGTCGGCCACATTTCCAGGGCGATTCCTGTGAAATGCTCGCTGGCCTCGGCCAGCGGCAAGGTGCGCAGGCCTTTGGCAGGGTCGTGAATGGTGATCTTGCGCCGGGAAACTTTGGTCAAAACCACGAAATGGGTCAGATCCCAATGCAGGATGCAGGGCACGGGAAGCTTTGGCAGGCCTTTGAGATCCAGGCGTACAGCCCTGGCACCCAGGCCAAGCATCTCCCCCATGTGAATGAGATCGCGCAGGCTGGTTCCACGAATCGATACGGTAAAGCGTGTGCGCAATTCGTTCATTGAAAATTCGTGCTTATGGTGTGCAGCGATGTAGCCGACACAGGCCAGCCCGCACTCAGCGACCGTGGTTTGGAGATAAGAACTCACGGCATTCCAATTGCTTTGGCGTGCGGCAAAATTGAATCCAATATCCATGCCTGCAAAGCATTCGTATCATTCAAATCACCATCAAACGCTATTTCAGGGACATAAGGAATATTATCCTGGCGCCTTCTTCCTATCCAGACTTTTAGTGGGACCCATAACTTGGCTCCGCTGGGAAGCGCGACTGTTGCTACATCTGTATAGCGAGTATCAGCACTCGTTGTATTTCCCACATGCAAAGTCCCAGGAATTTGCATGACCTCATCAACAAAATTTAAACAAGAACTTCCACAATTAGAATCTGTTATAAGGACAATTTTCCCTTTGAATGGACGAGTATTTTTTGCCGAGTTTTCATCTTTCTCAATTGAGGTTGAAATCTGCTCAACGAAATTCTCACCACGTATGGATGCTAGTTTCATTGACTCGATTAAATCACTCAAAAATTTGTAGACAAAGCCATCGCTACCTTCAGTTTGCATTGCTGAATGCCTATGAGACTCTAAGGTTGCTTTTGCTTGCGAGGATATACGCCATAGTGCCGTGCTATTCTCCTGAGCTGGCATTGACTCCTTCAAGAGGGCGTAAATTAAGCGCGTACCTATAAGAGAGTTTCCTCCGCTATTTCCTCGAGTGTCGAGTACAACTGCGTCGGCAGAACTAAGCATTCGAATTTTATTAAGCAATGCCTCAAAGTCCAAATGATCTTTGGCGTCCAGCATAAAATTCGAGATGTGAATCCAATATATGTGGGGTTCAATTTGACGTATGCCTTTTCGCGGAATTATGGAGTTTTTGATTTCTTGATTATTGGATTTTTTCTCCCAATGCATTTCAAGTGTTTTTCTGCTGCCTGCTGGAGTCTTAAATTCGCAATTAATCGAGCGCGACGAGTTCCATAAAGTGTTTTTCGGTTGCTCCTCGGTAATGTATTTTGCCAGTTTATTGAGTGTATTGGTTAGGCCAACTCGTCTGTCAACAAATGGCGCAATGTCGCGCTTCAAATAATCGATTATTGCCAATCCGTCGCATGAAACTACTTCGTCACCAATTTTTGGTAATTCCTTGGGCCATTTTTCTGCCGCTGATACAACCAGGAATTTTTCATTTCTATATTCCATATTCCAACCGACCCAATGAAGATCAACTGTATTTGGTGAATCGCGCCAAACTCGCAAGTGCTCGTCCATAAATCCAGTTGTGTAGAAATTCAGTGCTGCCCATGCTTGATCTTTTGACTTGCTTTTTTGGGCATATATGAGCGCCTTTTCGTATCCGGCATATAGCCAATTATGGAAATCTTGATTGGAGTAATCCAGGCTTGCTGGATGTGCCTCTTTTATGATCTCTTGTGCTCTTTGGATGTCTTTCGCAGCAATTTTTTGCCATTTTTCTATGTTCGCATTTGAGCTTTCCAAAATTTCCCCTGTTGCATTAGATTGGTTGATTAAAATATAAGAAAATGCTAAAGCTATTTCTATAATGCTGCGTTTTAGTTTTCTCATATAAATTTTAAAGCGATTTAGATGAGTAACTCATGTTGGCAATAGATTCTAGGGAAAAAGGCATCCTGGGATTTGCTCTTTTTTTCTTTACCTCTTCCTTGAAGGCGGAAAGCCTATTCGTGTCATTTAATTGTTCTGTCAGAATTAAACTTGCTCGTAAAATTGCCTCTTCCGTAACTGTGTTGGATCTCATGGTTTTTCTAAATTCTTCGTGTTGTGTAAGAGAGGTTTGCAACAGCCAGGAAATATAGTGAAGAATATATGGGGGATACATTCCAATGGCAATGTGAAATGTCTCGCCTATAGGTAGGACTTCATGCCACCATCCTCTGGGAAGATATAGAAGATCGCCTGCTTCTATAATTCCTTCAAAAATAGGTTTAGAGGGGCGATCTGATTTGAATTCTTTGCTTAGTTGTCCTGGAAGAGGGGACTTAAATGTTGGCGGATAAATGCGCCAATGTTTTTTTCCTATTAGCTGAATAACAGCAACATCATGGGTGTCCCAATGTGCACCGAAACTACCTTCTCCTGAAAATGCTATATATGCGTTTGCTGTGGTATCCGCGTCAGTAAAATGTGCTACTTCGTCACAGAGCTTTCTTATTAACTCATTCCGAGAATCTATGCGATTAAGTACTGCAGTGGCGCCCGTACTCAGTAGTGATTGCACAGATGATGTATTAAGTCGATGTAAAGTACGGCCGCCTGATATGAACTCCTCAATATAATCAACCGGTGGTATTACTCCGTTTTTGTGTAGGCGCATATTTGGTGAAGTAATGTCGCTGTAATAAAGTGCTGAATCAACGTCCGACCATTTGAGAAGCTTTGCGTCTACAGCTCCACGAATCAGATGCATTTTGCGATCTGCAATGGTTTCATCGAATTGATTTTTGGTGATGTCAAAATTAATAAGATTTTTCATACAACCTGCGCGATAGGGATAATTTTGGATTTTTGAATTTTAGGAATATTTATGGCTGGGCAGCGCAATATGTCTCGGTCACCTGTTAAATATCCTCGCATCCAGTTAACCATAAGAGAGTTATTCAAGTGGATGCGACCATCTGGAGTTAGATTTCCAACTGTATTTCGATCATCTGAAAGTAGTACTGTACATTTTTGAACCCGCCCGTCTGCGCGAATCACTAGAGAATTTGGCTTGCTTGCATAACAAATTTGGAGATTTTCGACTGACTGGATATTTGTGCTAAATACATTGTTGTAGAGTATTTCCTCTATTTCTTGTATTCTATTTTTTCTATTGTCTTTATCAATTGCTTTAATTTGAGAACTATTTGGCCCACCGAGATTTTCTATAGGCTTGAGAAATATTGAAAATCTTTTGTCATGTAAAAATTCGGAGCGTAGCATTTTTGCTAGTTGTTTGAGTGACTGTTGGTTGTCAATTGATAGATGAATTCGCAGAAGCACGGATATTGATAACTTGCTATCACGTATTGTTCTTAGATTATTGATAATACGATCAAACGTACCGTCACCGGAGGCCAGCCTTCTAGTGCTGTCATGTACGCTAGCGAATCCATCTAGGGATATCTGATAACCTCGTTGATCAAGATCATGCAAGCGCGTGGCAGTATCAATGTCCAAAAGGTATCCATTAGTGGTTGTTGCTCCACTGAAAAATACACCGTGCTCTGCGCACAGAGTTTTTGCGAATGCACTAATTTCGTACATGATTGATTTAGCGGCTAAAGGCTCCCCACCAAACCATTGAAGGTTTAATCGCTTGATGGTTTTTACTCTGTGTACTAGTAAATTCTTGATAGAATTAATCGTCTCTCGATTCATTTTTCCAATAGAAAAATCCTCGTAGCAGTACGTGCATCTAAAATTGCATTGTTCTGTAGGCAACAACGTTATTTCTAAATTTTCAGGATCAATTGATGATAATATCCGCTGAGTAATTGTGTAAGGCAAAAGAGTTTCTCCTTGGATAATTTGAATGCAGAAAGCCGATTTTGTTTATTCGGCTTTCTTTTTTAAAAGAGGTAATTAACTATTTGAATCATCATCCTCTCCGCAATTTGGATTGGGTGGTGGAGGAGGTGGTGGTGGATTGCATCCATCATTTGTCGGGCAAAATATATTGCCCGGGCAAATATTGAAGCCTATGAGTCTTCCGCCACTAATATCATCTAGCTCTTCATTTTTAAGTATTTCTGTAATTTCATAATTTCCATAATCGTCGAATTCTAAAGTATCAATTTCCAATTTAATGAGGGAGGGAGATTTCATATAAATTCCTATATTTAGTTAATTAAAATAATATTATTTTATGCGGTGAATTAATTCTTATTGATTGTGTAAATATTTATTGTGAATTTCATTTATTGGACCTAGTATCCATTGTATTAGGCGTCGGTTCTCCTGGTAAATATCTGCTTCTAGTGCAATTCCTGGGAAAAGTCTAATCTGCTGTCCCTGGGAATCGATGAATTGTTTTTTTGGTTCAACAGTGATTCTGTACATTCCCTCCTTAGTGTTTAATGAGATTGGAGATATAGAGAAATCGTCGGCTTGTAAAGGGCTATTGGAGACCTCCATGACTATCCCTTGGTGCATGCCATATTTTTGATAAGGGTATGGTTCGTATCTAAATCTGACCGACTGTCCCGGCTTAACAAAGCCCAATGCTTTGGATGGAGCAAATAGATGTGCCATCAGAGGAGCATCTTCTGAAACAATAATAGCGAGTGCCTGAGAAGATACTGCCTGACCACGGTTTGCATTGATGGCCGTCACGCGGCCTGAGATGGGAGCTGTAATCGCAAAGCCATCACGCGATGCGATTTCCGTGGTTTCAAGTTCCAGGCTTGCGAGATCACGGTCGATCTCAGCCAGTTGCCCAGCCATCTTGATGGGAGCCTGATGAATTTCACTCAAGAGATTTGCGGAGCTTCTGGTTAACTGCGAACGGCTGCGTTGAGCGCCCAGCAGTTGTGTTTCAAGTGAAGATAGTTGGTCTTCTTTGTCTTGAAGCTCCAAGTGTGAAATGTATTTTTTCTCTGCCAGTTCTCGATGATTCGCGACTATTTTCGAGAGAGCCTGGACTCGCCGAGCGTAAAGGTCCAGTTCTTGCTGATTGCGCTGAAGTTCATCGTTGATATTGTCGTGCTGCCTGCGCAAACCTGCTTCATTGGTCATGCCCAGTTGCTGTGTCGTCGATCTGAGTCGCTTCAGGCTTTCTTGACGCTGGGCCAGCGAGGAAAGGCGTAAATCCGAGATTTTTGTGGTTTGCTGGTTGCCTGTCTGTGAGCGTTGGTCCGCCATTACAAAAAGGACATCGCCCTGTTTTACCCGCTGGCCTTCCTGGATACGTAGCTCCGACACGATGCCGCTGACAGGCGCCATGACCTTTATCGCGCCATCTGCTGGAACCAGGATGCCACTTACGGTAGCACGTGGCCTGTAGCTGCCAAGGAAAAGATAAAGCGTGCAGAAAAAAGTAATGGCAAAAGCCAAGCTAACCAGTAGCCAGCTGTGGTTTGAGCGTGCCAGCATCATTGGGCCATGCTCCTGTCGCTCAAATCGTTGCAGTGCTTCCTTGCGGAAAATTCCCTTGCGTTGTTTCTCATTCATCGTGTTCTCAGTCATTGGCGCCGGTAGTGCAATACCTATGGCTACTGATTAAGCACACGATAAAAATAGAAAATCAATCAGATCATTCTGAATTATTTGGCGAACTAACCAATTTCCCAGAAAATTCCTAGGAATAGAACTGGATAAATGAATGCAAAGGGCTTTGGGCCCAGGCTCTCACGGGTGCGCTTGTTGAAAGGCGCGGCTGTACCGCTGGGCGTAGCCTTGCAGCGCAGTGGTGAGATAGAAGAGCGGGTGAATGCGGTGCCGAGTGGCCGATTTGGCCTCTTGCTTCAGCGAGCCTTGTTGGGAACGCTCGCCTCACCACGCAGCATGCCCAGCACCGCATCGCGCTTGTGGTGCAGGTGGGTGACCAGCAGCTCGCGCAGGGCCGTGGCGTCGCGTGCGCCCAGGGCCTCGATCATGGCCTCGTGCTCCTTGACGGCCTGCTTCCACTTGGCCGTGTCCAGGTTGGTGCGAAAGCGCAGCGACTGCACGCGGTTGTTGATGCGCTGGAAGGTTTCCGTCAGCACGGGGTTCTTGGCGGCGCTGTTCAGCGCCGCGTGGATGGCGGCGTTGAGCCGGTAGTAGGCAGACACGTCGGCGCGCGCCACGCTGGCCATCATCTCGTAGTGCAGGGCGCGGATCTCGGCGAATTCCTGGTCGGTGATGCGCTGCGCGGCCAGTTCGCCCGACAGGCCCTCGATGCCGGCCAGCACCTCGAAGGCGTGCATGACGTCGGCCTCGCTCAGCTTGACGGCAATGGCGCCGCGGTTGGGCAGCAGGTCAGCCAGGCCTTCGGCGGCCAGCAGCTTGATGGCCTCGCGCAGCGGCGTGCGCGAGACGCCCAGCTGCTCGCACAGCTCGCGCTCGTTGAGCTTGGCTCCCGGGGCGATGCGCCCTTCGATGAGCATGGACCGCAAACGGTCCGCCACCTGCTCGTGCAGCGCCGCCCGCGATATCTCGATGATCTCCGCCATCTAGCGGTCTCCTTGGCTGTTCCTGGCTGGTGGATGCCCCCGCCACAGGCATTGCGCCATGCGGGGCGGCGCCGATGTTAGCCGAGTTTGCATCCCCGGCGGGCCTCCCGCCCGGCGCACGCGCTGTCCCTGCCAAGCACTACAGGCTTTTCAGCAGGGGCCTACGGCCTGCGGGCGTGGCTGCCCGCACCATGGTGGCGATCAGACACACCAACCAGGGACAAACAATGGCCAACGCAGCGATCCGGCTGCAGATCCAGGTGGATCTTGCTTATGACATCCGCGATCCGGCCGGGGCCGATTTCGTGTTCAACATCCACGCGGCCCACACCTCGCACCAGACGGTGGAGAACGAGCGTCTGGTGCTCAGCCAGCCCGTGGAGCCCGACATTGCCACCGAGCCCGCCACCTCCACCCGCTTCATGCGCCTGCATGCCAACCCAGGCCCCCTGCACCTGACCTACACGGCCACCGTCTGCATCGCGCACCACCGCGAGGATCCGGCGGCGCTGGGCGAGGTTCCGGTGCGCTGCATCCCGCTGGAGGTCCTGCCGTACATCTACCCCAGCCGCTACTGCCAGTCCGACCGGCTGATGCAGCTGGCCTTTCGCAATTTCGGCCAACTGGCGCCTGGCTATTCGCGCGTGCTGGCCATACAGCAGTGGGTGCAGGAGCTGGTGACCTTCGCTTCGGCCACCAGCAACTCGTCCACCTCGGCCGTCGATACCCTGGTGGAGCAGGTGGGCGTGTGCCGCGATTTCACGCACCTGATGATCGCCCTGTGCCGTGCGCTGAACATTCCCGCCCGCATCGCCACCGGCACGGACTACGGCGCCGATCCTGCACTGGGCCCGCCCGATTTCCATGCCTACGTGGAAGCCTACCTGGGCGACAGGTGGTATCTGTTCGATGCATCGGGCACGGCCATTCCCATGGGCTTCATGCGCTTTGGCACGGGCCGGGACGCGGCCGACGTGGCCTTTGCCACCATCTTCGGCAACGTGGTGGCCATGGCCCCCATGATCCAGACACAGGCCCTGGAAGACGAGCACAGCCAACTGCCCCGGCTGTGCAGCGAGGCGCTGTCGACCACCGCGCCTTCGCCCGCCGTGCTGTCGGGCTGCGCATCGTTTGGCAGCACGGCGGACCGAAGGAGCTTCAGGCAGCTGCCTGCCTGAGTTGCCTGCGCTGTGAAAGGCGCGCGGCGGCGGCTCTCAGAAGCGGTGCGTCCCCGTCACCGCAAAGGTGCGCCGCTGGCCGTAGAAGCAGTCGCCGCGTGCCAGGCACTGCGTGATCTGCACCTTGTCGGTCAGGTTGACCACATTGAAGGCCAGGCGCCATGGGCCAGCGTCATAGGACACCATGGCGTCCAGCAGGGTGGCCGAAGGCGTGTCCACCAGGCTGGTGCCCGTCCACTGCGAACCCGTGTAGCGCACGCCCGCGCCCAGGCTCCAGCCGCCGCGCCCTTCGCTGGCAAAGCGGTGGGTCAGCCAGGCCGACGCCGTGTGGCGCGGCACGCTGGTCACGCGCTGGCCCTGGTCGCCGCCATTGCTGCGCGAGATGACGGCGTCGGTGTACGCATAGGCGAGCGTGGCGTCCCAGTGGCGGGCCAGGCTGGCGGTGAGCTCGGCCTCGAAGCCGTTGACCTTGACCTCGCCGATCTGCAGGCTGTTGAGCGGGTTGGCGGGGTCTGTGGTCTTGCGGTTCTTCTCGCGCAGCGTATAGACGGCGGCAAAGGCCGAAAGGCCCTGGCCCGGTGGCTGCCACTTCACGCCGGCTTCCCATTGCTCGCCGCGCTGGGCCTTGTAGGGCGTGCCGTAGACGTTCACGCCGCCCAGCGGCTGGAAGGACTCGGAGTAGCCCAGGTAGGGCGCCCAGCCTCCGTCCATCTGGTAGGTGGCGCCTGCGCGCTTGGTCCAGGCCTTCTCGTCCACGGCGGAGGCGGGCCGGCCTTCGGTATCGGTCTGGGCGCTGTCGTGGCGCAGGCCCAGGGTGGCGGTCCAGCGGCCCCACTTGATCTGGTCCTGGGCGTAGAAGCCCAATTGCTTTTGCGACACGCCCGGCTGGCGCACCAGCTGCGAGGCCGTGGGCGGCGTGAAATTGCCGTAGACGGGGTTGTAGACGTCAAACGGCGCGGTCAGGCCGCGCCAGGTGGACTGGCTGGTGCTGTTGCGCTGCGCATCCATGCCGGCCAGCACGGTGTGCTCTGCGGTGCCCCAGCGCAGCTTGCCTTCGAGCTGCGTGTCGATCACCAGCATGCGCCCGCCGTTGACCTGCCAGGAGGCATCGCGGTAGACGCTGCGGTTGTCGGGGTTGAAGACCGGGCGCGCAGGGCGGCCCTGGCCGGGGATGGCGGTGAAGCTGGTGTAGATGGAGCGGTAGTCCACGTCGCTGATGGTGCGCCGCAGGTTCTGGCGCACGGTCCAGTCTGCGTTCAGGCGGTGGCTGAACAGGTAGCCCCAGGATTTGTTCTCTGTGTCGAACGAGTCCCAGCCAGGCTCGCCGATGAAGGTGCTGGTGGGAATCTGGCCGTAGGGGCTGGGCAGGCGCGTGCCCTGCCAGGGGAAGAAGCCGATCAGCGAGCCGCTCTTGTCCTTCTGGTAGAGCGCCTGCAGCGTCAGCGAGGTGTCGGCGCTGGGCCTCCACGTCAGGCTGGGCGCGATGACCAGGCGGTCGTCGTTCACATGGTCCACCTGGGTGCCGCTTTCCCGGCCCACGGCCACCAGGCGGTACAGCCACTGGCCGTCTTCGGTGACGGCGCCGGTCAGGTCGGTGGCGATCTGCTTGCGCCCGTAGCTGCCCATCTGCACCTGAACCTCGCGCAGCGCCTCGGCCTGCGGGCGCTTGCTGGTCAGATTGAGCACGCCGCCCACGCTGCCCTGGCCGTAGAGCACGGAAGAGGGGCCGCGCAGGAATTCCACGCGCTCCAGCGTGTAGGGGTCGGGGCGGCTGGTGTTGTAGGTGCCGTAGGTGCGCAGCAGCCCGTCCTGGTACTGGCTCACGCTGCCGCCGCGTGCCGAGAAGCTGTCCACCCGGCTGTCAAAGTAGTTGGACACCACGCCCGCGCTGTAGGCCGTGGTCTGGCGCAGCGTCTGCACGCCCTGCGCCTCGAACTGGTCGCGCGTGACCACGCTGATGGCCTGGGGCGTCTCGATCAGCGGCGTATCGGTCTTGGTGGCCGAGATGGCGCGCTTTGCGGTGAAGCCCACCACGGCTCCGGTGGGATTTTCCTTCTCGTTGCCTGCGTTCACGGTGACCGGGGCGAGCGTGGCCTCGGGAGCATTTTCAGGCTGGGCCTGCGCGTGGGCGGCGCCGCACAGGGCAAGCAGGGCGGCATGCGCAACTGCCGTGCGCGAGAGTCTTTGGATAAGCATGGTCAATGGTCGAGAGCTGGGAAACCTGTGCCGTGGGGCGTGCTCTGGGTGCGTCGGCGCTGCTGCCGGCCTGGGGCCAGCGGCGCAGCCTGTCATGGCGGGTGCGGATTCTAGAATGACAATGAGAATGATTGCTTTTTCTTTTCATTTGTATGTAGCATGCAACGCATTGGTATCATTTTGATAGCAACAAAGCATGTCTTGAAGAGATCTGTGAGTCGATGTGCAGGGCGGTGCGATACGCGTGAGGTCTTGCTTGCGGGAAGTCCGCGCAGCGTGTTAGCCCCTTTCACGCCGGGGCGCCAACGGCCCCGGTCGCCTCAGGCCAGGGCGGCCTGCGAGGGGTTGCTTCGGTGTGAAACGGCCTCGGGCCACAGCCGTCCGGCCGCCGATTGCAATGCTTCCACCAGCTGCCGCGTATCCGCCTTGCCCGTGGCGTGCAGCGCTTCGGTCACGATCAGCGCGTTGACTGTGGATTCGCGCACTGCCGAGTGGCCGCTTTGGCGGTTGCACCAGCGCCGGGCGTGGGCGCGGCCAGCGGTGTCGGCGAAGATGATTTCGCCGGGCTCGGGATATTCGATCTCGCCCGAGAAGGTCTCGTAGACCTCGCTGCCGGTTGCGGGGCGCACCTGCAGGCAGCCGCTGATGCGGTCCAGGTCGAAGACGGCCACGGGAATGGCAAAGGCCACCGAGGCCGCATTGCACAGGTCCACCAGCGGATGCAGGCCGGGAAGATCACCCTCCTTGCGCAGGCGGCGCAGCAGGGCCTCGGCGGCGCAGCGGTATTGCGTGGGCTTGAGGCCCATCCTGGCAAAGCCGCGCCGCCAGGCCTGAATGGATGGCATCTCGCTTTCCGGGGTGCAGGCCAGGTTCTGCCTGGCCTGTGCCATGAAGGGGGCGATCACGGCGTGTGCGGGCACTTCGGGTGACAGGCCGCGCAGCAGCAAGGTCTGCGAGGCCAGTTCAGGAAAGTCGCGGGGGATGGAGGGTGAGTAGGAGAACGGCAAGATCAGGCCTTGTGAGTGGAGAGGGGATGTGATCTCCATCCTCGCCAGGCCGGTTTGCGTGGTCTTGAAGGAAATTGCAGCGCGTCACGCAGCGCAGGCCTTGGCTGCCCTGGCGTAGAAGCCGGGCGCCATGCCGAAGCTGCGCACGAACAGGCGCGTCATATGGCTCTGGTCGGCAAAGCCGCTGTGCGCGGCGGCCTCGGCCAGCGGCATGCCGCCGGCGATGAGCCTGCGCGCCTGGTGCAGGCGCCGCTGCAGCAGATAGGCATGGGGCGTCATTCCCGTGGCGCGCGCAAAGGCACGCAGGAACTGGTAGCGGCTCAGGCCCGCCTCGTGGGCCAGGGCGCCCAGGGTCAGCGGCGCACCGGGATCGTCGTCCATCCGGGCGCGGGCCAGTGTGATGGGGGCCGGTGCGCGGGGCGCGGGGGCAGGGGGCTGCAGCATGCCGCCCAGCAGCTGCAGCAGGGCTTCGTCCAGGTCCAGGGCGTCCGTTGCCTCGCCGCTGCCGGTCATCCTGCGGTACAGAGCCTGAAAACACGCGGCCAGGCGCGGGTCGCGCACGGCGGGCTGGCGGAACTCGAAGCCGGTCGCTGGCCCTGCGCCATCCATGTCCGCCATGAGCCCGGCCACGACCGAGGGCTCCAGGTAAAGCATGCGCCAGGCGCGACCGCCATCGCCCAGGGGCATGCCGTCATGCAACTCGCCGGGGTTGACCATGATGAGGTCGCCGGCCCCGGCCTCGTACAGACCTCGCCCGCTGGCGGATTTCTGCGCGCCACGCTCGATCAGGCCGATCCCGTACTGCTCGTGGGCGTGCCGCCCAAAGTGCCTCGCCGTGTCTGCGGCCACGGCCTCCACGCCTGCGGTGCGGCAGCGCAGCCAGCTGAAATGCCCATCCGTGGTCGATACCATGCCGCAGCCTTTCCTACCCACCCTGGCGCGCCAGCGTGATCGCCAGGCCGGCCAGCCCCGCACCGACCACCACGGGGATCACGCCCACCTTCCAGCGCAGCAGCGCGGCCGCCGCAGCCAGGCCCAGCAGTGCGGACGGCCAGTCGAAGGGACCCGCCCAGCCCTGGGGCCACAGCACATGCCAGGCAAAGAACACGGCCAGGTTGGCGATGACGCCCACCACGGCGGCCGTGATGCCCGTCAGCGGCGCGGTGAAGCCCAGCCTGCCATGGGTGGATTCGATGAAGGGGCCGCCCAGCAGGATGAAGGCAAAGGACGGCAAAAAGGTGAAAAAGGTCACGACCAGGGCGGCGGCGGCGCCGGCAGGCA
>Ga0209370_1001656_pt1 | contig 18674 bp, 15 predicted proteins | sample AgamicAtPrz_FD_187164 | JGI IMG/M metagenome (GOLD analysis project Ga0209370, IMG submission 187164) | Agave microbial communities from Guanajuato, Mexico - At.P.rz (SPAdes) (version 2) | ecosystem: Host-associated > Plants > Phyllosphere > Phylloplane/Leaf | place: Guanajuato, Mexico... | reverse complement strand
CTGCAGGACGCAGGCCTGTCGCAGATCGTCGTTGCGCGCGAGCTGGACCTGCAGCAGATCGCCGCCGTGCGCGCGGCCACCGACCCGGCGCGCACCACCATCGAATTCTTCGTGCACGGCGCGCTGTGCGTGGCCTACTCGGGCCAGTGCTACATCACCCACGCCCACACGGGCCGCAGCGCCAACCGCGGCGACTGCAACCAGGCCTGCCGCCTGCCCTACGAGGTGCTGGACGCGAGCGGCCGCATCATCGCCCACGAAAAGCACGTGCTGTCCATGAAGGACAACAACCAGAGCGACAACCTGCGCGCCCTGATCGACGCCGGCGTGCGCAGCTTCAAGATCGAGGGCCGCTACAAGGACATGGGCTACGTGAAGAACATCACGGCCCACTACCGCAAGCTGCTGGACGAAATCATCGAGGAGCGCGAGTTCTCCGACACGCCCCTGGCGCGCTCATCCTCGGGCAGCACCACGTTCAGCTTCACGCCCGACCCCGACCAGAACTTCAACCGCGAGTTCACCGACTACTTCGTCAACGGCCGCAAGGACGACATCGGCGCCTTCGACACGCCCAAGACGCCGGGCCGCGCCATCGGCTGGGTCACCAAGGTGGGCGAGAACTTCGTGGAGATCGAGACCTCGAGCCGCGACACCGAACTGCACAACGGCGACGGCCTGTGCTACTACGACCTGCAAAAGGAACTGGTGGGCCTGCAGATCAACCGCGCCGAGTCGGTGGATGCGAAGAAGTCGCTGTGGCGCCTGTTCCCCAAGGATCCCATCGCCGGCTTCAAGGACCTGCGCAAGGGCCTGGAGGTCAACCGCAACCGCGACATGGCCTGGGTGCGCACGCTGGACAAGAAGTCCAGCGACCGCCGCATCGGCCTGTGGGCCGAACTCAAGGAAACGCCTGACGGCTTTGCGCTCACGCTGACCGACGAGGACGGCTTCACTGCCACCGCCGCCATCGCGCAGGAACACCAGGCCGCCACCGACGCAGCCCGTGCCGAGGCCACGCTGCGCGAGCAGCTGGGCCGCTTCGGCGCCACCATCTTCTCCGTGCATGACATCGGCCTGCAGCTGAGCCAGCCCTGGTTCGTGCCGGCCTCGGCCCTGAACCAGCTGCGCCGCGACGCCGTCGCCGCGCTGGAGGCCGCGCGCCAGGCCGGCTTCGTGCGCCTGCCGCGCGCCCTGCCCGTGGAGCCGCCCGTGCCCTTCCCCGAGGACACGCTGACCTATCTGGCCAACGTCTACAACCAGAAGGCGCACGACTTCTACATCAAGCACGGCGTCAAGGTCATGGACGCGGCCTACGAGAGCAAGGAAGAAGAAGGCGAAGTCAGCCTGATGATCACCAAGCATTGCGTGCGCTTTTCCATGAGCCTGTGCCCCAAGCAGGCCAAGGGCGTGATCGGCGTCAAGGGCACCATCAAGGCCGAGCCGCTGCAGCTGATCAACGGCAAGGAAAAACTCACGCTGCGCTTCGACTGCAAGCCCTGCGAGATGCACGTGGTGGGCAAGATGAAGCGCGCGGTGATCAACCAGCACGCCAAGGAAATGCAGGAGTTTCCGATGCAGTTCTACCGCACGCGGCCCGTGCCTTCGGCCAGCGCCTGACAGGCCTCGGCCTCCACCCACAAGCGCCCGCGCTCCGTCAGGGCCGCCAGCCACCGCCCATCTTCCTGCTCCAGCCTGACCCAGCCCGGCCCCGGTGTGCCGGCAATGGGCGCATCGCCCATCAGCGCCAGGCAGCGCATGAGCACGCTGGCGCCCTGCCCCAGGCGCTTGCCCAGCCTGGGCAGGGACATGGGTGCGGGCTCGGTGGCCAATTCGCGCAGGATGGCAGCGGCCAGTTCTTCCATGCCTTGCACTTCAGGCCGCCATTTCTTCAAGCGCGGGAGACGGTACGGCAGGCAGCCTGTGCGCCACCAGCTGCACGGGAATGGACTTGGAGCTGGGCGTGCCCGCCACGATGGCCGTGGCCGACAGCGGCACCAGCGGATTGGTCTCCGGATAGTAGGCAGCGATGCAGCCGCGCGGAATGTCGTAGGCCACGAGCCTGAAGCGCTCGGCGCTGCGCTGCTGGCCGTCATCCCACACCGTCTGCAGGTCCACCCAGTCGCCATCCTTCAAGTCCAGGGCGCGGATGTCCTCGGCATGGATGAAGACCACGCGGCGCTGTCCGAAGACGCCGCGGTAGCGGTCGTCCATGCCGTAGATGGTGGTGTTGTACTGGTCGTGCGAACGCGTGGTGAACAGCGTGAACACCGGCGATGCGCCGGGGCTGCGCGCGGCGCGCGCGCGGTGCACGGGCGTGTCGCGCGGCACGGCGTGCACGAAGAAGCCGGCCTTGCCCCGGGGCGTCTCCCAGATGCGTTCGCTCGCCGCATTGCGCAGCTTGAAGCCGCCCGGCACGGCCACGCGCGCGTTGAAGTCGTGGAAGTCGTCGAAGACCTGCTCGATCAGCTCGCGTATGCGCGCATAGTCGCCGGCCAGCTCCAGCCAGGGCACGGGCCGCTGCACGCCCAGCGTGGCGGCAGCCAGGCGCGCGACGATGGCGATCTCGCTGAGCAGGTGCTCGGACGCAGGCGGGTTGATGCCGCTGGAGATATGGACCATGCCCATGGAGTCCTCCACCGTCACGCCCTGCGGGCCGGTGGCCTGCATGTCGATCTCGGTGCGGCCCAGGCAGGGCAGGATCAGCGCCTCGCGGCCGTGCACCAGGTGGCTGCGGTTGAGCTTGGTGGTCACATGCACGGTCAGGTCGCAGCGGCGCAGCGCCTGCCAGGTGGCATGCGTGTCGGGCGTGGCCGCCGCGAAGTTGCCGCCCAGCGCAAAGAAGACCTTGCCCCGGCCCTCGAGCATGAGGCGGATGGACTCGACCACGTCCACGCCGTGGGCGCGCGGCGGCTCGAAGCCGAAGACCTGCTGCAGCCGGTCCAGCAGCGCGGCCGGCGGTTTTTCCCAGATGCCCATGCTGCGGTCGCCCTGCACATTGCTGTGGCCGCGCACCGGGCAGGCGCCCGCACCCGGGCGGCCGATGTTGCCGCGCAGCAGCAGCAGGTTGACCAGCATCTGCACGGCGGCCACCGAATGCATGTGCTGCGTGATGCCCATGCCCCAGCAGACGATGGTGCTGCGGGCGGCGATGTAGACCTCGGCCGCCGTCTGCATCTGCGCGCGGCTCAGGCCGGACTCGGCCTCCAGCAGGCCCCAGTCCTCGGCCCGCAGGTCCTCGGCCAGGGCCTCGAAGCCGGTGGTGTGTTCGGCGATGAAGGCATGGTCCAGGACGCCGCCGCCCCCTTGCACCAGTGCATCGTCCTGCGCGATCACATGCTTCATGATCCCCTTGACGGCCGCGATGTCGCCGCCCACGCGCAGCTGGAAGTAGTGCGTGCTGATGGGCGTGGCGCCCAGGGTGGCCATCTCCAGCTTGCTTTGCGGGTCCTGGAAGCGCTCCAGCCCGCGCTCGCGCAGCGGGTTGAAGCTCAGGATGCGCGCGCCGCGCTTGTGGGCTGCGCGCAGCTCGCCCAGCATGCGCGGGTGGTTGGTGCCGGGGTTCTGGCCGAAGATGAAGATGGCATCGGCCTGCTCGAAATCGGCCAGCTGCACCGTGCCCTTGCCCACGCCGATCTGCGGCTTCATGCCGCTGCCGCTGGGCTCGTGGCACATGTTGGAGCAGTCGGGAAAATTGTTCGTGCCGTAGGCGCGCACGAACAGCTGGTACAGAAAGGCCGCCTCGTTGCTGGCGCGGCCCGAGGTGTAGAAGATGGCCTGGTCAGGGTCGGGCAGCGCGTTCAGGTGGCGGGCGATCAGCGCAAAGGCGCTGTCCCAGTCGATCGGCCGGTAGCGGTCGCTGGCCGCGTCGTACACCATGGGTTCGGTGAGCCGGCCCTGGTCTTCCAGCCAGAAATCGCTTTGCGCCATGAGCTCGGCCACCGTGTGCCGGGCAAAGAATTCGGGCGTCACGCGGCGCGCCGTGGCCTCGGCCGCCACGGCCTTGGCGCCGTTCTCGCAGAACTCGAAGGTGGAATGGTGGTTGCGGTCGGGCCAGGCGCAGCCCGGGCAGTCGAAGCCGTCGGGCTGGTTGGCCGACAGCAGGGTCTTGGCGCCCTTGACGGCGATATCCTGGCGCATCAGGGCCTGGCTCACGCTGCGCAGTGCGCCCCAGCCGCCAGCGGCCCCCTTGTAGAACTCGATCTTTTGTTCGGACATGGGGCGGAAGTGTTCCGCCTGTCCATGATCCAGGTCAAATCACATCTCCAAATGGAGAGATTCAGCAAAGATATGAGCACGGCATCCTTGCCCTGCGCCATGCTGGCAACCTCAGCCCCGGACCACCGATGAACTCCACAGCCATACACACCGCCATCCCCGAAGACGCCGAGCTGATCGCGCCGCTGTTCGATGCCTACCGCCAGTTCTACGAGCAACCTGCGGATGCCGACGCGGCGCTGGCCTTCATCACGGCGCGGCTGGAGCGCGGCGAATCCGTCATCCTGCTGGCCCGCCGACCGGACGGCAGTGCCCTGGGCTTTTGCCAGCTCTATCCCTCGTTCTGCTCGGTGCTGGCCGCGCCCATCTACGTGCTCTACGACCTCTTCGTGGTGCCCGATGCGCGCCGCCTGGGCGTGGGCCGCGCCCTGCTGCTGGCGGCCGAAGCCCATGCCCGCGCCACGGGCCATGCGCGCATGGACCTGACCACGGCCCGCAACAACCTGCGCGCCCAGGCGCTGTACGAGTCGCTGGGCTGGGTGCGTGATGAAGTATTCCTGACCTATGCGCGCCATCTGCAGGCTTGAGCCGCCAGCGGCCTAGCGCAAAACCCGCAGCTCCCGCGCCAGCGCCACGGCCTGGGTGCGGCTGCGCGCGCCCAGCTTGAGGTTGATGCTGCGCAGGTGGGTGCGCACCGTGCTGTCGGAGACGAAGAGCTTCTCGGCCATGGCCGCATTGGAGTAGCCCGAGGCCAGCAGTTCCAGCACGCGCAGCTCCTTGCGGGTCAGGGGCTCGGCAAGCACGGTGGCCGGCGCGGGGCCCTGGGGCGCATCCGCTGCCTGCAACTCGGGGGGATCGGCGGGCTCGGCAGGCTCGCCCAGGGCAGACAGCAGCCGCTGCGCATGGGCGGCAGCCTCCGGCTCCGCCGCTTCTGTGCGGCGCGACAGTGAAGGCGTCTGTGAAGGCGACAGTGAGGGCGACAGCACGCGCTGCAGCACGGGCGCGAGCAGCGGCCCCTCATCGAGCATCAGGCGCACAAAGCCTTCGCTGGCCCCGTGGCGCAGCGGCTGGGCCAGCATGGCGGCTGCGGCGTCCATGTCGCCGCAGCCCGCCTCGGCCAGCGCGCACAGCACCTGCAGCTTGAGGCTGCGGTGGCGGCGCCCGCGCAGTTGCGCATCGGCCAGCAAGGGGGCGATGGCATCGCGCACGGCACGGCAGTCGCCAAAGTGCAGCCCCCAGCGCAGCCGGGCGATGGCGATGTCCTCCACCTCGTGCGGGGGCAGGCGCAGGCGTTCCACGCGCGGCCATACGCCGGGATCGTCGGCACGCTCCAGCGCCTCGGACGCGGCGGCCCGGTTGCCCTGCAGCACGAAGATGCGCGCATGCTCCAGCCGGGCGCTGGCCGTCACGCGGGGCAGCTGGCGTTCATGCCCCAGGTACTCCAGTTCGGTCAGCAGGCCGAAGGCCGCATCCACATCGCCGCGCACGAAGGCAATGCGCGCACGCATGCGGTAGCTGGAGATCACATGGTCGGGCAGGCCCACGTCGCGGGCCAGCGGCAGGTAGACGTTGAGCAGGTGGTCGGCGCCGTCGAGGTCGTTGGTCTCGTAGAGCACGCCGGCATGCAGCACGCCGGCCCAGGCATTGCCGTTGGTGGGGTTGTAGGAGGCGCTGCGCGGCGTGGCGGCCAGCGCCACGCGAAAGCGCGACGCCGCCTGCCGCAGCCGCCCGCCCGACAGGTCCAGCACGCCCTCCATGGCCTCGGTGTACATGCGGCTGAACAGGCTGCCGGCCTGGGTGCTGCGCGCCGCGTCCAGCAGGCGGTGGGCCTCCTCGGCATCGCCCAGCACCGACACCACGTAGGCCATGGCATTGGTCAGCGAGCTGTCCGCAAACGGCCGGCAGCTGGGCAGGCAGGCCAGCGCCTGGCGGCCCAGGGGCGCCGCCTCTTCCACGCGGTCCATCATGGCCAGCAGCAGCGGCTGCAGGGCCATGACCAGCGCCTGCGCGGCGGGGTCCGCGGCCATGCGGGGCCGCAAGGCGTCCAGCCGCTGCTGCGCCTGCCAGGGGCCGCGCGTGAAGCAGTCGGCATAGGCGGCCACGGCCTGCAGCAACGGCTCGCGCGCCATCAGCGGCGCCGGCATGGCCGAGAACCAGCGCGACAGCAGGCGCATGCGGCCCTGCTCCATCAGCGCCTCGGCGTGGCGCGCCAGCAGGGACAGGGCATGCGGCAGGTCGCCGCCTTCCAGCGCATGCTCGATGGCGGGCACGGGCCGGCCGCAGGATTCGTACCAGCCGCTGGCCGCCAGGTGAAGGCGCGTCAATTCACCGGGCTGCTCGCGCAGCAGCTGTGCGCGCAGGAAGTCGGCAAACATGCTGTGGTAGCGCCAGCTGTGCCCGCCCTGGCCACCCTGCGCCTCGTCGGCCAGCGGCACCAGGAACAGGTGGGCCTGCTCCAGCGCCTGCAGCATTGCGGCGCCGTCGGCACGCGGCACCAGGGCCTGGCAGACCTGGGCATCCAGCGTGCGCAGGATGCTGGTGCGCAGCAGGAAGTCGCGCACGGACGCGGGCTGCTGGGCCAGCACATCCTCGGCCAGGTAGTCGGCCACGGCGCGCTCCGAGCCCGAGAAGCGCTCGATGAAATCGCTGTGCGGGCCATGGCGCTCCAGCGCCAGCGAGGCCAGCCACAGCGCGCCTATCCAGCCTTCGGTCTTGTCCAGCAGCCGCGCCAGGGCCTCGCGCGGCAGCGGGCAGCCGCGCAGGCGAAAGAACTCCTCGGCCTCGCCCACGGAAAAGCGCAGCAGCGCCGCATCGATCTCCAGCAACTGGCCGCTGGTGCGCAGCCGCCCCAGTCCCAGGGCCGGCAGCGCGCGCGAGCCTATGACCAGGCGCCCGCGCTCGGGCAGCTGCTCCATGAGCTGGCGCACCAGGCCGAGCACGGCATCGTTGTGCAGCACCTCGAAATCATCGATGAACAGCGCAAAGGAGCGGCCCTCGCCGGCCAGCGCATGCAGGGCCTGGGACAACTCGCCAGCGCCTTGCGACGGCCCCACCCCCAGGGTGCGCACGGCCGCGCCCAGGCACTGCAGAAAGCGCGAGACATCGTTGTCGGCGGCATCCAGCGTCAGCCAGGCCGTGGCCTGGCCCTCGGCCTGCAGGCGCTCGCGCATCTGGCGCATGGCCGTGGTCTTGCCGAAGCCGGCCGGCGCGCGCACCAGCACCACGCGGGCGCGCAAGGCCTCGGGCCAGCGCGCGGCAACGGCCAGCCGGGCCACCTGGGCGGCAGCGGCGCGCGGCGGGCTCAGCTTGGCCTGCGGCACGTAGCCGGAACCCGGACCGGGGCCGGAGGAATGGGGGGGCGCTGGGGGCTGCATGCAGGCAGGGGGCACTGTGAAGGGGTGAGGCACCGGGCACTTTCGTCGGTTTCGACGATGGCGGCAAGACGGGGCGATTCCTAGACTTGGAGGCAGATCATAGGTGGCGAACCGCCCCCTGTCCCGATCCAAGGCGACAGGCAACGGCGCGCCGCCAACGCACCAACCAAGGAGACCTTCACATGCAGCTTGACGCAAGCATCAGCGCCGTCGTCACGGGCGGGGCATCGGGCCTGGGCGCGGCCACCGCGCGCCGCCTGGCCGCCAGGGGCGTGCGCGTTGCCCTGTTCGACCTCAACGAGACGGCCGGGCAGGCGCTGGCGCGCGAGACAGGCGGCCTGTTCTGCCGCGTGGACGTGACCGACGAGGCCAGCGTGGACGCGGGCTTTGCTCAGGCCCGCGCGGCCCACGGGCAGGAGCGCATCCTGGTCAACTGCGCGGGCACGGGCAATGCCGTCAAGACGGCCAGCCGCGACAAGGCCACGGGCGAGATCCGGCATCTTCCCGTGGCCAATTTCGACCGCATCATCCAGATCAACCTGGTGGGCACCTTCCGCTGCATCGCCAAGTCGGCCGCGGGCATGCTCACGCTGGAGCCGCTGGCCGACGGCGAGCGCGGCGCCATCGTCAACACGGCCTCGGTGGCGGCGCAGGACGGGCAGATGGGCCAGGCCAGCTACTCGGCCAGCAAGGCCGGCATCACGGGCATGACCCTGCCCATCGCGCGCGACCTCATGGGCGAGGGCATCCGCGTGAACACCATCCTGCCCGGCATCTTCGACACGCCGCTGCTGCAAGGCGCGCCCGACAACGTGAAGGCGGCGCTGGCCGCCTCCGTGCCCTTCCCCAAGCGGCTGGGGCAGCCCGACGAATACGCCCACCTGGCCGAGACCATGATCACCAACGGCTACTTCAACGGCGAGTGCGTGCGCCTGGACGGCGCCATCCGCATGGCGCCGCGTTAGGCGTACCGCCCAGGCCTCACGGCAGGCACCGCCCCCGCGTTTTCCCTGGCCGGAATCGTCGCTTGCGACGATGCCCGGCCCGCGCCGGCCGGGCCACCATCCCCCCAGGAATACAGGAACAGGAGACATCCATGGCACAGGCATACATCGTTGCCGCCACGCGCACGGCGGGCGGCAAGCGCGGCGGAAAGCTCTCGGGCTGGCATCCGGCCGATCTCGCGGCCCAGGTGCTGGACGAGCTGGTGCGCCGCAGCCAGGCCGACCCGACCCAGGTCGAGGACGTGATCATGGGCTGCGTCAGCCAGGTCGGCCAGCAGGCGACGAACGTGGCGCGCAACGCGGTGCTGGCCTCGTCCCTGCCCGAGTCCGTGCCGGGCACCACGGTGGACCGGCAGTGCGGGTCGTCTCAGCAGGCACTGCATTTCGCGGCCCAGGCCGTGATGTCGGGCAGCATGGACATGGTGATCGCCGCAGGCGTGGAGAGCATGTCGCGCGTGCCCATGGGCACGCCCAACGCCCTGCCCGCCAAGGCCGGCCTGGGCGTCTACATGAGCCCGGCCATGCAGAGGCGCTATCCGGGCGTGGAGTTCAGCCAGTTCATGGGCGCCGAGATGATGGCCGGCAAGTACGGCCTGGCCAAGGACCAGCTGGACGCCTATGCGCTGCAAAGCCATGAGCGCGCCGTGCAGGCCGCGCGCGAGGGCCGCTTCGACCGCGAGATCCTGGCCGTGCAGGCGCGCAGCGCCGAAGGCGGTGCCGAGGGCGAAGGCCAGCCGCACACGGTGGATGAAGGCATACGCTTCAACGCCACGCTGGAGGGCATTGCCGGCGTCAAGACCATCCGCGAGGGCGGCTGCGTGACGGCGGCCACGGCCAGCCAGATCTGCGATGGCGCCAGCGGCGTCATGGTGGTCAGCGAGCGCGGCCTCAAGGCCCTGGGCGTGCAGCCGCTGGCGCGCATCCACCACATGAGCCTGCTGGGGCATGACCCGGTGATCATGCTGGAGGCCCCCATCCCCGCCACCCAGGCCGCGCTGAAGAAGGCCGGCATGCGCATCTCCGACATCGACCTGTACGAAGTCAACGAGGCCTTTGCCCCCGTGCCCCTGGCCTGGCTGCAGGCCACGGGCGCGGATCCGGCGCGGCTCAACGTCAACGGCGGCGCCATTGCGCTTGGCCATCCGCTGGGCGCCTCGGGCACCAAGCTCATGGCCACGCTGGTCCACGCCCTGCATGCGCGCGGCGGGCGCTACGGCCTGCAGACCATGTGCGAGGGAGGCGGCATGGCCAACGTCACCATCATCGAGCGCCTGTAGGCGCCGCCATGCCACGGTGCGGCCGGCGCGGCCCGCGCCGGTCGCCCACCATCGGGGGGAGGGAAAGCCATGAGCCAGGACTCGCAGCCCCTGCTGCGCATCGAAGGCGTTTCGCTGCGCTTCGGCGGCATCGTCGCGCTGGACAGCGTGAGTTTCGATGTTGCGGCAGGCCAGATCTGCGGCCTCATCGGCCCCAACGGCGCAGGCAAGAGCAGCCTGTTCAACTGCCTGTCGCGGCTGTATGCCTGGCAGGCCGGCCACATCCGCTTTCGCGGCCAGCCGCTGGCCACGCTGGCGCGCCACCGCATGGCCGCGCTGGGCATGGGCCGCACCTTCCAGAACCTGGCCCTGTTTTCCAGCATGACGGTGGCCGACAACGTGCGCCTGGGCACGCACAGCCACCAGCACGCCGGCTTTGTGCGCGATGCCCTGCGCCTGCCCGGCGTGCGCCGGCGCGAGGAAGAAGCCCGCGCCCAGGCGCAGTCGCTGATGGCCCTGCTGGACCTGACGGGCGTGGCACAGCGCCGCGTGGCCGACCTGCCCTTCGGCACGCAAAAGCGCGTGGAGCTGGCGCGCGCCCTGGCCTGCCGCCCGCAGTTGCTGCTGCTGGACGAGCCGGCCTGCGGCCTCAACCATGAGGAGCTGGCCGGCCTGGGCGACCTGATCCTGTCGCTGCGCGACCGGCTGGGGCTGACCGTGCTGCTGGTGGAGCACCACATGGGCCTGGTCATGCGCGTGAGCGACAAGGTCGTGGCGCTGAACTTCGGCCGCAAGATCGCCGAAGGCACGCCGGGCGAGGTCCGCGCCCATGCCGAAGTCATCCGCGCCTACCTGGGTTCGGACATGCAGCCGCAGGATCAGGACAGGGAGGTGGCGCATGCCGGCACTGCTTGAAATCCGCGGACTGCATGCGGCCTACGGGTCGGTGCGCGTGCTGGACGGCATCGACATGGACCTGGCCGAAGGCCGCGTCACGGCCCTGCTGGGCGCCAACGGCGCGGGCAAGACCACCACGCTGCGCGCCATCTGCCGCCACCTCGTGGACACACGCGGCGAGGTGCGCCTGGCCGGCGAACGCATAGACCGGCACAGCACCGAGCGCATCGCGCGCCAGGGCGTGGGCCATGTGCCCGACGGGCGCGGCACCTTCGCCCAACTCAGCGCCGAGGAGAACCTGCGCCTGGGCGCGCAGGCCCGGCCCACGCGTGCGGCCCGTGCCGACGTGGCCGGCGACATGGAGCGCATGTTCGGCTACTTCCCCCGCCTGCGCGAGCGCCGCACCCAGCAGGCCGGCACGCTGTCGGGCGGCGAGCAGCAGATGCTGGCCATTGCCCGCGCCCTCATGGGCCGCCCGCGCCTGCTGCTGCTGGACGAGCCCTCCTTCGGCCTGGCGCCCCTGGTGGTGCGCGACATCTTCGGCATCCTGCGGCGCATCAACGCCGAGCAGGGCACGACCATCCTGCTGGTGGAGCAGAACGCGCGCCTGGCGCTGGAGCTGGCGCACAGCGCCTACCTGCTGGAGACAGGCCGCATCGTGCTGCACGGCCCCAGCGAAGCCATGCGCCGCAACGATGCGGTGCGCCAGGCCTATCTCGGGGAGTAGCGGCCATGGACGCCTTCATCCACCAGTTGCTGGCCGGCCTGGCCACGGGCGGCATCTACGCCACCGTGGCCCTGGCCCTGGTCATGATCTACCAGGCCACGCACCACATCAATTTCGCGCAGGGCGAGATGGCCATGTTCTCCACCTTCATCGCCTGGGCGCTGCTGCAGTCGGGGCTGCCGTACTGGTGGGCCTTCCTGGCCACGGTGGCGCTGTCCTTCGTGCTGGGCGCGGCCGTGGAGTTCGCCATCATCCGCCCCATGCACAAGGCGGCGGACCTGGCCCAGGTGGTGGTCTTCATCGGCCTGCTGATCGTCTTCCACAGCCTGGCCGGCTGGATCTTCGGCTACACCATCAAGGAGTTCCCCAGCCCGTTCCCGGCCGACGCCTGGTACGGCAGCGCCCTGATGTCGGCCCATGAGGTGGGCACCATCTTCGTGGCGCTGGCCATCGTGGCCCTGCTGTTTGCCTTCTTCCGGCTCACGCCGCTGGGGCTGGCCATGCGCGCGGCCGCGCAGAACCCGGCCTCCTCGCGCCTGGTGGGCATCTCCGTGGGGCGCATGCTGATGCTGGGCTGGGGCCTGGCCGGCGCCATCGGCGCGGTGGCCGGGATGATGGTGGCGCCCGTGGTCTTCCTCGATCCGCACATGATGAGCGGCGTGCTGCTGTATGCCTTTGCGGGCGCGCTGCTGGGCGGCATCGACAGCCCCGCGGGCGCCGTGCTGGGCGGCTTCATCGTGGGCGTGCTCGAAAACCTGGTGGGCAGCTACGTGGTCGGCACCGAACTCAAGCTTTCTGTGGCCCTGGTGCTGATCGTGGGCGTGCTCATCGTGCGGCCGGCCGGGCTGATGGGCCGCAAAGTCGTCAGGAGGGTTTGAACAATGCCCTCCCTGAGCGGCGGACGCCGCTTCCCGTTGCACGGCGCCCCCTCTCTCGCTACGCGGGAGGGGGACGACACCCTCGCGGCGGGGCGGCGGGGCGGCGCGGCCGGCGTAGGCCCTTGCCCGGTGTCCCTCGCTTTTGGGCCACGCCATTTTTGTGCCCAACGCCCTGGAGAACAATGATGTCCACACGATCCGCCTCCTCGTCTGACGCACTGGTCGCCGCCACCAGCGCGCCCCGCCCCCTGCCCCTGGGAACGGTACTGATCGCGGCGCTGGCGCTGGCGGCCTGCTCGCTGGTCTTCGTGGCCAAGGGCTACCAGCTGTTCCAGGCCACCATGGTGCTGGCCTATGCCGTGGCCCTGGTGGGGCTGAACATCCTCACGGGCTACAGCGGCCAGATCTCGCTGGGCCATGGCGCCTTCTTCGCCATAGGCGCCTATGCGGCCGGCATCCTGATGGACCGCGCGGGCCTGGCCTACTGGCTGGCCGTGCCTGCAGCGGGCCTGGTGAGCCTGGCGGCGGGCTACCTGTTCGGGCGGCCCGCGCTCAGGCTGGAAGGGCTGTACCTGGCGCTGGCCACCTTTGCGCTGGGCGTGGCCATGCCCCAGCTGCTCAAGTACCGCCACCTGGAGGCCTGGACCGGCGGCGTGGGCGGCATCGTGCTGACCAAGCCCGAGGCGCCCTGGGGCCTGCCGCTGGATGCCGACCAGTGGTTCTACCTCTATGCATTGGCCGTGGCGGCGCTGCTGTTCTGGATGGCGCGCAACCTCATAGACAGCGGCAGCGGCCTGGCGCTGCGCGCCATCCGCGACCACGCCATGGCGGCCGAGGCCATGGGCGTGGACAACGCGCACTGCAAGTCCATGGCCTTTGCGATTTCGGCCGGCTACACGGGCGTGGGCGGCGCGCTGTCGGCCATTGCCGTGCAGTTCGTGGCGCCCGACTCCTTCACCATGTTCCTGTCGATCTCGCTGCTGGTGGGCGTGGTGGTGGGCGGCGTGGGAACGCTGTGGGGCGCGCTGTTCGGCGCCCTGTTCATCATGTTCATCCCGGGGCTGGCCGAGCAGGTGTCCAAGGCCGCGCCCTGGGCCGTCTACGGCACCGTGCTCATCGTCTTCATGTTCGCCATGCCCGGAGGCGTGATGGGCCTGCTGCACCGACTGGGCCGGCCGGGCCGTCGCCTGCCCCGGCAGCGGCCGCGTGCCTGACTTTCCATCCCCATCCACAGGAGTCCCCCCATGAATTCCAGTCCGGCCATCCGCATGGAACGCCACGGCAACAACGGCGACAGCGGCAACAACGGCGAGATCGCCCTCATCGTCCTCCAGGACAGCGCCCGCATGAATCCGCTGGGCAGGCCCTTGCAGCTGCGGCTGCGCGAACTGCTGGCCGAGGTGCGCGAGGATAGCTCCCTCCGCGCCCTGGTGCTCACCGCCGAGGGCCGGGGCTTTTGCGTGGGCGCGGACCTGTCGTCCATGGGTGGCGCACAAGGCGGGGCACAAGGTGGGGCACAAGGCGGGGCCCAGGCCGATGGCCGCACGCTGGGCGAGCAGACGGCCGACAACATGCAGCAGTTGTCCAACCGCCTCATCCTGGACCTGCAGCAACTGCCCGTGCCCGTGGTCTGCGCCATCAACGGCGCGGCAGCCGGGGCCGGCGTGGGCCTGGCCCTGGCCGGCGACGTGGCGCTGGCGGCGCGCTCGGCCTACTTCTACCTGCCTTTCCTGCCGCGCCTGGGCATCGTGCCGGACCTGGGCACCACCTGGTTCATCGAGCGCCGGCTGGGCCGTGCGCGCGCCATGGGCCTGTCCCTGCTGGGCGACAGGCTGGGCGCGCAGCAGGCTGCCGACTGGGGCCTGGTCTGGGCCTGCGTGGACGACGAGGCCCTGCGCGAGCAGGCCCTGGCCACGGCCGCCCGCCTGGCGCGGCTGCCGGCCGGCGCCGTGCTGGAAGCCCGCCGCGCGCTGGACCACGCAGCCGCTTCCACGCTGGAGCAGCAGCTTCACTACGAGGCCGAACGCCAGCGCGACCTGGTGGGCGCGCCGGCCTTCATGGAAGGCGTGCAGGCCTTCATGCAAAAGCGCGAACCCGTGTTCGCGCCACGCCAGCCGGGCTGACCGCCAAGCCTTCCCGACGCACCTTGCTGCGCCCGCACATGCATTCGTCGGAATCGACGATGGGCGCGCGCCGGGCCGGTTCCTACCATGGACCGGCCACCACAAGAAAAGCGGGCACGGCGCCCGCAAGCCAGGAGACAACCATGCGCAACACCATCGCCCGGGGCCCCTGGGCCCTGATCGCCTGCCTGGCGCTGGCCCTGCCGGCCATCACCCAGGCGCCAGCCCAGGCCCAGAAGAAGTACGACACCGGCGCCAGCGACACCGAGATCCGCATCGGCAACTTCGTGCCCTACTCGGGCCCGGTGTCGGCCTACGGCACCATCGGCAAGGCCCATGCGGCCTATTTCGCCAAGATCAATGCCGAGGGTGGCATCAACGGCCGCAAGATCACCTACCTCTCGGCCGACGACGCCTACAACCCCGCGCAGAGCGTGGAGCAGACGCGCAAGCTGGTCGAGCGCGACGGCGTGCTGCTGATGTTCGGCGCGCTGGGCACCTCGCACAACCAGGCCGTGCATCGCTACATGAACCAGCGCAAGGTGCCCCAGCTGTTCGTCTCCACGGGCGCCACGCGCTGGGGCGATCCGAAGAACTTCCCCTGGACCATGGGCTGGCAGCCCACCTACCAGCTCGAAGGCCGCACCTTCGCCCAGCACATCCTGGCCACGCGGCCCCAGGCCAAGGTGGCCGTCCTGATGCAGAACGACGACTTCGGCAAGGACTACCTCAAGGGCGTGCTCGACGGATTCGGCGAGCAGGCCAAGCAGCGCATCGTCGTGCAGCAGACCTACGAGGTCGGCGACCCCACGGTGGACAGCCAGATGGTGGCGCTCAAGGGCTCGGGGGCGGACACCTTCATCAACATCAGCACGCCCAAGTTCGCGGCCCAGTCCATACGCAAGGCCGCCGACATCGGCTGGAAGCCTGCGCACTACCTGGTCAGCGTCTCGCTGTCCATCAGCTCGGTGCTCAAGCCTGCGGGCCTGGACAACGCGCGCGGCGTGATGACGGCCAGCTACCTGCGCGAGCCCTCGGACCCCACCAACCAGGGCACGCCCGAGCTGGCCGGCTACCTGGCTTTCATGAAGCAGTTCTACCCGGCGGGCGACCCCAACGATTCGCTCAACGTCATCGGCTACTCCCAGGCCCAGACCCTGGTGCAGGTGCTCAGGCAGGCCGGCGACGAGCTCACGCGCGCCAACATCATGAAGCAGGCCGCCAGCCTGAAGATGGACCTGCCCATGCTCTACCCGGGCATCAGCCTGCAGACCGGTGCGGACGATTTCTTCCCCATCAAGAAGATGCAGCTCGTGCGCTTCGACGGCAGCCGCTACGCGCCCGTGCAATGACCCCGGCCTTCAGGACAACGACAGGAGACACCCCATGCCCGCCTTGCAAGGACTGATGCAGGACCGCCCGCTCATGATCTCGTCGCTGATCGAGCATGCGGCGCGCTTTCATCCGCACACCGAGATCGTCTCGCGCCTGCCGGAAACCCGGGACGGTGGCCTGCACCGCACCGACTGGGCCGGCATGCGCCGCGCCTCCTGCCAGGTGGCCAACGCCCTGCAGTCGCTGGGCGTGCAGCCTGGCGAACGCGTGGGCACGCTGGCCTGGAACAGCTGGCGCCACCTGGCGCTGTACTTCGGCGTCTCGGGCAGCGGCGCGGTGCTGCACACCATCAACCCGCGCCTGTTTCCCGAGCAGATCGAATACATCGCCAACCATGCCGAGGACCGGGTGCTGTTCTTCGACGTGACCTTCGCGCCGCTGGTGGAAAAGCTCGCACCGCATCTGAAGACCGTCACCACCTATGTCTGCATGAGTTCGCGCGAGCACATGCCCGCGCTGGACCTGCCCGAACTGCACTGCTGGGACGAGCTGGTGGGCAACCAGAGCGAGGACTTCGACTGGCCCGAGTTCGACGAGCGCACGGCCTCCTCGCTGTGCTACACCTCGGGCACCACGGGCCACCCCAAGGGCGTGCTGTACTCGCACCGCTCCACCGTGCTGCACACGCTGATGGAACTGGCGCCCGACACCTTCGGCCTGAACGCGAGCGAGACCGTGATGCTCATCGTGCCCATGTTCCATGCCAACGCCTGGGGCACTCCCTATGCGGCGGCCATGGCCGGCGCACGGCTGGTGCTGCCCGGCCCCCACCTGGACGGCCAGAGCGTCTACGAACTCATGCGCGACGAGAAGGTCACCTTCTCGCAGGGCGTGCCCACCGTGTGGCTGATGCTGTTCCAGTACCTGGATGCGCATCCCGACATCGACCCGCGCGCGCTGGGCGTCAAGAGCATAGGCATCGGCGGCGCGGCCGTGCCGCGCGCCATGCTGGAGCGCTTCGAGAACCAGTTCGGCGCCCAGGTCGTGCAGGGCTGGGGCATGACCGAGACCAGCCCCATCGGCGTGGTCAGCAAGCTGCTGCCCCGGCACGACGCGCTGTCGGGCGAGGAACTGGTCAAGGTCAAGCTCAAGCAGGGGCGCGGCGTCTGGGGCGTGGACCTCAAGATCGTGGACGACGACGGCCGGCCCCAGCCCTGGGATGGCCAGGCCCGAGGACACCTGCGCGTGCGCGGCCCCTGGATCGCCAGCGGCTACTTCAAGGGCGAAGGCGGCTCGCCCGTCGATGAGGAAGGCTTCTTCACCACGGGCGACGTGGCCACCATCGATGCCGACGGCTTCCTGCAGCTGGTGGACCGCGCCAAGGACGTGATCAAGTCGGGCGGCGAGTGGATTTCCTCCATCGACGTGGAGAACGCCGCCATGGGCCATCCCGGCGTGGCCGAGGCCGCCATCATCGGCGTGGCCCATCCCAAGTGGCAGGAGCGGCCGCTGCTGCTGGTGGTGCCGCGCGCAGGCCACAGCGTCAGCCGCGAGTCCATGCTCGACTTCCTGTCCACGCGCATCGCCAAATGGTGGCTGCCCGACGATGTGCTGCAGGTGGCCGAGCTGCCGCACACGGCCACGGGAAAACTGCTGAAGACCAAGCTGCGCGAGCAGTACAAGAACCATCCACTGCCCACGGCCTGAAAGGAGACCTCCATGCCAGGACCGCTTGAAGGCGTGCGCGTTGTGGAGTTCGCGGGCCTGGGCCCGGGGCCGTTCTGCGCCATGCTGCTGGCCGACATGGGTGCCGAGGTGCTGCGCATCGCGCGGCCCGGCACGCCGGTCGATGCTCAGGACATCACCACGCGCAGCCGCAGCCAGGTCGAGATCGACCTGCGCGGCGAGGAAGGCCAGGCCTCGGCCCTGGCGCTGATCGCACGCGCCGACCTGCTGATCGAGGGCTTTCGGCCCGGCGTGATGGAGCGCCTGGGCCTGGGCCCCGAGCCCTGCCTGGCGCGCAACCCGCGCCTGGTCTACGGCCGCATGACGGGCTGGGGCCAGCACGGGCCGCTGGCGAATGCGGCGGGGCACGACATCAACTACATCGCCATCTCCGGCGCCCTGCACGCCATCGGCCGCGCGGGCGAGGCGCCCGTGCCGCCGCTCAACTACGTGGGCGACTTCGGCGGCGGCGGCATGCTGCTGGCCGTGGGCCTGCTGGCCGCCCTGCACGAGGCCGGGCGCAGCGGCCGGGGCCAGGTCATCGATGCGGCCATGACCGATGGCACGGCCCTGCTGTCGGCCTTCATGTACGGCTTCAAGGCCAAGGGCCAGTGGAGCAACCAGCGCGGAGAGAACCTGCTGGACGGCGGCGCGCACTTCTATGACACCTATGCCTGCGCCGACGGCAAATACATCGCCATAGGCGCCATCGAGCCGCAGTTCTACGCCGAGCTGCGCCAGCGCTGCGGCATACAGGACCCGCTGTTCGACGCGCAGCTGGACGCCGCGCGCTGGCCCCTGCTCAAGCTGCGCCTGGCCGACGTGTTCCGCACGCGCACGCGCCAGCAGTGGTGCGAGCTGCTGGAAGGCAGCGATGCCTGCTTCGCCCCCGTGCTCGACTGGGACGAGGCGCCCCAGCACGCCCACAACCGCGCGCGCGCCACGTTCACCGAGGCCGGTGGCGTGCTCCAGCCCGCGCCGGCGCCACGTTTTTCGCGCAGCGTGCCCGAGCAGCCCCGCCCCCCGCGCGCCGCCAGCCTGCAAGACACGCTGGCCGCCTGGAATGCCCGCTCCTGAGGAAACCCCATGCCCATGTATCTCACCCAGGCCATCCACAAGGGCCGCCGCGAAAGGGCC
>Ga0209370_1001653_pt1 | contig 18701 bp, 13 predicted proteins | sample AgamicAtPrz_FD_187164 | JGI IMG/M metagenome (GOLD analysis project Ga0209370, IMG submission 187164) | Agave microbial communities from Guanajuato, Mexico - At.P.rz (SPAdes) (version 2) | ecosystem: Host-associated > Plants > Phyllosphere > Phylloplane/Leaf | place: Guanajuato, Mexico... | reverse complement strand
TCATCGCCTTTCGCAAGTACTGCCTGCTCAACGGCTTCGACGATATCGGCCTGACCATGCGCCATGCCGACAAGATCAAGGCCTTCGAAGCCGAGCGCCTGGCGCAAAAGCCCTGGCTGGCGCATACCTTGATTCAGAAGTAACCCCCTGAGCCGCTTTGCCTAGGCGGCCCCGCGGCTTCCCCCAGAGGGGGACGACGGCCTTTGCCGCGAGGCTGCTCTTGCTGGCCGTCTCTCACTTGGGCCATGCTGGAGGTAAGGTTCTCTGCTGTGCCGGTCTCACTCAGTTGAGGGATGCCCGCCTCTTGAGCCCGAAGTAAAACTATCAATAAATGAGCTGCTTACGATTGTCATCAATAGACTTTGATAGATATTCAATCTGAAATCTATGAATAACGAGCGCAAGCAGCTATCAAATTAATCAAAGGAACATCATGAAGATTGCAGTTTTGCCCGGTGATGGCATCGGTCCCGAAATCGTCGCGGAAGCCGTCAAGGTGCTTGAGGCCCTGAATCTGGGTCTGGAGATGGAAACCGCTCCCGTGGGCGGTGCAGGTTATGAAGCTGCCGGCCACCCCCTGCCTCCTGCCACGCTGAAGCTGGCCCAGGAAGCCGATGCGATCCTGTTCGGTGCCGTGGGCGACTGGAAGTACGACACGCTGGACCGCCCCCTGCGTCCCGAGCAGGCCATCCTCGGCCTGCGCAAGGCCCTGGGCCTGTTCGCCAACTTCCGCCCCGCCATCTGCTACAAGGAGCTGACCTATGCTTCCAGCCTCAAGCCCGAACTGGTGGCAGGTCTGGACATCCTCATCATCCGCGAGCTGACCGGCGACATATACTTCGGCCAGCCGCGCGGCCGCCGTGTGGCTCCCGACGGTCATTTCCCCGGTGCCGAGGAAGCCTTCGACACCATGCGCTACACGCGCCCCGAGATCGAGCGCATCGCCCATGTCGCCTTCCAGGCCGCCCAGAAGCGCAGCAAGCGCGTGACCAGCGTTGACAAGGCCAATGTGCTGGAAACCTTCCAGCTCTGGAAGGATGTGGTCAGCGAAGTCGCCAAGCAGTACCCCGACGTGGCGCTGGACCATATGTACGTGGACAACGCCGCCATGCAACTGGTCAAGGAACCCAAGCGCTTCGACGTGGTGGTGACCGGCAATATGTTTGGCGACATCCTCTCCGACGAAGCCTCGATGCTGACCGGCTCCATCGGCATGCTGCCCAGCGCCAGCCTCAACGACAAGAAGCAAGGCCTGTACGAACCCAGCCACGGCTCGGCCCCCGACATCGCCGGCAAGGGCATTGCCAATCCTCTGGCCACCATTCTCTCGGCCGCCATGATGCTGCGCTTCAGCCTGGGCCAGGAAGCCGCCGCCCAGAAGATCGAAGCTGCCGTGCAAAAGGTGCTGGCCGACGGCCTGCGCACCGCCGACATCTACAGCGAAGGCACGACCAAGGTCAGCACCCGTGAAATGGGCGATGCCGTGGTCAAGGCACTGGCAGGAGTCTGAGGCCCGGAAACCGCTGATGCCAGGCCACCGCCGCAAAGCGGTGGCTTTTTTGTTCGACGCAATTTTCGGCGCCAAACAAAACAAAACGTCAAAAATAAATCATTTATTTCGACGTTTTGACTAGAGTTTCAAGCACTTTTAATTCTTCAAGCTTTGGCTCTAGTCGCTAGAATGACAACTCTTATGTTTGCCGCACGCACCTTCGCTCCCGAGACCCTCACACCCGCAAAGCTTGCCGGTGTGAATGCGCGCGCAATCACCATTAAGACGATTACAGGCTGACCCAGCCCGGTTCGTCGCGCGCCCCTTCCGGCCCTGACGAGCCGGACGAAGCAGTCTCAAGCTACTGTTTTCAAAACTGAAAAGGCGTTTCAAATGAGCAAGCAATTGGTAGGTTTGGTGGGCTGGCGCGGCATGGTCGGCTCCGTGCTGATGGATCGTATGCAGGCCGAAGGCGACTTCGCGCTGATCGAGCCCGTGTTCTTCTCCACCTCCAATGCCGGCGGCAAGGCCCCGGCCATGGCCACGGTGCACACCGAGCTGAAGGACGCCAACGACATCGCCGAGCTGTCCAAGTGCGACATCATCATCACCTGCCAGGGCGGCGACTACACCAAGGAAGTCTTCCCCAAGATCCGCGCCGCCGGCTGGAATGGCCACTGGATTGACGCGGCTTCTTCGCTGCGCATGGAGGGCGACGCCGTCATCGTGCTCGACCCCGTCAACGACGACCTGATCCAGCAAAAGCTGGCCGCCGGCGGCAAGAACTGGATTGGCGGCAACTGCACCAACTCCATCCTGCTGATGGGTCTGGGCGGTCTGTTCAAGGCCGGTCTGGTGGAATGGGTCTCCTCCATGACCTACCAGGCCGCATCGGGCGGTGGCGCCAACCACATGCGCGAGCTGCTCAAGGGCATGGGCGTGGTGCACGCCGCCGTGGCCGACGAGCTGGCGACTCCTGCTTCCGCGATTCTCGAAATCGACCGCAAGGTGGCCCAGACCATCCGCGAAGATGTGCCCACCGAATTCTTCGGCGCGCCTCTGGCCGGCGGCCTGATCCCCTGGATCGATGTGCAGCTGCCCAACGGCCAGTCCAAGGAAGAATGGAAGGGCCAGGCCGAGGTCAACAAGATTCTCGGCACCGAGGCCGCCATCCCCGTGGACGGCCTGTGCGTGCGCATCGGCGCCATGCGCTGCCACTCCCTGGCTCTGACCCTGAAGCTCAAGAAGGACCTGCCCCTGGAAGAGATCGAGGCCCTGATCAAGGGCGGCAATCCCTGGGTCAAGTTCGTGGCCAACGACCGCGCACTGACCGTCAAGGAGCTGACTCCTGCTGCAACCACCGGCGGTCTGGAAGTGGCCGTCGGTCGTGTGCGCAAGCTCAACATGGGCCCCGAATATGTCTCGGCCTTCGTGATCGGTGACCAGCTGCTGTGGGGCGCTGCCGAGCCGCTGCGTCGCATGCTGCGCATCCTGCTGGCAGCCTGATCCCGTCCACCATCAAGCCTGCGAATGGCTTGATCCAGCACAGCAAAGCGCCAGTCATCCTCGTGATGGCCGGCGCTTTTTTCATGTCCAAGCTCCAGGCTTGGGCGACAATTGCCCGCTTATTCGGGCGAATGCAAACCGTCAGCAAACCTACATTAGGTTTCATCTCGTTGCCAATCGACAACAATTGAGAGCCTTGCCAGCCATGCTTTTGCTCACATTGCAATAGCGTCGTTGACAATGCAAACTGTGTCCGCCGGGCCAAGAGACCTTTGCCGCCTGCTGGAATTTCCAATTTTTATGTGCACCGCAGCCACAAACCCGATCAAGAACAAGAGGGCTGTAGGCTGCACGAATCAAGTCTGAGCCCTATGCAACGCTGGAAACTATCTGCGCTCGCCGCAGCCACCCTCGCACTGTCAAGCCTCCCGGCCACCGATGCATGGGCATTGGCGCTGGGTCGCATCACGGTGCAGTCGGCTCTGGGCGAGCCCTTGCGTGCCGAGGTCGAGATCCCTCAACTCAGCGCTGCAGAGGCCGACAGCCTGCAGGCCGCTATCGCATCGCCAGCTGCATTCCGTGCCCAGGGCATGGAATTCACGGGCACGGCCAACTCGGTACGCGTGCAGGTGCAAAAACGCGCCAACGGCTCGGCCGTGCTCAAGCTCAGCAGCTTTCAGCCGGTCAATGATCCCTTTGTCGACCTGGTGATCGATGCCAACTGGGCATCGGGCAAGCTGCAGCGCAACTACACCCTGCTGCTCGACCCTCCTGCAACGCGCCGCCCTGCTCCTGCGCCCACCACCGCTGCCCAGGCCACGCCTGCCGTGGTGCCTGCGCCTGCGCGTCCCGCCGTGACTGCACGCCCAGCGTCCAGCCCTGTCAACACGGCCGGCCGGGACCTGCGCAATGACCGCGATCAGGACGAAGCTGCAACCAAGCCTCTGCGAAAACGCCAGGCCAGCACTGCAGCACCGGCTGGCGGCAGCGATGAAGTTCGCGTCAGGACAGGCGACACCGCAGGTCGCATTGCTGCAGCGCACAAGCCAGCAGGCGTCTCGCTTGATCAGATGCTGGTCGCCATGCTGCGCAGCAACCCGCAGGCCTTTGTCAATGGCAATATCAACCGCATGCGAAGCGGCGCGGTGATTCAGTTGCCCGATCAGGCGGCCGCCCAGGCCACCTCGGCCAAGGAAGCCCGCCAGATCATGGCGGCCCAGTCTCAGGATTTCAACCAGTTCCGCCGTCAACTGGCTGGCGTGGCACCTGTGGCTCCTGTGGAAGCAGCATCGCGCAGCGCTTCGGGCCAGGTTCAGGCCCATGTCGCCGATGCCAAGGCCAACACCGCAGCCCCCGACAAGCTGACCCTGTCCAAGGGCTCCGTCAAGGGCGTGGCCGCAGATGAGCAAGTGGCCCAGCAAAAACAGGCCGCAGACCAATCTGCGCGCGCCGATGAGCTCAAACGCAATATGGCCGAGCTGAGCCAGATTGCGGCAGCCACCAAACCTGCAGGTACGGCTGCAGCTCCCGCAGCAGGCACACCGGCTGCAGCTGCACCAGCGGCAAGCCCTGCAGTCACCGTACCTGCGGCCAGCGCCGCCAATGCTGCAGCGCCTGCCCCCGCTCCGGTTGCTGATGCGGCTGCAACGCCTGCTCCCCTAGCCACACCCGAGGCTGCTGCAGCCGATGCAGCCAAGCCAGGCGACACCACGCCTGCACCAGCTCCGGCCGAAGGCGAACCGGCACAAGCCGCAGCCGAGCCTGCAGCGCCCGCACCGGCACCGGTTGCACCTCCCAAGCCTGTGGCAGCACCGGCCCCCATTCCCGAAGAGCCCAGCTTTATCGACAGCCTGATGGAAGACCCGACCATCCCGCTGGCTGGCGCAGCACTGCTGGCCCTGCTTCTGGGCTATGGCGGCTACCGTGTTTCTCAGCGTCGCAAAGCCGCTGCGGCAGGCGCGGACAGCACGCTGGGCGACAGCCAGCTGTCGGCGGACTCCTTCTTCGGCGCCAGCGGCGGCCAGCGCGTGGACACCACGACCAGCAGCAGCCAGATGTCGGGCCAATCCATGCAGTACTCTCCCAGCCAGCTCGACGCCGGCGATGTGGACCCGCTGGCCGAAGCCGATGTGTACCTGGCTTACGGCCGCGACCTGCAGGCCGAGGAAATCCTCAAGGAAGCGCTGCGCAGCGACCCCAACCGCCTGGTGCTGCACCAGAAGCTGGCTGAAATCTATGCCAAGCGCCATGACCGCATGGCCTACGCATCTGTAGCCAACAACGTCTTTGCCCTGACCCAGGGCAAGGGGCCCGAATGGCAGCGGCTGGCCGATCAGGGCCGTATCCTGGACCCGGAAAATCTGACTTACCAGCTGGGCGGAGCTCCCCAGGCTCATGCAGCGGCAGCTGCGACCCCAAGCGCCTTCAGCCCCACCGATCCCTCAAGCGCCCTGCAAGGCGGCGTGGCCGCCGCCGTGGGCTTCGGCTCGGCACTGGCTGCTGCACAGGCTGCGGAAGCCGCTGCCAGCCACGAAGGGCCACCCACAGAGCCCGCCGGCATGGACTTCGACATGGATCTGGAGCTGCCGGCGGACCTGCCTGACACCGCAGCCAGCGCAGCGCCTGTGGCCTCCGAACCCGTCTCCTTGCCCAACGAGCAGGATTTCGCGGCACTGGCACAGTGGGACACCCCTGTCACCGCATCCGAGCCAGCACCCGCAGCAGACAATGGCCTGAACCTGAACCTCGACGACCTGGCCTCGTTCAGCCTGCCCGCCACGGCATCTCAAGCCCCGGCCCCTGTCGCAGCTCCCGCGCCCGCCGAGCAAAGCTCCCTGAATGCGCTCGAGTTCGACCTCGACAGCTTCACACTGCCTTCGCAGGCACAGCCCGAGGCCGAGAGCGGACAGGAAACTGCGCCGCCGGAACTGTCTTCCAGCCAGGAGCGCCTGGACACAGAGCAGGACATCGAAGCCCTGACCTTGCAGCAGCCGGGTGAAGAGGCCGCCAGCCCTGCCGCCGCCCCTGCGCAAGCCGATGTGACCTTCGACCTCAGCGGCCTGTCGCTGGATCTGGGCACATCCGATATCGCTGCGCCAATCGATGCCGTGCCAGCGCCCTCCGAACCCGAAGACCCGCTGGCCACCAAGCTGGCCCTGGCCGAGGAGTTCAATGCCATCGGCGACAGCGACGGAGCGCGTACACTGATCGAGGAAGTGATCGCCGAAGCCCATGGCGATCTCAAGGCCAAGGCTCACAGCCTTCTCTCTCAGATTGGTTGATTGATTTGATGCATTCAGACCCCGCGCCGGGAGCCATGCCATGCGCATAGCTCTTGGCGTCAGCTACAACGGACAAGCCTATCGCGGCTGGCAAAGCCAGCCCGATGGCAACACCGTACAAGACAAACTCGAAGCGGCCCTGGGCCGCTTTGCTGCTCAAGAAGTCTCCACCATCTGCGCCGGTCGCACCGATTCCGGTGTGCACGGCCTGATGCAGGTCGTGCACTTTGACACCGAGTTGCAGCGCGCGCCCAACTCCTGGGTGCGAGGCACCAACACCTTTTTGCCCAAGGACATCGCCGTGCAATGGGCGGCCGAGGTCGCCGACGGCCCGAATGGCTTCCACTCCCGGGCCTGTGCCACTGCACGCCGCTATGCCTATGTGCTGCTGCAGTCGCCCGTGCGCCCCAGCGTCGACCATGGCCGCGTGGGCTGGGTGTTTCAGGCCCTGGATGCGCAGCGCATGCGTGCAGCCGCCGACCTGCTGCTGGGCGAGCATGATTTTTCGTCCTTTCGCGCTGCAGGCTGCCAGGCCAAGAGCCCGATCAAGACCCTGCGCCGCATCGACATCCACTACCGCCCCGCAGGCCAGGCACCCATGCGCGACGGACAGATGGAATGCGGCTACTGGCGTTTCGAGTTCGAGGGCAGCGCTTTTCTGCACCACATGATCCGCAACATCATGGGCTGCCTGATCTACGTGGGTCAGGGCTCCAAGCCCGTGGAATGGATGCAGCAAGTGCTGGAGGCACGCTCGCGCGAAGTGGCCGCCCCCACCTTCTCCCCTGACGGTCTGTACTTTCTCGGCCCCATTTACGATACGCGCTGGGGCCTGCCTGTAGACACCCCCCCGTTTGCCTGGCTGCCCTGAGCGGCCAGCGGCCAACGGCCAACGATTGCTGCAACGTCAGAGATTTGCCATGTCTTCCATTGCCCCCCGCACCCGCATCAAGATCTGCGGCCTGACCCGCGAGCAGGATGTCGATGCTGCAGTGGCCGCCGGTGCCGATGCCGTCGGCTTTGTGCTCTATGCGCCAAGCCCGCGCGCCGTGACGCTGCAGCGCGCGGCCGAGCTGGCCCGGCGACTGCCGCCCTTTGTCACACCTGTTTTGCTCTTTGTGAATGAAACAGCTACCAATGTGATAGCTGCTTGCGACCTAATACCCAACGCCTGCGTGCAATTTCATGGTGATGAATCGGCTGCGGATTGCGAGGCCGCCACCCGGGGCGTGCAGCCCTGGTTGCGCGCGGCGCGCATACCCCTTGGAGACGATGCGGCGCGATTTGACCTCGTAGAATATGCCCAACGTTATTCAAAGGCCCAAGCCATCCTGCTCGACGCCCATGTCGATGGTTATGGTGGCGGCGGCAAGGCATTCAATTGGTCACTTCTGCCAACAAGCGTCGACTCTCACCTCGTTTTGTCTGGTGGACTCACGCCTGCAAACGTGACCGATGGCATCTTGCAAGTGCGCCCTCGCGGGTTGTCTCTGGCCGTTGATGTGAGCTCTGGAGTCGAGGCCGAAGGCCCCGACGGCAAGCCCCTCAAAGGCATCAAGGATGCCCACAAGATTCATCGCTTCATTGCTGCCGTACGTGCAGCTGATGCCCAAATTTTGCAGACTGACACATGTTTGAATACCAGTATCCCGACGTCCACGGCCATTTCGGCCGCTACGGCGGCAGCTTCGCCAGCGAAACCCTGACCCACGCGCTCACCGAGCTGCGTGAGGCCTACGCAAAGTATCAGAACGACCCCGAATTCATCGCCGAATTCCAGTCCGAGCTGGCACACTATGTAGGCCGTCCCTCGCCCGTCTATCACGCCTCGCGCATGAGCCGTGAAATGGGCGGCGCGCAGATCTATCTGAAGCGCGAGGACCTCAACCACACGGGCGCACACAAGATCAACAATGTGATCGGCCAGGCCATGCTCGCCAAGCGCATGGGCAAGCCGCGCATCATTGCCGAGACAGGTGCCGGCCAGCACGGCGTGGCCACGGCCACCATCTGCGCTCGTTACGGCCTCGAATGCATCGTCTACATGGGCGCCGAGGACGTGAAGCGTCAAAGCCCCAATGTCTACCGCATGAAGCTGCTGGGCGCCACCGTGGTGCCCGTGGAATCGGGCTCCAGAACGCTCAAGGATGCGCTCAACGAAGCCATGCGCGACTGGGTGGCCAATGTGGACAACACCTTCTACATCATCGGCACCGTGGCCGGCCCCCATCCCTATCCCATGATGGTGCGCGACTTCCAGAAAGTCATCGGCGACGAGTGCCTGACGCAGATGCCCGAGTTCCTGGGCGCCGACAAGCAGCCCGACGCGGTAGTCGCCTGCGTGGGCGGCGGCAGCAATGCCATGGGCATCTTCTACCCCTATATCCCCTACGAGAACACCCAGCTGTTCGGTGTGGAAGCGGCGGGCGAAGGCCTGGAGTCCGGCAAGCACTCAGCCTCGCTGCAAAAAGGCAGCTCGGGCGTGCTGCACGGCAACCGCACCTTCATCCTGCAGGACGAAAACGGCCAGATCACCGAGACCCACTCGGTGAGCGCCGGCCTGGATTACCCCGGCGTGGGCCCTGAACATGCATGGCTGCAGGAAATCGGCCGTGCCCAGTATGTGGGCATCACCGATCAGGAGGCGCTGGACGCCTTCCACTATCTGTGCCGCGCCGAAGGCATCATCCCGGCTCTCGAGTCCAGCCACGCCGTAGCCTATGCCATGAAGCTGGCCAAGACCATGCGCGCCGACCAGTCGATTCTCGTCAACCTATCGGGCCGTGGCGACAAGGACATCGGCACCGTGGCCGACCTCTCGGGTGCCGAATATTTCGACCGTCCCTCCATGCGCGGTCTCACCGTCAAGGGCGCTCCCGGACATGATGCAGCCAAGGCTGCCGCAGGGGGCAACAAGTTATGAGCCGAATTACCGCCACTTTCAGCAAGCTCAAGGAAGAAGGCCGCAAGGCCCTGATTCCCTATGTGACTGCAGGCTTTCCATTTGCCGCCATCACCCCCTCCCTCATGCACGGCATGGTGGAAGCCGGTGCCGACGTGATCGAGCTGGGCGTGCCCTTCTCGGACCCCATGGCCGACGGCCCCACCATCCAGCGCGCGGGCGACAAAGCCATCGCCAACGGCGTGGGCCTGAGCCAGGTACTGGCCTATGTGGCCGAGTTCCGCAAAAAGGACCAGACCACGCCCGTGGTGCTGATGGGCTATGCCAACCCCGTGGAACGCTACGACCAGATCCATGGCGAGGATGCCTTCGTCAACCATGCGGCGGCTGCCGGCGTCGACGGCGTGCTGATCGTGGACTATCCGCCAGAGGAATGCGAAGAGTTTGCAGCCAAGCTCAAGGCCCGCGACATGGACCTGATCTTCCTGCTGGCTCCCACCAGCACCGAGGAGCGCATGCAGCAGGTGGCGCGCGTGGCCAGCGGCTATGTCTACTATGTCTCGCTCAAGGGCGTGACCGGTTCGGGCGCTCTGGACACTTCGGCCGTGGAGGCCATGCTGCCGCGCATTCGCCAGCATGTCAGCGTGCCCGTGGGCGTGGGTTTCGGCATTCGCGATGCCCAGACCGCACAGACCGTGAGCCAGGTGGCCGACGCCGTCATCATCGGCAGCCGCATCATTGACCTGCTCGACAACCAGCCCCACGAGAAGATCGTTCCTTTGGCAATAGACTTTCTGCGTGGTGTGCGAAAGGCTCTCGACGCATAATGCACCCCTAGAAATTAGCCTCCCCCTGAGTGGCTTCGCTGCTTCCCCCTTGAAGGGGGACGACAGCCTCGCAGCGGGGCGGCCCTTGCTCGCTGTCCCTGACCGGGATTGCGCCAGTGCCTGCGCCGCGCCGCCCTCATGGGTTGCGGGTGGCGCGCAGTGCAGTGGAAACTGAAAAGGAAATAACCATGTCCTGGCTTGAAAAACTTCTGCCTGCAAAAATCCAGCAGACCAATCCGACGGAACGCCACCAGCAGATTCCCGAAGGTCTGTGGATCAAGTGCCCCAGCTGCGAAACCGTTCTGTACAAGACCGATCTGGAAAAGAACCAGAACGTCTGCCCGACCTGCGGCCACCACCACCGCATCGGCGCGCGCGCGCGTCTGAACCATTTCCTCGACGCCGAAGGCCGCTATGAAATCGCTCAGGAAGTCATTCCTGTCGACCCGCTGAAATTCAAGGACAGCCGCAAGTACCCCGAGCGTCTGAAGGAAGCACTGGAGAACACCGGCGAGACCGACGCACTGATCGTCATGGGTGGCTCCGTCAAGAGCATCAATGTGGTCGTGGCCTGCTTCGAGTTCGACTTCATGGGCGGCTCCATGGGTTCCGTGGTCGGTGAACGCTTTGTGCGCGGCGTGGAGACCGCCATCGAGCAGAAAGTGCCTTTCATCTGCTTCACCGCCACCGGTGGTGCCCGCATGCAGGAAGGTCTGCTGTCGCTGATGCAAATGGCCAAGACCAATGCCGCGCTGACACGTCTGGCCAAGAAGGGTCTGCCCTATATCTCCGTGCTGACCGACCCGACCATGGGCGGTGTGTCCGCCGGCTTCGCCTTCGTGGGCGATATCGTGATCGCCGAGCCCAAGGCCCTGATCGGCTTTGCCGGCCCCCGCGTGATCGAAACCACCGTGCGTGTGAAGCTTCCTGAGGGCTTCCAGCGCGCCGAGTTCCTGCAGGAAAAGGGCGCCGTGGACATGATCGTCGACCGCCGCGAGCTGCGTGATCGTGTCTCCAGCTCTCTGGCCATGCTGCAACGCCTGCCTGCGGACGCCGTGGAATAAGCACCGGCCGACCAAAAGCAAAAAGGCTGACGCAGCATTCATCTGCGTCAGCCTTTTTTTGTCAGTTTTAGCACCTCGGAGCATCCAAAACACACCACACAGCATGCTTTGGAATTGACGAGGCTCCGGGCAATACGGCTTTCCCGGCCCGGGCAGCCCCCCTAGCGCACCCCGGCAATCATGGACAGGCCGCCAGCCTGCACATAGTTGAGCACCATCAACAGCACCTGCAGGCCAATCAGGGCAATCAGCGCCGAAAAGTCCACATTGCCTATCAGGGGCACCACCTTGCGGATAGGAGCCACCAGCGGATCGGCCAGACGCTGCAGCACGCCGTAGATGGGCGAATAGGGCTGCACCCAGGACAGGATGGCGTAGATCAGCAAGATGCCCATCATGCCGGACAGAATGACCTTGATCAGCCCGCACAGCGCCAGCCATGGCAGCGCCACAACCGAGCCCTTGGCACCCAGCAGCAGCCAGATCAGCAGCACCTGCACCAGTTGCAGCAGCAAGGCAGCAATAAGACTGGATTTGTCCCAGCGGCCCTTGGCGGGAACGACTTTGCGCAACGGCATGACAATCCAGTCGCTCAGCGCAAAGACCAGTTGTCCCACGGGATTGCCAAACGGCACACGCTGCACCTGCATGTACATGCGCAGCAGGCAGGCCCCGCTGATCAACCCGACGACGACATCCAGCAGAAACAAAACGATTTCAAACAGCATGTGACCCAATTCAGAAAACAGTGAGCAACTCACCCATTCGTGGGATGATAGCCCGGCACCATGACTGATACACAAAGTCTGCATTCCCTGCCCCTGTTCCCGCTGAACACGGTGCTGTTTCCTGAAGGCCTGCTGAGCCTGCAGGTCTTCGAGGTGCGTTATCTGGACATGATCCGCAAATGCCAGCATGCCTACGCCCCTTTCGGCGTGGTTGCGCTGCAGTCGGGACAGGAGGTACGCAAGGCTGGCGCCCAGACCGAGCGCCTGCACTCGGAGGGCGTACTGGCCCATATCGCCCGGCTCGACTCTCCCCAGCCCGGGCTGCTGCACCTGCAATGCAAGGGCGTCCAGCGCTTTCACATCCAGCGCTGCTGGCAACTGCCGCATGGCCTGTGGGTAGCCGATGTCGCCATGCTGCCCGACGACCCCAAGGTCACTGTCCCCAAGCATTTGATCGGCACCTCTCATGCACTGGCTCAGGCCTTGCTGAACCTGCACAGCCACGACCCCGACCACGCGCAACTGCCCACTCCGACGCAGATGCACGACTGCGCCTGGGTTGCCAATCGCTGGGCCGAGATGCTGCCCCTGCCGGTGCGGGTCAAGCAGCAGCTCATGACACTGGATGCCCCGCTGCTGCGACTGGAGCTGATTGCCGATGTGCTGGAGCAAAGCGGCATTACCGGATCAGGCCCGCAGGAGGAAGCCTGAATTTGGCTCCTCCCTTTAACGGCGGTGTAAAAACACTACTTTTTCGACAGCATTCAGCTGGCTTTCTCCGCTGCAGTCTGGGCCATGGAGGCGACATTCCGCAGTTCCTGCGAGCGCTTTGCCCGGTCGCTTACCGCTGACTCGGCAAAAAACTTAAAATCACCGGTTTCGGGCAGCGGCTATCCTTGCCGCGCCCCCATTCCTGGCCTCCAACCGGCGCTTGTCGCTGGCGCTCTCTTTTCATGACTGAACAAAACATCTCTTCTGCGGCAGAAAACACCGCCCCTCAGGACGAAAACAAACTCATCGCCGAGCGCCGCGAAAAACTCAAAGCCCTGCGCGAGTCTTCCAAGGCCAATGGCGGCGTTGCCTTTCCCAACGACTTCAAGCCCGAGCACCGCGCCGCAGCCCTGATCGCCGAGTACAGCGACAAGGATGCCGAAGCCCTGGACGCTGCAGCCGTCGCCGTCAGCGTGGCTGGTCGCATGATGCTCAAGCGCGTGATGGGCAAGGCCAGCTTTGCCACCGTGCAGGACGCCACGGGTCGTATCCAGGCCTATGTCACCCGCGATGCCGTGGGTGAAGAGGTCTACGCCGACTTCAAGAAATGGGATCTGGGCGACATCATCTCCGTCGAAGGTCAGCTGATGAAGACCAAGACCGGCGAGCTGTCGATCAAGGCCACGAAGATCCGCCTGCTCACCAAGAGCCTGCGCCCCATGCCCGACAAGTTCCACGGCATGGCCGACCTGGAGCAGAAGGTGCGCCAGCGCTATGTGGACCTGATGACCGACGAAGAAGCCCGCAAGCGCTTCGTGGCCCGCAGCAAGGCTGTGGCCGGCATCCGCGACTTCATGGTCGAACACGGCTTCCTGGAAGTCGAGACACCCATGCTGCACCCCATCCCCGGCGGTGCCAATGCCAAGCCCTTCATCACCCACCACAATGCGCTGGACCAGGAGATGTACCTGCGCATCGCGCCCGAGCTCTACCTCAAGCGCCTGATTGTCGGTGGCTTCGAGCGCGTGTTCGAGATCAACCGCAACTTCCGTAACGAAGGTATCTCGGTGCGCCACAACCCCGAGTTCACCATGATGGAGTTCTACGCGGCCTACTGGAACTACCAGGATCTGATGGACTACACCGAAAAGCTGATCCGCGACGCGGCCATGAAGGCCGTTGGCACGCTGGAGCTGAGCTATGGCGGCAAGCCCGTGGACCTGGCCAAGCCCTTTGAACGCCTGACCATCCCCGAAGCCATCGTCAAATACACCGAAGCCGGCGACAACGTGGGCAACCGCGAATGGCTGACCAATGCCCTGAAGAAGCTGGGCATGAAGGAAGACAAGGACAAGCTGTCCACCCGCACCCTGGCCAGCCTGCAGGTGCTGTACTTCGAAGAGGTGGTGGAAGAGAAGCTGTGGAACCCCACCTTCATCATGGAACACCCCACTGAGATCTCGCCGCTGGCGCGCGCCAACGACGAGCGCCCCGAAGTGACCGAGCGCTTCGAGCTCTACATCACGGGCCGCGAATTCGGCAACGGCTTCTCCGAGCTCAATGACGCCGAAGACCAGGCTGCCCGCTTCAATGCCCAGGTGGAAGCCAAGGACGGAGGCGATGACGAAGCCATGTACTTCGACCACGACTTTGTGCGCGCCCTGGAATACGGCATGCCCCCCACCGGCGGCTGCGGCATCGGTATTGACCGCTTCATGATGCTGCTGACCGACAGCGCCAGCATCCGTGACGTGATTCTGTTCCCGGCATTGCGCCGCGAGGTCTGAGAAGCGGCTGTGCGCCCGGCTCGGGCGTTGCGGAGCAACATGGCCTGACGGGCCTCTGACGATCCGCGACTGAGACACCAATAGCCACCGGCACAGCCAGATTGCGCACCGGCCATTATTCAAAATAGGCTGTCGCAATACTGGCTGGCTATACTGCTTGACATGCAGATTCCCCAATACTGGGCTCAGGCAAGACTACGTCATCAGACCGGCGTACGCCATGGCGTCACCGTTCAACGCTGGGGCTGGTCCGACAACAGCGAGTCAGATGCCCAGGCTCATGCTCAGCAAAGAGCACAGCAGGCACTGGAGGCAGCTCTCGCTGCCGCAGCCAAGCGCAGCCTGCCCGAAGACTTCGAGCGCATGGAATGGCGCACCGAATACGGGCTGGACGGCGGCACACCCATTCGCGAAGAGGTGCTGGAGCGGCGTGATGAAGCCGTCATGACGCGCAATAGCTATGGCGCACACTGCCTGAATACAGAGAACGTGGCCATTGCCGATATCGACTTTCCACATCAGAAAAAGCCTGCCCGCTTCCCAGTCATTTCGTCGCTGCTGCTGGCTCTGACCCTGCCCTGGCTGTGGCTGACCCCTCTGACCTGGAGTCTCGGTGCGGCGATGCTGATGCTGCTGGTGGCCAGCATCGGCCTGGTCTTCTGGTCAGGCCTGAAGCAATGGCTGCATGCCCGCCAGACGCAGCGCAACAATGCCCACCTGCCACCGCCTGTGGATATTGCACTGGCAAAAGTTCGGGCGTTCTCAGCCAGGCACCCGGACTGGGGCTTGCGCGTCTACGAAACGCCCAAAGGACTGCGCGTCATTGTCACCCACACCGCACTCGCCCCCTCCTCGCCCGAGGTCCAGGGGCTGTTCCAGCAACTGGAGGTTGACCCGCTCTACGCCATGCTGTGTAACCAGCAGCAGTGCTTTCGCGCCCGAGTCAGCGGCAAACCATGGCGCATGGGGCTGAACGGTCTGTCGAGCCAGGAAAGGCGCTGGCCCCTGCCTGCCGCCTCTCAGACTGCACGCCAGCAGTGGGTGTCGGTTTATGAAACAAGATCGACGCAGTTCGCGGCCTGCCGCTTTATCGCTCAACTGGGCGCGACGACGCTGTGTTCAGCGGCACAGACTTTCGTCATCTGGCACGATGAACGCAGCAAAGCGCACTCCTCTCTGGCATTGGCCTGAGCATGTCCGTGACCATTCACAAAGCCTGTTGCTTAAAACCGGCGTATAAAGTAACAATATATTTCCCAGACCATGCCTGAACTACCGATGAGTCTGACCCTGACCTTCCTCTCATGACAGCTCTGCCATCTTCTGCATCAGCTTTGTCTGCCATCGAATCCAGCGGGGCACGGTTCTCGTCACCCGATTCTGCGACGCCGTTCTCCGTACTGGTCGTCGAGGATCAAGCAGTCATGCGAGCTGCTCTGGTGACGGAACTTCGCCAGGCCGGTGTGACACAGGTGCTGGAAGCCGAAAACGGCCGCACCGCGCTGGCACTGTTTCGCAGCGAAAGACCCGATCTGGTGCTGCTGGACATCCGCCTTCCCGGCGAAGACGGCTATTGGGTCGCGCGTCAGCTGCGCGAGGCCGAGCCCGGCGAGTGGACACCCATCATCTTTCTCTCCGGCCTGGACAACGATCTGGACGTCTGGCGCGGTATTGAGGCGGGCGGCGACGATTACCTGGTCAAACCCGTCAAACCCATTGTGCTGGTCGCCAAGCTGCGCGCCATGCGCCGCCTGCTGGACATGCGCCGTCGCCTGGTCACGGTCTCTGCAGAGCTGCATCTGGCGAATCAAAAGCTCAACGAAATGGTGGAGCTCGATGCGCTCACGGGTCTGGTCAATCGTCGAGGCCTCGATCGCATGCTGCATGCCGAAATTGCTGCGGCAAGGCGCGAGAGCAGGCCGCTGACGCTGATGCTTTGCGACCTCGATCACTTCAAGCACTTCAACGATACCTACGGCCATGTCCAGGGCGACGAATGCCTCAAGCAGGTCGGACGTCTGCTGCGCGAAGTCTGCGTGCGCCCACGCGACATCGCCGCACGTTATGGCGGTGAAGAGTTTGCCATGATCCTGCCCAATACCCCGCGCTCCGGTTCGATGACGTTCGCACGTGCTCTCGGCCAAATGCTCAAGTTCCTCAAGATTCGCCCGCCAGGAGCCGCCGAGGATATTCCGCTGACCCTCTCCGGCGGGATTACCACCTGCATTCCCGACGAGCACACCAGCGCCGAATCCATGCTGATGCGAGCCGACGAAGCCCTGTATGCCGCCAAGTCTCAAGGGCGCAACCGCTTCTTCAGCTTCGAGATGCAGATGGACACCATAGAGCAGAGACAGATCTAGCAGCCCGCCAAGCAGCGTTGCGGCACTGCCTGCCCAATCGACACTTATCAGCTCCGCTCTCAAGAGACGCTAGGATTGGCGCATTGTCCTGTCAGCCCTTCGGGGCTGACCTCTGCCGTTTTTCTCGAGTGACTGGTTATGCGTCGTCTTCAAATGCACCTGCCCGATTGGATGCAGGACTGGCTTGAAATCCTGATTCCCGGGGTTCAGATCTTTCTCATCATCCTGGTGGCCTGGCTGATCAACTGGCTCATCAAGCGCATCATCTCGCGTGCAGGCAAGGCCTACGACCTGCCTCATGAGTTGCTCATGCCGCTGCGCGGCGTGTTTCGCTGGATCATCATCGCCGCCGCCATACTGGCGATTCTCGAGCGCCTGGGCATGTCGGCCACCGTGCTCTGGACGGCCTTCACCGGCTTTGCCACCGTGGGCGCCGTTGCCTTCTTCGCTGCCTGGAGCGTGCTCTCCAATCTGTTTTGCGCGCTGCTGATCGTCACCGTCGGCCCCTTCCGTCTGGGCGACTATATCGAGGTGCTCGACACTGCCGAGAAGCCTGGAGCCAAGGGCCGCGTGATCGACCTCAATATGCTCTACATCACCTTGCAGGATGACAGCGCACCGGCAGGCATGCCCAATCTGCTGCAGATTCCCAACTCCCTGATCTTCCAGCGCGTCATTCGCCGCTGGAAAGGCGGCATGCCGGTGGTGACGGAGAACACGCCGGCCACCAGCCAGGAAGAAGCGTGCGCGGTGGCCATCACGACTCCTGGCGGCAGCGCCGCTGCCTCGGGCTGAGACCGACCGATACCCGGTCTTCATGCAAAAGGGCTTCCTGAGAAGCCCTTTTTTGATTCCCTCAAGGCAGACGCGGCCTGACCTTGCTGGCAGCCAGCTTGGCATTCACACGGGCTTGCTCCACATCGCTGGCGCGCGCCAGGGCCACGCCCATGCGACGCTTGACAAAGCTCTCGGGCTTGCCAAAAAGGCGCAAATCGGTGCCAGGCACTGCCAGGGCTTGCTCCACTCCATCAAACACCAGGCCTTCTGCATCCTGACCGCCGTAGATCACGGCACTGGCACCAGGGTTGCGCAGGCTGGCATCCACGGGCAGACCCAGAATCGCGCGGGCATGCAACTCGAACTCGCTCTGCCACTGCGTGCACAGCGTCACCAGTCCTGTGTCATGGGGACGCGGCGAGACTTCGCTGAACCAGACCTGCTCGCCCTTCACAAACAGTTCCACGCCGAACAGGCCCAGGCCGCCGAGGTCGTCGGTGACCGCCTTGGCAATCTGGCGCGATTTCTCGAGTGCGGCTGGGTGCATGGGATGAGGCTGCCAGCTCTCCACATAGTCGCCGGCCTGCTGGATATGGCCCACGGGATCGCAGAAATGGGTTTCGATCTGACCATCCGCACCCTTGGCGCGCACAGTCAGCTGGGTGATTTCGTAATCGAAGTCGATAAAGCCTTCGACGATCACGCGGCCCTTGGCCACACGGCCGCCGGCCATGGCGTAATCCCAGGCCTTGGCCACATCGGCAGGGCCGTCGATCTTGCTCTGGCCCTTGCCCGAGCTGCTCATCACGGGCTTGACCACACAGGGGTAGCCGATGGCGGGCTGGCCGTCGCTGCCGTCGATCGCGGCTTGCAGCTCGACCAAGGAGTCGCAAAAACGATAGGGGCTGGTGGGCAGACCCAGGGTTTCAGCGGCCAGACGGCGAATACCTTCACGGTCCATAGTCAGACGCGCGGCTCGGGCCGTGGGAATGCAGGTGATGATGCCTGCGGCCTCCAGCTCTTCCAGCATGGGCGTGGCAATGGCTTCTATCTCGGGCACGACCAGATCGGGCTTGACTTCTTCGATCAGTACCTTGAGCTGGGCCGGATCGCTCATGGTGATGGTGCGCGCATGATGGGCCACCTGCTGGCCAGGCGCGTTTTCATAGCGGTCCACGGCAATGGTTTCCACGCCCAGGCGCTGCAGGGCAATCAGCACTTCCTTGCCCAGCTCGCCGCTGCCCAGCAGCATGACTTTGGTGG
>Ga0209370_1001651_pt1 | contig 18715 bp, 27 predicted proteins | sample AgamicAtPrz_FD_187164 | JGI IMG/M metagenome (GOLD analysis project Ga0209370, IMG submission 187164) | Agave microbial communities from Guanajuato, Mexico - At.P.rz (SPAdes) (version 2) | ecosystem: Host-associated > Plants > Phyllosphere > Phylloplane/Leaf | place: Guanajuato, Mexico... | reverse complement strand
GTGACCTACGCGCGGGAATATTTTGGCTGGGGCGTGTTCGCGCTCATCGCCAGGTAACATCAGGTTCCCGGTATTTCTGGCTGGAGATACCGGGAGCTTCGCCTTTGCTTTGATCTGATGCATCACCTGCACAATACATATTCAGTGAATCGGCAAATCACACGGTTCATAATCCAGCGGCGCAAAGCGGCTCATACCGTACGCGTTGAGAAAGGCCTCGCACTGTTTAATGACCTGCTGGTATTCCTTGTTTCCGGTACCGGACTCGCGTATCGGTCCCTACCTGTCGAGCGTTTAGCTTCATTGGGGATATCTCCTTTAGACCGAACAGATATACCCCCAAAAAGATGTAGATTAAGGGGTACTTCGCTAGACCTCAAAATAATGAGCAAGGGCGTAAAGCTAGAATATAAAGTGTTCCAGAGGACTTGAGGCTTGAATGGTGCCGATAATAGGAGTAAAACACAATATATAACAATATGTAATTATTATATTTTTTATTTCAATTCTATATAGATACCCGAATTGATACCCATTTTGATTTCGCTCCCGATTGAGGAACAAAACAGGCTATTCAGAAGTTCCGACAGCATAAGCCTCCTAACCGTTTCGGATACTTGACGAGCGCCGCTGTAAAAGCAAAAATACTGTATACAACCACAGTGGTTTTCCGGAGGCTTTTATGTTCGTTGAACTGGTTTATGACAAACGCAATGTAGTGGGGCTTGAAGGGGCCAGAGAGATTATCCTGGCAGAACTGACGAAGCGGGTGCACCAGATTTTCCCTGATGCCGAAGTGAGAGTGAAGCCTATGCAGGCGAACGGCTTGAATAGCGATGCCAGCAAAAGCGATCGGGAAAAGCTGAACCGCATGCTGGAGGATATGTTTGAAGAGTCCGATATGTGGCTGGTATCTGAATTCCCATCTGTACGACAAGTTGGGCTGTAAAATTGTGCTGGCCGTCAGTATCATTATTGACCGGCGGCCTGCATCATGTCTAAACACTGCCTACCGGGAATTTGCGGTATAGTGTCGATACTCCAACGTCGTAAATTATTGCCACACGCTGGCGCGTTTCCCCCGCAGCGATCAATCTACCTGCCTGAGCCCACTGCTCATCGGTTAATTTAGGCCTCCGGCCACCGATCCGCCCTTCTGAGCGCGCAGCTGCCAATCCTGCTCGGGTACGCTCGACAATCAACTCTCTTTCCATTTCCGCCAGTGCACCCATGACATGAAAAAAGAATCGCCCCATTGGAGTCGACGTGTCTATGCTGTCGGTCAAACTGCGGAAATTTATCCCCCTCTCGCGCAGTTCCTCCACCAGAACGACAAGATGACGCATGCTGCGGCCAAGCCTGTCCAGTTTCCAGACTACCAGCGTGTCGCCGTGGGATAGCGTCCGCAGTACCTTTTTAAGACCAGGTCTGTCGGACGTCTTACCGCTCATCTTATCTTCGAAAATCAGCTCACATCCTGCGCTATCAAGTGCATTTCTCTGCAATGCAGTGTTCTGGTCATTTGTTGACACCCTAACGTAGCCAATAAGCACGAGTTTCCCCCCAAGCAAAAGCCGAAACAATGCCAGACAAGGGATGATTTTTCATTCTCTAAAACCTCGGTTTAGGAACAGCCTCTAAGCGAAATGGTATCACGGGGCTTTTATCCGGTAGCGGGTATCTGAAAATTCCTTTTCTGAATGGTACGACCGAAAGAACATTCATCATCCAATGGGGGTCGGTATCGAATGGTGGTTCAGGCACAACAGGTAGCGCGACTTTTCCCATTGTATTTCCTTCCTCGATTATAGGTGGGGCTTTTGGACCTTTAGATACAGAAAATGGGGGGTTTAGTGTTTCTTTCAGCACGAGGACTGTATCTGGTTTCGCGGCTATTTTTCGTGACGTGTCTAACGCACCTTATCCGCATGTGCCAACACGCCTACAATCATCTACTTATTTTGTTTTTGGGTATTAATTATGAGCAATTATATCTATAGCCCTTCACTGAATCTTTTTTATGATGCAGACCTTGAGGAGACATATAAAAAGAATCATATCTGGCCTGACGATGGTTTAAATGTAACAGGTGAGATTTTTTCAATTTACACAGGCTTAGCCCCGGAAGGTAAAGTCAGGATCTGTGGGGAAGATAACCGGCCAGCCTGGGGCGATATTCCACCACCAACACATGATGAGCTTGTGTCCACTGCTGAGGCGGAAAAACAATCACGTATTGAACAGGCCAATGACTACATAAACAGTAAGCAATGGCCCGGCAAAGCAGCAATGGGCCGCCTGAAGGACGCGGAGAAAGAACAGTATAACGCATGGCTTGATTATCTGGATGCACTGGAAGCAGTGGATACCACCAGCGCACCAGATATCGAGTGGCCTACTCCGCCGGAGGTGTAGGCCAAGTAATTCCCGGAGCCGTTGATGTGTCAACGGCTTTCACTTCTTTGATGTAATTTATCCACGTGATCAGGCTGGCTTTATCTTCATCGGTGATAATTCCTAACTGTAATTCAGTCTGCCAGAAACTGATTGATTCCTGTGCTTTCGCCAGCAACGCGGCCTTTTGCTGATCAGCCGCTTCAACATCAGCAGCGTGCAAAGCATTGGTATCGGTAACCCAATGACTGCCATTCCATTCATCATAAGGCGTGATTGGTACCACAGTGGTAAATCCCGCTTTAATTTCCCCGATATAATCGACTACTGACGGACTGCCATCATCAGTTGAATATACCACCTCACCTCGATAGTCTTTTTCTTGTTCCCATCCAATATTTCTAAATACTGAAACTTTCCCGTCGATTTCAGCACCGGGATCAGCCGTAGTTGAGTTATCAGGCATTGACACCCCAACGTTTATGTATTCATCAGACCAACCGACATATTCTTTTGTGAAAGGGTCATAATAAAAGCAGCGAATTGTGCCGGGTTCGGAAGCAAGTCCTTTCTTATCAAAAATAACAGTCATTATTTTGCCCTTACGAGAAAGTTGAAAGCGATATTGCGGGGGCGAGATTCATCACCAAATTTATCAGAACCCGTTGATGCTCTTGCTGAATACGTCTGTAAGACAGTTCCTGTTGAGGGGTTAAAGTTATATTCATTTGTTCCGGAAGGATAATAAGTAATTGCCGTAGTGTTATCAGTAAATACCGCAGTCATAACACCATCGCCACCACTTCCTGCAGTAGTCGGCATGAAATGCCTATGGTCGTAAGAAAGTCCATTTTGGGCAGTTAATAGGGAGCGACCTGAATCAACCCCGCGCCCATCATCCCAGACCCTGATAAATTCACCACGAGTATCGTTTAGCTTCAGACTGGGGATAACAAGCGCCAGTTTCGGATAAGTAGCCGCAGAGAATGAGGCTCCATTCCATTTAAGGAAGACCATATCAGCCCATTCATCCATGACCGTATTAGGCATCGCCGAGGACGGCCAGAAGAATGGAATGCCGATAGCTGGCGCGCCAGCTCCCAAACGGAGGTTTGCGATAAGCGCATTCGTGAATTTTGTCACCAGCCCGTTAACGTCGGCATTGTCCAGCGCATCCGCTCCAGAGTTTGCAATAAACTGCCCCACCAGCGCGGCAATCGTCGTCGACTGACGAAGTGCTTTGTTTACCTGGGCGCTGGACGCCTTCCCGGCAGTAAAGCCAGACAACAAAGCCGGGAGCGCCTCCCAGTCAGCCTGTGGCGTAACGTTAGCGTTAGGATCAAGCGCGAACGCTTTAAAGTTATTTGTTGCCATTAGAGTAAAGTCCCCCATGCTCCTACATCGAACCCGCCGATGTATTCGTTATCTAAATCAAACCCAAAGAATTTTGAGCCCTCGGATGGTGTTTCTACCGAAGGCGTTTCAACATCACCGGCCCATACGCCAGCTGCTTTAACGGTCAGATAGCCCTGTTTGATAGCGGCGATCAGTTCGAGCGACACATCAGCAATATCAGTCTCGGGGAATACCCAGACCGAAATCGTCATGTCCTGGTTGTCGACGATCTGCATCTTCAGGCCAGAGCCTGCAGTCGCTGCGTCAAGAATGGGCGGCAGGGAGTCGTTGCGGCCATCCCAGTTGTTGATAGCGATTTTTGCTTTCAGAATGATGCGGTAGGTGTCATCGCTCAGCGACGTATAACCTGAATCCGGATCATACGGCCCTTGCCAAACGCCCTGGTCATATCCGAGCCCGTCGGTGTCCCAGCTGAAATAAACACCCGTTATCGGCTGGCTGACTATGCGGCTACGTCCGATCCAGAGCCCGAGGGTATCAAGCTGGACGCCTACCGCTGTATCGATGTCAAACGCGCTAACCAGCCCCCGGGTAGCTGATGTGATGTCAATCAGCGGCCGGGTGCTCAGGTCGATGTGATCAAAATATTTCGGCCTGGTGGCGTGGTAGTTGGTGATTAAGTCTGTGTACTTGCTCATGACGTCACCGTTAGAACAATATTTTCCGGCTTACAGGACGCTGATTCGTTGTAGGCGATATTGATATTAGCCGCCGCTACCGTTCCGGCAGATTTGCCTATCAGCAGCTCCTGAATGTCGTAATAGCGTGCACTGCCACCACTGACCACGCCGAGGTTAGCCGGGGAGTAAATGCGGCTCAGCAGAACAGAATCACCGATCGTCAGCCCGTTGATGTAATCCGCGACGGCCTGCTGAATCTGTACGCCAATTTGCGACGTGTAGCCCGTAAAGGCTTTCAGTGTGATATGCCCGTAAATCGGAACATCAGTCGAACGCGAAAAACTGATCACATGTGGATTGCCGTAGGTGTCCGGTACCGTGACAGAAGTAGTCCCGTAGGTCGCCGTTCCCTGCCCTTTATTACCCCGGATAGTCTGGGCAATGTCGGTCACGTCCCCGCCGTCCACGATGGCCGAGATAGAATGTGGCGGCAGCCCGTTACTATCGGTAGCGCCAGTATCATTCTCGTAGAGCTTGTGACGTGTCACGCCAGCAACGTTAGCAATCGCACCATCGACGCCTTCAAATGGTGTGATAGAGGGCAGCGCAACGCTCTGCCCCTGCCTGATGCGCAGCTCTGCGTCGGTTTCTGCCGGAGCGCCTACGGTGGCCGCTGCCGGGTTGGTTACTGATGTCCAGCCTCGGGTCGGCGTGTTGATGGTAGTAATTGTCCCCGCCAGCGCTGCGACCGCGCCGCTGTTTGAGCAGGTGGCAGTTGCCGTCACCGTACCGTCAACGCCAATCACTACCGAGGCAGGAAGACGCCAGATCACGTTATTGGTGTCTTTCACGGTACCGTTCGTAATGGTTGTCCCTGCGGTGCCGGTGAGCAGCAGATCCACGGTGGAGTTCGTCGCCCCTTTGCGAGCGATACCGTTAATTTTCACGTTACTGGTCAGCGCTGCGCCGTACCCGGTAGCAGGTGAGAAGCAGTTGTAAACGGTAATGGCCGTGTTATTGGCATCGTGAATAGCCAGCGCCACCAGCGCCACCATCTGGCCGTCTTTGCTGTCCGGTTCCAGATAAGCGTCGCTGCCATAAATCTGCTGGAAATAGCTCGTCAGGGTATCAAGTATCGTCTGGTAATCAGGCGCACTGATCCCCTCAGCGGTTACCGTTGCCGATAAGCCGAGTGTGTCCAAATTGAGGGCCATTTATGCCTCGCTGGTAACTGTCGTTGTTCCGTATATAGTGTCGATTTCAGCGAAGAACTGGACGCGGCGCGTCGTCGTATTCACTGTCGTATTGAAAGAGAGAATGGATTTAACGCCCCGCGTTTCGAGGATGCGCTTGCGGATCGCCAGGTTGTAGGTTTCCGGCTTCTGCTTACCGAGAACGGACTGAATCCACGGAGTGCCCTCTGTGGTATCGAGAAACCATTGCCCATACCACAATTCGAATCGCGTTTTCACAGCCTGCGCGACGGCCTCCGGTGAGTTAATCAGCCAGGTATCATCGCCGCTGCCAAAAGTGTAATCCCCGTCGTCGTCCTCACGTCGGTATCGCATAATTATCCTCCCAGAGGTTTTGTATTGCTGCCGCCGCTTTCCACGCCGCCATGCGTATGCTTATCAACGATTGAGCCATCCACCAGTTGCAGGCGGCCGTCAGACAGAATTTTCAGGCCGTTCAGGTTGAACCCTCCCGGCGCGGTACCGGCTATAGCCCCACTTGAAGGATTAAGGCTCAGTTTGGTGCTGCCATCGTCGCTGCGCAGCTCAACCGCGCTGCCGCTGATACCGCTGATTTTCTGCGCCTGCGACTGCGGCCCGACGATACAGAACGCATCCGATAAATCATGCACCCGGTCGTCAACAGGCTCCTGTACCCCGCCGTTCTGCCACCAGAAATCGATGCAGCGATCGGCAAAAATCACCAGGCATTCATCGCCAGCTTTCACAGGGAACGTTAGCGTGCAGCCGCCCCCGCGCGGAAATATCACCGGCACATCCACCAGCAGGGGGTAATTTTTGGTAACGCGGTTGCCGTCGTTATCCGTTTCAACCGAACGGATCGCAGGCTGCACAACCGCCGTCACCGCGCCGGGATCGAATGACTGAACGATGCCAGGCAAAGCGACGCGGATTTGGTTCTTTGTTGTCTCCCGCTCAGATTTAAATGTTTCGGCAAGATCGCCGCTGCGGGTCTGGTCAGATACTGCCATTTTGTAGGCTCCAGAAAGCAAAAAACCCGCCGGGTGGCGGGTTTTGTATTTTGAGAAATTTCAGCTTATGCAGTTAACGAATCATCGCCAACCTTCAGCAGTTTATTAACGATTGCATCGACCTCTTCCGCGTCCTGAATTGCACTTATCGCGGTAATCCGGTTGATTTTCCGTTCAAGCTTGTAATCAGAATTAACACGTTGGGCATGCGTCATTTTCAGTTTAACGCCGATTTTTTTTACTGCGTTAACATCAACATCGTTCAGTGCTGCTGCCTCACCGCTACAAAAGACGGTATAGACTCGCATGTGAACTCCACCTTTTAATTTTTCACCATCTTCTGTAGCAGTCGGTACAAGATTATTGGTGATCCTTAAGGCGGAATGGTACATGCCATAATATGCTCGGCTGATAGCGTTTCTTGTCCACATCTCACCGTTTAGAGTCAGGGAGTGCTTCGCCAGTTCAAGGAAGCAAGTATGCTCAACCGACATTAAAGTTCCCCCGCCTCAAAACATCCGACACATTCTGAGTCCGCAAGACCAGCCATGATAATCTCATCAGCAAGGTCATTGTTCATCTGCGACAGGAGCGATGGATCGTCTGTTTTGACTTCCACAAACAATGTATCAAGCTCAGACATTACATAAAAAGCATGGGCACCAGCCAGGCGAACGCGATATTTATCAGATACGTTCAGCATAAGTTGCCCAATTTTTTTAAGATCCTGAGCATGCTCCTGATGGGTGTGCAGGTAATCAAGTGTGTCATACCACTTTGCCATGTCTTCAGGGCGAGGCACTTCCATAGCAGTCAGCATCGGCATCACCTTTTCAAGCAAATCGATATCAGCCCAGTATGCAGAAATTGTAGCAACTTCAGCCAGTATCGTTGGGTTAAGTGAGTTGGCCGCATTCTGAATCATCGCGTACTGGCGAGCGTGCAAACCCAAGTTTCGCAGCGCTATCGTATAGTTACAGAAAGAAACTGAATCGTTAGGAGCGAGTCTTAACCCTTGCTCACAGAGAGAGCACCCCTCTTCGATTTCGCCAAGAACAAGCTTAGCTAAGCCTTCAATCGATAGCCCCTGATAACGTTCCGGGATTTTCTTAGCTTCACGAATGATTTGATGTACTTCAAATTCACTCAGAAGATTTTCACCCTTAGTTAATGAAGGGGTCAGAAGATCTAACAGTTCTCCTGATTTTGGCTGCGCTAAGCTCATGTTTTAGTTATTCCTGGCTTTTATGGGGGTGCATATCAATGGCAATTCACCATCAAAAAGTTAGAGCAGTGTAATCGCTAGCCTCAAAAAACGACAGTTTTTAGAGCACGTTTTGTTGTTTTTCAGATGAGACAGCGTTCAGGTTCTCTTCACCCAGCAACTTTCTTACACGGGAAAGATCCGATGATTCTCGGCGCATCCATGCTGTTCTGTAGCAGTTGGACGTTCAGGAAACGCGTTTCGGTACCCGGGCGATGGATATACTCAAACCCATAGTTGTTGCCATCTTTAGCAGGCATTAGACCCATTTTGATCTGCATGCCTGTACCGTCTTTGCCCAACATTTTAACCTTTTGGGATGTTACGGTTTCGCCATTGATTTTAAACAATGAATCAGGGATCGCGTCCATACGAAAGTTACCACATTGCATCGTTATGGTGTTTGCACTTGCGCCAACAGACGCTAACGCCAGCAATGAAAAAATCCATCGTTTCATTTCTATAACCCCCTCTGCAATGCGGTGCTCGATGGCATATCCTGCGCGCCACGCGCTTCGCACATCATATCCATGTACCACGCCTGGCCCCTTGTGTCGCCAGTGTACATAATCCCGCGCACAATATAAACGCCATCCGTTGCGATGCTTGCAGGCTGCGCCGTGGTGCCGCTGAGCGTGATATTGCCGTCAGTATTCTGGTCGGTGATGCGACCACCAGCCATCGCGATATCGTTGTTCGACAGCGCGGTGCGGAATACCGAAGCCTGATCCAGCTGAATGAGCCCGTTAACCCGGATGTTGGGGTTAATCAGCGCGCGGACGTTAACGCCGTTGCCGATAGTCTGCTGCGGCATACCGATAAGCCCGGTGGCGCTGTTGAGCACAATCGCGTCGTGAACATACTCGTTATTCGCCACCATCTGGCGCTGTCCGTCCACGAACTGCCATGTTGCGCCACATTGCCCGGCCACGTTATCCATAAGATGCCGTGTCATGCCGAACAGCACCCGGCCCCGGGGGAATACGGTAGCAGGCATTTCAGGCGTCAGACCTTCGGTCGCGCCTTTGGCCTCGAAGTCTTTCATTAGCGCGCGGTTCACGTCTGCTACCGTGTAACCGGCTGCCAGCGTCTGCGAGGTTATGCTGGTGGCAAACGCCAGATCCGTATCAGCTGCCTGAATCAGGACGTAGGAATCAATCGGGCTGTCTTTTCCTGTGACCGAGTAGCGAATTTCGCCGCTAAAAATCAGACCGTAGTTCCGGCCATCACTCTGGCCCACGTCCGCCGCATCGACTTCGCGCACGGTCCCGACATCGCTTGCCGATACCTCCGGCGCGATACCGTCGTAACCGGCAATCAGCCGCACTTTCGAAAACTCCTGCCCGGTGATGCGGTTCACCGTATCTGCCGAGAGGTTGTAGATTTTGAATGTTCCCACCCGTGACGCGCTGCTGATGTTGAACCAGTCGATCGTAAAGGTCACTTTAAAATCGCTGAGCTCGATACCCTGCCCGTTCTCATCCACGAGCTGCAGCTCGAAATGTCTCATCCAGTTCTGTGACATGCTTACTCCGTTGATACCAGTAAATGACTGCGGCCGCCCAGGTCGGTTTTCGTCGGATAATCCTGTGTACTGTCGTCACAGACCACCACCAGCTTAAAGCCGAGCCCCATATAGGTGTACTGCGCCAGCAGGTCCGCGCCCGTGACGAGAGGAATACCGGATATTACCGGCTCCCCTCTGTCGTTCTGCAGGTCCATAATCCAGTACAGATCGCGCCAGGTGATGCTAATCCGCCAGGTGGTCCCCGCCAGGATGATGCTGAATTGCTGGTTATCCGCTGTCAGCGGGATTTCCTGAATTGCCATTAGCCGAGCCCCAGTAATGACGCCGCGTTACCCGTGATGCTTTTCAGCAGCGAGGTATTTGGCGGCTTTGTGGTTTTGGTGCCGGTATTGAGCACCGCCGACGTGCTGGCCCCGTCCTTCATGTTGGTTTTATCCGCAACGGTGATCTGCTGCGTCTGCGAGATAAGAACCTCCCTCAGGGTGAGGACGGCAGATAATACGTTTTCGGTCGTCTTGTCGGTCGTCACTTCCAGCGCGCGGATCAGCATGTTGCTGTATAGCCGTTTGCCGGTCACCACATCGAAAGGAATACGGCTCGCCTGCAGGTCAAGAATCTCCTGATACGTCTGCTGGGGACTCAGGCCCAGTAAGCTGGTGGCCGTCAGATTACTGGCAAAATCCAGCAACGCTCCGCCACCAGCGAAACCGACCTCCATCACCACTTCGGACGGTTTTTTGTAGGCGTGATCAGCGATGGCGGCCCCGATCTCAACAGGGTGCTCGGTTATCTCCAGCGTGTCGGTATGCTTCTCAGAAACCACCACGCTGGGGACGATCATCCCGATTTTTCGGGTCTGCTGTTGAAAGAGAGTTGAGAGAAAATCCATTAGCCCACCTTCGTTTGATTGCCGCGCATGACCTGAGCGTTTGCCGACTGCTGGCGGCGTTCAACTTCTGAACCCACCTGACGCGGATCACCACCACCGTAAATGTGATAGGTGTTCTGCTGCTGTACCTGCGCACCCTTTCCGGGCATGTTACTTAACACCTTAGGAATGTAGTTGCGTGTTTCCTGCGGCATCAGGGCCATTCCGTGCTTCTGCACGTTCCCGATCCCCCAGTTGTATGAGGCCATCGCCTTGCTCAGGTCACCACCGTTAGCTTTCAGCAGCTGTGAGAGATATTTAGCGGCTGCCTGAGCGGCCTTTTCAGGATTGAATACGTCGTTCCCGTGCAACCCCATATCACGCGCGGTGCCGTCCATAAACTGAAACAGCCCTTTAGCGCCAGCACCTGAAACAGCAAACTGATTTCCGCCCGATTCCGTGATGGCCACACTGCGCAACAAACCTTCCGGAAGCCGGTAGAGCTGTTCCAGGCTGGTGAGCATCGGCTGCATCCAGCCAAGCAGCTCAGAGCCTGCTTTTGTTGGCTGCGGCTGCTTAACCCCTGCAAGAGGTAAGCCACTCGCATCTGTGGGGGTGAATGCTGCCGCCTCTGCAGTCGGGAACATTCCATCAGCAATTTGCTTAATACCCTCTGCAATTTTGCCGAGCACGCCGGTACTACGGCCGTGATATTCAGCAGCCTCTTTCCGTGATTTTTCCTGTGTGCCGTTCAGCTCATCAATCTGTGGGTCGCGCTGGTCGTCATGAATCCCGCGGCCCTCTCCAGCCTCGCTACCAAACAGCCAGCCTTTGACGGTTTTACCTACATTGCGCGGATCAAATCCCAGCTTGTCGTTCAACCAATCCGCCGTCTGGTTAGCGTTGTCCGTCACTTCTGGCATTGCAGACGGTTTATCACTCCCCTGATTCAGTAGCTGACTGCCAACACTGGCCGCATCGGCCCAGCGACCGTCTTTAATGGCGTTCAGCAGGTCGGCGATCATATTCAGCATCCTGCTGAACTCGCCCATCTGGTCGATGAAGTTGCTGAAATCCCACTTCAGGGACCATGATTTGGGGTCAATGTTGAGCAGTTTCGCCAGCGCTTTCGCCAGATCGTTAACGGTCCCCTGCAGGTCATGGACCATTTTTAGCGCGGCGTCGACTTCCGGTTTCCATTTGCCCCAGTCAATCAGGCTCTGGCCGCCTTCCTTCCAGGTTTTATAATCCTCCCACAGGAGGGCAATACTCGCCGCCAGCGCGGTAATCAGGCCAATCGGTGACATCCAGAACGTGCTGTTCAGAATGCGTAGCGCAATCGTCAGCGCGCCAAACAGCGAGATCAGCTCCCGCGTTTGCTTGTCGAGTGATTTCCACCAGGTAATAAGGTCTGATGTCCCCTCGATGAGCCGGAAGAATAGCCGCCCGATAATGTCCCCGAGCGCCAGAATGCCTTTTATGGCTTTCGTCAGGGTCTGCTCGATACGCGGGAAGTTATCCAGGATATGACGGCGCAGCGTGTCCAGCGAACCCGCCAGGCCACCAGCAAGATTAGAGCCGATTTTGTCACGAGCCATGCCTGCCATCGCGCCGAACTCGCGCAGGGAGGTCATGAATTTGTTGGAGCTTCTGGCCGCCTCGTCAGCATTGAAGCCGATAGCCTTCGCCATTGAGCTGTACTGCCCGGAGAAACCGCCAACACCCCGGCGCATCGCCATGAGGGTATTTTCGTCAATGCCCAGCATCTGGGCATACTGGTTAGCCCGGTAGTACGGCATGCTGCTGAGCTTCTGGCCGACACCCGTAAAGATAGCGGCCATGTCGCGCATGTTACCGCTGGCATCACGGGTCTGTACGCCGAGGCGATTCAGGAAGCCTTCCGCTCCGGGATTGTTACGAACAAACCGGGAGAGGCTTTCCAGAGAGGAGCGCGCCGCGTCCACGCTGCCGCCTACCTGCGAAACCGCATAGCCAATAGACTGAATCCCCTGAACCGTCGCGCCGGTGCGCTGTGACGCCCAGTAGAGATTATCCAGACCGGAGGCGATCTTAGCCGTAAAGGCCACCACGGTAAGCGCGGCACCTTCGACGGCCAGCCCCATTTTGATGGCGTTTGCGGTCGTACCGGCGAGGACTGAATCGAACTTCTCCGCGCCTGCTTCGTCGATATCGAAACCGAGCGAGACGAGGAAATCTTTAATAGTCTCAGCGTTCATTATCCTCTCTCCATTTCTCTATACGGCGCTGGTTGTCAGCCTTAACGGCCAGGTGGTCATTCATCAGCGCGATATCGCACAGATCGACAGATCCATCCTTCAGCGCGTAATAAGGGATTAACCCGGCGTCAACCGGGTCAAGGAGATAAGACAGCCCGTCAGGCAGGCTGTTGAGGGTTAGCCCTGAGGCTGGTCCGCCGTCGCGCTGGTAGGGCTCACGGGCAAAAAATTTCCCAGCGAATCGGCGACCACCCGCGCCACCAGCTGCAGCATGGTTAGCAGGTCGATATCATCGAACATCAGCTGCCCACTGTTAAATACCGGTGTCCATCCGTCCATGTGCTTACGTGACACCACAGCAAGGCAAGGATGAATAATCGCGTTGGTGTCATCTTCGGTCAGGGAAGACAGTTCCTCAGCGATACGCGGGAGCAGGGTTTCAAACACCGGTTTCATCTGATCGAATTTCACGGTGTCAATTTTGCCATCAGCAGGCAGATGGGAGCGAATGCTCCCGAAATCTGACATCATGCCTGCCAGAACCGGCAGGAGTTTGCGGGTCACTTTCAGCTGGTCAAAAACGCTGAGTTTTGCCACGCGGTAATCGTGGCCTTTGATTGAACATTCCATCTGTTAAAACTCTCCGAGTACCTGGTCGATTTTGCCGCAGTCAAACACCCAGGGCATCGTATTACCGGCTTTAGCGTTGGCGTTATCCGGCTGTTTCTGGAACGCCACGCTGCGCGCCGTGATGATGTCACCGCTCACCTTGTTTCGGATCACAATGACGTTGTTCCCCCAGGTGCCTGAGGACTGACTCTGGGCGTTGTACGCCAGCGACAGCTTTTTGTTCGTCGGTGAGGTTTTCAGCAGGTTAATGGTCACCGTGCCGCTTTTATCCACGTGCAGGCTGTGCATCACTTCGCCGTCAGCACCGATGGTCATGGTGTTTTTTGGGCCGCCCATTGCAACGGTGATCCCCTCCTCTGAACTGGCGGAACCATAGCCCAGATCAATCTCACCGGTCGGGCCGGAAAGGGACGCCGTGACGTCCATAAAAGAATACGTAGCCATTCATGTTCTCCTTAGCGAACGACGTTGATCTGAACATCAGCGAAATGAACCGCACCCGCCAGCTTACAGGCCACCTGAATAACCGGTGCCTTACGTGCTTCACGGTCTGCCTGCGCCTGCTCGGAAATCGGCTGCGCATAGACGTAATAGCCTTTTGTCAGCGTATCGCCGGAATCCAGCTGTCCGATAGGGCCACCGTTCCAGACACCAGCCGCCACCAGCCCGTTCGTTACCGACTGATCCATTGATTTCTCAACATTGGAAAGGAGGCGCGTCACACCCGCATCAGTCTGTGGGACTTTGGTTGTGCTGGTGTAGAGCAGGTTATACAGGTTGGTCTGTACGTAGTTCTGCAGCCAGTCGAGCCCGTGGCGCTCATCGAAGAAATCGCCGCTGGACATGACGCCCTGCTGCAGGATTGCCGTATCGTTCTCGTAATACACGTAGACGTTACAGTTTTTGGCATCCAGCGCCGCCGCCTGATTGGTGGTCAGGGTTTCATACGTGATCCCCGGCTCCTGCTTGAATTTCAGGGTAATGGTGGTATTGCTGCCGTTGAAATTCACCGTAAACGCGCGGCCAAACGCAGACAGCGCGGCGTACTTGCTGCTGGTGGAATACTGCACGAAGGTGCGGCCATATTTTGCCGTCTTCAGCTTATAGGCCAGATCGGTTGTGGAGGTAGTGTTAACCGCTTCCGGGTCCTGAGTGGTAATCGCCAGAATACGACTGAGGCTGGAAGCCTCGATCGCGGCGGCCACGCTCAGCCAGTCGGCATCGTCGATGTCTTCATCGTCTGCCACGGCCAGACCGTACCAGCTCGTGTAATTCAGTACGGCGTTCACGGCCTGCAGCAGCGTTTCCGTCGAACCGCTTTCAGCCGATGCCAGCGTTTTCGCCCAGCGGCCGACATAGACCTGCTGAGGCTTCGGTGATTGCGAGAAATACACGGTAGCAGCTTCATATTCCGGGCTATCCACGCCGAAATCAGAGCCGATATCCTCTACAGAAGAATAAAGGCGAAGGCGCTCAGTGACCGGGATAACTGTTGAGCTCCCGAGGATGAGCAGCGAACCAAAGTTTCGACCAGTAGCCGCACGCGGCCCAATGATCACGTCGACGTTAACGACGTTCGATACAGGTAATCCCTGCGGCATAATTTAGTCTCCGAAAAATGAGACGGACGCATCTTGCAGCGTCCGGACGTTGTAGGTACGAATATTTTTGCGGGAAAGCGTAATGGTGAGGTCATATCGCCTCACCCACTGGTTATTAATGAGTTCTGGCAGGTTGTAGATTGTCCCGGCATCCACCAGCGAAAGCCCAGAACGGTTCAGTTCGGCGTTGTTCTGCTCGACGAATATCCCGGCGCGGAAAGTTGATGCCGTGTTCGCCCCCTGAGGGCCATAGAAGCAGCAAATTACCGTCACTTGTTCCCATGTCCATTGCTCGGACTGTTCTTCCGAAACCTGAACATCGGACTGGCTTAAAGGCTGGGGAACGGTAGTGATACCGAAGCCGCACCACGTTACCCCGTTGTTGGGGATCTGCGGCTGCGGGTCAGTCCATCGGGGAAAAACAAGCGCAGCCGGCAAGCCAGAAACACCACGAATCCACCGACTGATTTCGCGCTCCAGCGCCTCGTCATAGCTCGGGTTTGCCCCGACAGGAATAAGATAACCGCGCGCGGTGCTGTCGTTACTCAACTGGCGTCCCTCCGTTAAAGTCCACCAGTTCACAATGTGCCTGGACGAATCCGGCACCGTAACGGGTGTACGGGTCAACGAACGTCACGCGGTAATCGCGGCCGCTGTAGGTCACGATATCGGCATCAAGTCGAGGGGAGCTGTCTGAACCGGGCTGGCCCTGGGTTAATCTGAACTGCGTCACGATGAGGATCGCGCCGCTTATGTTCTGGCCTGCTTCCATTCGCCTGGCTTCCAGAGAACGGTCAACCGTCACCACGCCAGAGAACGGAATATCCTGAGCGGTGTTTTTCGTGAAATTGTCCTCATCCACCGTCTGAACCTGACGGTGACACACCAGGCTGGTGTCCATGAAGTCGGGATCGAGAAGAACATCGCTCACATCGAGAAGAGGCATTATTTTTTCCTCACGACGTAGTTAATAGAGCGCAGCAGGTAACCATGTGCATACAGCGGCTTGTCGCCGGGAATGCCCTCGGCCCTTCTGCGTTCGAGGGTTTTCTCAGAAAGCGGGTGCAGCCGGTCGCCAGCACCGATAACGGCTTTTGCAGCGTCACGGGCAATCTGTCCGGCGCTTTCCAGCTCACGCATTGCCGCTTCAGTTTGCCCCTCCAGCGCGGCGGTTGCCGCTGCCTTGAGGTGTGCGGTGGTTCTGGGTTTTGAATCCTCGATCCCCATATCCAGAAAAGGACGCGGGGGGAGCGTGACCGTTGTACCGTCGATTTCCACCGTTGCGCCCGTCGAGTGGAGGTAGCCCAGTTCCGCGTTATTAATCGGAGAGCCATCCTCACGCCCTGCCTTGTCCTCAGGTATTCCCACCAGCACATCCATTCCGGATAGCTGGCGGAGGGATTCCAGAACAGCCACGGCGTTATCAGTACGAACCGTTAACCCGCTTTTCATAGCAGCTGCCTGCCACCAGCGCCGAACATCGACCACCACCAGTAGAACTCGCGCCCGTAGGCGGTGCTGTTCCAGAAACCGGCATCAGGATTGATTACCCCGGACACGTCATAGCTCACTGAAACCTTATCCACTGACTTAGAGGACACGACACCTGCCGCGCCGTTGCTGTTCACACCACCAGCGGCAGCGGCGGCCAGCGTGCGGCCGCGCAGCTCCGTATAGTGAGCCGTGAATAGTTCGGCCAGGTAGACGAACTGATCGCCCTGTACGTCCTGATTCAGAAGCGAATCGGCCTGCCCCAGATAGAAATTCACTGAGGGGTCAGGGTAGCGGGTTTTATCGGCAAACTCGGGAAAGTCGGTGCGGAACTGCTCGTTAGTCGGAAGCCTGCTGTTTTTTGGCATTTTTCGCGTCCCCGCCGGTGTTATCGGTTTTGTCCGTGCTGTCGGCAGGTTTACCGCCTGCTGGTGCCTGAGCGGCTGCCAGCTGCGCTTTCAGGTCTGTGTTTTCATTCCCCAGCGCGGTGATGGTTTTTTCATGCTCAGCCAGCTGCGCTTTCAGGGTGTTATTTTCTTCTGCCAGGAGAACAAGGCTCGCGGAAAGATCTTCATTGCTCTGCTCGTTCGCCAGGTCGGCTTCGTCAATCGGGCGCGCATAGGCTTTAAAGGCCCAGTGGTCCTTAACTTCTTTCGGGAAAGAGGAACTGTCGTGGATGCCCTGAGACAGCTCAAATTTAGAACCGTCGGCAAAGCTGAGAGTTGCGCCACCGGAAACAACGTATTTCATGTTTTTGCTCCATAAAAATGGCGGGTTTCCCCGCCTGTTTCAGGTTAAGACGCCGGAACGTCCAGGTAAGAGATCGTATTGGAATACGGGGTTTCCACCTGGCCCAGCTTGCCGTAGTAAGTGGTCAACTGCTGCAGGCCGCGATACTCCAGCGGCGTGTTCAGCAGAGGAACCATTGGGAAGCGAACGTATTTTTCGTCCTGGGTGTAAGCAACGATACGATGCGCGCCACCAGCGCCACGCTTGGAGGCCCACTTCATGGAGACGATCTCCAGTGGTGTGCCGTTTTCCTGAAACGCGATGGTGTTAATCTTCACGTATTCCAGCACGGAGATATTCCCTGCAGAGGAAACCTTTTTGCTCGCCAGCAGGCCGAACAGCTCCGGAGCCAGACCGATTTTTGCCGGGCAGACCGCATAACCAGAACGAACCCAGCCATCAGACAGCACCAGGTTGATATCCTGAACAATCACATCCGGATCGGTGGTTGCGGTCCACGCTGCAGCTGCAGCAACAGGAGTAACATCCGGCAGGTTCAGCAGGCCAGCAACCCCGAGCTCGTTATCACCGATATAAACCTGTTCGTCGGTGTCCATGTTCCATTTCAGCTTCATGCCTTCGTATTTCTGGACATCAACCGGGCGGCCCAGTTTCTGGGCAGAAGCCAGTTCCGGCACCGTCCAGCTGATTTCCTGTCCCCACAAGGTGAGGTTGTTACGGGTAGGCTGAATATCGAGTTCGATACCAGGAATGGCAGTCGCTTTTTTACCGATCCAGTTTTTACCGTTAGGGTTTGGACCACCAACGCCGACGAAATCGGTATTAGTGAAGGATGACACTTCATCAGCGATAGAAATGTCGCTGCGCAGCGGCATGTCGCGTGACCATTTGTAGGACACTAAAGGCATGTTCAGCGTCTGATCCATGCGCTCCAGTTCGCCGACGAGAAACGCGCCGGTGGAGTCGATGGTCGCTCTGTCAATTGTAAACATTAATTATTCCCTCAGATGTTATAAGCGATTTCAATACGGCCGTCGGCTTCACCTGGCCCCATGACCTCTGCATTTGGCAGCTGAGGTGTATTTGATGCGGTAGATTCCGGAGACAGCACAAAGGAGCCAACCGGGCTTTGAGTGGTGCCACCAGCCACGCGAACATAAACCGGATCGCCTTTTTTCGCGGTAGCCGCGTTGCCTGCTGTAGCAGTTACGCAGATGTAACCGCGTTTAAGGTTGTCACCAACCTGATTAGCCGTCACACCGATGTAAGCAAGGTCCAGAGCAGAGGTAATCGGGAACGGTCGAACCAGAATCCCTTTCACTTTGCTGATAGTGTCGCCAGATTCCAGCGGAACGAATTTATCGTTCACGTATTTACCAACCAGCCCGTAGGACGCGAACTGCTTCGTTTGATCCAGGCTAACTGGCTCGATGGTGAGATCACGAGGACGGGTAACGCCCCCGGCAATGCCCAGGGGCATGCGCGTTAAATATGCAGTACCTGCCATGATGATTTACCTTATTTGTTTTTTGCCCAGAATTCGGCGTTGACCTTGTTCAGCTCTGCCGGGGAAAGGTGCTTAGTGCTGATTCCGCTGTCCGTGGTGCGGGTAATGTTGTTCAGCGGGGTCAGCTGATTTTTCGCCTTATGCAGCGCCACAGCGGCAGTAAACACCGCGTCGACCGTAGCCTT
>Ga0209370_1001649_pt1 | contig 18736 bp, 18 predicted proteins | sample AgamicAtPrz_FD_187164 | JGI IMG/M metagenome (GOLD analysis project Ga0209370, IMG submission 187164) | Agave microbial communities from Guanajuato, Mexico - At.P.rz (SPAdes) (version 2) | ecosystem: Host-associated > Plants > Phyllosphere > Phylloplane/Leaf | place: Guanajuato, Mexico... | reverse complement strand
CTGCGCATCGTGGGCCGCAGCCTGATCTGGCGGCTGGAGCAGGGCGCGAGCTTTCGCATTGCCGAGGACTTTTCCCTGCTCGACGCCACCGACGATGCCGTGGAGCTGCCCGACGATGCGCAGGTGCTGCTCTGGCATCCGGTCGATGCCGCAGCGGGCGAGGTTGAGGCCTGGCGCACCTGCCTGGCCGACTACGAGCTGCAGCCGCTGATCGACCAGTTGAACGCAGGCGCACAACTGCCCGAAGCCGGGCAGTGGAAGAACCATGCACTGCACCCCGCCGGCCCGCTGCAGATACGCCAGGGCGCGCTGTCCGGCCTGCTGGCCAAGTGGAACTACCGCCCCGGCCCCGTGGGGGACGGCCCCGGCATCTACGAGCACAAGCTGGACCTGGCAGGCCCGCAGCTGTACATCGAACTCCACCACGGGCGCTACCTGCCGTTCATGGACCTGGACAACCGCGTGGACATCACCCATGCCGTGGTCTATGACAGCAGCCATCGCGGCGAAGATGGCCGCTGGCCCCGGCTGCAGCCGCAGCAGTGGCCGCGCGCGCTGCAGGCCACGCTGATGGCGCAGTTCGCGGCCATCGCCGCCAAATCGGCCAGCACCAAAGAGAGCGACTGATGGCCACCAAACGCATTGCAGCGGCCACCCCGGAGCCTGCCGCCCAGCGGCTGCCGGCCGAGATGGCCCACGCCCAGGAACTTGCGGCCCTGCAGGCCGCCGACCAGGGCCCGCGCCCCGACGGCTGGCGCCTGAGCCCGCGCTCCGTGCGGCGCTTCATCCTGGGCGGTGCGGAACCTGACGGCGGCGGGCCGGCCATCGCGCGCAAGATCCACGGCAACGATGCCCTGGTCGAGCGCGCCATCGTCACCCTGGCCGGCCAGCGCGGCCTGATGCTGGTGGGCGAGCCGGGCACAGCCAAGTCCCTGCTGTCCGAGCTGCTGGCCGCCGCCATCAGCGGCGACAGCAAGCTCACCGTGCAGGGCGGTGCCGGCGTGGTGGAAGAGCAGATCCGCTACGGCTGGAACTACGCCCTGCTGCTGCGTGACGGCCCCGGCCCCGAAGCCTTGGTGCCCGGCCCACTGCACCACGCCATGGGGGAAGGGCGGCTGCTGCGTTTCGAGGAAATCACGCGCTGCTCCACCGAAGTGCAGGACTGCATGGTGCCCGTGCTCTCCGAGCGGCTGCTGCAGATTCCTGAACTCAAGCACGAGCAGCCCTGGCTGCTGGCACGGCCGGGCTTCAATGTGATTGCCACGGCCAACCTGCGCGATCGCGGCGTCAACGAGATGTCGGCCGCGCTCAAGCGCCGCTTCAACTTCGAGACCATGCGCCCGCTCGAAGGCGTGGCCGCGCAGGCCGCGCTGATAGGGCAGGAGGTGGACCGCGCACTGGCGCAGCAGCGCATCGGCACCACCGTCGCGCCCGATGTGCTGGCCCTGCTGGCCACGGCCTTCCAGGAGCTGCGCAGCGGCAGCGTGGAGGGCACGGCCGTGGAGCGGCCGGGCACCGTGCTGTCCACGGCCGAGGCCATCGACGTGGCCTTCAACGCCGCCTGCCAGTGCTGGTACTTCGGGCAGGAGCAGGTGGGACCGGCCCACCTGGCGCGCCACCTGCTGGGCACGGTGATCAAGGACGACGACGAGGACCGGCGCCGTTTCGCCGAATACCTGCGCGTGGTGGCACGCCAGCGCGCAGGGCAGCCGCAGTGGCAGGACTTTGTCGCAGGCGGTCGTGAGCACTGACGCTGCCGCGTGGCTGGCGCCGCTGCCGCAGCTGCGCCTGGTGCCCGTGCGCCACCACAGCCCGCGCTGCGCCCACCACTTGCGCGCGCTGATGCGCGAGTTCAAGCCCACCTACGTGCTGATCGAAGGCCCGGGCGAGCTCGATGCCCTGCTGCCCGCGCTGCAGCACGCCCAGGCGCGTCCCCCGCTGGCCGCCTACCTGCATGCGGCCATGGCCGGGCCCGGCACGGCCGAGGAAGACTGGCGCTGCCGTTGCTATGTGCCCTTTGCCGCCTTCTCGCCCGAATGGGTGGCCCTGCGCGAGGCGGCGCGGCTGCGCAGCGCCGTGCGCTTCATCGACCTGCCCTATGCCGACAGGCTGGCGCAGGCCGCGCAGCTGGACTACTTCGCCTGCGCGCCCGAACCCCTGCTGGCCGACGAGCCCGCGCGGCGCGCGCCCGATGTGCTGGCCGGCCTCATCCAGGCCAGCGGCTGCCGCGATTTCGACGAATGGTGGGACCGGCATTACGAATCAGGCAACGAGGACGCCTCGCCCCAGGCGTACTTTGCCGGCGTGCTGGCCTTCAGCCAGCTGCTGCGCGAGCGCGAGCAGGGCGCGGGCGGCAGCGGCATGGATGCCGAGGACGTGGCGCGCGAGGCCCACATGGCCGCCCAGGTCAGCGCGGCCCTGGCCGAAGGCGGGCGCTGCCTGGTGGTCTGCGGCGGCTTCCATGTGCCGGGCATCGTTGCCGGCCTCTCGGCCCCCGCCCGGCCTGCGGACGCCAAGCCCGCCATCGATGTGGGCGTGCACCTCATTGCCTACACGCTGCAGCGGCTGGAGCGCGCCAGCGGCTACGCGGCCGGCATGCCCATGCCTGGCTACTACCAGGGCGTTTGGCAGGCGCTGGAGCAGGGCGCTTCGCAACCCGATGCCCAGGCCTGGCCCGAGATGGCGGCACGCACCGTGAACAGCCTGCGCGCCCGGGGCATGCCCGCCAGCCTGCCTGACGCGGCAGAGGCCGTGCGCCTGGCCCATGGCCTGGCCGCCTTGCGCGCCTGCCGCGGCGGCCGGGCCGAGCTGCTGGAAGCGCTGGACAGCGCCGTGTTCAAGGAGCATGCCCAGGCCCTGCGACCGCAGCCTATGGTGCAGGAGACCGGGCAGCAGACCGGGCAGCAGATTGGTCAATGGCTGCTGGACGCCGACGACTACGGCCAGCTGCCACCCAACGCGCCGGCCGCCCCGCTGCTGGTCGATGTGCAGGCCTTCTGCCTGCGCCACCGCCTGCCCGTGCGGCCTGCCGCACCCGTGCGCAAGGAGCTGGACATCTACCGCAGCGCGCGCCACCGCCGGCTGTCGCAGGGGCTGCACCGCCTGTGCTACCTGGGCGTGCCCTATGCGCAGCGCCTGGCCGGGCCGGACTTCGTGGCGGGCACGGGCCTGGCGCGTGTGCGCGAGGTCTGGACGCTGGGCTGGCAGGTCGAGACCACGGTGGCCCTGACCGAGGCCATGTGCCACGGCTCCAGCCTGGAGGAAGCCGCGGTGCACCTCGTGCTCGAGCGCCTGGCGCAGACGGCCCACACGGAGCCCGCGCAGCGCGTGCTGGAGGTGCTGGTCATGGGCCTGGACGGCATCGCCCAGCAGGTGCTGGACACCGTGCAGGCCTGGATGGAGCGCAGCCACGACGCGCTGGCCCTGGCCCGCGCCACGGGCTGCCTGGCCCTGGCCTACGAGGCCCGCCATGCGCTGGGCGGCGTGGGCCTGGCGCGCCTGCTGCCGCTGCTGCGGCGCTGCTTTGCCCAGGCCTGCCTGCGCCTGCCCTGGCTGGGCGAGGGCGATGCATCCCAGCAGGCACAGGCCCTGGATGCCCTGGCCGATCTGCACGGCATGGTCTGCCGCCACGCGCCCTGGGCCGACGCCGGCCTGTTCCACGATGCCTGTGCCGCCTTGCATGAGGCAGGCGCAGACAGCACGCCCGCGCGCGTGCGCGGCGCCACGGCCGGCATTCTGAGCATGGCCAGCCGCTGGCAGATCGCGCAGACCGATGCCGCCCTGCGCACCATGCTGGGCCTGGCGCAGGTCGATGGCGCCGCCATGGGCGAATACCTGCAGGGCTTTTTGCGCGTGGCCAAGGGCTGGCTGCTCAGCCATCCGCCGCTGCTGCGCCTGCTCAGTGACGGCATTGCGCACTGGCCGGAAGACGCCTTCCTGGCCGGCCTGCCCGCATTGCGGCTGGCCTTTGCCCAGTTGACCCGTGCCGAACTGCGGCAGCTGGCCGGGCGGCTGGCGGGTCTGTCGGGCGCGGCCACGTCACCCGGCGCAACCACGCTGGCCTGCGTGCACCTGCCATCGAACGAGGCCCTGGCGCACAGCCGCGCCTTGGCGGCCCAGGTGGGCCGGCTGCTGCAACCCTGGGGACTGTCATGAGCCGGGAAGATCCGCCAATGCACGAGCCGCCAATGCAGGAACAGGCAATCGATGCCGCCACCCTGCGGCGCTGGCGCCTCATCCTCGGGCCCGAAGCCGCCCAGCCCCTGGCTGCGGCGCAGCCGCTCGATGACGCCGATGCGCGCCGCGACGCGGCACTGGACTATCTCTACCAGCGCGAGCACCGCCTGCGCGAGCAGGCGAACGCCTCGGGCACCGATGCGTGGCAGGGCGGGGGCGGGCAGTCCGCGCGCCAGGGCGGCAGCGGCGTGCCCGAGCCGCAGGCCGTGCACTGGCTGGGCGAGGTGCGCGACCTGTTCCCGCGCAGCGCCGTGGAAACGCTGCAGCGCGATGCGCTGTCGCGCTATGGGCTCCATGGCCTGCTCAGTGATCCCCAGGTCCTGGCCGAGGCCACGCCCAGCATCGAACTGGTGGCCGCCTTGATGGCGGTGCGCACCAGCCTGCCCCCTGCCGTTCTGGCCGAGGCCCGCCGGTTGGTGGCGCGTGTGGTGGCCGATCTGCAGGCGCGGCTGTCCTCGCGCGTGCACTCGGCCCTGGGGCGGCGGCGCAGGCGCCGCAGCAGCCGGGGCCAGGGGCAGATGAGCGATCTGGACTGGCCGCGCACCCTGCGCCACAACCTGCGCCACTACCAGAGCGAGGAGCAGGTGCTGGTGCTGGAGCGCCTGTTCTTCAGGGAGAACGAAGCCCAGCGCCTGACCTGGGACCTGTGGCTGGTGGTGGACCAGAGCGGGTCCATGCATGAATCCGTCATCCACAGCGCCGTCATGGGCAGCATCTTTGCGCGCGTGCGCGCCCTGCGCACCCATGTGCTGCTGTTCTCCGATGCGGTGGCCGATGTCACCGGCCAGCTGCATGCGCCCGAAGAGCTGCTGCTGGGCGCGCAACTGGGCGGGGGCACCAACATCGGCGCGGCACTGGCGCATGTGGCCGGGCAGCTTGCCGCGCCGCGCCGCAGCGTGATCGTGCTGATCACCGACCTGTACGAAGGCCATGACGAGGCCCGCGTCATCGCCGAGACCGAGCGGCTGGTTGCCAGTGGCGCCCGCGTGCTGGTGCTGGCTGCGCTGGACCGCCGCGCCCACCCCGACTATGACCGCGACCTGGCCGCGCAACTGGTGGCGCGCGGCGCCCAGGTTGCCGCCATGACGCCCGACCATCTGGTGGATTGGCTGGCCCGTGCCATGCAGGGAGGGCGGCCCTCATGATGCAGGAATGGCTGCGCACCCTGGACGATGACGCCATTGCCGACTGGGCCAACAAGGGCCTGCTCAAGCGCGGGGCCAAGGCCCTGGCGGCGGTGGATGCAGGGCAGTGGGAACTGGCGGCCAACCAGGCCCGCGCCGGCATCGAAGGCCATGTCCAGACCCTGGCCGGCGCGGGCTTTGCCACGCTGCAATGCAGCTGCCCCGCCTTTGGCCCCTGCCACCATCTGTGCGCCTTGCTGCTGGGCATGCGGGCGCGGCTGGCCCACGAGACCCCGGCCGATGACAAGGCCCAGGCGCCCGCTGCCCCGTGGCTCGACGGCGATGCCGGCGCCGTGGCCCAGGCCTTTGGAATGGCCGCCCAGCGCAAGGCCCTGCGCTGGATGGCCCAGGGCTTCGAGGCGGTGCTGGAAGAGGCCCCGGCCACGCTGATTGGCGAACTGTCCAACCCCGACGAAGTCACCGTGCGCCTGCCGCGCGCCGGCGGCCTGGCGGCGGCCAGTTGCAGCTGCAAGGCAGCGGCCTGCGCCCACCGCGCCCTGGTGGCATTGCAGGCCCGGCGCCTGGCGGGCGCACCCATGCCGGAGCTGCCGGCGCATGCGCTGGAAGCCGGCGCACTGCAGCGGCTGGCCCAGGCACGCCAATGGCTGACCGGCTGGGTGCTGCAGGGCCGTGCAGGCATGAGCCCTGCCTTTCTGGACCAGGGCGAAGCGCTGGCCACCGAACTGCGCCAGGCCGACCTGCCGCGCCCTGCCAGCGTGCTCAACCTGCTGGTACGCGCCTTGCGTGACGAGCGCGCAGGGCGTGCCGGTGCGGCCGAACGCGTGGCGCCCTTGCTGGCCGCGCTGTGGATGCTGCTGCGCGGCCTGGCGCAACAGCCCATGCCACGGCCCCTGAGCGAACTGGCGGGCGTGCACAGGCGCAGCTACCGGCGCGTGCAAGGCCTTTGCCTGCACGCCGTGGCAGCCGAGCTATGGCATGCGCGCGGCGGGCAGCGCGGGTTTTCCGTGCATTTGCAGGACGCGGCCAGCGGTCGGTATCTGACCTGGTCCGCATCGCGCGCCGAAGGCTTCGACCCGGAGTGGGAACCGGCCGGGGCGCTGGACTCGGAAACCCTGGGCGGCCTCACCGCAAGGCAGCTGCTGCAAGGCCCCCATGTGCTGCTGGACGGCTGGGCCAGCGACGATGGCCGCCTGTCGGCGCGCGACGCCACGCGGCTGGCACCGGCCCAGGAGACAGGCGCACAGCCGGGGGCCGACGATCCCCAGGCCCTGCTGCAGCGCCATCTGCAGGAGCTGCATGCCGACCCCTGGCGCCAGCAGCCGCCCCTTTGGGCACGGCTGCAGGTGGCCGGCAGCGGCCTGGCGCAGCGTGACGAGCTGCTGCAGCGCTGGATGATTGCATTGCAGTCGCCGGTGCCCGGGCCTTCCCTGTCCCTGGTGGGCGATCTGCACGGCATGCAAGGCAGGGCGGGTGAGGCATTGCACAGGGAGCTGGCGCGCGGCCGCGTGCTGCGGGAAGTCTTTGGCCGCGTGGAGATCGCGGCAGGGCAACTGCAGATTGCCGTGGCTTCCGTGCGCTGGCAGGACAGCGCGCACTGGCACCATCCCAGCACGGACTGGCCGCCGCCGCTTGCCGAAGTCGGTTTGGAGAAGGCTCCATGAGCAATTCAAGCAAAGCAAGCAACGAGAGCACCACCGCGCCGCTGCGCCATTGGCTGGCACAAGGTCAGGCCTGGCTGGCCGACATGCAGGCCGCAGGCCTGGCGGGGGCGGGCATGCCGCTGCTGGCCGCCGGCCGCGCCTGGGCCGACGAGGGCGCGCTGCTGGGCTGGGGCGCCCCGGCAAGGCAGATGGACGGCGTGCTGGACCCGCAGCTGCCACCGGCGGAGCGCGCGGCCGCCCTGCTCGATATCGCGGTCTGGGTCACGACCGCGCAGCGGCTGCAGGCCGGTGCGGATCAGTCCTTGCCCTGAAAAAAGCCATTGAGTTCGGCGCCCGGCGTGGCCTGGGCGAACGCGTCGAAGCGCCCCGTCTCGGCAATGGAGCGCGCCGCATGCAGAAAGCCGCCCCAGGCTGCGCGCGCCAGTGCGCCGCCCACGCTGATGCGGCGCACGCCCATGGCCTCGGCATCCTGCAGGCTCCATTCGCTGGCCCCTCCGATCAGCAGATTCACCGGCTTGGGCGCCACGGCCGCCACCACGGCACGGATCTGCTCGGCGCTGCGGATGCCGGGTGCGTACAGGCAGTCCGCGCCGGCCTCGGTATAGGCCTTGAGCCGGGCAATGGTGTCGTCCAGATCGGGCCGGCCCACGAAGAAATTCTCCGCACGCCCGACCAGCAAGGTGCCGCCACCGGCCTCGTCGATGGCGGCACGGGCGGCGCGCAGCCGGGCCACGGCTTCCTCGATGCTGCGCAAGGGGTTGGCTGCATCGCCTGTCGAGTCTTCGATGGACAGGCCTGCCACGCCGGTGTCCACGGCCATGCGCACGCTTTCGGCAACCTCCTGCGGACCCAGGCCGAAGCCGCTTTCAAAGTCCGCATTCACGGGCAGATCGGTGGCTGCGACCAGGCTGCGCAGATGCTCCAGCGTCATCTCGCGGGAGATGGCGCCATCGGGCTGGCCCAGCGACCAGGCATGGCCCGAGCTGGTGCTGGCCAGCGCCTTGAAGCCCAGGCCCTGCAGCATGCGGGCGCTGCCCGCATCCCAGGGATTGGGCAGCACAAAGCAGCCCTGGCGGTGCAGGGCGTGGAAGGTGGCGCGTTTTTGTTCGGTGGTGGGGGTCATGGGGGCACTCCGTTGCGGGGTCAGGGCGCTGGTGGAAACAGCAGGGGCCGCGCGGCCAGGGACGGCAGCACGCAAGCCACATCATGGGCGCAGTCCGGCACCACGACGAAGCGGCGTGGCCGCTGCGGCGCCAGCAGTTCGCGCTCGTAGGCCGCGAAGGCGTGGCCTCGCTGCAGCCGGAACGGGCCTTGCAGCATGGCGGCGCAGGACTTGTCGAGGATGGGATAGAACGCGCCCTTGTCCGCGCTGCTGTCCAGGGCGCCTTCCAGGTAGTCGATCTGCGCGGCCGCATAGCGGGCCCGCGCTGCAGCCGCATCGCGCCCCAGGTGGCCGGGCAGGTCCTGCAGGCCGTACTTCCAGCGGTCATGGCCCGGGCAGGAGCTGGCGGCGGGCGGCGCATGGAAGACATAGCTGCACGCCCCCGGAAACGCCACGCCTGTGCCGCAGGCTGCCCAGTCGGTGCTCTGCCCGGCCATCTGCGGCTGTGGCCGCACGGGATCGAAATACAGCCAGGTGCCCGGGTCGGCGATCACGTAGCGCAAGGTGACTGTGCCCGGCGCATCGGCAGCAAAGGCCACGCTGTGCTGCAGCATCTGCGCCCCTGCCGAAAACCCCGCCAGGGTCACGCTGCGCAGGCCGGGCCAGCGCTGCACGAGCTCGGCCACCAGCGCATCCAGCGCGGCGAAAGAACCTATCGGATGCGGCCCCAGCGAGGGCTCGCCGGCCAGCCAGCCCGCGCAGGTCCATACCGCGTCTGCGCTCCCGGCTGCGGGCACGCCACGGCTGTGGCAATGCGCAGCCTGGTCCTCGGGCACCTGGTACAGCGGGGCGATGACCAGGGTGTCCTGCAGCCGCTGCGCGCCTTCGGCGGCCCGCAGGCCGGCCTCGAAGCTGCGGTTGGCATCGCGCGGATGCCCGTGCATCACCATCAGCGCGGACCGGGGCATGGCGCCGTTGCTGGCCCCCGGCGCCTGCGATGCGTAGTAGCGCATGCGCCCCGCATCGCCCGGCAGGTTGAAGGATTGCAGGCAGGCGGTGTCGGCCCGGTGCCTGCAAACGGAAGCAGCGGCGGAAGCATCGGCGGATGCAGTGGCAGACGCAGCCGCGGTGACAGGTTCGGGAGCTGGCGCTTGCGCCAGCGCCTCGACCGAGATCGCCAGAAACAGCAACAGCAGGGGGCGCAGAGGACGGGTGGACGGCATGTGCGGGACGTCATTCGCAGGGGTGGGTCGGCCTGCTAGTATGCGGGCGGCCGCAAGCCATGGCCTGGCTTGTTTCTCAAGACCCACTCCCTTGTCGCATATGCCACTTCTGCCGCGTTTCAGCCTTGTCCTTGCCTGTCTCGCACTGCCGGCCTTCGTTCACGCCGCAGACTTCGACAAGAAAAACTGCACCTACAAAGGCATCCGCCTCTACGGCAAGGTCCAGATCGTGCACTCCTTTCCCGACATCAAGGTCCAGGCCACCAGCTCTTTCCCGGACCTCAAGGTCAAGGTGGTGGACTCCTTTGCAGACAGTTGCGGGGAGTGGAAGATCGTCACCTCCTTCCCCGACTTCAAGGTCCAGATGGTCAATTCCTTCCCGGACCTGAAAGTCGACATGGGCAGCTCGTCGCCCGGCGTGCGATAGCCGCCTGGCACTGTCCAGCATTGCCCCACCGCAGCACCGTGACCTCCTCCACACCCGACGAATTCGAAGCCCTGCACGACCAGGCCTATGCCGACATGGAACGTGGCGCGCTGGCCGAGGCCGCCCAGGCCTTCGAGGCGCTGGCAGCCCACATGCCGGACAACCGCCACTACCACTACATGCTGGGCCTGGCGCGCAAGTACCAGCGCGATTGGCAGCCATCGCTGGAGCACAACCTGCGCGCCATTGCACTGGCCGGGGAAGACGATGAAGCCAGCCTCTGGAATGGCGCCATCGCGGCCACGGCGCTGTCCGACTGGACCACGGCGCGCAGGCTGTGGAAGGCCTGCGGCATCCAGGTGCCCGGCGAGCAGGGCCCCATCGAGGGTGACTACGGCGTGGCCGTGGTGCGCCTGCACCCCTGGCAGGGCGGCGAGACCGTGTTCATGCGCCGCATCGACCCTGTGCGCGCCCAGTTGCTCAATGTGCCGCTGCCCGAAAGCGGCCATCGTTTCGGCGACATCGTGCTGCACGACGGCGCCTCCACCGGCCAGCGGTTCAACGGCCAGCGCGAAGTGCCGGTCTTCAACGAGCTGCAGCGGCTGGAGCCCTCGGCATTCCAGACCTTCGTGGTCTTCATCACCTGCGCCAATGCGCAGGACTTGCAGGAATTGCTGGGTACCGAAGCCCCGGGCATCGGCTATGCCGAGGACTGGACGGCCAGCATCCGCCACTACTGCATGCGCTGCAGCTACGGCACGCCCCACCAGCATGCCGAGGCAGCTTCGCCACGCGAGGGCGAACCGTCCTGGCAGACCGATCGCAACCTGGGCATCGCCGCAGTGGACCGCGCCGCCGTCGATGCCTTGCTCAACGCATGGCAAGCCGGGGGCGCCGGGCGCCGTATCGACGCAGTGCAGACCCGCGAACTGCCCGTGCCCGACGAGGAAGAAAGCTGGGCCTGGTGGGTAGGGCCCGAGGGCGCGGAGGATGAGGCGCCGTAGCTGAGCAATGCGAGCGAGCATGGCCCGCATCGATCACCGACCCTGTGCGCGGGTCCCCTCAAGTCCGGGCGCGTGAAGCCGGACCCTGAAGCCTTCCGACACGCTGTAGCGAGGGATGCCGTGTCCCTCATACCGCCGCATCAGGCCAAGAAAGCGTTGCTTGAGCTGCATGGCCGCGCTGAACTCTTCCCAGGCGATCAGCGCACAGGGTGAGTCGCCGTAGGTACTGCAGATGCGCACCTGGCGCTGGTCCGGCTCCATCTGCGCCCAGCCGTCCTCACGCAGGCTGACGGCGCGCACCTGAGGATTGCGCAGATCCAGAAGCTCGGCGAGATAGGGCAGGTCCAGGTCGTTGAGCCAGAAGTAATTGAAGAAGTGGTGCATCACGTCCAGGGCATCAGGCGAGCCTCTGGCTTCGAGATCCATGTGCATGCGTGCGATGCCATCGCAGACGCTCATGTCCCGCACGCGCACGGCGCTCAGCTGGATGTCTTCGGTGGTGTTCTCGCAAGAGAGGGTGTGCAGCATGCTGTCTGGTGAGGTGGGACGGATACGGTGCTTGCCAATGTAGCGTGCGCGGCCCCGGATGGACGATGGACTTGCTTGATCCGCGACGGATTGGCCTTGGCCGTGCGTTGAAGTGATGTGGCAAGCCGACATCGGCTTTCTGCAAGCAACGTCCGCCCACATCCTTTCAAGGAGAAACACCATGTCCCTGCGCAAAGCCTTCATGCTCGTCATTGCCACTGCTTCGTTGGCCGGCCTCGGCAGCGCCGCATCCGCCGCCACCTGGGACCAGGCCCATCCGCGCCGTGCCGAGGTCAACGGCCGCCTGGCCAACCAGGACCGCCGTATCCACAACGAAGTGCGCAAGGGCGAGATCAGCCATGGCCAGGCGGCTGCGCTGCACCATCAGGACCACAAGATCCGGCAGGAAGAACGCCTCATGGCCAGCCAGAACGGCGGTCATATCACGCGCAGCGAGCAGCATGTGCTGAACCAGCAGGAGAACCAGGTCAGCCGTGAGATCGGCCACTGAACTGCCACCGGTCAGATCTCGCCAGAACTTGCGCACATGACACAAGGGCCGGCCGCCTTGAGGCGCCGGCCCTTTTTCATGTTGGCGCGCGGCCCGCGTTCAGGTTCTCAGCAATGGCGGCAGCGACCGCGCCGGGGCACCGCCTGGCAGGGCATGGCCTTGAGGGAACAGGTCGCGCGCCAGCCGCTGCGGGTCGATGCCGAAGCACTCGCCGGCTGCCGAGGCAATCAGCGCATCGACGCTGGTGGTCGGTTTTAGATCCCGGTTCTCCAATAGCTGGCCAGGCTGCAGGCCAGGCCAGTCGGCCAGCACGCGGCCGCCCTGAACCGCGCCGCCCATCAGCATGGCGACGGCGCCTGTTCCGTGGTCGGTGCCGCCGGTGCCGTTGGCCGCAGCCGTGCGGCCGAACTCGGTGGCCACCAGCACCACGGTCTGCGACCAGGCATCGCCGAGGCCGTCATGCAGCGCCGCAATCAGTGCATCGAGGTTCTTGAGCTGGGCTGCCAGCCGGTTGTTTTGTGCACTGTGCGTGTCCCAGCCGCCGGTTTCGATCATGGCGATGCGCGGCCCGTCCTGGCGGGCAAGAAAGCCGGCTGCCAGCTTGCCCAGGCTGGCGCCATCCAGGCGCGGCCGGTTGTTGCCACCGTCCATGGCCACGCCGCGCGTGTCCATGGCGGAAGTCCAGAGAGCATGCAGCTGCGCATCTCCCGCGTAGAGCCTGGCCACGCGCAGCAGCAGGTCGTCACTGGCCTGGGGCAGGGAGGAAGGCGCGTAGGAGGCCACTTGCGCCGGCCCGCGCAGCGCCATGGGCACGGTGGGCGCGAAGGCAATGGCCTCTTCCCGGTGCGGCAACTGGGCGACCAGGCGGTTGAGCCAGCCGTCCTTGACCTGGTAGGGCGCGCTGCCTCCGGTTTCCAGCACGTTCTGGCCGTCGAAATGCGAGCGGTCACTGTAGGGCGATGCGACCGCGTGCACGAACAGCGCCTGGCCCCGGGCGTAGAGCCTGCCGGTCTCGGCCAATGAGGGATGCAGCGCGAACATGCCGTCCAGCCGCGTGGCCGCAGCCGTGTCCAAGGCGATGGCGCCGCGCAGCCGGGCGTAGCCGGGGTCGGCATAGGGAATCAGGGTCTCCAGCCCGTCGGCCGCTCCGCGCTGGATGATGAACACGAAGCGGCGCTCGGTGGCTGCACGCGCCAGCGCCAGGTGGGGCGCGGCCAGTGCCAGCCCGGTGCCTGCGGCCAGCAGGCCCAGGAAATGTCGGCGATTGCGCCTGGTCATCGTGCTGGTCGCGATGTTCGTGGCGGTCGTATGGATCGTGGTCATGGTGTTCACCTGCGCAGGAAGTCGGGCGAGACCAGCAGCAGCGCGAGTGCACCGCTGCCGCTTTCGGATCGGGCAATGGCCTCGGCCGTGCCCGCGCCCAGTGCATCGCCGGGCAGCAATCGGGGGGCCAGCGCGCGCGCATCGACGCTGTTGCCGGCCTGGGCTGCGAGCCGCTGCGCCAGCTCGACACGGCGCACCAGCGCATCGGGCGCAGCCCAACTGGCGGCGATGTCGTCGTAGCCGGCCGGCGAGCCGGGGCGCCACACCGGCTGGCCGAGCTGGTTGAGCAGGCCGGCGGCCTGAGCACCCTTCAACTCGCGCCGGCCCAGTGCGCGCATGGAAGAGACGGCCCATTCCCAGGGTGTCTTGAACTTCGTGGCTGGCGCGGCCCAGGGTTCTGGCGAATCGATCAGCGCGCGGTAGACGGCTGGCAGGTCCCCGCCGCTGCGCTGGTAGGCGGCCACAAGGCGCTGCACCAGCGCGGGCGGCGGATCGTCGGCGACGAAGTGCCGTGCCAGCTTGGTCGCGACATGGAGCGCGGTAGCGGGGGAGGCCGCCAGGTCGCGCAGGATGGCCAGCGCCTGCTCCTGCCCGCCTGCGGCATAGCTGCGGCCCAGCAGGCGGCGCGGTCCGGGCTCGTGCAATGCCGGGCGGTACTGGAAGCCGGCGCTGGCGGCCGGGCTGCCTGCGTCATTGCCCAGGCTCCAGCCGGTGAGCGCGCGGGCGAACTCGGTCACGTCCTGCTGGGTGTAGCCGCTGCGCACGCCCAGGGTGTGCAGCTCCATGATTTCCCGCGCCAGGTTTTCGTTCAGGCCGCGTGTCTTGTCCGGGTTGCGCCGGGCGGCGCGCTGTGCAGCGGGGCTGGCGGGTCCCACCGACTGGGCCTGGTCCAGATAGACCAGCATGGCCGGGTGGCGCACGGCGGCAAGCAACAGGTCCTCGAATCGGCCCAGCACGTGCGGGCGTATGGCCTCGGCCTCGTAGGCGCCGGCCAGGTCGAGCACCACGGGCTTTTCCACCGAGACCGCGAAGTGGTTCGACCAGAAATGCACCAGGCGTTCCACAAACGGCGCGGGTGTGTCGATGGCGCTGGCCAGGCGCGCGTTCACTGCGTCCAGGTAGCCGTTGCGTGCGCCACGGCGCAACTGCTGGCGGGCGGCGGCGCGCTGGTCTTCAGGCAGGCTGCGCAGCTCGCGCTGCCGGGACTGGTAGTCGGACAGCAGCGCGTCCGTGTCCGTGTGACCGGCCCAGGCAGGGGGCTGTGGCTGGTAGCGCGCGAACTGGTCCAGCAGCCAGCGCTGCGGGTCGGCAGGCAGTGCTTCGTCAGGGCGGGCACCCAGGCCGAAGCGGTTCAGGGCGATGGCGGCAGAATTCATGGCTTCACCTCGAAAAATCGCGGGCGGGGCAGGCGTGTCCTGCGCTACTCAGCGCCTGGCCGGGGGTGCGGGCACATGGAAGGGGCCTTGCTGCGCTGCCAGCCCCTGCACCAGTGTCTGTCGCTCGGCCGGCGTGAGCTGGGCCGCGAAGTCGACCACGTGCGCCTCCACGCGCTCGCGCACCGCCGTGTCGGCGGCCCGGGTGCGTGCCAATGCAGCCTCGACGGCAGTGCGATCGAACTGCGGCGCAGCCAGCAGTCGAATCACCTCGGCGCGGCCTTCGCGGCTGCCTTGGGTCAGCGCAGCAGCCTCGCGCCGCACTTCACGCAGTCCTGTGCGGAAAGCCTGGCGCCGCTCGGGCGGCAGGCCGTCTGCGGCAAAGCGCAGTCCGCGCGCAGTGGCCGGGGAGCTGCCTGCCGGTGCCCCGGTGGGTGTTCCTGTCTGCGTGGACGTGGCTACCGACCTGGCCTCGGCCTGGTGTGCCCACCAGCGCCAGGTGCCACCGGCAATGCCGCCCACCAGAAACAGATTCAGCAGGGCAGAGGCCCACAGCCAGCGGCGCAGGTGCGTCGTGCGGGGGGCATCGCCGGTGGGGGATTCGTTCATCGTCACTCCTCGCTTCCTTCCACCAAGGCGCCGCCCGTGTCGAAGGCGGTGCCGGGCCACCAGCCGCCTTCGGACTGTGCCGGCCGGGCCGTGGGCAAGGCCGTGCCTATCAGCAAGGCCACGGCCAGGGCGCCTGCGGCCACACCGGCCAGGCCTGCACCGGCGATGCTGGCGCCGGACCACCAGCCATGCCAGGGCTTGCGGCCGCTGGCGCGCACCGGCCGTGCGGGCGCGGTACCACGGGGCTGCGGCCATGCATGCGGCGATGGTTGGCCTGGCGCAGTCGCCAGGCCTGGGCAAGCTTGCAAACCGGCCAGCACCGCGCTTGCCAGCGCTGCGCTGGGGGGCGCGACGGCATGGCTGCCCAGCAGCGTGTCGAGTTCATTCGCACGGGCGAGCAAGGCCCGGGCCGCAGGCGCAAAGGCCGGCTGTTCCATCAGCGCGTGTGCCGCCGCCTGCTCCTGGGCCGGCCAGCGCCGCAGGTCGGCGCCCCAGGCGTCGGCCAATTGTTCAAAGCGATCTGGCGTCATGGCGGTGATCCTCCAGGGTCTGCGGGTGCCTGTGCGGGTGCAGCGATTGCACTCGTGCTTGCGTCCTGCAGGCGAGCGCGCAAGCTGCGCCGCGCACGGGCCAGCAGGCTTTCCAGGGCATCCACGGAGACGCCCATGAGTGCTGCCGCCTCGGCCTGGGGCAGCGCCTGGTAGTAGTGCAGCACCAGCGCCTCGCGCTGGCGCGGCGGCAGTGCATCCAGGGCAGCGGCGACCCGGGCACTGTGCTGCGCGTGGTCCAGCTGTTGCTCCGGTGTGGGCCCGGGGTCGGCGAAGGCGGCGGCTTCGGCGTGCTCGTCCAGCGCTTCTTCGCGCCGCACCGCGCGCCGGCGGAGCCGGTCGCGGCACAGGTTGAGCACCACCTCATGCAGCCAGGTGTCAAAGCGGGCCTGGCCCGGCCGCCAGTGGCCCACCTGCTGCCAGGCGCGCACCAGGCCTTCCTGCGCCACCTCTTCAGCCTCTGCCCGGTTGCCCAGCAGGCGCTGGGCCAGACCCAGCATGCGTGGCAGCTTGCGCTCCACCAGTTCGCGGGCGGCCTGCGGCTCACCGCGGGCCAGTCTCGCCAGCAGGTCGGCATCCGGGTCATCGATTTCAGCCAAAGGGCATCGGTGTAGTGGCGGGGTCAGCCAGTGTCGCGCGGCTCAACGCCAGCCGCGATGCCAGCCGTAGACCGGATGGTGCCAGCCCCAGCCGTAGCGCGGGTGGTATTGCCATACGAAGCCGACGCTGGGCATCGGATAGGCAGGCGCCACATAGGCGACGCCCGGCGGCACCACATAGGGCCCGGGCGCCACGGGCGCAACAGGCGCTACCACGCAGCCGGCCAGCGCGGCCAGGCTGCCGGCGGCAAGCGCCAGCGCAAGCGGACGGACGGCGCGGCGAACAGTCAAACGCAATGAGGACATGAAAGACTCCTGCATCGGCCACATCAGGCGGCCTTATTGCGTTCAACGCGCGGGCAGCACGGATCCGTCGCGGGGGAGCGAAAAAATGTCGCGGAGAAAAGCGGGGGAGAGGTCGGAGGCGGGAGAGATCGGGCCCGCGCGGAAGGCAGTCCGTGGGATATCAGTGGCGGATGTGTATCCGGGACTGATGGACTTTGCTCCAGGAAATCTGGAGCGGGCGAAGGGAATCGAACCCTCATCATGAGCTTGGGAAGCTCAGGTCCTGCCATTGAACGACGCCCGCTTTTGCCGGTGGATCAGCATCTTACGCGATGCCGGCATTTGACCCAATGCGGAGCGCTCCGCATTTTCAATGTCCTGTACTTGATGCCGCACCGGCATAAGCCTCTGCTTGGTCGCCTGAACCTTGGCGCCGCTGGCGCTTCGCTGTGCGCACCCGATGTACGCCCGCCTTGCATCTCTGCAAAGCGGGCCAAAGCCGCAAGCGGACCCCGCAAAAAAGAAGCTCGCCAGCGGTGCTGCGAGCTCGTGAATGCCTGCGACGTGCAGGCACGGGGAAGAAAAAGTCCGGTGCCCTTTTCAGGGCATGCCTATGAATTCCAGGAGGAGAACCATGAGTCAACCATAGGCCCGGCTGTTAACCGCATTTCAGCTCGTGACCGGGAACATCGGCCCTGCCAGCGTGGAGATGTACAGCGAGATGAGGGTCACGACGGACCAGAAAAATGTGAGGAAAATATGTCGCATCACAATTCCCTTCAAGTCATTGAACAAGTGCGCGAACCGCCCGAATGCAAGCCTTCGCAAAACGTCGGAAGGGGCTGCGAGATCTGGTGCTGCGCAACTGAATGAGCTGGTAGCTGCCCCTTACCGGAAAGGCATCCAGGAGACTCCGGTGGCAGCGGGCATCAGGGTCCGGATTGAAAGACTCACTCGGTACGACTTGACTCATGCTTATCTCCATCAGCAGGGCATTGCGGGTCTCGGGGCTGACGCTATTTCAACTGCTTGTGAGGCTTCCCTGTGCGAGCCAAGTCAGGGTGCTCATGTAGGTCGAGCATGCCCCGTATGTATGAGTTCTTTCGACAAGGTGTCCGCTTGGAGCTGCGGCCGTTGAAGGGGCAACGAAAAGGGCCCGCAAGCGGCGAAGCTGCGGGCCCTGGAAGAAAAATGCCGATGCCGTGGTGGCGTGCCTGGGGAAGGGATTTGAGAGGGAGGGAGGAGAAAGCTCCCAGGCTCGGCGGAATCCGTTGCTGGCCAGTATGCAGACCTTTCCTGAAGGAAAGCTTTACGTCGTGTAAAGAAGTTGCAGGTCTGCTGTGTGATGCAGTTGGGCCGTGGCTTGAAGGCGGCCGTGTTCGCGCCTGCTCCGCGCTTGAATCGCGCTTGGGGTGTTCAGGTCGCGCTGTCAATACGCTCCTCCGGTATGGGCGCGGTGACCGAATGCGGCCAGCTCCGCCGGATTGGCGAGCTTGAAGCGGCAGGAATCGCCAATGTATTTGACAAATTTCCCGGTGGCCTGGTCTTGGGCCAGGCAGGCGAAACCCTTCTACAGCAGTACATCCGGGATGAGGGCCACCCGGCATTGGGTTGGGGCTCGACGCCGGATCACGCCGACACGGACACTTTGCTACTGGTGCTGACGCTGGACGAGATCTGCAGGGCCGCGCTCAAGGCTCTCCAGCAATCTGTCCGCATAGAACCGACTTGGGCACCTGGTACGGGTCAACCTTCATTCCGTAGAAGAGGTAGGCCCGGTTCTGCTGCACCCAGATGTAGGAGGCCAGTACATCCGCGGAAGTGCGTTGGACAGTGGGGCGCTGCCGCCACAGTTGCTGCAGTTGGGCTTCACGGTCAGCTTTTTCATGAGGTAGTCAACTCGACATAAGCGTAAGTAAGAGAAATTGCGCCTTATGATTAGAGCTTCAAATACGGCTCGAATACCTTGTTGATTCTTTCATCTTGTTTGTAGAGTTTCGAAATTAACTCGTGTTGCTTCTGAAGTGCTTGCTTTTTAGAGTGGCTAACACCACTTCGTCACAGGCCCCCGCAGAGCAGTTATGCTCGCTGCCCTTATGGCAAGACGACCCGTTAGCAAAGAACTGTGGCGACAGCTACAACCCCTGATCCCAGCCTTCGTG
>Ga0209370_1001648_pt1 | contig 18742 bp, 16 predicted proteins | sample AgamicAtPrz_FD_187164 | JGI IMG/M metagenome (GOLD analysis project Ga0209370, IMG submission 187164) | Agave microbial communities from Guanajuato, Mexico - At.P.rz (SPAdes) (version 2) | ecosystem: Host-associated > Plants > Phyllosphere > Phylloplane/Leaf | place: Guanajuato, Mexico... | reverse complement strand
GGCCGAGTGCGGCCTTGGGTGTCCATGACTGGGCCTGATACTCAAGCTGAGCCAGGCAGCGCACCAGCGCAATCGCGCCTGACGCGCCGATAGGGTGCCCGCGCGCCAGGCCGCCGCCTGCGTTGTTGATCTGCTCGGGCGCAAGGCCCATGGCGGCGCAAAAGGCCAGGCCTTGAACGGCAAAGGCGTCGTGCAGTTCGATGGCCGACAGCTCCCGTGCCAGCAACTGTGGCCCGTGAGGCCCGGCCAGCGCCTGGCTGCCTCGGGCCAACGCCATCTGCGCCGCCGCAATGGCGGCCAGCAGCGGTGTTTCCGGCGCGGCGCCCACGCTGGCGCTGGCCAGCCATTGTGCGCGGGGCTGCAGATTCCAGCGAGCGCAAGCCTCGGGCGTGGCCAGCAGGATCAGGGCCGCACCATCGGCTTTGGCCGAGACGGTCAGGGGGCTGAGTGCGTGGGCCGCGATATCGTCGGCACTCGCGCCCTCACAGCTGCCCCGGGCCAGGGTCGGCATGCGCGCGGCACGTGCAGGCTGCAGCGCGCGCGGATAGGCATCGGCCTCAAGTCCTGCCATGGGCACGATTTCCGGGGCGAGTTGCGCCTGGGCGGCCAGGGCCCGGCTGTGGCTCAGCAGCGCGTACTGCTCCTGCCGGCTGCGGCTGAATCCATGCGCGAGCGCATAGTCGGCCGCCGATTGCAACATATCGGGATCGCGCTCGGGATCGGGCGCAAATGGCGGGCGCTCGTAGCTTTGGGGCTGCTCGCCTGGGAGCTGCGGGCGGGTCTGGCGAATGGGGGCGCGGCTCCAGGCCTCGATGCCGCCGGCAATCACTACCTCGGCCTGACCCGATTGCAGCAGACCCACGGCCATGGCCACCGCATCCAGGCCCGAGCAGCACTGGGTATCGATGGTGTGCGCGGCGCAGCCATCGGGCAGGCCTGCGGCCAGTGTCAGCATGCGCGCCGGGTTGCCACCAGCGCCCAGGGCGTTGCCGACGATCACCGCGTCCACGGCATGGGCCGGCAGGCCGCTTTGCTGCAGCAGTGACAGCAGCAGCGGCCGGCCCAGTTCATGGGGGTTGAGCTGGGCCAGGGCCGAGCCTAGCGGAGCCACCGGGCTGCGTGCCCAGGCAATGATGGGGGTCTTGCTTGGCATGGGCCTCAACTCTGCCACGGCCGCAATGCGGGGAGCTGGGCAGGGGATATGGCAGCTCCCGCAGGCCCGGCCATGCTGGCGCGCAGGGCCTGGGCCAGCTGACCGTGATCGGTCTTGCCGCTGGCTGTGTGCGGCCAGTGCTCGCAAACCCACCACTGGCGCGGCACCTTGAAGGCTTCGGTGCGCTCGCGCAGCCACTGGTTCAGCTCCAGGGCCGAGGGCGCCTCGGTCTGGGGCCTCCATTGCAGCACCGCGTGTACCTGCAGGCCGCGCAGCGCATCGGCCTGGCCGTGCAGCGAGACCTGGGCAATCGCGGGGTGGCTGGCCAGCAGGTTCTCCACTTCCTCGGGAAACAGGTTCTTGCCCTGGGTGACGAGCATGCGGCTCTGGCGTCCTGCCAGGCACAGCATGCCGCGTTCGTCGATATGGCCCATGTCGCGCACGGACAGCCAGTCGCCATCGCGCAGCACGGCCGTGGCGTCATGGGCATCGCCCACATAGTCCATGAACAGCATGGGGCTGCGGATATAGATCAGGCCGTCGCCGGCATGGCTGGTGTCATGCTCGGCCAGCGCATTCTCGGCGGCATCGCTGCCGGTGGGACGAATGGATAGCGTTACATTGCTAAATGGCCTGCCCACGGCCTGCGGGCCGCTGGCTTCATCGGCATCCATCCAGGCGACAAAACTGGCCTCGGAGGCTCCATAGAACTCGATGATGCGGGCCTTGGGGAAGAGGGCGCGCAGCGCCGGCGTGTGGGCGCGCATCCAGCGTGCGCCGCTGATGGTGATCAGCTCGACCTCGGGAATCGGTGCGAGCTGTCTATGCTGCGCCCATTGCAGCATCAGCAGCAACTGGCTGGGCACGGCGACCAGACAGGGGATATCGCCGCGCGCCAGGGCTGCAAGACAGCGCGAGGCCGAGAACTTCTCCTGCATGACGGCGCCACAGCCATACCAGATGCCTTGCATGGCTCCGAACAGAAACAGCGAATGCGAGATGCGCCCCGGTGCCAGCGTGCGCTGGGCGACGACGGGGCCGAAATCCTGCAGGCCGACGCGAAAGCTCTCCGTCCACGACAGATGGTGGCGCTTGAAGCCCTTGGGCAGGCCGGTGCTGCCCGAGGTGAAGCCGGTATAAAAGGCTGCCGTCGGTGCTGCCGCATCCAGCTCGCAGGGCTGCGCGGGCAGCCAGCTTTCAATGCGCTGGCGCACGGCAGGTTGCCAGTCGGGGTCGGCGACTGCCGCGCAGCGGCCGCTGTGGATCACGGCCAGAAAGTCCACCAGCCGCTCCAGCGTTGAGCGGTTGGCATCCAGCAGCAGCATTTGCGGCGCGCGTTGCGCCACCAGACGTGCCGAGCGCTGCTCGACCTCGGCATGCAGCTCTCCAAAGGTCCAGGAGCCGGCCTCGCTCTGCAAGGCCACCACATCGGGCCGGTGTTGCGCCCAATAGGCCAGCGGGCCATGAACCAGCTGCCACAAGCCCTGCAGCGGTGCCGCAGCGGACAGCGCGTTCACCGGCGACCGCCAAAACGCCAGTCAGGCATTCCGCGCGCCACGGTGTGGACGATGATGGCGCAGAGAACACATTTGATGAAGTCGCCGGGGACAAAGGCCAGCGTCACGGCAAAGGCCTGACTCAGGCTCATCTTGGCGATCAACATCAGGCCCAGCACGCCAAAGGCATGCAGGCACAGCAGGCCGCCGATCAAGGAGGCGATGAAGGCGCTCAGCGCCGTGCGACGCGGCGTGCTCTGCGGCAGGGCAGCCATGACGGCGCCAGTGATGCCTGCGGCCAGCATGTAGCCGACCAGATAGCCGGCAGACGGTGCCATGAAGACTCCGATACCGCCGCGGCCGCCAGACAGCAGTGGCAGACCTACGGCCACGGCCGCGAGAAACAGTGCCATGGACTGCAGGCCGCGCCAGGGCCCGAGCATGACGCCTGCCAGCATCACGCCCAGCGACTGGATGGTGATGGGCACGCCGAACGGCAGGTCGATCTTGGGAATCAGGCCCATCACGGCCATCAGGGCGGCGAACAGCGATACCTGAGCCATGGAGCGTGCGCCGCCGCGCGATACGGTGTGAGAGGGATTGGTAGTCATCAACGGTCTCCTAGAAACCCAGTCTTGCCCAGAGGGCGTCGGCCACACGGCGCGTGGCCTGCAGCATATGAATCGTCAGCGGTGCAATCAGGCGCAGGCCGCCGCTTTTGCCGGTGCGCAGCCGGTATGCCTCGTCCAGCTTTGTCCATTGCACAAAGAAATGTTCGGTAAAGCGCAGCATGAGTGCAAGCTGCATGGCCACGCGCTCGGTGGGGATGCCCAGGCGGGCCAGCGGGGCCAGCAGCCATTCCAGTACCTCGACCAGATCGCTGGGGCGGGTGGTGATGGTCAGCGCAATGCCCAGGGTCGAGGCGCAGATCAGCCGCAGACTGCTGACGGCTGCCAGCACAGGGTTGCCCATGAAGACATGAAAGCCCGCCACCAGCAGTGCCGCGACGATAACCGAGCGCATCAGCCGGCGCGCCACCTGTGTGGCCTGACCCAGCGATATCCAGAGAAGCAGGCAAGCCACGCCGCAGCCCGCCAACACCCAGGGGTTGGCTATCAGAAACAACAGCGTGCCAAAAACCGCCAGCAGCAAGAGCTTGAGGCCGGCCGACCAGCGATGCAGCCAGGTCGCAACTTCGCTGTAGAGACTACCCATGAAGGTCTCCTTGCGGGCTTTTCTTCAGCAACTGCTCCTGTACGGAGGTCTCGTAGGCGCTGCAGATGTCGCTGCCAGGGCCGTCGCCACGCAGCCGGCCTTGCTCCAGCCAGATCACGCGCTCAAAGTCACGCACATGGTCAAGCACATGGGTGGAGACCAGCACCTGTTGCGGTGCGGTGGCAATATCCTGGGCCAAGCGGGCCTGACCGGGCAGGTCCAGGCTGGCAAAGGGCTCGTCCAGCAGCAGCAGTTGCGGCGCCGCAATCAGCAGCGAGAGCCAGCACACCTGCTGGCGCTGGCCCTGGCTCAGACTGCTGACGGCCCGCTCGGCCCAGTGGGCCAGGCCGCGTGCGGCCAGCAACTCGCGTGCCCTGGCTCTGGCTTGCTGCTTGCTCAGGCCCTGAGGGCGAAGGCCCAGGGCCAGTTCTTCCTCCACGGTAGGGAAGATGATCTGATCGTCCGGATTCTGGAACATCAGGCCGATCAGGCCGGGCTTGTGCTCGCGCGCCTGCAGCAAGGGCATGCCATCCACCAGTACTTGTCCGGCCTGGGGCAGCTCGAGCCCGCAAAGCAGGCGGAACAGGCTGGACTTGCCCGCGCCGTTGTTGCCGATCACGCCAATGCGCGTTTCAGTCAGGCTAAGGCTCAGGCCGTTAAACACCTGGGTCTGGCCGCGCTGCAGCCGTATATCGACCAACTGCACACCCTGTTGGGCGGGGCTTTGCAATCCATCACTCATACATCAGCTCCAACTGCGGGAATGGCAGGGCTGCAAGGCGCCGGGCTGGAATTTGGATGGCAAGAAACGAAAAGGGCTGACATACGGAGGAATCTGAAACCGTGCCCCGGCTTCAAACATACGAGGCAGCGCTGGTGGCGGATTCTAGCGCTGTGAATTTGCTTTCAAAAGCCCGCCATCTGAGCTCTTTTTATGTGAATTTTCTATAAGAATTGATTTCTTTACCTTGAACGGATGTCTGTTGTCATTTGGCCCGCATTTCGTGGCAGTTGTACCCCTGATGACAGCGTGTTGCAGAGTGAAGAATTTCTGTGTGCCGTTCTTGCCTGCTTCAGGGGCTAACTTCGCTCAAACTGCATACGCACCGGCATGGAAATTGATGCGATTGACTGTGTTTTGACGTGGCTTGCAGGGCTGATGAGCGCAAGCTTGTTGCCGGCGCCTGTCGTCTGGCAGGCAAACCGGGGCGGGATTGGCGGCTTTCGGGCTCAAGCAGGCAATGTACAAGCACCAGAATTTTTCTGAAAAAATCGCTTTTGATCTATCCGGATGTGAAAAAAGCGGGCTCTGGGCCCGCTTTCTGCTGTCCGGCAAAGCCGGATGACATGTTTAGAACTGGTAGCTGAGGCTGGTGCCGGCCATCCATTGACGTCCCGGAGCGGGCTCGTAGTAACGTCCGTTGCCTTCGTTGACGATGACCGAGCCCACATAGTTCTTGTCCGCCAGATTGTCGATGCGGGCAAAAGTGCTGAGCTTCCAGGCGCCCAGGCGTTTGGTGTAGCCAACGCTCAGGCTGGCCACGTTGTAGCTGGGGGCATAGACCTGGTTCTTGTCGTCGGCGGCAATACGGCCCACATGACGCCAGTCCAGGCCCACACGCCAGTCGGTGGCGGGAAGCCATTCCAGTCCCAGGTAGCCCAGATGCCTGGCCGTGCCGGCAATGCGCTTGCCGGCGGGAGTGCAGTCCTGGCCCTTGCTGTCGCAATAGCCGCTGCGCAGACTGGCATCAAGCAAGGTCAGCGCGCCGCTCAGGCGCAACTGGGGCATCAGCCAGGTGCTGGTGCTCAGCTCCATGCCGCGGCGGCGGGTCTTGCCGGCATTCTGATAAGAGGTGCGGCCGTTGTCGTTGCTGGCCACCACAATTTCATCGTCGGTCTGGGTCTGGAACAGTGCGGCAGACCAGTCGCTGCGCAGTCCGGCCACATTGAAGCGTTGCTTGATGCCCAGCTCGGCACTGGTCGATACCGCAGGTTTGAGGCCGAAGTTCAGACCGCCCGCCAGATCGGGGCGGTACGAGATCTCGTTGAAGGTCGGTGTTTCCATGCCGCGACCCAGAGAGGCATAGATATTGGTGTCCTGATTGAGCTCGTGCTGGAGCGAAACAACCGGCAAGAGCTTATGGAATCCGGCATTGCCGCTGTCATTCTTGTCGGCCAGGAAATGGTCGCGCGATTGGAACTGCACATTGCTCCAGCGCAGGCCGGCATCGAGCTTCCAGCGCGGTGCAAAGGCCCAGGAGGCTTGCAGATAGGGGTCTATGCTGGTGAGGGTGTTGCGCTCGTCGCGCACCAGCTCGCCGACCACGCCCAGCTGGTTGCCCGCAAAGTTCTTGTAGCCCTGGCGGTCTTCCCTGACAGTGTTGGCGGCCAGGCCAGCAATCAGGCTCAGGCTGCCGCTGCCCAGCTCGTATTTGCCGCTCCAGCGCGCATCGATGCCGCCATAGTCGCGCTTGAGGCCGATCACTCCGCCTCTGTAGCCGGTCTGCGATGCCTTGGGTGTGGACTGGAACTGCATCATTTCGCGCTGACCGGCATAGGCCATGAGGCGCAGCGCCTGGCCGCCGTCCAGCTGGCGCTCATAGGTCAGGCCGGCCTGGGTCTGCTTCACGCTTTTGCGCGAGTCGTAGAGCAAGGGGTTGGACGCCACAGCCTTCGGATTTGCCGCCCAGTCCTTGGGCGTGATGCCGCCCGGGTCCTTGGCATCGATGTCCACATGATTGGCTACCAGGGTCAATTGGCTGTATTCGTCGGGCTTGACATCGATGCGGGCGTTGAACAGGTTTTTGTCCGCCGCGCTCTGGGCCCGGTAGCCGTCGGTGAGAAAACGGCTGGCGCTGAGCACATAGCCAATCCCGTTGGTTTCGCCCTTGGCCTTGAGGCCCAGGCGCTTCTGGCCGTCGCTGCCCAGTGCAAAGCTGCTTTGCACCGAGGGCGCGCCTTCACCACGTTCGGTATAGGCATTGATCACGCCGCCAGAGGCGTTGCCGTAGAGGGCGGAGTAAGGACCGCGCAGCACTTCCACGCGCTCCAGCGAGGCGATATCGATATTGTTGGTCTGACCCTGGCCATCGGGCATGGTGGAGGGGATCCCGTCCACATAGATCTGTATGCCGCGCACGCCGAAGGTGGATCGTGCGCCAAAGCCGCGAATCGACAGCTGCAGGTCTTGCGCGTAGTTCTGGCGGTTCTGCAGCTGCAGACCCGGAGCTGCGCTCAGGGACTCCGAGAGATTGACCTGCAGATTGCGCTCGCGCATGCGCTCGCCGTCGAGCACGGTCACGGAGGCCGGGGTTTGCTCAAGTGCAGACTCCTGCAAGGTGCTGCGCACGGTGACTTCGGACAACTGGGGCAGTTCCGGCTGGGCGGCGGCTTGCTGGGCTGTTGCGGACTGTGCCGTCAGCAGCAGTCCGGCGGCGGCCACAGGCCAGCCTGTCAGATGACAAAGGCGCGAAAAATGCATGTGAATATCTCTGGGGCTTGGGGCGGGCGTTCAGTGCCCTGGATGGCTTGCAAGCTCTGCTGACGCCGACATGCCGCGCTTTCAGGCGTGGCGTACCTGCGTGATTGTCGGCGCCGTGGCAGGTTACGTCTCAGGCAGCTTGCGGTGCTGGGTCGATTGTATTTGGGCAGCAGTATTTTGATGTTTTTGCCCTGTATGTCCTTCTTGCCCGTGCTGGAGCATTACCCCAGGTTACAAGTGACGCGACTTTCATGCGGCGGTGCAGGCCCCTTGCAGTGATGCTGTTGGGGTAAGATGGCGCCGCGCTCCGGGGTGCACGCCAGTGCTGAGATCTACACCCGCGAACTTGACCCGGTTCATACCGGCGGAAGAAGAGCTTGCAAGCTGACCTCAGGGCAGTGCGTTCTCGCATGGTCAGCAAGCCTTCGGAGCATGATGTCCCCGCTCTCGAAGGAATTTCATGGACAAGGCCGCTTCGCTGGTCGCAGATCTGCTTGCTTTCATCGCAATGGATGACTGCACCGACGACCAGTTCAATCAACTCGCCCTGCGCCTCTTCGCCTACCAGTACGAATGCAATGCGCCGTTTCGCAGCTTTTGCCAGCGACGCGGCGCCACGCTGCGCAATGTCAGGAGCTGGCGCGATGTTCCGGCCGTGCCCATCGATGCCTTCAAGGCCATGGAGCTGCGCAGCGAGCCGCCGTCGCCCGCCGAGCGCGTATTCATGACCAGCGGCACCACGGGCCGCGCCGCACGTGGACGTCATTTCCATCCGCAGCTCGATGTCTACGACCTGTCCATGAAGCGCTATTTCGCCAGACGTTTCATGCAGGGTCTGGAGCGCATGCCCATGGGCATTCTGTTTCCCGATGAGCAGGCCATGCCCAATTCCTCGCTGGCCCACTATCTGGCCCTGGCCTGTTCCGAATTCGGCTCGGCAGGCAGCCGCTACTATCTGAACTCGGAAGGGCTGGACATGCCGGCCCTGTGTGCCGCGCTGGAAGAGTCCGAGCGCAGTGGCCAGCCGTTTGCGTTGCTGGGCGCGAGCTTCAGCCTGGTCCATGTGATGGATGCCCTGCGTGCGCAGGGCCGCAGCTTTCGCCTGCCTGCAGGCAGCCGCGTACTGGATACGGGCGGCTACAAGGGGCAGTCGCGCGAGCTGCCGCTCGAGGAGTTCTATGCCGAGCTTTCGCAGCTGCTGGGCGTGCCGCGCAGTCTGTGCATCAATATGTATGGCATGACGGAGCTGAGTACCCAGTTCTATGACGATGGCAATGCGGTACTGCCCTCGGTCAAGTCCGGTCCGCACTGGATTCGCTCGCGTCTGGTGGAGCCGATCACCGGCAGGGATGTGGCAGCTGGTGAGCGCGGCATTCTGGTGCATTGCGATCTGGCCAACTACAACGCGGTGACCACCATCCTGACCGAGGATGTGGGCCTGTGGGCCGGCTCGCAGGAAAAAGACGGCTTTTTGCTGCTTGGGCGCGCCGAGGGCGCCGCCGCCAAGGGATGCTCGCTGGCGGTCGAAGAGTTTGTGAAAGCTGCCGGCGCATGAGCAAGCAGCGCAAGGTGCAGCGTATCAAGGCAGGCTATCTGCCGGGCCTGGGCGACGAGGAAGTGCAGTGGCAGACGCTGGACTTCACGTCTCGGGACGGGCGGGTGCTGCAAGTCAGCGTTCCCGTGCTGACGGCGCCGCAGATGCAGGCACTGGCCTGCCGTGTGCGCAAGGCCGCGGCCGCCCATCTGCGTCCCATGCCGGTGGCCGATATCATCGATGCCGTCGATCGTGCGATGGCCCGCCTGCTTGACCGTAACGACATCTACCGCCAGCAGGCCGAAGCCTGGCTGCCCGTGGTCAGCGGCTATGACGCCGATATGGTGCGGCTGGGGCTGACAGGATTTTTCAAGACCTTTCGTGCAGCGCAGCTCAAGCGCTTTGTGGCCGAGGATTTTGCCAACCCGGCAGTGCTCGATGGCTTTCAACCGGCAGCCAAGGGCGGGGCCGTACGGGCTTTCGGCCCGGATCTGCTGGTGCACAGCTGGGCCGGCAACGTACCTGCGCTGTCGCTGTGGAGCCTGGTCTGCGGCTTGCTGGTCAAGGCCCCTGCGATTGGCAAGCTGGCCAGTGCCGAGCCTTTGTTTGCGGGATGGTTTGCACGCTTGCTGGCAGAGGTCCACCCGCCGCTGGCCGATTGCCTGGCCGTGGTGTGGTGGCGCGGTGCAGGTGGCGAGGAGGCCGACGCGCTCTATGCCCAGGCCGATACGGTGCTGGCCTATGGCGGCAACCAGACGCTGGATGCGTTGCGTCGTCGCCTGCCCGTGACGACGCGCTTTTTGCCCCATGGCCACAAGCTGGGCTTTGGCCTGATCGACGCGCAGGCGCTGGATACGCTCAAGGCTCCGGCCATGGCAAGGCTGGCGGCCTGGGACGTGATGCGCTATGACCAGCAGGGCTGCTACTCACCCCATGTGTTCTATGTGCAGCGTGGGGCGCCGGTCTCTGCGCGTGCTTTTGCCGACTATCTGGCAGCCGAGCTTGCCAATCTGCAGCGACGATTTGCACGCCGCGAGCTGGATCTGGAAGAAGGGGCGGCGCTGGCACGCTGGCAGCAGAACATGGAGTGGGGCGGTGAAGCACACCAGCTGCTGGGGCCTGTGGATGCGCCCTGGAGCGTTGCCTACAGCGAGAGTCTTCAGCCCTTGGCACCGACCGCGCTGTACCGCACGATTGCCGTGGTGGCTGTGGACCGGCTCGATGCCGTGCTGCCCGTGGTGGCCGCTCAGCGCGACTATCTGCAGACCGCCGGCATTGCTGCCGGCCCCGAAGAGCTGTACCGCCTGGCGGGGCTGCTGGGTGCGGCTGGCGTTACGCGTATCAGCGCCATCGGCTCCATGAGCATGCCCGAGGCGGGATGGCACCATGACGGGCGCTTCAACCTGCTGGATCTGGTGCGCATGACGGAGATCGAGCAGTCGGCAGAACTTGCGGCCCAGCCGCTGGCTGATTATGCGGATTGAGGGGGCGGGTACAGCCGTGGCATTCATGGAATTCAAGCAGGCCCGATTCAGCTACCCGGGACGAGTGCCCGTGGTGGATGGCGTGGACTGGCAGGTCGAGGTTGGAGAGTTTCACTGCCTGCTGGGGCGCAGCGGCTGCGGCAAGACCACGCTGCTCAAGCTGGCGGCTGGCCTGCTCAGGCCCCAGTCGGGGCATGTCTTGCTGCGCGGCAGCGAAGTGGCAGCGCCAGGACCGCAGCTGGGCTTTATGTTCCAGGCTCCGACGCTGCTGGACTGGCATACGGTGATCGACAACGTGCTGCTGCCTGTGTCGCTGCAGCGCAAACCCACGCAGCAGGACCGACAGGCGGCCATGCAGTTGCTGGAGCAACTGGGCCTTGCCGGCCATGCCCGGCTTTACCCAGGGCAGCTCTCGGGCGGTCAGCAAAGTCGCGTGGCGCTGGCGCGAGCCCTGGTTCTGGAGCCGCCGCTGCTGCTGCTCGACGAGCCTTTTGCGGCGCTGGATGCCATTACGCGTGCCGAACTGCAGGACGATTTGCTGCGCACCTGCCAGCGCCATGGCACGACGGTGCTCTTTGTTACCCACGACATCAACGAGGCTGTCTATCTGGGTGACCGCATTGCACTCATGCATGGCGGCCGCATCGTGGACGACTGGTCCGTCGAGCTGCCACAGCCGCGCCAGCAGAGCCTGCGCCATGGCGCGGCGTTCAACGACTATTGCGCGCGCATTCGCGCATCCATGGACCGGGGTGGCGCATGAACGGCCTGCTGAACAGAACACACTGGCTGTCTGCCTCGCTTTTGATAGCTGTCATCGCAATATGGGAACTGGCTGCGAGGCAATTTGGCTTGTCGGCGCTGGTGCTGCCCGCGCCCTCGGCGGTGGCTCTGTCGCTGTGGTCGGGTCTCGCGTCCGGCTATTTCTGGCCGCATCTCTGGGCTACCTTGCAGGCCTTGCTGCTGGGGCTACTCGTCGGCAGTGCCGTGGGCTTGCTGGCTGGCATGGCTCTGGCTGAGTCAGAGTCGCTGGAGCGCGTGCTCAAGCCCTATGTGGTGGTCAGCCAGGTCGTGCCCAAGCTGGCTCTGGCGCCGCTGTTCGTGCTGTGGTTCGGCTTTGGCATGTTGCCGACGGTGCTGATCACGGCGCTGATCTGCTTTTTCCCATTGATGGAAAACACATTGACGGGCCTGCGGCAGGTGGATGGCCAGCGCCTGCAGCTGTTTCGCATGCTGGGCGCAACCAGGCTGCAGACCTTGCTGCGCCTGAAGCTGCCGGCCGGGCTGCCCGCGATTCTGGCCGGGCTGCGCGTGGCCGTCGTGCTGGCGCTGGTCGGTGCCGTGGTGGCCGAGTTCATGGGTGCAAGCCAGGGCCTGGGCGCCGTGGTCATTGCTGCCCAGGGAATGATGGACACCACGCTGATGTTTGCGGCACTGGTGCTGATCGCCGCCATGGGCTTGCTGCTGTATCAGGCCTGCCTTGTTCTGGAGCGCTATTTGCTGCGCTCTCATCACTTTTCAACCTCGCAGTCGGGCGACCGGGCCTGACTGCATCTTCAAGCCATTTGTCATGCACTCCAGCAACCAGACTTCGTTCATCTCTCGCCGCAGCCTGCTCGGCGCCTGTGCAGGCCTGAGCGGCCTTGCCATGACCGGCACCAGCATGGCGGTTCCTCTGCAGGGCAAGATTCGCCTGGCCGGTTGGAGCAAGCCCATCAGCGAGATCACCAATATTCTGGTCGAGCCCGAAAAAGGATTCTTCAAGGCGAACGGCGTGGAACTGGCCTATCTGCCCGGAGCGGGCGGCGGCGATGCGATTCGCAACATCCTCAGCGGTCAGGCCGACGTGGCGTTCACCGACCCCGGCTCCTTCTTCATGGCTCTGGACAAGGGCGAGAAGCTGGTGGCGATCTACGACATCTATCCGCAGAACGTGTTCAATGTGGTTTCGCTCAAGTCCTCGGGCATTCGCAAGCCCGCAGACCTTAAGGGCAAGAAGATCGGTGTCTACAGCCTTGCCAGCGGCACGCGCCAGAACCTGTTGGTGATGCTGCATCAGGCCGGCCTCAAGGAGTCGGATGTGAGCATTGTCGTGACCGGCCTGTTGAACTTTGCGCCCCTGATGCAAGGGCAGGTTGACGCCACGGCCGCCACGGATACCGGCCTGGCTGTGGGACTGCGCAAGGGCATCGGCGAAGTCAATGTGATGCAGGTCAGCGACCACCTCAATATGTCCAGCGACATGTTTGTGGTGCGCGAGGAGGTGTTCCAGCAGAAGAAGGACTTGCTCAAGGCATTCGTCAAGGGCTACCGCGAAAGCGCTGCCTGGATGATGGCGAATCCCGAGGAGGCCTCGGTGCTGGCCAGCAAATATGCCATCGACGGCACGCGTCGCGATATCAATCTGGATGTGATCCGCCTGCGTAACGCCTCTTCCATGCCGGCAGTCCAGGGCCAGCCGCTGGGCAGTTTCGATATGGCTGCGCTGCAAAAAGGCGCCGATGCCTATCGTGCGCTGGGCATGGTGCAGCGTCAGATCAAGGTGGCGGATGTGGTTGTGCCGCTGTAAATCTCCCCTTGGAGGCGCGTTGCCTGGGCGGCCTCGCGCCTTGGGGGAGGACAGCATCGCAGCGGGGCGGCGAGGCCGCCAAGGTCCTTGCCTGCTGTCTCTTCCCTGGGATCTGCCAGTGTTTGAACGGAAATCGTGAATATGAGTCAGTCTTCTTCAATGGGCTTGCGCGGCAAGGTGGTGCTGGTGACGGGCGCCAGCCGCGGCATCGGTGCGGCGATTGCCCTGGCGTTTGCGCGCGAGGGTGCGACCGTGGCCGTCAACTACCTGTCCAATGACGAGGCTGCAGCCAGCACCGTGGATGCCTGCCTGGCCGCGGGCAAGGACTCGGGCGGCGATGCCTGGGCGGTCAAGGCCGATGTGGGCTCGCCAGAGGCGGTGCAGGGCATGGTGGACGGCATCGTGCGCGAAGCGGGGGGCATCGACATCGTGGTCAACAATGCCTTCAGGCCCTATGCATTCGATCCGGAACGCCGCAGCCGTTTTGACGATCTGCAATGGGCGGACTATCAGGCCCAGTTCGACGGGGCCGTCGGTGCAAGCTTCAATGTCTGCCGTGCGGTGCTGCCGTTGATGCGCCAGCGCGCGCGCGGCAGCATTGTCAACATTGTCAGCAATCTGGTGGAGCAGCCAGTCGTTGCCTATCACGACTACACGACATCCAAGGGGGCTTTGCTGGCCTTCAGCCGCAATCTGGCCAGCGAGCTTGGGCCAGTAGGCATCCGCGTCAACTGTGTGGCGCCCGGTCTGGTCTATCCCACGCAGGGTACGCAGGACAGCAAGGAGTCTTTTCGTGAATCGCTGATGGCGGCCACGCCGCTGCGGCGGCTGGCACGGCCCGAAGATGTGGCGGGGCCGGTGCTGTTCCTGGGGTCGGAACTCAGCGGTTTCATGACCGGGCAGCTGCTGCTTGTCGACGGCGGTCTGGTGATGCGCTGAGCTGCCGGGCAGCAAGGCAAAGCCTGCCTGCCTTCTTGACCTTACTGCTTGGCGGTTGCCTGGGCGTGATCTATCGCATCGATGATGGCCACGCCGGTCTGCTGCACGCCGGGAGCGTTGAAGCCGGGGCCTGGCGTGACGGCAGGGTGGCTGAGCAGCTTCTCGGCCATGCTGGGTGGCGCGGCAGGCGCGGCGCTGGCCTGTGCGGGGGCGGGCTGCTTGGCGGCCGGCTCGGGAGCGGCTTGCTCGGTGGACTTTAGATAGTCGTTGTAGCGCTTGTAGGCCTGACGGTCGGTACGGGTCTGCTCTTGCTGCTGCGAATGCTTGAGATATTGATAGGCGACCGTGCCCAGAATCAGTGCTGCCACCAGGAACGCGGCAATAGCGGTGACGACGAGGTTTTCGTCGGAGCGCTGAGGCGATTGACGGACGGCGGTGGGCATGGGGCGGGAAGCTGGCATCTGGGAAAGCATGTCCGAGCAACCGAGACTCGGACCTGATCGGTATCTAACTGTTTTCAGCGTATCAAAAATAGCGGGTTCAGGCCTTCAGATCGGCAGTTTTTTCCAGAACTTCAGTCGGAAATGTCCGAAACCTTGGTCGTGAGCAAGTTTGTCGCGCAAAAAAGCCGGTACGCCCTGGGCGGTACCGGCTTTTGCAGCTTTGCCTGCTATCAGGCAGCGACGGCTTGTGCTTGCTCGATCTGAGCCTTGGCTGCTTCCATGGCGGCAGCCTTGGCGTCGGGGCCCATGGCCACGCCTTCGGCACGAACGATGGTCACGTCGGTCACGCCCATGAAGCCGAAGATCACCTTCAGGTAGCTTTCCTGGTGCTCCATGGCCTGGCCCGCTTCGCTGGTGGAGTATGCGCCGCCGCGAGCGGAAGCGACGATGACCTTCTTGTCGCCGGCCAGACCCACGGGGCCGGTGGCGGTGTACTTGAACGTACGGCCAGCCTGGGCGATGCGGTCCAGCCAGGCCTTCAGCTGCGAGGGGATGGTGAAGTTGTAGAAGGGGGCACCCACCACGATCACGTCAGCAGCCAGGAATTGGCTGACCAGCGCTTCGGAGACGGCGTTTTCCTGGCGTTCGACTTCGGTGGCAGCGGCCTGGCCGGTGCGAAAGCCCAGAGATTGCGCGCTCAGGTGGCTGGGGGCGCTCACGGCCAGGTCCAGGTAGTCCACCTTGGCTTCGGGGTTGGCCTGCTTGAGGTTGGCAACGATATCGGCTGTCAGGGAGCGGGTAACGGAACTGGAGCCAGTGATGGAAGAGTCGATGTGCAGGATTTGCATATTGGTACCTATACCTCTAAAAATGAGTAAAAGAGCACTTCTTGCCCAGCTCAGATGCTGCGTTGCGGCAAAACAGTGATTCGTTTTGAATTGCAATGGGATAGATTGTAGATTTGTTTAGATTTGGCAATAAGTCTGCAAAAATGCGATAGATCGTTCCAAATATCAATTCAATCGAGTCCAAGGATATATGCATGGTGGATCTCAACGACATGCTGTACTTCGTCGAAGTGGTCGAGCGCGGCGGCTTTGCCGCTGCGGGGCGGGCACTGGGTATTCCCAAGTCGCGCCTCTCGCGCCGTGTTGCTGAACTTGAGGCCCACCTTGGGGTGCGCTTGCTGCAACGCACCACCCGCAAGCTGTCTCTGACGCAAGTGGGGGAGACCTTTCTGCGCCACGGCCAGGCCATGCGCGATGCTGCCCTGGCAGCGTCGGATGCCGTGGCCGAAGTCCAGACCGAGCCGCGCGGCACCATTCGTGTGACCTGCCCGGTGACGCTGGCGCAGACCGTCCTGGGCGAGCTGATGCCCGAATTCCTCAAGCGCTGCCCGCTGGTGCAGGTGGAGATGCAGGTCACCAACCGCCCAGTCAATCTGGTCGAGGAGGGGGTTGATGTCGCATTGCGCGTGCGTGCCACGCTGGAGGACAGCGGCTCCATGGTCGTCAAGCGACTCGACAGCTCGCGCCAGATTCTGGTGGCCAGCCCCGATCTGCTGCAGCGCCAGGGCACGCCCAGGTCGCTGGAGGACTTGCAGTTGCTGGACAGCATGGCGATGACGGCAGTCGACGGTCATTCCAGCCTGCTGCTCGTCGGGCCCGAAGGCAAGGAGCACCGGCTGCAGCTGCAGCCGCGCTATGTGGTCGATGACTTGCTGACGCTGAAATTTGCGGCCCTGGCCGGCAGCGGCATGTGCTGGCTGCCTGACTATATGTGTCAGGACGAATTGACCCGGGGCACTCTGGTGCAGTTGCTGCCGCAATGGGCACCTCCGCGCGGCATCGTGCATGCGGTGTTCCCCTCGCGGCGTGGGTTGGCACCGGCGGTGCGGCATTTCCTGGACTTCCTTGGGGAGCGCATGCCGGGCAGCAGCATCTCTGCCGTGCAAAAGGCAGCATCGGCCTCGGCTCAGCATTAGCTTCTGCCCATAAGATAACAACAAAACATTCGTTGGGATTTGGGCAGGCCTTGCCCACAATGACTGCCTTGTTATCAGATCAGGAGCACGCCGGGCTTTTTCCTCTGGCCCGGCTGGCGCTCCGAGATTACAGGAGGCAGCATGACATCCCCATTTCGCATCGTGATCGTGCCTGGCTGGCGCAACTCCGGTCCCGGCCATTGGCAAAGCCTGTGGGCTGAGCAGCTGGAAGGCGCCGTGCGTGTGCAGCAGCAGGATTGGCTGGTGCCGCACCGCGATGCCTGGGTGGCGGAGCTGGAAAGAGTCTTGCTCTCCGATGAACGTCCTGCCGTCATCGTGGCTCACAGCCTGGGCTGCATCACGACCGCGCATCTGGGCGAGGCTGCCGCGGCGCGCGTTCATGGCGCCTTGCTGGTGGCTCCTGCCGACCCCGAGCGCCGCGCCCAGCTTGCCGACTTCGCCCCCGTGCCCTATGCGCCGCTGCCCTATCGCAGCGTGCTGGTGGCCAGCAGCAATGATCCGTTCTGCCCCATTCGCCGTGCGGGCGCTTATGCCAGGGCCTGGGGCAGCGAGCTGGTGCGTTTGCAGAACGCCGGACATATCAATATCGAGTCGGGCTTCGGAGCCTGGCCGCTGGGGCTGGCACTGCTGCAGTCGCTGACCGAGCAGGGCGGCTGGAATGCTCAGGCCTCGGCCCGGCCCTTGCAGGCAACTGCACTTGCGGCCTGAAATTCCGGGGTTGTTTCTCTTTAATGCTTCTTTTTTGATAGCTGTATGCGCTTTCTGGTAGAGCACTTACGGCTATTTTTTACCTTGAACTCGCGTGCTGTTTTATTCTTTATATTGAATTTCAGAAAAACAAAGAAAAATATATTCTTTTGAGTTTTAAGGAGTCGTTCGCACAATGTGTACATCTATACACATTGCTCAAGAAAAGGCAGCGAACCATGCATTCCGTGAAGCTCAAGACATTGTTGGCATCCATCGCACTGGCAGCAGCAGGCGCTGCCTCGGCACAGACTCAACTGCTCAATGTCTCCTATGACGTGGCCCGCGAGTTCTACAAGGATTACAACGCTGCATTCATCGCCCATTACAAGAAGACCAAGGGCGTGGACATCAAGGTGGATCAGTCCCATGGCGGCTCCAGTGCCCAGGCCCGCGCCGTCAATGACGGCCTGGCTGCCGATGTGGTGACTTTCAACACGACCACCGATGTGGATTTCCTGGCCCAGAACGGCGTGGTCGCCAAGGACTGGAACAAGAAGTTCCCGCATGACGCATCGCCCACTACATCGACCATGCTGTTCCTGGTGCGCAACGGCAATCCCAAGAACATCAAGGACTGGTCCGACCTGGTGCGCCCAGATGTGAAGGTCGTGGTGGTCAACCCCAAGACCGGTGGCAATGGTCGCTACGCCTATCTGGCAGCCTGGGGTTCGGTGCGTGAAAAGGGCGGCACCGATGCGCAAGCGGCCGAATTCGTGCAGAAGCTCTACAAGAACGTGCCTGTGCTGGGCAAGGGCGGCCGCGATGCGACCAGCATCTTCTTGCAGCGCAATATCGGCGATGTGCTGATCACCTTCGAATCCGAAGTCGTGTCCGTGGACCGTGAATTCGGCCAGGGCAAGGTCGACGCGGTCTACCCATCGGTGAGCATCGTGGCCGAGAACCCTGTGGCTGTGGTCGAGCGTACCGTGGGCAAGAAGGGCACGACCCAGCTGGCCACCGACTATCTGCAATGGCTGTACTCCGACGAAGCCCAGGAAATCGCCGCCAAGCATGCGATCCGTCCTCGCTCCGAAGCGGTGCTCAAGAAGCACGCCGACCAATTCAAGCCCATCAAGCAGTTCACTGTGGCCAAGTACTTCGGTTCGCTGACCGAAGCGCAGAAGGTGCACTTCAACGATGGCGGTCAGTTCGACAAGCTCTACACCCCCGGTAAATAAAGACTCCCCCTGAGCGGCCATGCCGCTTTCCCCTCTCTCGCTGCGCGGGAGGGGGCGACGCCCCAAGCGTAAGGGGCGGCCCTTGCTCGGCGTCCCTGTGGGGCGCCTACCTGTTCATAGGCCCGGCATGTTGGCTGCAATCACTTTTTCTACATTGCCTTTTGAATATGTCCTCTGCTGCTCTAGCCCCACGCAAGGCGCGTAGTGCCAAGCGAGTGTTGCCCGGTTTCGGGTTGACGCTGGGCTACACCATTTTCTATCTGAGCATCATCGTGCTTATCCCGCTGGTAGCCCTGCTGTTCAAGAGCTTCTCATTGACCTGGGAGCAGTTCTGGACTGCGGTATCGGCGCCGGCCGTGGTCGCTTCCTACGAGCTGTCCTTCACCATGTCCTTTATCGCGGCCTGCGTGAACGTGGTGTTCGGCATGCTGATCGCCTGGGTGCTGGTGCGCTACCAGTTCCCCGGCAAGAAGGTGGTGGATGCGCTGGTCGATC
>Ga0209370_1001646_pt1 | contig 18782 bp, 17 predicted proteins | sample AgamicAtPrz_FD_187164 | JGI IMG/M metagenome (GOLD analysis project Ga0209370, IMG submission 187164) | Agave microbial communities from Guanajuato, Mexico - At.P.rz (SPAdes) (version 2) | ecosystem: Host-associated > Plants > Phyllosphere > Phylloplane/Leaf | place: Guanajuato, Mexico... | reverse complement strand
TAGGAACTTTCACCAACGGCGATTATTTTTGGAAAAAGCTATGCTTGCTAAACGTATTATTCCTTGCCTAGACGTTGATAACGGACGCGTAGTTAAAGGCGTTCAATTCCTCGATATTCGTGATGCGGGCGACCCAGTTGAAGTGGCACGTCGCTATAACGAACAAGGTGCAGACGAAATTACTTTCTTAGACATTACCGCTACACATCATGGACGCGATACCACTTACCGTACTGTTGAACGTATGGCCGAGACTGTATTTGTGCCATTAACTGTGGGTGGTGGCGTACGTAAGGTTGAAGATATTCGTGCGTTATTAAATGCAGGCGCGGATAAAGTCAGTATTAACTCAGCTGCCGTATTTAACCCTGAATTTGTTCAAGAAGCTTCTCAGCACTTTGGCGCACAATGTATTGTAGTTGCGATTGATGCCAAAAAAACTGGCGACAACAAATGGGAAATCTTTACTCATGGCGGCCGTAAACCAACCGGCATTGATGCGATTGAATGGGCTGTAAAAATGGCTGACTACGGTGCGGGTGAATTACTGATTACCAGTATGGACGCCGATGGTACTAAAGCGGGTTATGACATTGCTTTAATGCGTGCTATTAATGATCGCGTGACCATTCCAACGATTGCTTCAGGCGGTGTAGGTAACTTACAACACCTTGCAGACGGCATTTTACAAGGTGGTGCCGATGCAGTGTTGGCAGCAAGTATTTTCCACTTTGGTCAATATACTATTCCAGAAGCTAAGCAATATTTGGCTGAACAAGGCATCGAAATGCGTTTGTAAGCTTATTTATATTTAAAGGGGCAATATGCCCCTTTACTTTTTTTATGCAGCACCATCTATTTCTTTCACTTCACTAGGAGGTTCTAGTTTTTCTTTTTTCTCGACCCATTTTGCAGGGAAGATTTTCTCTACTGCTTGAGACAATGGTCTAGCAAGTGCTGTAGGTAAACGCACACCCAAAGGATTTTGTTCTTTTAAATCTGCCGAAGAAACAACCCGCGTTCCCATTACATAATCAAACCAAGGCTTAGTCACACACCAATTGGCATCTTGGTTAGAGTTCATGTGGTGATCGTAATGCCACGGAATTTTACGCTTTGCCCAATCAGGCTCTAAATGTGCACGGCGGTGAATATAGTAATAATTACCAGCACTGTACCAAGCTGCGAGTGCCATACCTTTTGAAAACGGGTAAAAAATTGCACTTGAAACGGTTGCTACGACTGCCAGTGAAATTAACTCATTTTTAGTTCGCCAGTTTCCAACGCCTTCTACATAGCAATCATCATGAAACTGTTGTTTACGGACTTCGCGATGATGCGCCCAATGAGATTCCATACTTTTTGGTACTGGGCTATAGCGCGGCTTTCCAGCACGGTGCACGCCATGCAAAATATATTTATGCGCCACCCATTCAAATGCATTCGCAACCGCAATTCCTGCAATAAACCCTTTTAACATCGCCTAACTCCCTTTTCTTTTTATTCAGCATATAAAATTCGCTATGCTAGGTATTGACCAGAATTTATGGTTTCATTGACAAATCACGACAAGAAAGAGGTGGTTGGGATGCCACAACTAAAAAACTATACAGGCTCGGTATATGGAGGGCTGGGACATCTTTTAAAGGCTTACTGTGAAGCCAATCAGTTAGCTATTCCTGAACAATTAGAACAAATTCAAAATCTGGAACGCTTTGACTACGTCGTTTGGCGTGACCTATTAGAAGTCATTTATAAATTGGACTCAAAGCCGGGATTAGGTCTAGAAATTGCAAAATACGTGCAACCTAAACACTTAGGGATTATTGCCTACCTCGCACTCTCTTGTGATAACTTAGGTGAAGCCTTAATTCGCTATCATGATTTTCACCGTCTGATTTATGACGGAAGCCCTTTAGTGGTTGAGCTACAAGGAAGATATGGTTCTATTCGTTGGGAAGCGACTGAGCTACACCCCACCCAGCTTACCGATGAAATTGCGATTGCACTAGTCATTCAATTCTTACGCCTTTTTATGTCTCATGAAGACGTGCATCTACATGAAGTACATTTCTTAAATGCTGCTCCTAAAAATATCAGGGTTTATGAACAATACTTTCAATGTCCCGTTCGTTTTAGCCAACCGCGTACAGAATTACTCATCCCAATTACGGAAATTCATAAGCCGCTTAGCAGTGCCGACCACACCTTACAGCAACTATTAGTCCAACAAGCACAAGCACTTTTAGAACAATTACCAAATTCAACCCAACTTGATCAGCGTTTACAGCACTCAATTTTGACTGGACTACAAAAGAATCAATATCAAATTGAACATATTGCGGCTCAATTAGGTCTGTCAGTTCGACAGCTCCAACGGCATTTACAACAACAAAACACCACCTTTCAGGAGCGCGTTCAACAAGTACGCTTTATGCTCGCAACCGAGTATTTAAAAGACCCACATTTGAGCCTACAAGAGATTGCCCTTTTGCTTTGTTACTCAGAACAAAGTGCTTTTCAAAGAGCATTTAAACATTGGACCAATCAAACACCACAACAATGGAGAGATCATTTTTTAGACAAAGAATAACCAACCAAAACTTACAAATCTTTTCTTGATTAAAACAACACTGAAAACAAAAATTTCATATAGTCACATGCTTAATTTTTTGTGACACATTTCACATTAATTAAAAAATAGATCAATAGATGAGTAATCACAATGAATAAATATTTTGCTGAATTTCTAGGTACGTTTTGGCTAGTCTTTGGTGGTTGTGGTAGCGCAGTATTAGCCGCAGCTTTCCCTGAACTTGGTATTGGCTTTGCAGGTGTAGCCCTTGCCTTTGGTTTAACCGTACTCACAGGTGCTTATGCTCTAGGGCATATCTCAGGTGGACATTTTAACCCCGCGGTAAGTGTTGGCCTTTGGGTCGGTGGCCGCTTCGATGTTAAAGATTTAATTCCCTATATTGTTGCGCAAGTGGTCGGTGCGACTGCTGCTGCATTTGTTCTTTATATTATTGCTCAAGGCCAAGCTGGCTTTAGCGGTGTTGGTGGCTTTGCTTCAAATGGTTTCGGTGATTTATCACCAAACAAGTTTGGTTTAAGTTCAGCTTTCATTATTGAAGTGGTACTTACAGCGTTCTTTTTAATCATTATTTTAGGTGCAACTGACCGCCGTGCACCTGCTGGCTTCGCTCCTATTGCGATTGGTTTAGGCTTAACCTTGATTCACTTAATCAGTATTCCGGTTACGAACACTTCGGTGAACCCTGCACGTAGTACAGGTGTTGCGTTCTTTGCTGAAACGGCTGCGTTAAGTCAGTTGTGGTTATTCTGGGTAGCGCCGATTTTAGGTGCTGTGATTGGTGCGATTATTTATAAGGTAGTTGCTGGGGATAAGGATTAACTTTAACTAGACTCAATCTACTATCGCGGTGGGTGACATGGATGTCACCAGTTGAGCAGGGGTACATGGATGTACCCTCTGATCAACAAAGCCTTTTGTTTACTTTTGGGCTTTCAAAAGTAAAAAATGTCTACGCAAACTCTATAAAATCTAACATGGTATTAAAGACTATATGGCAACATGACCATGCTAAACATCACGCATAACATGCATAAATTATAAAAACGGATTATTAATTTCTTGCTCAGCTGGACGTTCAATTTTCTCAGGCAATTCTTCTTTTTCCAAAACTGTAACCACTTCGTTTAAAAAGCTCTGTAAGGCTTTTGCCTGCTCTAGCCCGACTTTGTCTTTAGTGATTTGCAAATTGCCATAAATGCTGACGCAATCGACATCATTTTCTAATGTTAAATCTTCAATTGAAGAAGACTCTGTACCCTTTTCAAATGGCTTAAACATAAGTGTTGTCTCGTTGTTATATCTTCACAGTGTAATACGACCAATTTAAAAAAAATCAATCAAAATTAAAAGAGCCGATAAAATTAAGAATGCTCCCATCAAGATATTAAAATATTTCAAACGGTTACCCTGATTGAGTACCACTGAAAATTTATCACCACATAATCCCCAAAAGAACAAACATGCATAGCAAGTGAAAAAATAAATAACGATAAAGATCGGCAATGACTGCGGGTTTTCAATGCTTGTAAACATGGTAATGCCCGATACACAAGCCAACCAAGCTTTGGGATTCAGCCACTGTAATAAGAAACCATCTTTAAAATTAGGAATGATCATCTGTTCTACAGGAGCATTTGAAATTGAAATATTGGCGGCAGAAAGAATAATTTTTATGCCGATATAACAAACAAATAACGTTCCACAAACTGCAAGGATTTTTAAGACAATAGGAAACTGAGTTAATAAACTCTGAAGACCAAATGCCATAAAAATTAAAAGTAAAGTAAAGCCAATCGTGGCACCTGAGATATAGGGAAGTGATCTTTTTAAACCATGATTTAAACTGGTTGATAAAATGACGGTATTTACTGGACCGGGTGTAATAGACATTGCAAATGAAAAGAGAAACATCGAGGCAAACATTGTTATTGTCCTTATTAAAATAAGACCCATAGACAGATCTGTCTATGGATTCTATTTTAATTAATTACGATGTTGCAATAACAATAAACCAAACTGCTTATTTCATTATTTGCAAGAAGTAGTTCACCAACGCTTCTACCAGTTGTTTCACAATAGCCTTTCTCGTTTCTTCATCAATTGTTGGAACTTTTGCTTCCATTGGCTCCGAAGATCCAGTTTTTTGCTTTTTAAATTGGTCTTGTAGCGCTTTAATTTGGTCAGCGTTTAAGTCCTGCTCACACTGGCTTTCACCGTCCCAGTGTAAATAGTCGAGCTTTTGATTTGGCTTAACTTGGCTCGCTGTTAAAGGTAAGCGATAGACATTACGTTTTTGTTGCTCAGTTAACTGCGGGAACAGGTTAACGCCTAAGCGTTCCTCAAGGTAGCAAACACTCACCACTTTCACTTGCAGAGAATTATTGTTAGGCGCGTAATAAGCCCCGATCGCGCCAGTTTTTGGCATATACACCGCTTTATAAACAGCGGTAGGAACAATTACACCCTGCCCAATCGTCTTAAGACGTTTGCCCTCAAAAACAGGACCTGTCACCACATACACATCTTGTTTTTGCTTGGTCGCAATAGCACGAGTCGCTTCTTCGAGCTTACGCCAGACTTCTTGGTTATTTTTAGGGGCTTGCGGCACCATGTTGCTGAGCGAGAAACTATCAGATTGTGATTCTTTATTTGGCATATCACCATTAGGCGCCATATGCCCACGGTCATAGCCTGAACCACGATAATCACTTAACAGTGCCCGATGCCTTTGAGCAACACGGGTTTCTTCATGGAAGTTATCTTCACGCTTAATTTTGACACTCAAACGTTCTGCATTTAAATGCTCAGCCGACCATAACGGCGTTTTAGAAATCCCTGAATACAAAACATTAAAACCATTAAAACACAGCGGATAGCTGTCTTTTTTTAGGCTTTCTTTATTTAAAGCGGGTGGAACTTCACGATAAAACTGATTAAGACAAGTCGAGTTAGTCGTTAAAGGCGAAAACCACTGCGAAATCTTTTCACTACCAAAAGCAATTGCAAAACTTCCAGCCGCAATACAAGCAAGAATAATCTTGCCAAAATGCTGACTTATAGAGAATGAATTTGTACCTTTACTACGTTTTTTACTTGCCATTTTTCTATCAATACCACTGTCCATACGCAGCTTAACAATCCTGCTTTTTTAAGTATATCTCTTATCTTTCATATGGTTAAAACATGGTCATCTTTTTTGTAACTCTATTCCGTTTTACGTAACAGTCTGTTGATATTCTGAGAGGCTTTGGCTATTAAATTGCGCCAATTGCGTATCTTTCGTTGAAATGCACTTATGGCTTATGACATGGTTAGCTCCACAAATTTGGATAAAAATATAATCGGAGTCTAATTTGATGATCCATTCAAAGATTATTGGTATTGGCGTAATCACAGGGTTGTGTAGTATGGCTGCTATGGCTGAACCAGCAGTCCAACCAGGCGACACTTTAGAAAGCTTATCTAAAGTTAAAGTAACCACAACCGTAAATGGCCAACCCGGCTCTATTAGCGATTTAGTGAATAGCGGACAAGTACAGCAAGTTTCTGCTGCACCGACAAGCGCAGCTCCAACAGGCGCTCCAATTCCGGCAGACGTTCCACCAGCACCTCCAGCGGGCGGTGAAATGGCGCCACCAGCAGCACCAACTGGTGCAGTTCCAGCAGCTGCAGATCAAGCTGCCCCAGCGCCACAAGCCCCTAACACTCCGCCACCTGCTAACCCAAATCAATCAGCAGACCCAATGGCGAAAGATGGTCCTTTACCAGCAGATGCACCTATGCAAGCTCAATAATCAAAGCTATAAAAAAACCAAGACATTTGTCTTGGTTTTTTTACGCCTCAATTTTTTATATTTCGATTTGACTACCTAACTCAACCACACGGTTGGTTGGAATTTGGTAGAAGTCACTCACTGGACTGGTATTACGCTGCATTGAAATAAACAGCTTTTCTCTCCATGGAGACATGCCATCACCCACCGAATGAACAATACGATCGCGGGAAATAAAGAAGCTGATATGCATCAAGTCATATTCAAGACCTAATTGTTCATAGGCTTGCATAAGCGCTTTTGGTACACTCATTTCATCTTTAAAGCCGTAGAAAATTTTAATACGGAAGAAATGTTCCGCTAAAGTTTCAGTCGTAATACGTTCTTCTGGCGCAACGAACGGTACATCTTCAATAACAACCGTCACCAAGATATTGCGTTGATGCAATACTTTATTGTGCTTGATGTTATGCAGCATGGCATGCGGTACAACGTTTGGCGTACCCGTCATAAACACTGCATCGCCCGGCACCCAGTGCACACTATTACCAATACTTTTTACAAATAAATCGAGCGACAAAGTATCGTGTTCAAGCTTAGCAAAAGTAAGCTCACGGCCACGTTTCCATGTCATTAAAATGGTGACTGCAATGGCACCAATCAGTAATGGCACCCAACCGCCTGACAAGATTTTAAGTGAAGTTGCACCGACCAATACCGACTCTAAAACAAAGAATGGAATAATCAAAAGTAGTACTTTTGGTAAGCTCCACTTCCAAGCCGAGTAGATAAATAGAGCAACCAAAATCGTGTCACACAGCATGGTCAAGGTTACCGCGAGACCGTATGCACTTGCCAAGTTTGAGCTGGTTTTGAAGATTAAAATTAAGATAATAATGGCGATTAAAAGCAACCAGTTTAAGAAAGGAACATAGATCTGACCTTCTTCAGACTCAGAGGTATGTTTAATACTTAAACGTGGTAAATAGCCCAATTGAATCGCTTGACGTGCAAGTGAAAACACCCCAGAAATTACGGCTTGAGAGGCAATTACAGTTGCCATGGTTGCCATAATAATCATTGGGTAAAGTGCCCATTGCGGAACTAATAAATAGAACGGGTTTTCAATTGCCGCTGGGTCTCTGAGCAATAATGCACCCTGTCCCGCGTAGTTTAAAACCAAACACGGCAACACCACAAAGAACCAAGCCAGACGAATCGGAACTGGTCCGAAATGTCCCATATCGGCATAAAGTGCTTCACCACCAGTTACTGTTAACACCACAGCACCCATCACAAAGAAAGTCATGATTGGATGGTGATAGATAAACTGAATTGCCCAATGTGGACTAAACATGCCCAACACAACAGGGGTCTGAATGACGCTGTGAAGACCTAATAATCCTAAAGATAAAAACCACACCATCGTGATCGGGCCAAAAAACTTACCGACAAAGGCCGTACCGTGTTTTTGCACCAAAAACAAAGAGATGATAATGGTAATCGCAATTGGCATGATGAATGGGTCAAACACATCGGTTGCAATAGACAAGCCTTCGACTGCCGAAAGTACCGAAATGGCTGGGGTAATAATACCGTCACCAAAAAACAGCGATGCACCGATAAAACCAATCGCAATCATGTAGATTTTTTTGTTGTCGGCAATTTTGGCTTTACGTAAATTCAATGCGAGTAAGGCCATGATCCCGCCTTCGCCATTGTTGTCTGCACGCATGACAATGGCGACATACTTGATGCTGATGATCAGCATTAAGCACCAAAAAATAATGGATAAAATTCCTAATACGTTTTCAGGCTGAATTCCCAACCCATGCGCTGCATGGAAGGATTCTTTCAAGGCATAGAGCGGACTTGTTCCGATGTCTCCAAAGACCACTCCAAGAGCTGCCAAAGCCGTGGCAGGCAAGGTCGCTTTTTTGGCCGTATTTTGCATTGTGTAATTAAACCAATATGATTTTTAGCGCAATCTTATCACCTCTATTATTTTTTTTCTGTAATGCTCGTCTTAAATCTTGGCAGAACTCGTTTTTTTAGTTACTATCGCACGCCTTGGTGAGGTGTCCGAGTGGCTTAAGGAGCACGCCTGGAAAGTGTGTATACGTTTGCGCGTATCGAGGGTTCGAATCCCTCTCTCACCGCCAGAATTGAAATTTAAAGAAGCTTAAACTTAAAGGGTTTAGGCTTTTTTTATTGGCTAAATTTTTTATTATCCCAATTAAGCTCCACTGCCCAGCTCAGTAACGAGCCAATTAGATTTTGGTTCCTTTTGTACAACAGTTACAAACACAAGATAGGTTCCCTCTGGGTTGCCAGCAAGATCTGCATATACTGTTTTTATCTTTATGGTAAGTGAAATAATTTTATAAAATTGCTGATAGTAAGCAGGTCTATTTTTTGCTGAGTCGTAACGAACTTTTAGCACTTCTAGAACTTTTGAATCTTTATAAATTTGGGGTATTTCAGTATTTCGAATATTTAAGTTCTCGCCTGACCAAACATATTTATATGCTGTAGCTGCGTTTCCATTAGAAAGTGAATCAAAAAAGGAAATAGCAACTCGACTTGCCTGTTCTTTTTCAACGTTAGCCTTTTTCTCGTATGATTTAAAAGCTGCAAATAAACACAGTCCAACAATAAATAGTCCGATAGTTATAAAAATTCTAGACTTTAGCATTTGGCTTCCTTTCTAATTTTTTAAATGCCATGTTAAATAAATAACTAAAATAATATATTAAAAATCTACTCTACTATTCTTACCTAAAATGTCCATTGTCTCTGTTAGAAGTGAAATTATTAAAGACCCAAACCTCACGCTTAGGCCTTTCCTACCTTTAAACTTATTTAGACAACTCTAATAACTTCTGAACATACTGAACCGCATTATTGACTATGTCTTGGTGAGTCGGAACATCATCATCTTCTGATGGATTGGTATCTAAACCATAAAATGCATGAAGTGGTTGATAAACTGCCCCGATATAGAGAGCGGTTAATTCAAATGGAATAAAAACCTTCTCTAAAGAAATTTGATATTCACCACTTTCTGAATAAACCTTTTCTTGAGCACCCGCAGACACCGCCAACATAAACTTTTTATTTTTAAGCTTATCGCCAGTTGAACCATAGGCCCAACCATAGGTCAAAACCTCATCAAGCCATTGTTTCAAAAGCGGTGGGCAGTTAAACCAATACACTGGAAATTGAAAGACTAAATTTTCGTGTTGCTCTACAAGCGCTTGCTCTTTGGCAACGTCAATTACGCCATCTGGGTAGACTTGATAAATTTGGTGAACGGTAAATTGGTCTGGGTGTTTTTCTAGTTCCTCAATCCATCTTTTATTTACAACAGACTGTTCTATGTGAGGGTGCGTAACGATGACTAATGTCTTTTTCATTATGAAAACACTCTATTGAAAAGTAGATAAATTGATTATAGAAGTGTGCTTTCCTAAATATAAGTACGGTAATTTATGTTATATACTATACTAAAAGATAGTATGGATTTTAAAAATGGACGACTGCCTTCCATCATATACCCCATTAGAAGATACGGGCTTTGGGTACACCCTTTCTTTGATTAATGGTAAATATAAAATGATTATTATGTATTGGCTGTATGGAAAAACCGTCATGCGTTTTAATGAAATGCAACGCTGCATTGGCAACATTTCGTTTAGAACGCTCAGCAATACACTTAAAGAATTGGAAAGAGACGGACTGATTATTCGTAAGGAATATCCTCAAATTCCGCCAAAAGTTGAGTATCGCCTTTCTGAAAGAGGACAGTCTTTAATTCCTTTGTTAGATATGATGTGTGAATGGGGCGAACGGAATATGAATTCTTAGTTTTATAGAGTTGAAGTGATACTAAATATGAGAAATGAATTAAGAGAAATGTTTATTAAGGGATGCGACGAAAAAATTGAAAAGAAAGGAGACAATGTTGGTCTATCTTTTTATGCTTTTTTTAAAAATAAGAATGATAACCCTGAGCTACTGATGGAAGCAGCGCATTGGTGGATTATGGAGCATAAATTAGATCACTTCGAGAAGGCAGTTAAGATTAAACAGTTGGTTTTAAGTGAAGTAAAGAATGGAATATAATCTAAACTTTAAATCCACGTATTTTTTGATTAAGTAAGGGAAAAATTATTAGGAATATTTCACACTATATTCCTTATAATTACTTTAATTTCAGATAGAATCCTTTAGATAAAAAATTTTACTTTCTTCCTTATAATTTCAATCCTAAAGTTAATCATAATAAATTTTCATGCTATTTTAATTAGCAAATAAAATAAGATTTGAGATCACTTCCAACTCTATCATTAAAAATAAAATGCATTATCTCTACTAAACTCATATTCTAAATATGTTATTTGAGCAACCCCCTAGTTTAATTTTTTTTAATCATGATATAATATTCATTAGTTATTTATCATAATAAAATTGGTAATTCTCTTTTAACAGTAAAAGAAATAATTGAGTGTCTACATGTCTGTAAAATCATTCAACTTCAGAGCAAGAGCTCGGACAATCGAACATTTAGGCAAAGGGCAAATTGCAGACAGCCCTACAGCAGTAAGTGAACTCTGGAAAAATGCCTATGATGCTTATGCTAGAGATGTAGCACTATATACAGTTGATAGTGAATATCCTTGTGGAGCTCTTATAGATAATGGATGCGGGATGTCTCCAGAGCAAATTACTGATAATTGGCTTATTGTTGGAACAGAATCTAAAAGTAAAAAGAAAGTATTACCTGAAGAAGACCGGTTTGGAATTAATATACGCCAAACCCAAGGAGAAAAAGGAATTGGACGCCTCTCAGCAGCTTTTTTAGCAAATGTTACTTTTTTAGTTACGAAAAAATTAAATGGCTCATTTACTTCACTACTTGTAGATTGGCGACTTTTTGAAAATCCTTATCTAGCTTTTGAAGATATTAGTATCCCGTATTTAGAGTTTGATTCTATTGATGAGGTTGCAATTGCATTCAATTTATTAAAAGAAGAGCTTATTCAAAATGTTAGATTTGAAGAGATAGAAAGCAATGAAAAAACAATCAGAAAAAGAGCATGGGATCGCTTCAGTGAAGATGAATTAGAAAATAGCTCTTCAGAACCCCTTATTACTACACAGAATCAAATTTTAAATTTTTGCTTAAATGCTGTCTTAGATGAAAGAGCAATTAATCCATGGAAAGAGATATTGGATAAAGTTGTAGAAAAAGATGGCGGACAACATGGTACAGCTTTATTTATATTAGATTTACGAAGAGATTTAACGTTATTAACCAATCAAAGTGATTTAGCTAGAGATAACCAAGAACTAGACAATATTTCAAGAGAGTTAGTAGATACACTTAGAGCTTTTACAAATCCATATATTGAGAAGGATGAGTCTTTTTCTTATCGTATTTTCAGAGTTAGACCAAATAAAGCTGATAAAGCAATTTTAGAAGAAAATGATGTTTTCAAAAACATAGATTTTGAGATGCTTGAACATACAGTGGTTGGTATATTTAATGAAAAAGGCTGGTTCAAAGGAAGAGTAAAAGCTTTTGGTGAAGATAAAGGAGAGATAAATATTCCTCCAAATATTAGTATTAATCCGAAATCAGGAGTTGGTAGTTTCAAATTTCATGTTGGAACTTATGAATCAACTAAAGATATGAGTTCTCTTGAAGATGATGAAGTTGATAAATTAGATGGAAAGGCTAAAAAATATGCAGGATTATTAATATTTAGAGATAATTTAAGAGTTTTACCTTATGGCCGTGTAGATAATGATTTTTTTGAAATTGAGGAACGGCGCTCCAATCATGCTGGTAAATATTTTTGGTCAAATAGAAGAACCTTTGGTTATATAGGTATTACCCATAAAGAAAATAAAGAGCTCAAGGATAAATCTGGACGTGAAGGGTTTATCCGTAATCAAGCATCCAGAGAGTTAAAAATTCTTGTCTCAGATCTCCTAGTTGAAGTCGCTGATCGCTTCTTTGGTAGTGAATCTGAAGAACGCCAAGAGTTATTAGAAATAGTAAAAAAACAACGTGAGCTTAGAAAAGATGCTCAAACACAAGCTCGGAAAGCCTCACAAAAGAGCTTCAAAGAAGCATTAAAAAATCAAACTCCGAAACTTGAAGAGTCTTTATCATTAGCTAAAAGTCTTAAAAATAGATTAGAAGGCATAGATAAACTTAATGCTGATGAGCTACAACTCCTTGATGAGCAACTTTCAAAGCTCGAAAACACCCGAACGGAAATTAAAACACCAACTAAACCACCTAAAATAGGAATCCATGAAGAACGTTATAGACAATATCGAGATAAATACAATGAATTCTCTGCTTACGTGATTCAGTTAAAAACTATCTTAAATAAGATGGAGTCTGAATTAAATAAGTTAGCTCCACAACAAACGGCTAAAAAATTATTTGATAAAAATCAAGCCATTCTTAATTCAAAATTGAATCGATATCGCTCTCTAATTGAAACTAAAGTTGATGAAGTCCGTTCAGTTTGGAAAAAAGACATTAGTGAAGATAGAAGTACATATTATAGTCAAGCTATCAATATTGTTGAAAGCGTCGAAGATTCAACACACTTAGAGCGAGCCCTAAATAATCTAGACACTATCTATCGCGAGCTAATAGAAACCTATACATTCAAATATGATGCCGTTTTAAAAACTTTAGAGAAAGTCTCTGAAGGGATTAACTTAGACTCAGCATTCTCTATAGCAGAAGAAGAACGTTCTGATATTGAAGAAAAAATGAGAACTATAAATGCTGTAGCACAATTAGGGATTAGTGTAGAAATTTTATCTCATGAACTTGAAGAAATAGATTCCTTAGTTACTCGTGGTCTAAATTCTCTACCAAGTGATATAAAACTGCATCCTGGTTTTAAATTAGCTTATGACTCACATAAAGCACTCACAAGTCAAATTCGCTTCCTTTCACCACTAAAAGTTTCTGGTTATCAAAATCGTCAAGAGATTACAGGTAAAAATATCGAATCTCATATTCTTCAGTTCTATGGTGATCGTTTTACAAGACAACGTATCAATTTTGAGGTGACTGAAGCCTTTAGGTCTTTAAAAATCAATGATCTTCCTTCACGCATATATCCTGTATTTATAAATATTATTAATAATGCAATGTATTGGGTTAGCTTAGTTGAAGATAGACACATCAAAATTGATTTAATTGAAAACTTAGTAGTAATAGCTAACTCAGGCCCGAAAGTTGATGAAGATGATGTATCAAGGCTTTTCGATCTTTTCTATACAAAAAGAGCTAATGGTCGGGGGGTTGGGTTGTATTTATGTCGAGAAAACCTAGCGGTAGCTCATCACAAAATTTGGTATGCCGAACAACATAATGACGACCCTTTAATATTTGAAGAGGGCGCTAACTTTATTATTAAATTTAATAGATTGGAGAAATAATTATGAGCATTGCAATTAATTATGAAGGTTTAGTAACTCAGACTTTTTGTGATAATGCTATACGTAGTGTTATGATGATTGATGATCAGTTTATAACTTATCCCTCTTTAATTGACGGGTTAAAAAGTGGTCAAAATCCGAGCACTGAGTTAATAGTAAATTCGTCAAGAGCTGCTGAGTTAGAAGTTTTTTTCCAATCTAAAAATATTCTTTGTGATATCGACAACTCAGCTGAACATACTCAGTGGGACAAAATCCGAAAGTCTGATCTAATAATCATTGACTATCACCTGGAAAATACTAGTCCGAAAAAGACTTTAGAAATCCTAAATGATTTACAAAGTTCTGAGCATATGAACTTAGCTGTGGTATACACAAATGAACCTCTAAATGATGTATGGAAACAGATTGCATCTTCACTCGTAAAAAAACATAAAACTCTAGATATCATATCTAGTTTAGAGATAGATGGTTTAGAAGAATTTTGGGAAGAAATGAAAAAAGATGATGATTACATCCTTTCAAATGAAGAAATTTATAAATACTTGAATTGCAAATTATTTCCTGGCCGTATATTACATAAAATTGAAGCTGATGAGGAATTATCCTCTATTTCAAGTCAGATCAAAGAGTTCTATTTAGATCCAAAACATGATTTTAAATTAACTGATAGTCTTGCAATGCTGATTTGTAATTATCAGCTTGAAAAAATATCAAATCCATTTAGTATTAATCCTACGATTGAATCTAGTAAATTTGAATCCGATGAAAAAGGAACCAAATGGATTAAAAATAACAATATTTTTATTTGTTTAGTAAATAAAGTTGATAGTAATACAAGTAAAGACACTCCACCTCAAAAAATTTGGGACACCCTTACTGAATCTCTTATTGAGTGGAAGCCTACTTACTACCAATTAATGCAATCAGAGATTCAAAATTTTATTGAATCAAATGCCTTTGCTTTCAGTTCTGCTCATGATAATGAAATTCTTTCACAATCAGCATGGCTTAATGAAATTTTGAAAGCTAACGAATCTTCGCAACGTGCCAAAATTCATTCTGTTTTTCAAAATTTATCTGAGGAATTATTATTTAAATTTAAAAAAAGCAATAGTTTAAATCATTTTTTAAATAATATTATCTTTTATTATAAAGACAAATACGAAAAATATGATGGTTCTAAAATAAATAAAAGCCTTGAATTTTGCGCAAAAGAAATGAATTTGAATGCTGATTTAGATACATATCTTAATATGTACCATGCACTTAATATGCATGCATCATCTAAAAACTATGAAGAACAATTCGTCTCAACTGGAAGTGTCTTTTTAGATAAAACTCATAACAAATGGTATTTATGTGTTTCTGCAGCTTGTGACATGGTTCCAAGTCAAGGCAACGATCCCCATCACATCCGATTAACGCCACACAGAATTATTAAAGTGCTTGAGCTTTTTATAGTTAACAAGCCAAGGGAAGCTTTAAAAAATGCAACTACTTCTAATTATATTTACATTTTAGATCAGCAGACGCCATTATATTTATCAATTATTCACGGTAAAAGATCTTTACCAAGCATTGATTACATATTATTAAAAGATCACGAAAAAAACATTACAAATCAACCAAATATAATAAATGGCTATTTAATTGATAAAAAACAAACTGATCAAACTCCAGATCTAAAATTAATCGAAATTAAGATTAAATCTCAATTACGTTCAGGTTATGCTGAGAGATTCCAATCTTTAGCAGCCCAGTATTCTGCCAGAATCGGAGTGGACTATTATGATGAAAAGATTCTCTAGTCTAAATTTATTTCTTGAGAGTTTTAAACTCCCTGTTATCTAGATAATGTCTCTGGATGGCTAAACCAAATTGTTTAGCCATTTCACAAGGTACAGCATTTCCAATTTGTCTAGATGCTTCAACGACACTACCCTTAAATATAAAATCTTTAGGAAAAGTCTGTAATCTTGAAGCTTCTCTTACACTAATTGCACGATGCTGATTCGTATCTGGATGCCCAAAACGTCCATTAGAGTAACTATAACAACGTGTTGTCAAGGTCGGAGCTGGCTTATCCCAGCTCATACGTCCATAGACATCCATATGCCCAGAATGGGTCTTATGGCATTTATTTATCAAATAATCTGGCCAATTACGTCGATCACCACCTTCTAGAGTGTGCTGAATACGTTCTAAATTACGTTCATTTAGCGTTGGACATCTATGCCATGGATCATCAGGATGTATTTCTCCAGCTTTTATTACAGGAAATCCACCAATAAAATCTTTAACTGTAGGGATTGGTAAAAGCCCTTCACCATGTGTTTTAGCTGGAATATCTAATTGTCCTATTTTACTTGCAAGTAGAACGAATCTTTTACGACGTTGAGGAACACCATATTCTTCAGATTTAGCAATAAATTCAATAAATTTATAATTTTGCATATTCAAAAATTGAATAAATCTTTTATAAGGCCCCTCTTTATCTTTATCAATATTTTGTAATCCAGGCACATTTTCAATAAAAATATAATCTGGTTTTAGTGCATTAATAAACCTATGAGTTTCATCCAATAAGGTACGTCGTATATCATCTTCACTTTTTGCTTTATTTTGTGATGAAAATGGTTGACAAGGTGCACACGCAACAAGTAAAAGAGGTTCTTCTTTTTGATTTATATCTTTAAAAGCTGTTGCCACTTCTTTTTCATCTAACTCTCTAATATCTACATTATAAAATTTAGCTTCTGGAAAATTAGCTTCATACGTTTCTGCGGCTTTCTTATCGAAATCAAGACCAATAGCAATGTCTAATCCAGCTTGACGTAGCCCTTCACTCGCCCCACCACAACCTGAAAAAAAATCTATTACTTTCAAAACACTACCTAAATATCTTTTTTCTGATTGCCAACCTCTTAGTATAACAAAATTTAGATTTTAGAGTAAGTATAACTTCTTTTTGAAGTAGCTTAGTGATAAGTAAAATTCGGTTCAAATTAAACATATAAATTATGCCATAATGACTAATATTAGCTTCTAAAATAATATTATTTTAGAAGCTCAACAAATTGATTTCTATGTTTTTTTAATAAATCCATATCTATTTCAAATCTAATTGGTGGAGTAATAGATTGGCCCTCTATTTCTAATAAACCAATATTGAATCGCATATTCTCACTAATTTTTTTAAGTTTTGGAGAAAGTAATACTTCCAGCTGATCATTTAATGTCAACAAATGTTTATCAAAAGCACGATCATAAAGTGCAGATAAGCAAAGACCATTATGGGGACTTAAACGTTTATCAGGTGCTTGAGCCCAGCCTACAATATGACTTGCAATTAATAAATTTGGCTCAGCTAATCCGCTGATACAACATTGTTCATCAAAATTACTAAGAATAGTTGATCTGAAGAAATTCTGACGGATGCGCTGACTTATTGAAACCTTACGCTCTTCACCATAATAGTTTTTATTGGTATCTGCTGATTCTAATTGAGGTAATAAATTATCAAGTAGTTCTCCACGAGATTCTAATATTTTTTTTAAAATAATTTCTGCATCTACGGTTAGCAGTTCTAATTTATTATTGTAAAAATCCCATATCTCTTTATCTAAGTTTGAAGAATTTCCCATCCCCTTGCGGCCAGACGCAATTATTACAGGATCAAGACTTGCAAAGTTTACTAACTTCATCGCTACCGCATTAGCATTTCGATTAATTATTTCTGACCAACTAATAATTAATGGATTTCTAGCATGTAGGCGACCAAATGGTAACTGATAGTACCAAAACAGAGCCAGGATCGTTTGCTCTCTACTCCACATACCTTTTGAAGGTAAAGATATTAAGTTATGGTTTAATAGCACTATTAAGTACCTAAAAGTAATTTTAATAAGGTTTAAAAACTAGTATGAATCTAAATTAAAAATATTTCGAATTATATATCCCCAAATCCGAAATATTTTTAGTAAAGATAAGAGAGCTTTAGCTCCCCCATCAAACCCGACTTAAAAAATAGTCGAGTAATACCTCTCTTTCATCAGTACTATTCGCTCCTAAAAGCTGAACCATCGCGCCATCAATCACAAATAAAAACATGTGTGCATCTTCAAGCGTAGCGGCAGGTTTTACAGTTAAAAGCAATTTATGAATTTCTTTAATGAACCAGTTTCGGTAGTCAATGACGAGTTTATAGGCCGTTGGATAAAGTTTTTCAATTTCAAAAATGGCTTTAAATGGCAGCCGATAAAATCCCTCTAAGTTTGCATGTAAAAAGTAAATTTTCTTGAGTTTATCAAAGGCCATAAGTTCACGGTACGAATGAATGATAGAAAACACCTCATGTTTTAATGCATCTGTTTGAAAAGTTAAGCTCATCTGAATAAGCCTTTCTTTGGAGTGAAAATAGTTATAAAAAGTGGCTTTGGGAATTTTGGCTTCCTCAACGATTCGATCGACCCCGATGTAAAACCCATGTTGATTAAATAAATCTTTTGCTGCGTGGAGCACGCGTAATGCTCTAAATGATGCTTCTAAATTTGGCATTTTTATACCGTTTAAAATAATTTTTTGTTGTATGTAAAAGAGATAGAAATGCCGTCACTCTTAAATTGAGCGCCAAAAACAGGCATGCAAAAGCCGCACAAAAATGGTGTGCTCGCCTATCTCAGGTTTTATTGTTGCTATGATTTTTTAGTCGTAATGACCTATGGTTTAAAACCTAGAGTCGGTTAAACCGTTTTAAAGACCAGTTGGGTATAGACGTAAAGACTTTGGCGAAGGTTGCCAATGAGAGTGATGAAATAGTACGCATATGACGGATTCCTGTACAAATAAGGATTCTGCCTATCTCTGCTAAAAGATGGTGGCAGAACGAAAGGGGGTTAGCAGACTGGGTACAGAACCAGCACACCCGAAGGTGT
>Ga0209370_1001645_pt1 | contig 18798 bp, 18 predicted proteins | sample AgamicAtPrz_FD_187164 | JGI IMG/M metagenome (GOLD analysis project Ga0209370, IMG submission 187164) | Agave microbial communities from Guanajuato, Mexico - At.P.rz (SPAdes) (version 2) | ecosystem: Host-associated > Plants > Phyllosphere > Phylloplane/Leaf | place: Guanajuato, Mexico... | reverse complement strand
TCATCGTGTTCTCCGGCGACCACGGCGACATGCTTGGCGAGCGCGGCCTCTGGTACAAGATGCACTGGTTCGAGATGGCCGCCCGCGTGCCGCTGCTGGTGCATGCGCCAGCGCGTTTCGCCGCGCATCGGGTCACCCAGTCGGTGTCCACCGTCGACCTCCTGCCGACGCTGGTGGAGCTGGCCGGCGGCCAGGTCGAGCCGGGCTTGGCGCTCGACGGCCGCTCGCTGCTGCCGCACCTGCAGGGCAATGGCGGCCACGATGAAGTGCTCGGCGAATACATGGCCGAAGGCACCACCAGCCCGCTGATGATGATTCGCCGTGGCGAGTGGAAATTCGTCTACAGCGAAGAAGACCCGCTGCTGCTGTTCAACGTGGCCAACGACCCCCAGGAACGCGAAAACCTCGCGGCGTCGCCGGACCATCGCGAGCAGCTCGAGGCATTTCTTGCCGAAGCGCGCAGCCGCTGGGACATGGCCGCCATCCATGGCGCCACCCTGGCCAGCCAGCGCCGGCGTCGCCTGGTCGCCGAGGCGCTGACCAAGGGCAAGCTGAAGAGCTGGGATCACCAGCCACTGGTAGACGCCAGCGAGCAATACATGCGCAACCACATCGACCTCGACGACCTGGAACGCCGCGCCCGCTTTCCCCAACCGTGACGTCGCACGCCGGGTGACCCGCCAGAAAGCGGGAACCCGGTGGGCTCGCTTACGTCGCATGGCCTGCCCAACAGAAAACCAACATAAGGAATAGGCATGAACACAATCAAGAAAGCCGTCGCGGGCTCCCTGCTCCTGGCCGCCACCCTCGCCACCCAGGCCCACGCCGAAGATGCCAGCTGCGCCACGGTGACGCTCGGCGATCCCGGCTGGAGCGACATCGCCGTGACCAACGGCATCGCCAGTCTGGTGCTCGATGGCTTGGGCTACGACGTGAAGACCCAGACCCTGGGCGTACCGATCATCTTCGCCGGCCTGCAGAAAGGTCAGGTGGACGTGTTCCTCGGCAACTGGATGCCGGCGCAACAGGCCAACTACGACAAATTCGTCGCCAGCGGCACTGTGGATAAGGTCACCGAAAACCTCAGCGGCACCGAGTACACCCTGGCTGTACCGACCTACGCCTACGACGCCGGTGTGAAAACCTTCGCCGACCTGAACAAATACGCCGACAAGTTCGGCCACAAGATCTACGGCATCGCCTCCGGCGCACCGGCCAACGAGTCGATCAAGGAAATCATCGCCGCCAACGAGTTCGGACTGAAGGACTGGAAGCTGGTCGAATCCAGCGAGCAGGCCATGCTGGTGCAGGTCGGCCGCGCGGTGAAGCGCGACGAGTTCGTGGTGTTCCTCGGCTGGACGCCGCACCCGATGAACGTGCAGTACGACATGAAGTACCTCAAGGGCGGCGAGAAGTACTTTGGCGACAGCGGCAGCGTCAACACCCTGGCCCGCAAGGGCTACGCGGCGCAGTGCCCGAACGTCGGCAAACTGCTGAGCAACCTGAAGTTCACCCAGGACATGGAGAACGCCATCATGGACCAGGTGCTGAGCAAACAGGCCAGTAACGATCAGGCCGTGAAAGGCTGGCTCAAGGCCAACCCCGAGGTGATCGACGGCTGGCTCGACGGCGTTACTACCCGCGATGGCGGCGATGCGCTGGCGGCAGTGAAGGCCAAGCTATAGGGTGTGTTAGAAGGCGATAGCGGCCTTTCTCTTATCCCGTGGGAACGGGCCATGCCCGTGATTTTCGCGGGCATGGACTGGGCGTCCCCGCCCGCTCCCACAATGGATCAGTTTGTAGGATGGGTGAAACCCATCGGCCATTGATGGGTTTCACCCATCCTACGAACTACAAATTGATCGCCATGTAGGGTGGATGGCGCTTTTTCATCCACCGTTGCGATTGCAGAGCGGTGGACGCCGGCCGCGTAGGTGCTGATCGCGATCTCGTGGGAGCGGCTTTAGCCGCGATTGTGCCTGCCTGGGCGTAAAGAGCTCGCGGCTAAAGCGGATCGCCGCCCGGCCCCTGCCACAAGTTATGCAACTGCCCGTTCCTGACTTTCTCAAGCCGCAGACGTGACGACCAACACCTCTGCTACCCTGCCCACCACCCGGATCACTTAACGAAAAACCGCATGCGTCTACCCAGCCGTTACAGCCTGTTCCCTTTCCTGCTCTGGTGGCCGACCGTCACCCGGCGCACGCTGGGCACGGATCTGCTGGTCGGGCTGAGCGGCGCCATCCTCGCCCTGCCGCAATCGATCGCCTACGCGCTGATCGCCGGGCTGCCAGCCGAGTACGGGCTGTATGCGGCCATCGTGCCGGTGATCATCGCCTGCCTGTGGGGTTCGTCGTGGCACCTGATCGGCGGGCCAACGGCAGCGATTTCCATCGTGCTGTTCACCAGCGTCAGCCCCATGGCCAGGCCGGGCAGCGAGGAGTTCGTCGCACTGGTGCTGGTGCTGACCTTTCTCACCGGACTGTTCCAGTGGCTGCTCGGGTTGCTGCGCTTCGGCAATCTGGTCAACTTCGTTTCGCCCTCGGTGATCCTCGGCTTCACCCTGGGCGCCGCGCTGGTGATCGCTCTTGGTCAGCTACCCAACCTGCTGGGCCTGGAGCTGGACAGCCAGCGCACTGCCGTGGCGACCCTGCTCGACCTCGGCCAGCATCTGGGCCAGGCCGACTGGCACGCCATGCTGGTCGCCGTTTTCACCCTGGCGGTCAGCCTGCTCTGTCGGCGCCTGTGGCCGCGCCTACCAGCGCTGCTGATCGGTGTGGTCGCCGGCAGCCTGCTGGTCGCCGCCCTGCCCGGCTTCTTTGACGGCATCCGCCTGGTCGATGCGTTCGAGGGCTCACTGCCGCCGTTCACCCTGCTGCACTTCGAGGTCAACAGCCTGCTCGGGCTGCTGCCCGCCGCCATCGCCTGCGGCATGCTCGGGCTGGTCACCAGCCTGTCCATCGCCCGCTCGCTGGCGGCGAAATCCCAGCAGCTGCTGGACGCCAACCAGGAAGTGCGCGCCCAGGGTCTGTCCAACATGATCGGCCCGTGGTTCGCCGGTTCGCTGTCGGCCGGCTCCTTCACCCGCTCGGCGCTGAACCTGCAGAGCGGCGCCACCTCGCCGATGGCCGGAGTGTTCTCGGCGCTGCTGGTGGCCGCCTTCGCGCTGTTCTGCGCGCCGCTGATCGCCCATATTGCCCTGCCCAGCATGGGCGCGGCGATCCTGCTGATCTGCTGGGGGTTGGTGGATATCGAGGGCGTGCGCGCGTTGCTGCGGGTCAGCCGCGCCGAGTTCGTGGTGATGCTGCTGACCCTGCTCGCCACCCTGGTGCTGGAACTGCAGACCGCCATCTACGCCGGCGTGCTGGCTTCGCTGTTCTTCTACCTCAAGCGCACCTCGCAGCCGCGCTTCAAATACACCCGCGACGGCGACGACGAACTGCTGCGCCTGGAGGGCTCGATCTTCTTTGGCGCCTGCCACTACGTGCAGCAGATCCTGCAGCTCAGCCACGGCGAGCGGGTGGTGGTCGATGCCCGGCATATCAACTTCATCGATTACGCTGGCGTGGAAATGCTTCATCTGGAAGCGCGCCGCCTGATGGCGCAGAACCGCCAACTGGTGCTGCGTCATGCCCGCCCCCACGTGATCGAGGAAATCCAGAAACTCGAAGGCGCCACCTGCCCGGTGCTGTTCGAGGACTGAGCACGTAGCCTGGCGTTGAGCGCAGCGATACACAGGAATCGCGATAGTCCCGGGTCACGAGCGATCCGCAGGCTACCGCCACCCATGTCGACGAAAGTAGCGCGCCACCAGCAGCAATGCCGCCAGCCCGAGTAACCCGGCACAGACGAACAACCCGTCATAGCCCAGTGCCTTGGCCAGTACACCGCTGGCCGCGCCGACGAAGCCGCCAAGCAGAATCTGCGTCGAAGCCTGCAGGGTAAAGTCCGCCCCTTCGTGGCCCGGACGACACTGGCGCATCATCGCGGCGAACAGCGCGACTGTGGATAAGCCGTCAGCGGCCTGCTCGCTCAGGGTCAGCGCGTAGACAAGAATCGTATCGCCGCCACGACTGACCAGCAGCGCCAGCGCGGCGAGGCTCAGCGCCTGCAAGGTGCCGAAGATCAACAGCGCACGCAGCACGCCAAGGCGCGCATACAACAGGCCGCCCAACAGCGCGCCGCCGATGCCGACCAGGCTGCTGATCAACGTCAGTTGTCCCAGCTCGGCATTGCTCCAGCCCTGATCCACCAGCATCGGCTTGATCATCGGCGAACCCAGGGCATCGCCCAGCTTGAAGGTCAGCACCACGGCCAACCACAGGCCCATGCCCGGCAGCGCCAGCAGGCCGCGGTAATGCCGCCACAGCAGGCCGATGCCCATTGGCTCGGCCGGCGCGCTGGCTGGCGGCAATTGCTGCGTTTCGGCAAAGCGCCAGACCGGCAGCAGCATCAGAGCGACCAGCAGGGTCAGCGCCAGCAGCGACAGATTCCAGCCCACCCGGTCGATCACCAAGAGCAGGCCGCTGCCACTGACGATCATCCCCACTTTGTAGCCGCCGACCTGCAGGCTGTTGCCCAGGCCGCGCCAGCGCTCGGGCAACAGGCGTACGGTCAGGCCGTCGGTGGCGATGTCCTGGGTCGCCGCCGCCAGGTTGACCAGCACCAGCAGGCCAAGCAGCAGCGGCAGGTGAGCGCCGAAAAGCGAGTCCGGTGAGAGCAGCGCCAGGATCAGCAGGATCGCCACCACCGCGCCCTGCAGCGGCAGGATCCAGCCGCGATGGTGGCCCAGGCGCCGCGACGACAGGCGATCCACCCACGGCGCCCACAGCACCTTGAGCAGCCAGGGCAGCGCCAGCAGTTTGAGCAAGCCGATAATGGCCAGATCGACGCCGTGCTGGCGCAGCAGCACCGGCAACGCATGGGCGATCAGCCCGGACGGCAAACCCTGAGCGCAATACAGCGAGGCCAACAGCACCAGGGTGGCGCCGGCCGGGCGGCGCAAATCGGCAGGAGTGGGCGACATGGCAATGTCCGCGAAAATTCAGCGGCGCAGCATAGCGCAGGCTTGAAAGCGCCAGCATGCCGCGGTTACAACTCGATACCCGAAAGCACCGCCACTGACGAACGCCGGCGCGGCGTTTCGGTCTATTCGCCTGTCACCTTATCTCGCCCCTGCGCCGCCCATGAGCGAAGCGCAGCGCGCCACCATTGCAACGCCTGCGGAGAGCCATGGCCACTTCACTTATCCACACCCTGCGCCGTCGCTGGCTGAGCATCGGCTTGCTGGCGCTGCTGGCCGTTGGCCTGCCGGTCGGCTGTGCCAAGCTCGAGCAAAAGGAACGCGAACTGGTGTTTCGCATCGAGCCGGGCACTGCCAGCTGGTTCCACGGCCTGCCCGCCGGCGTGAAAGACATGACCCTCAGCGTGCCGGAGTTCGGCGACAGTCAGAGCATCCACGCCTGGTGGTGGCCGGCCCGCAAGGCGAACGCACCGACCCTCTTGTACCTGCACGGCTCGCGCTGGAACCTCACCGGCCAGCTGTTTCGCATCGAGCAACTGCACGCCATGGGTTTTTCGGTGCTGGCCATCGACTATCGCGGTTTCGGCGAAAGCCGCGGCGAGCTGCCGTCCGAGCGCACCCTCTACGAAGACGCCGAGATCGCCTGGCAACGCCTGACCGAGCTGCAGCCCGACCCGACCAAACGCTTTATCTACGGGCATTCCCTTGGCGGCGCGGTGGCGGTCAACCTCGCCGACTCCCTGGGCCGTGACCGCCATACGCCGCCGCTGGCCGGGCTGATCATCGAGTCGACCTTCACCAATCTGGCCGATGCAGCCACCGCCGTGGCCGCCGAGTACACCTCGCTGCCGGTGCGCTGGCTGCTGTCGCAGAAATTCGATTCCCTGAGCAAGATCGGCGACATCAAGGTGCCGGTGCTGATCGCCCACGGCACCGGCGATCGCTACGTGCCGGCGCGCTTCAGCGAAAGCCTCTACCAGGCGGCCAACCAGCCCAAACGCCTGCTGCTGATCGACGGCGGCAACCACAACAACAGCATGCGCACCGGCAGCCGCGAATATCGCGAGGCGATCCGCACGCTGTTTTCCCAACAGACGATCGGCAAGGGCTGACGGCCATGAAAGTCATCGACCACCAACCCCACGTCTGGCTCCTGCTTGAAGACGAAAGCGGCTTGCTGATCGACGTGGAGTGCCACAACGGTGCCGTCAGCTGCAGCGTACTGATCCGTCTGAATGAAGAGGAACTGGCCGAGTATCGAGACGGCGGCCACGCCTATCTCAATCGTCTGGCCGAAGCCATCCACTACAGCGCACCGATCCTGGCAATCAGCAACTCGCCCTACAAGCCGCGCAAACTGCGCGGCTATCAGGATCAGGTGCTAGAGGCGATCCGCCAGTGGCAGGCGCAGCGTCAGCCCGGCGGCACGGCCACCAGGCAGGACTGAATATCCGCCAGCTGCGCGGCCAACAGGCAACGCTTGGGAATCAGCCGATACAGGCGGTCGGACTCGTAGAGCAGAATCATCCGCTGATCCTCGCGCGCCTTGCGAAAGTCCGCCCAGGGCACACGGGCATCGCCGTATTCGCTCTGTATAACCACGCCCTGCTCGTTCCAGGTCAACGTGGCAGGCTTTTGCAGGGTCTTGTGCTGCCTGAAGGTCCGCCGCGCCGTGAATCCACCCAGCACCTGGGTGACAAGAAAGGGAAAGCCCAGCACCGCAAACGGCGAACACAGGGCAAAAACCAGCACCGGCATCAGCGCCTCATCGCCACCCAGCCGCAACAGGCCGGCGAAGCCCGCCGTCGCCACCACGCAAAGCACCACCAGCCGGATCAGGCCAACGCGGCTTTGCATGTACTGCCGCAAATGCAGGTGCTGGGCAAACGCCAGATCCTCTGCCTGCAACTGGATCAACACCGTCCGCGGCCCGGCTTCAAAGGGCGTGTCGTCGTTCATGGCTCAGCCTTCTCCCTGTCTCTTGCAATGCCGGTTTTGGCGCCTGACATGAATCCCCTTAGTGGCGAGCTCGGCGGGTTAGTTCGCGATCAGCCATCTATCTGATCCAGCACACCGAGACGAATGGACTAGCCGGTTGTCAGATAACAGCTAACCTGTTTTTCGTATCAAGATTATTCCGGCCTGACGCTGCCGTAATCCGCCGCTCGTTAGAACGACTCCCACAACAATAAAAGGAAGTTCGACATGACCCACCCTCACCACCTGCTATCCGGCCTGGCTCTTTCTCTGGCGATTGCCACAGGCGCCAACGCGGCAGGGTTGACCAGTGAACACAAGCCATTCGGCAAGACCCGCGACGGCACGCCCGTCGAGCAGTATCAGTTGCGCAACAGCCATGGCATGCAGGCCACCATCATCACCTACGGTGGCGTGCTGCAGGCCCTGGCAGTGCCGGACAAGAACGGCAAGGTCGAAGACGTGGTGCTGGGTTTCGATGACGTGCAGGGCTACGAAGGCGGCACTGCATTCTTCGGCGCCACCATCGGCCGCTTCGGCAATCGCCTGGCCGGCGGTGCCTTCGAGCTCGATGGCAAGCGCTTCCAGGTACCGCTCAACGACGGGCCGAACGCCCTGCACGGCGGCGCCGAGGGCTTCGACAAGAAGGTCTGGGAAGCCAAGCCGGTGAAGGACAAGGATTCGGTCGGCGTAACCCTCACCTACCTGTCCAAGGACGGCGAGATGGGCTTTCCCGGCAACCTGAAAACCGAAGTCACCTACCGCCTGAACGACAACAACGAACTGCACATCGACTACAAGGCCACCACCGACAAGCCCACCGTGGTCAACCTCACCAACCACAGCTACTTCAACCTCGCCGGTGCCGGCAACGGCGACATCCTCAAGCAGGTCGCCACCCTGCACGCCAGCCACTACACGCCGGTCAACAAGACGCTGATCCCCACCGGTGAACTGGCACCGGTCAAAGGCACGCCGATGGACTTCAGCAAACCTACGCCCATCGGCCAGCACATCAAGGATGACCACGAGCAGCTCAAATTCGCCGAAGCCAAACAGGGCGGCTTCGACTTCAACTGGGCGCTGGATACCAAAGGCGATATCAAGCAACTCGCCGCCGAAGTTCACGACCCCGCCTCCGGCCGCCTCCTGCAGCTCTACACCACCGAGCCGGGCGTGCAGTTCTACACCAGCAACTTCCTGGACGGCTCGGTAAAAGGCAAAGCCGGCAAGACCTACGCCCACTGGGGCGCCTTCACCCTGGAAACCCAGCACTTCCCGGATGCACCGAACCAGCCGAAGTTCGCGTCTACCCGCCTGGATCCGGGGCAGACGTATACGCAGAACACGGTGTTCAAGTTTTCGGTGAAGTAAGAAGAAAAATTAATAATGAGAAAAGGGCAGATCTAGATCTGCCCTTTTTCCTTTAGATCAATTGGTTAACGCGTACGGAAAGGGGAAAATTTATTTATTCAGCAATTTCCACGACCAAAAACAAACCTGTCCACTTTTTCTTTTCTCTCTATTTTTCTTGTTTCTCTTAGCCGCGTAGAATTTTCCGCCAACTGAATGTCCAGCGAATAATTATAATAAGCAAGATAATGATTGCAAAGTTGGTAGCGGCAATGGCGAAATCTCCTGACCAAACATAAACTCTGTAAAAGCTTTTGACCTTATCAATCTGACCGGCTCCGGGATTTGCAAGCAGCGAGACCGCGGCTCTTAAATAGGCAGAATCCATTAGTCTCCAAGCCAGAAATAAAAATGGGGCCAGAAGTGATGCACAAAAAATCGTGACAAACCAGCTAAAAACCAACTTCGACTTTTGCATAAACTCTCCATTCCTCAGGGACAAACTACGATCTAGAGGAGGACTAACAGTGGTCTGCCCCGATTGCTACTAACTGAACAGATCCATTGAAATATTTCCAAAGCGAGCAAACGTATTAAATGTAGTACACACAAGTCCTATATCGCGCGTAATAGCCTTGGCAGGATATTTTTCTCCCATGATAACAATCAGATTATCCGGCACGTCTTTGTTAGTTATCGTTCTCACACAGTGCTCTCCATCTTCATCGCATTCATTTAGCATTAACAAATACTTACCGGACTCAACATACATCTCTAGCTCATAAGGGCCATAATCCGGGGATGCTTTACACCGAATCACTACAACACCTTTTCCCGCACCAGATACACTTCTGACAAAATCCTCAACAATCGAAGCACTTGGATTTAACGTGATTGGCAACTGATACCGTACACCATCAGAACCTATTAAATATCCGCCAAGAACAGTATCTTTACTCATTGCGTTCCCTAGTAAACTTCATCCCAGGTATCCAATAGTAGGTTTTGGGTAATCCAGTCTCGTTATCTATAGCCCGTACAGTTAAAGACTTCAATCCTGCAGCATCTGCGAATCGATGGGGTCAGAGTCATTGGATCGGGCATTCAGCTAAACCAATGACTCTGACTCCATCGATTTTACGTTTCGGCTTTGCTTTCGACCTGCACCGAACCCGCTGCCCACGCCGCATCGAGATCCTGCTGCTGATCGCGGCACTGGCGTGTTATGCGCTCGACCTGGTTGGCCTTCAAGCTAAAACGACAGGCAGGTCATACCGCTTTCAGAGCAACAGCGTCGTGCATAAAACCGTGCTGTCGCTCTGGCGGATAGGCCTTGAATACCTCAGGCACTCGGCCAGCGATTTATCTTGTTCGACACTCGCCAGGACGGAGCTGTTGCTGCGTGACGAGGTACACCAACAGACTCAGGCGTTGGAGTAGATTTGTGGGGATTCCTCAGAATCCGTCCCCTTTTCCCATGTGCACCTCTACTTACCTGCTCTCAAAAACTTCCTATTTACTTCAACTGCCTCCCTTAGCATCCCTCTTTTCTTCCTTGCAACATAATTACCAACCACTGCCAATGGGCAGAACTCCAAATCAATGTCACTAAAGCGATTTATTACTGGAAGTTTAAAGTTAATGTTTTTTGGATCATCAATGCATAAGTCCCAAGATCCGCCAAGATTTTTCCGAAAAACTTCTCCTAAATATCTGGAGCAATGATTCAATAACTCACTCTCCCGAGCACCGTCGCCCGAACCATCTATAAATACCTCCAAGTCGTCCAAACTCGAAATCGAATAATCAAGCTTAAACCCCTTACTCATCGCGAAGGCCAGAAAAACTTCCATGACATCATCCATTTCAAAGATAAATTTCTGAAACTTCTCGACATCCACCTGAAAGTCTTCTCGAGACAGAACCACTCTTCACCTATTCAATTAGAGGGCCGATGCGATATTTAATACCAGCCCCTTTCAAGAGCATTCAACAATGGCCTAGATGCACCTTTCTCAAGAACCCACTCCACCTGATAACCTTGCTTAACTCAAAATAAATCTGTCCCTTTTTCGCTTTTAAAAGCAGAGCGGGTGGCTTTGAGTCTTGACGCAAGACCGGCTAATGGGTGTCCCCTTTTTCGCATATGGAAATGGGTGCCCCCTTTCCCTGTCATAGCTTCCACAATATTGCATACGGCAGCTCATCATCGAAAATATCTTGCAAACGAAAATAATAAATAGCAGATGAGCTTTCTAAACACTTATGAACAAATGCACCATCGTACATAATACGGTAAGAGGCATACTCCATGAGCTTGTCAGTCCCCAGAGAACTGATGGTTTTTTTTATCTGATCATAAGCCGCCCCCGCTCCAGCTGGAAGCAACTCGGGCGGCGGCTGACATACAGTCATATCATCATGTTCAATATCCCTGTAGTAGGCCCTTCGGAATGCAGGTTCACTGCAAGCCCAGTAGAGGGATAGCAAACGGAGTTTTTCCTCTCCTTCATCAGAAAAAACGTCAGCTAAAAAGTACTGATTATCTGAAATTTTGTATGCCCCATCCTCCATGGCGAGAACGCGTTGCTCCTGTACGTCAACGACGTCCCAAACCTTTGTCCTGCACAAAAATGACCACTCTTTCATCCTAAATACCTCAAGCCTATTGTGGCCATTTAAATATCCGACCTTCGACCCTACCCGCCTTAAGCGCACTTTCTGCGGATGCCTTGGCAGGCCCTTCAGGCATATTTCTGACTGAGTTTATGATCTCTGACTGCCAGGCTTTTAATTTTGAATCTGGCAATGAGGAAAAGGGGACAGATTTATTTATTGTCCAAAAATAAATCTGTCCCCTTTTCCCCTTTTTTCCGCTCAACCTAGCCCCCTATCGGAATGGAAGGAATAATCGTGGTCTGTCCCCGATTACTCACCAAACTGCCCGACTCATGCAGGTGTCTTCAAGCTATCCGACAGATCTGCATGGATATTTTGTGGGGATTCCTCAGGGCCTGCCCCTATTCTATTGTTTCTTCCTTTTGCGTTACCTTTTCTTCAGACTTTTCATCTTTGACCTTACTCAGAGAACCAATAAATACCAAAACAACGGCCACAACTGTCAATATAGCTCCCAAGCGCCAAGAAAAGCTTAGGGAAGAATATATTAACTCAACTAGATCCCAGTCGCTTCCTCTAACCACAAAAACTGATAGTGCGGCAAGAAAAACTGCAAAAAAACTCATCACCACTGATACTAAAAGAGTTCTGATTAGCCATAAAACCCACTGTTTCTTATTTTTCACTTTTCTTTTCCTCAACTACTAATGGACCTACCCCCTCCGAGGTGGCCGAACCAACGATCGCGCTAAAGTTTTCTCTTAAAGAATTGGGGACAGAGCTTGGCAATGAGTCTTTAACAACCTTCCCCGCGACAGCACCTGCGGCTGTACCAACACCTGCCCCAATCATCGCGTTAGTAGGATCAGTCCCTGAGGAATCCCCACAAAATATCCATGTATATCAATCGGATAGCTTGAAGATGCCGGCATGAGTCGGGCAGTTTGGTAGTCGCCAAACCAACCAACCCCCGAGACTCATGCAGGCAGTACGATTTTTACACAAGGCATTTTCCCAAGCACTCCCCACGATCCACAGCAAGCGTCTGAGCGCCCTGATGAGCGGCGTCAGTGCGTTGCTGCATGGGCATCGCCTGACCCTGACCGATCTGGGCAGGGCCATGCCCAGCGGGGCTTACACCAAACACTCGATCAAGCGCGTGGATCGCTTGCTGGGTAACGCCCAGCTTCAGTCCGAACGCCCTCTGTTCTACTGGAAAATACTCACGGCACTGCTTGGTCACCTGCGTCATCCACTGATCCTGGTGGATTGGTCGCCGATCAATGCCGCTTCCGATCTTTACTTGCTGCGCGCTTCAATACCGCTGGCCGGCCGGGCGTTCTCCGTTTATGAAAGCGTGCACGATCGTGAAGGCTGCCCACAGCGCCAGAGGCAACTACTCGACGCGCTTGAGCTTATGCTCCCCGATCAATGCGTGCCGATCCTGGTGACAGATGCCGGATTTCGCCGCCCCTGGTTCCAGGCTGTCGAAGCCAAGGGCTGGTATTACGTGGGGCGTGTGCGCAATCGTGACCTCTATCGCGACGAGCAAGGCCATTGGCAACCGATCAAGCAGCTCTACCAGCAGATCACTTCGACAGCACGCTCGCTTGGACAAATCGAGATGACGCGCAGTGCGCCGCACAGCATTGCTTTGTACGGTATTCACCAACCGCCCAAGGGTAGAAAACATCAACGCGTAACAGGCAGCATCGCGCGCAGCAAGCTCAGCCGACAGAACGCTCGCCGTGAACAAGAGCCCTGGTTGCTCGCCAGCAACCTGCCACAAAGCAACTGGACGGTACGTCAGATCGTGGGCATCTACCGCAAGCGGATGCAGATCGAGGAAGGTTTTCGTGATGTGAAAAGCCTACGTTTCGGCTTTGCCTTCGACTTGCACCGAACGCGCTGCCCACGGCGTATCGAGATCCTGCTGCTGATCGCAGCACTGGCTTGTTATGCGCTTTATCTGGCCGGCCTTCAGGCTCGGATGACAGGCAGGGCAATCCGCTTTCAGAGCAATAGCATTAAGCATAAAACCGTGCTGTCGCTATGGCGGATTGGCCTCGAATACCTCAGGCACTTGCCCAGCGAATTATCGTGCTCGACACTCCTGAAGATGGAGCTGTTGCTGCGCGAAGAGGTACATCGGCAAGCTCGGGCGCTGGAATGAATTTGCAGAGTAAAAGGGGACAGACCACGATTTATGGGAGAATTAATCGTGGTCTGTCCCCTATTATTCTATCTTGCACAAGTGGATGCATGCATGTGGCAGAGATGCTGCACCGATGATGCAAACCGGCCGCTGCCTACCGCTGGTCGTAGATAAAACAACACCGGCGCAAGGCCGGTGTCGATTATATCCAGATCGAAGGCTCATTATTGATGAGAAAAAGTCCCTCTCGAAACAAACTTTTAAGCTCAGCGCGGCGTTTTGAAAATAGCGGAAAATCATCTATCACGTCTTGAATGCTATTTGTAACTCTCACCAAGTAACCATCACCTATTCTCTCAATAGGAAAGCCTGACGCTGCGATTAGATCAGCATTGACCTCTTGGGCAAATTCGTCTCCATAAAACATTCCCCAGCCGATATTCGGAATATCCGGTTTCAATGCCGAATTGAACGAACCGATCTGAAAGCTACCATTCTTTTCAGTCGGACTTAGCTCGGGGCCAGTAAAAGGATGAAGCATTCCAAGTTGAGGAGGAAAAATTTCACACCATGCTTGGAAAAGCGAATACCAATCGACCTTATCGCTAAACGCAGCATTTAGGGAGATTGATCCAGGAACAAGTTGCCCACGAAAATTTCGAGATGTATGAACAACACTACCCGAGGATTTAATTGCTTTCTTTCTTTTCCATGCAAAATCTTGGTAAAAATCCGACAAGGTACCATTAGCGCGAATCGAAGCCTTAGAGGCCCAAACACTCTCGCACGAAGTGCTCCCCAAGAAAGGCTCCGTGAACTTATCTGCATTATGCGACACTAGCTCCGGAAGCAGTAACCCTCCGCTCATGCTCAACGAGTCAATAAGCTTTTCGCCAGTGCCCCAGCCAATCGTTTTGGATTTTGTTCTAATTGCTAGTTGTATATATGATTTCATAAGCCATCAAAACTTCGTCAAATCACCTGTGGCAGGATTGTATCTGTAGACATCACCGCCAGTGCTTCGTACTTGGCGCATGAGTTCTCCAGATACATTATTTGTTCTAGGACTCACAACAAGATTCAGAGGCTGACCTGTATCGCTTGCAACCTTGATCTGCGCTCGCAACTGATTAGACAATGAAAGATCTTTGACATTCTTAACCTCCAAAAGCCCCCCAACATTTTTCCCCCACAGATCAGGGATCGTCGTTACCTGCGCACCGTTAGGAAGCTGGAATAATAGGGGACTAATAATAGGGGACAGACCACGTTTTACTAAATATCTGGCGCGCTCTTAGGACGCCCTGGCTTGCCTCTTGTGACTCTTCGCCCCAACGCAGCCTCAACTTCGGCAGAAAACTTCGGACTCCCCAGCGCGTAGTTTCCATTTGTCGCGGCACGTATTTGATCAACCAGCCCTGGATCTAACTGATAGCGGAACAACTCCCTATAGAACTCAGCCCGGAGCCGCTCATCTTGACTCAATGTATGGTAGAGAGGATGTGTACAGCGCAGAACTGACGCCTCGCCTTGCGCGTTGGTCCGGTAGCTCGACCAGCGATATTCACCTGGGTGCTCAACCATGCCGGCGCGCACAGGGTTCATTTCAATATATCGATAGCAAGCGAGCACATAAGCCTCGTCTTGCAGCAGGCAGGAACGAAAGCGACCTTCCCAAAGCGTACCGCTACGGCAGTATGTCCGATTGACGTACTGTACATAGCGCTGCCCTAGCCCCTTCATCATCAGGCCCGTACTCTCGGAGCTTTCGGGCGTGACCAGCAAATGAACATGATTGGTCATTAGGCACCAAGCATGGACAGCGCACCCATTTTTCTTTGCTTGCTCCGCCAATACATCCAGATAGAAAAGATAATCTTCAGCTGCGTAGAAACAGGCTGAGCGATTATTTCCTCTCTGAATTAAATGAAGTGACATTCCTGGCAACAAAACACGTGCTCGACGTGGCATAAAATCTCCTTCCATAGATGCTTACAAGCCTAGACCACTATCGAGATGGTAGGAATAATTGTGGTCTGTCCCCTGTTATTACTGCTCTTAAAAAGCAGAGCGGGTGGCTTTGAGTCTTGACGCAGGGCCGGCTAATGGGTGTCCCCTTTTCCAGTCCCCTTTTCCACCTGCATTATTAATACCTAGACCTCGACTCAGCGACTTCTCTCATTAGCTGCTCAGCCTAAGCAGGCGTAACTTATATACTTTAACAGCAATACTTTAAAATCGATGGAATCAGAGCCATTGATTCGAGCATGCGGCTAAATCAATGACCCTGACCCCATCGATTCCTTGGTTCAGCTCTTCCCGCTGAGATTATCTCTCCACGGCACAAGCAACCCTTCCTGAAGGACTCGATCAACGACACCATCCTCAATACTACCAACATAAGTAGCATCTAATTGAAATTCAAAAGAAAGGCTTACTTTTTCAGACAAGTCTCTAACAGCACTAATCAGCTCTTCTACTTCATCTAGATTCTTCACGTCCACATCAAGAGGAAGTATGTTCGGCGGCAAAGCTGAATAAATCTCCAACATCCCACCTACCACCTCCAAGCCATTCTCGTCTATCTCATCAATCAGGCTTGGTGGTGCAATGCTCCATACCCTTGACGCCGCAAGCTCTTCCACAAGCTGCTGCACATCAGACTTAATAGTCTGATCCAAATCCTGAGCCACATAGAAGATTAATTTCTGCTTTGCATGATCTAGCGGCATGGCGTGCATTACTCAATACCTTTCTTCGGAGGGTATGCTGGAAGTGCTGATCCGGGGCCGCCTGGATTATATCTAAACCCTCCCGGCATATGCGCATCTAAATGACGTGTATCAGGCAACGGTACGGTAAGTGGCGAACCCTGGATGTGATGCATAGGAATTCGCTCACCCTGTAGCCCTGCATCTTCCGGGAAAACCTTAATCCATGCATCGTCAACTTTCGGGGTGCGCCCTTTAGCAATAGCAGCCCGATTCTCAGCGCTTAATATTTGGCCATACCCAAGATCGTCCCAGTTATCGCGCAACACTCTCCAGTCAGCAGCATTTGTACGAACAACACCCGTTCGAGTCGTACCGGAAGACACAACAGGAGCTGCAGGTACGGCTTCGCCTGCTGCTTTTGCACCTGCAATCCTACGCTCCGCCTCAACCTGCCCGGCAAGATTTCCGCCAGCCTTAGGCCGCAGTCCGTTTGCGGTTTCAAAATAGAAAACACCATCCGACGACACTACTTCGGTATTGCCGGTCTTGGTATTGAGCACCCGCCGATAACCATTCGGCAACCCGCCTGCTTCGTTGAAGGCAGAGAAGTAAAAGGGGACAGACCACGATTTATGGGAGAATTAATCGTGGTCTGTCCCCTATTATTCTATGGCCCTGCCTAGATCGGTCAAAGTCAGGCGATGCCCATGCAGCAAAGCACTGACACAACTCATCAAGGAGCTCAGTCGCTTGCTGTGGGCCGTGGGGAGTGCTTGGGAAAATGCCTTGTGTAAGAATCGTACTGCCTGCATGAGTCTTGGGGGTTGGTTTGTTTGGCGACTACCAAACTGCCCGACTCATGCAGGCACCTTCAAGCTATCCGATTGATCTGCATTGATATTTTGTGGGGATTCCTCAGGGACAGACCACGATTTAGAGGAGGGTTAATCGTGGCCTGCCCCCTATTACTATACTATTACTATATGTCCCATATTACTATGGAACACTTCCATATACATATCGTACACCACCTTCATAGCTTTGCGCCTTATCGATGGCACGTTTGCCACTGATGGTCACGGGGCTGGTGGATTCCAGCGCGCTATTTTGCACCAACTAATCAGGCAACACCGTCAAAGAGCTCCACAATGGGGGGAGCCCAACCCCCTCCATGTAAGTACCAAAGTCTACGAAAGACTCAACTCCCACAGCCTCAGCCGAAAACCATGTAGCCTCACACTCTTGGCAAACATACACCAATTTCCCATTTGACTTAATCTGAGCCTTGCAAACATCACCCTGCTCACATCTTGGACAAAGCATTTCTTCACCTCTATTTGACAGGGTAGGCAGTGATTACCTTATTCGTACCTGGCCGCACAATTATTCTTATGCTTGTTTCACCAGCCGTCCCGATAACACGCCCCATTGGAACGACATAAGCGCCTGGGTCTCCAGAGACCGGATTTCCTTTTTTGAGCCAAGCCTGATCTATTAGACCCAAAATTTCTTTCCGATCCACATTGAACACACTGTGCGTCGTCTTGTTTGGGTTGGATACTGCATGATCCAGGACGTGCTTAACTCGGTTTCCATGAACAGAACCCTGTCCATAATCAAGTCCGGCTGGACTTGTCCAAGTACGAGTAGCTTTATCAAAGCTAAGCTCTACTGCTCCGCCAGTCGCTTTTGCACCTGAGGGGGCAGTCGGCTGCCCCCAACTATGATCCGGTGCTCGCCCGGGATCAATGGTTTCTGGATTGCTCTTCGGCCGCCCTGAGTTGGCATTGATTCTGTCCGCGCTCGACCAGATACCACTTACAGCCCTTACTACGGCCGAACCTACACCATCCAATGCCAGATCGACTAGCCCTTCGGCACCTTGAACATAAACATTACGCTCGTTAATCAGCCTTCCTTCCCGATCAACGGCCCCGTTGGCATGTAGCTCCTGGAGGTATTCGTCAGAGGCTTTTAGTCTCTCCTTCTCTTGATCGGCAAGAGTCCCGGCAACAGTTAGGGAAATGTCTTGTTTCGCTGCGGCTATCTGCTCTCCCCAGAGCGCTGTGGCAATCATATTGCCCGCAATACCCACGCCACTCTTCACTGGCGTCATCATGGCTTGCGCAGCAACTCTCATAAGAGCGGCCTCTTCTAGAGGCAGTTGCTCAATATAATCGTAGAACGTCGCGACCTTGGATAATAAAACCTTCCCAGGGGAAGATATATTTGCGGTGCCGAGAGTCGCAAACTGTACTTTTCCATCTTTCACGTAGGTGTAAGTTAACGTGCCTTTACTGTTTCCACTCACTGTGGACGTGCAGCCCCCCAAATTCTCGCAAGCTGCAGCCTTTTCTCCGTACGTTTCGAAATGGCCTGCCATTGCATTGAGAACTTGCAATTCGCGCTCACCGAGTTTTTCCAGCAGTTTTGGATCAAGCCCTCGACGTACGAAATTCTTGGTAATTAACAGCGCTTTTTCATCGTCAAGATGAGTAGTTAGCGCTGACGGCACAGCGTCCATCCCCACTTGCTGCGCGCGAATAGATGCCCCTATTTGCCCCGCGACCTCCACCGTTTTATTGATAAAGGCTTCTGCCTTATATAGATCTTTCTTGAGTCCTTCTTTCGAGACAGTTTCAGATAATGATTTTTTCCATTGATCGAGCGTCTCTAACGGCGCGGCAACCGCTTCTATAGAACTCTTGGTCACGTATAGATCAGTGCGCGCCTCATCGTCCTTGGTAATCTCGTAGGCCTTGCTGGCATTGCGATTCAGCCCTGCCGTGGAGTCCTGACCGGTGTAGGCATCGCTGCGTACGACGATCTCGCCTTTACCGATAGTGGCGCGTACGGTCTGCTCGCGTTCCCGTTCGTACTCATAGCCATCCACGCTCCAGCCAACCTGGCCTTCCTCACCCTTGCCAACCTGGCTTTTGTCCTGTTGGCCTTGGCCG
>Ga0209370_1001644_pt1 | contig 18804 bp, 11 predicted proteins | sample AgamicAtPrz_FD_187164 | JGI IMG/M metagenome (GOLD analysis project Ga0209370, IMG submission 187164) | Agave microbial communities from Guanajuato, Mexico - At.P.rz (SPAdes) (version 2) | ecosystem: Host-associated > Plants > Phyllosphere > Phylloplane/Leaf | place: Guanajuato, Mexico... | reverse complement strand
GGGTCACGAAAAGAGGACCAAATCCACGCCTTTACATGGCTTTAAGAAAAGCGCGTCATCGGCGATAATTACCCCTTTCTTAATCATCGCGGAGTGTTGATGAGCGATTTGCAGCCTTTCCTTCCGACGCGCAAGCGCCCCATGAAGCTGAACACCCTGGTCACGCTGATGGTGTGCGCGATTATTGCCTCTGTGCTGCTGGTGGTTTTTGCGCTCTACTCCGTACAAATCACCCGGGCGACCCGCGATGATGTAAAAGATACGGCTCTGGGTATTGCCAGAACGCTGGCCAACAGCCCGGAGATCCAGCGCGGCCTGATGCAGGCACCGCAGGAGAATATTATTCAGCCCATCGCCCAGGCGGTGACGAAACGAAACGATCTGCTGTTCACCGTGGTCACCGATATGCGCGGGATCCGCTACTCTCACCCGAACGAGGCGCTGCTGGGGCTGCATTTTATCGGTGACGATTTAACTCCCGCGCTTGAAGGCAAAGAGAACGTATCGGTAAACCGGGGTGCGCTCGCCGAAGCGCTTCGCGTCTTCACCCCAGTCTACGACGGCCAGCACGAGCAGATCGGCGTGGTGGCGGTAGGTATCTCCCTGAAAAAGGTTGAAGAGCAGATCGCTCGCGGGCGGCTCAACGCCGTCTGGACCATTTTATTCAGTATTTTTATGAGCTCCATGGCGATTTGGGGTCTGGTGCGGGTACTGAAACGCATCCTGTTCGGGCTCGAACCTTACGAAATTTCCGCCCTATTCGAACAGCGTCAGGCGATGCTGCAGTCGCTTCGCGAGGGGGTGCTGGCCGTCGATATTCACGGGCGCGTGACGATGATCAACCAGACCGCCAGAGAAATATTGCTTCTCCCTTCCGGCAAGCAGACCGAAAACGCCAGCGCGCCCCTGCTGGCCAGCCTGCGCGAAGTCTCCAAGACGGGCGTCGCGCGCCAGGATCATGAGATCAGCTGTAACGGGCGTCTATTGCTGTGCAACATGGTGCCCGTTAAAAGTCAGGATCGGGTAATCGGCGCCATCACCACCTTCCGTGATAAAACGGAAATCAGCCAGCTGATGCAGCGTATTGATGGCATGGTCAACTACGTCGACGCCCTGCGCAGCCACACGCACGAGTTTATGAATAAACTGCATGTGATCCTGGGCCTGCTGCACATGAAGCGCTACGACAAGCTGGAAGAGTACATCATCCAGACGGCACATAATTACCAGACGGATATCGGTACGATACAGAGCAAGGTAAAATCCCCGGTTATTGCCGGGTTCCTGCTGGGTAAAATCAATCGGGCGAAAGAAGCGGGCGTCACCCTGACGCTGGCGGATGAATGCCAGATACCGGATACCGCGAGCGAAGAGCAGGTCGCGGTGCTGATCACCGTGCTGGGTAACCTCATTGAAAACGCGCTCGACGCGATGGAAGGACAGCAGGAAGGTGAGATCGGCCTGCTGCTGCATTATCAGAATGGCTGGCTCAGCTGCGAAGTCAGCGACGATGGCCCCGGCATTGAACCCGCTCAGCTGGAGGCTATTTTTACAAAGGGCTTCTCAACAAAAGGTGAAAACCGCGGCGTTGGGCTGTTCCTTGCTCGCCAGCAAATTCAGAACCTCGGCGGCGATATCAGCGTCGAGTCTGAGCCAGGCGTATTTACCCAATTTTTTGTTCACATCCCCTGGGATAGCGAGAGGAATATCGCGTGATAAATGTATTAATTGTCGATGATGACGCCATGGTAGCCGACCTCAACCGTCTGTATGTCAACCGTGTTGATGGTTTTAGCTGCTGCGGCGTCGCCTCCACGCTAAACCAGGCCGAGGCCATCATTAATAACCCCGGGCAGCCTGTCGATCTGGTGCTGCTGGATGTCTATATGCAGCAGGATAACGGGCTGGATCTGCTGCCCGTTATTCGCGCATCCGGTCGCCCAATCGATGTGATTATGATCTCGTCGGCTGCCGACGCCGCCACGATCCAGACCTCCATCCACTACGGCGTGGTGGATTATCTGATCAAGCCGTTCCAGTTCCCACGCTTTGAAGAGGCGCTGAACGGCTGGAAGGCAAAGCACAGCCTGATGGGTTCGCACCAGTATTATGAGCAGGCCGACGTCGACCGGCTGATCCACGGCGGGGCGCCGGAACTGGCGGACAGTAAAAAGCTGCCGAAGGGGTTAACGCCGCAAACGCTGCGCACGATTTGCCAGTGGATTGACGCTCACCCGGAGACGGAATTTTCTACCGATGACCTGGCAAGCGCGGTCAATATCTCCCGCGTGTCCTGCCGCAAGTACCTGATTTGGCTCGCACAAATCAACATTCTGTTCACCAGCATTCACTACGGCGCCACCGGCCGTCCAGTGTATCGCTACCGTCTCCAGCCGGAGCAGACCGGCCTGCTCAAGCAATACTGTCAGTAACGCGGTAGTCGTTATCCAGCAGGGTAAAGCGGAAGTGGTGTGCTGAAGAGAACACCACTTCTTTTGTTTTGGTCACAAAGATAGCTTCAATATCGGGGCGCGCGCGCAGGGCGGCACAGCCCTTCTCTACGCCCATACCGTACATCAGAGTGGTCCAGATATCGCCGTCGATGGAGTCCTTCGAAACAATCGTTACGCTGTCCAGCTCGTTGTCCAGCGGATACCCGGTGCGCGGATCGAGAATATGGTGATAGCGCCTGCCGTTTTGCTCAAAGTAGCGCTCGTAGGTTCCCGACGTCACGACGGACAGGTTCTCTACGGTCATCGTGCCGATCAGCGCATCCCCGGCGAACGGTTTTTTCAGCCCCACGCTCCAGCCCCCTTCCGGCGAGCCTAACGTCTGAATGTTTCCGCCGAGGTTGATCAGCCCCAGCTCAGCGCCCTCTTTATGCAGGTAATCACGCACCCTGTCGGCGATATAGCCTTTGGCAATGGCCCCCAGATCGATCTCCATCCCCGCTCTGGTCAGAAACACGCTGCTGCTGGCCTCATCAAGAAGAACATCCTCAGGATGGGTTATCGCCAGCAGCGACGCGATTTCATCGGCAGGCGGAACGCTGTCCCCCTGAAAGCCAATTTTCCAGCGCTTCACCAGCGGACCTATCGCCAGGTTAAAGGCGCTGTCCCTGAACAGGCTTGCCGCTTTGGCACAGCGGATCAGCTCAAACACCGGCCGGCTGACGGTAACCGGATGCTGGCCAGCCGCATGGTTGATGTCCATCACCTGCGAGTGCGCGCGGTTAACCGTAAGCAGATCTTCGTACTGTTTGATCAGGCGAAACACGCGGGACGCGAGGGCTTCGTCGTGAGAGAAGAGTTTCAGGAGAATGGGTGAGCCCATCAGGACGGCGGAGTAGCTGTAAACGCGATGGCTATCAGGCATGGCAGGAGTCCTCAGATGTAGCCCCGGCCAGCACCGCGCCGCCGGGGAAAATGCCGGATAGCGCTGGGCGTATCCGGCCTACAACACAGGGGTCTTACTGCTTTTTCGAACGCATAGCCGCCTGATGTCCTGCAAGCGTACCAAAAATAATGATATCTGCCACTGCGTTACCGCCGATACGGTTACCGCCGTGGATCCCGCCTACCACTTCACCGGCCGCAAACGCCCCTGGCAGCACGTTGTGGTTGCTGTCCAGCACGCAGGTTTCGGTGTTGATGGTCACGCCGCCCATGGTGTGGTGCACGCCCGGTGCAATCTGAATGGCGTAGAACGGCCCTTCGTTGATAGGCGCACGCAGCGCGGTGGTACGGCCAAAATCATCATCGTGCTGTTTTTCAACGAAGCCATTGTAACGTTCCAGCGTCGCGAGGAAAGCGTGGTGATCCATACCCAGCGCTTCAGCCAGGGCTTTTGGCGAGCTGGCGCTGGTCACGAAACCTTTCGCGATGTACTCATCAGCGGCTTTGTTTTTGGCACGTACGTGCTCGTCAAAGACGATGTATGCGTATTTCTCCGGCAGCGCGATGATTGACGCCGAGACCTTATCGCGGGTCGACATTTCGTTGTAGAAGCGTTCCCCTTTCTGATTGACCAGAATCGCCCCGCCGCCGCGAATGGATTCGGAAATCAGGTACGAGGTTTTCTGCTCTACGGTTGGGTGAATCTGAATTTCGCCCATATCCACGGTACCCGCCCCGATGCGCTCCAGCAGCGCGATGCCGCCGCCGGTTGCCCCTTTGTGGTTGGTGGTGACGAACCCTTCCAGATCAGGACGGTATTTCACCACCATCTGGCTGTTGGCGCTGAAGCCGCCGGTGGCGACAATCACGCTTTTGGTTGCCACGGTGACGGTTTCGTTCTCTTCGGTAGTCAGGCGTACGCCGGTCACTTCTCCGTTCTCGAAGATGATGTCGCTGACGGAGGTATCCAGCATCACCTCGATGTTGCGTTTGTTGACGTTACGCACCAGGCCGCTGATCAGATAGCCGCCCACCGCTGAACCGTCTTTTGGACGGTGAGTTCGGTCGATGCTCATCCCTCCAGTGGTGGTGATGTCGTTCAGCATGATGCCGCGCGTGGCCAGCCACTCAATTGCCTGCGGCGCGTTCTCGACGAAGCGACGCAGCAGTTCCGGGTTGTTCTTGTTGCCGCCGCCTTTCAGGCTTTCCTGATAGAACAGCTCTTTGCTGTCCTGAATGCCCTTCACGCGCTGGAAGCGGGTTTCGGCGGCGTTCATACCGGCAGAGGCTTTAATGGTGTTCCCGCCGATGGTCGGCATTTTCTCGACAATCAGCACGCTCGCGCCTTCGTCGTGAGCCTGGATCGCCGCCGCCAGACCAGCGCCGCCGCTGCCGACAACGACCACGTCCACGCTGCGGGTTTCGTTCGGGTCGACGCCCTCTTCCGCGGCCAGCGCTTTGCTGGATTTCAGCATCGCTTTAGAGACCGCTTTCTTCACCGCTTCACTCTGGCTGGTTGCGCCGGTGATGGCATCCACGTGCGGGGTATTGGCGTCCAGAATGCGGGTACGGATCTCTTCAAAGCTGGTTAAAAACTCAACGTCTTCGCTCGGGCCGGAGGCCAGTTCGATGTCCGCAATGCGGTCGGTTTCAAGGCTGACGTTAATCACCAGTTCGTTAGCGTCATCCTGCACTTTCTCAGCAAAGGTACCCGGTTTGAATTTGGATTCGCCCATGCTCATGTCGCGGATCATCGCTTCCACCAGCGAGAAGCGCCACAGCGGTTCAGGAATGCTGAGCTCTTCGCGCTGGGTGCTGTCCATAAACAGCTCCAGGCTTTCGCCGGCCGCGATGCGGTCGGTCCAGTCCGGATAAGCGATGGTGGCGCGGCCAACGGCAATCAGGTCGTAACCGTGGTCCAGCGCTTCATTCACATCAGAAGCATTCACCACGCCGCCCACGCCCATGACCGGAACCTGCGCCAGCGTTTCAGAACGCATCGCGCAGTATTTTTCGATAAGCGGGGTGGGATCCTGGGTGTCGACAATGGAAGGACGCAGGGTCGCGCCGACGGAGAAGTGCAGATAGTCCACGCCGCGCGCCGCCAGTTTTTCCAGCAGGTACATGGTGTCGTCAAAGCGGATGCCCGGGACTTCCATCTCTTCAGGGGAGAAGCGGTAGCCAATAATAAACGCGTCGTCCGCGTACTGGCGCACCATTTTGTGGGTAATGTCCAGCACGGCCAGCGGGAACTTCGCGCGGTTATCGCGGCTGCCGCCCCACTCGTCGTCGCGCTGGTTTGAATTCGGGGAGTAGAACTGCTGAATCAGATAGGTGTTCGCCCCGTGGATTTCCACGCCGTCGAAACCGGCCTGGATGGCGCGGCGCACCGCCTCACCAAACTTGCCGATCATGCCTTCCACTTCTTCAGCGGTCAGAGCAACCGGCGTTGCGGCACCTTCACGCGGCGCGGCTACGGCGCTCGGGCCAACCGGGGTGCGGCCACCAATCAGTTTTGGGTCGACCATGCGGCCGCCGTGGTAGATTTGCAGCAGCGCCTTAGATCCTTTGGATTTAATGGCCTCCGCGATTTTCGCCAGCCCGGCAATTTTCTCGTCATTATCAATACCGATGGCACCCGGGAAGGCGAGACCGAGATCGTCGACGAAGCAACACTCCACAATGATGGTGCCAATGCTGCCGGAACGGGCCCGATAGTACTCCACCAGCTCGCTGGTGACGGTGCCGTCAAAATAGCCGGTACAGGTTGTCATAGGGGCCATTAACAAACGGTTTTTCAGTTCAGTGCCATTCGGTAATGTGAAGGGGCTAAGAATGCGTTCGTTAGTGCTCATAATAGAAACTCCAAACTTTTAAAAATTAAGAATTCGTTATCGGATTGATTTTTTATTTCGTCGTTATTTGCCGATGTCATGATATTAATATAATGATTTTTTTAGTTTCTAAAGTTATTACGTTAGTTAAAAAACTATTTAATCCCTGCGATAACACAAATAACACATTGGTGTTAGCGATTGTAATTCAGCCATTCACAATAATTTAAAATTCGTTAAATGATTAATGGTAAAACCAATTCACCTTAACACATACAAAATCAATAAAAACAATATATTACAATGAAACCAAAATCTATATTGTTAAAGAAATGATAAAAAACACGCAAAAAACAGGCAATAACCACATACGCCAGAGTGGTTATTAATAAAAGCATAAAAATAACGCTGCAATTCTATTTTTTTGATCGCGATCAATAGTTATGGCATTCAAAATGCGCAATATAAAAACATCATCTTTTTTTTAATTTAGCGCACACAAAAACGCGTTAAATCGCTATTACTGAAAATACAAGAAAGCACCTTTAATAACTAAAAAAAGCAAAGAAACTAAATAAAGTGCTTTTTCAGTGCGACCGAATTTTTGACAACTTAAGACGTGAAACTATGAATACAAAAACTGCTGTAACGCCCCCTGTGGCGAACCAGGCATCAAATGGAAACGCAAAACGATTGCTGATGATGGCGCTACCCGTCATCGTCGCCGTACTGCTGCTGTTTGTTCCCGTTCCTGAAGGCTTGCCGCCTTACGCATGGCACTACTTCGCCATCTTTGTCGGCGTGATCGTCGGTCTGATCTTCGAACCGCTGCCGGGTGCGGTGATCGGCCTGACCGGCGTGGTTGCCATCGCCCTGTGCAGCCAGTGGGTGCTGTTCAGCCCCGATCAGCTGGCTGACCCGAAATTCAAGCTGGCGGGCGCCTCCTTTAAGTGGGCGGTGAGCGGGTTTGGTAACTCTACCGTCTGGCTGATTTTCGGTGCCTTTATGTTCGCCGCTGGCTATGACAAAACCCGCTTCGGCCGCCGTCTGGCGCTGATTCTGGTGAAGTATCTCGGCCGTCGCAGCCTGACGCTCGGTTACGCCATCACGTTTGCGGACCTGCTGCTGGCACCGTTCACCCCGTCCAACACCGCGCGCAGCGGCGGGACTATCTACCCGATTATCGCTAACCTGCCGCCGCTGTACGGTTCAAAACCTAATGACCCAAGCGCGCGTAAAATTGGTTCATACCTGATGTGGGTGGCGATCACCGCAGCCTGTATTACCAGCTCAATGTTCCTCTCCGCCCTCGCGCCAAACCTGCTGGCCCTGGCACTGGTGAAAAGTACGGTTGGGATTGATATCTCCTGGGGCACCTGGTTCCTCGCCTTCCTGCCGCTGGGTATCCTGCTGATTCTGGCCATGCCGCTGCTGGCCTACTGGTTCTACCCACCTGAAGTCAAAGTGAATAACGAAGTGCCGCTGTGGGCGACCCGCGAGCTGGAAAAACTCGGCAAACTGTCCCGCAATGAAATTCTGCTGCTGGTGTTCGTATGCTGTGCGCTGCTGATGTGGATCTTCGCCGCCGCGTGGATTGAGCCTGCCATGGCAGCCCTGCTCATCGTCGGTCTGATGCTGTGGACCGGCGTGCTGGAATGGAACGATATCACCGGTAACAAGGCCGCATGGAACACCTTCGTCTGGTTCGCCACCCTGGTGGCACTGGCGGATGGCCTCTCCTCTACCGGCTTTATCAGCTGGTTAGGTAAAGAAGGCGGTCTGTTGATGAGCGGTATCTCTCCGGGCGTGGCGACCGTCGTCCTGCTGCTGGCGTTCTACCTGCTGCACTACCTGTTTGCCAGCACCACCGCGCACACCACGGCGCTGCTGCCAGCGATGCTGACCATCGCCTCCACCATCCCGGGCATGAATATGGAAGTGTTCGTTCTGCTGATGGTAACTTCGCTGGGCGTCATGGGGATCATCACCCCGTACGGTACTGGCCCAAGCCCGATTTACTACGGTAGCGGCTACCTGCCAACCAAAGACTACTGGCGCCTCGGCACCATCTTCGGTGCCATCTTCCTGGCGGCCCTGCTGCTGATTGGTTATCCGTGGATGTCCATGATGTTCTGATTCCTGACCGCCGGACTTCTCCTCCGGCGGTTTTATTTTTGTGGAGCAATACGCTATGTCAAACAAACCATTTATCTACCAGAACCCCTTCCCCCTTTCCCATGACGACACCGAATACTACCTGCTGACCAAAGAGCACGTTTCCGTTGCCGAATTCGACGGTCAGGAAGTGCTGAAAGTGGAGCCGGAAGCCCTGACCCTGCTGGCGCAGCAGGCCTTCCACGATGCCGCGTTTATGCTGCGTCCTTCCCACCAGAAGCAGGTTGCCGCCATTCTCAACGACCCGGAAGCCAGCCAGAACGACAAATACGTTGCCCTGCAGTTCCTGCGTAACTCTGAAATTGCCGCAAAAGGCGTGCTGCCAACCTGTCAGGATACCGGCACCGCGATCATCATGGGTAAAAAAGGCCAGCGCGTCTGGACCGGCGGCGGTGACGAAGCGGCGCTGAGCCAGGGCGTGTATAACACCTATATTGAAGATAACCTGCGCTACTCGCAGAATGCGGCGCTGGACATGTATAAAGAGGTGAATACCGGCACCAACCTGCCCGCGCAGATCGATCTCTACAGCGTGGACGGGGACGAATACAAATTCCTGTGCATGGCAAAAGGCGGCGGTTCTGCCAACAAAACCTACCTCTATCAGGAAACCAAAGCGCTGATCACCCCGGCGAAGCTGAAAAACTATCTGGTTGAGAAGATGCGCACCCTGGGCACTGCGGCCTGCCCGCCCTACCATATCGCGTTTGTGATTGGCGGTACGTCAGCGGAAGCCACGCTGAAAACCGTGAAGCTCGCTTCCACGCGCTACTACGACGCGCTGCCGACGGAAGGTAACGAACACGGCCAGGCTTTCCGCGACGTTCAGCTCGAACAGGAACTGCTCCAGGAAGCGCAGAACCTCGGCCTCGGCGCGCAGTTCGGCGGTAAATACTTCGCCCACGATATCCGCGTGATCCGCCTGCCGCGCCACGGCGCCTCCTGCCCAATCGGCATGGGCGTCTCCTGCTCCGCAGACCGCAACATTAAAGCGAAGATCAACCGCGACGGGATCTGGATTGAGAAGCTGGAACACAACCCTGGCCAGTATATTCCTGAATCACTGCGCCAGCAGGGCGAAGGCGACGTAGTGAGCATCAATCTGGACAAGCCGATGAAGGAGATCCTGGCGCAGCTTTCCGCGCACCCGGTCTCTACCCGCCTGTCGCTGAACGGGACCATCATCGTGGCGCGCGATATTGCCCACGCGAAGCTGAAAGAGCTGCTCGACAACGGTGAAGAGCTGCCGCAGTACGTTAAAGACCATCCGATCTACTACGCAGGCCCGGCCAAAACGCCGGAAGGCTACGCCTCTGGCTCACTCGGCCCGACCACGGCTGGCCGTATGGACTCGTATGTGGACTTACTGCAATCCCACGGCGCGAGCATGATCATGCTGGCGAAAGGCAACCGCAGCCAGCAGGTGACCGACGCCTGCCATAAGCACGGCGGCTTCTACCTGGGCAGCATTGGCGGCCCGGCGGCGGTGCTGGCGCAAAACAGCATTAAGAGCCTGGAATGCGTCGCGTATCCGGAGCTGGGAATGGAAGCCATCTGGAAAATTGAAGTCGAGAACTTCCCGGCGTTTATCCTGGTGGATGACAAAGGCAACGATTTCTTCCAGCAGATCCAGAACAAACAGTGCGCGGGTTGTTCACAGCGCTAGGTTGAGACAGGCCGGGTGGCGCAACGCTGCCCGGCAGTCGCAGACAGACATGCGCCTGCGTCATGTCACAAAACCGTGATATCAGCCACTTAGCAAAAAGTGGTGAATAAAAAATCAATTAATTGTTAAGTTATTGTTGTCATTAATTGTATTGATCCCGCGAAGGCTATTCATGCAAAACGTGCATCAGCCGATGCGGCATTTGCGCTTATCTATTTCCTCATCCTGATCCAGTTTTCAAAAACAGACGCGTAAAACGTCAACAATAAACTGGAGATAACCATGTTTTCCTCAACCTCACCTGCAACCGTACGCTCGAAAGCGGGCGCCATACTCCGCGTGACGTCCGGCAACTTTCTTGAGCAGTTCGATTTCTTTCTGTTCGGCTTCTATGCCACCTACATCGCCCACACGTTCTTCCCGGCGAGCAGTGAATTTGCGTCGCTGATGATGACCTTCGCCGTCTTCGGCGCGGGCTTTTTGATGCGTCCAATAGGCGCCATCGTGCTAGGCGCGTATATCGACAAGGTAGGTCGCAGAAAGGGGCTGATCGTCACGCTTTCCATCATGGCGGCGGGGACGTTCCTGATCGTGCTTATCCCCTCTTATCAAAGCATCGGTCTGTGGGCGCCGCTGCTGGTGCTGACGGGCCGTCTGCTGCAGGGCTTTTCCGCCGGTGCGGAGCTTGGAGGCGTCTCGGTTTATCTGGCTGAAATCGCCACGCCGGGCCGCAAAGGGTTTTACACCAGCTGGCAGTCCGGCAGCCAGCAGGTCGCTATTATGGTCGCCGCGGCGATGGGCTTTGCCCTGAATGCCCTGATGGAGGAGAGCGCCATTCGCGAATGGGGCTGGCGCATCCCGTTCCTGTTCGGCTGTTTAATCGTGCCGTTTATCTTTTTCCTGCGCCGCAAGCTGGAGGAGACGGAAGAGTTCAGCGCGCGCCGCCAGCATCTGGAGATGCGTCAGGTCTTTAAAACGCTCCTTGGCAACTGGCAGGTGGTGGTCGCAGGCATGCTGATGGTGGCGATGACCACCACCGCGTTCTACCTGATCACCGTCTACGCCCCCACCTTTGGCAAAAAGGTGCTGATGCTCAGCGCCTCGGACAGCCTGCTGGTCACGCTGCTGGTGGCGATTTCTAACTTCATCTGGCTGCCGGTGGGCGGCGCGCTGTCGGATCGCTTCGGGCGCAAGCCGGTGCTGATTGCCATGGCCCTGCTGGCGCTGGCGACCAGCTACCCCGCCCTGACGCTGCTGGCGAGCGCGCCCAGCTTCTCCATGATGCTGAGCGTGCTGCTGTGGCTCTCCTTCCTTTACGGCCTGTACAACGGCGCGATGATCCCGGCCCTGACGGAGATTATGCCTGCTGAAGTGCGCGTGGCGGGGTTCTCTCTGGCTTACAGCCTGGCAACGGCGGTCTTTGGCGGCTTTACCCCGGTCATGTCCACCGCGCTGATTGAATACACCGGTGACAAAGCCTCGCCTGGCTACTGGATGAGTTTCGCTGCCGTGTGCGCCCTGCTGGCCACGCTCTACCTCTACCGCCGCCGCGCGGTATCGCTGCAAAACACCGTCAAGTCACAGGGGGCAGTATGAAACGCACCTATCGCTTTACCGCCAGCGCGCTGGTGCTGACGCTCCTGAGCGTTAATGCCTGTGCCCAGGACGTGAAGGTCATGATTTCAGGCGGCTTCAAGGCCGCCCTGGAAAAGCTGGCCCCGGACTATGAACGCCGGACCGGGGATAAAATCGTGATTATCCCCGGCCCCTCAATGGGCGCTACGCCGCAGGCGATCCCAAACCGACTGGCGCGCGGCGAGAAAGCCGACGTGGTGATTATGGTGGGCGATGCGCTGGAGAAGCTCGAAAAAGCCGACCAGACCCAGCCGGGTTCGCGAACCGAACTCGCGGACTCCCCCGTTGGCATGGTGGTGAAAAAAGGGGCGGATGTCCCTGATATCAGCAGCGAGGCGGCTTTGCGTAAAACGCTGCTGCAGGCCAGCTCCATCGCCTACTCTGACAGCGCCAGCGGCAGGTACGTCAGCCAGACGTTGTTCAAAAAAATGGGGATTGAAAAAGAAGTGGCGGGTAAAGCGACAATGGTCGAGCGTATCCCTGTCGCCTCAGAAGTGGCGAAAGGAAAATACGCCGTCGGTTTCCAGCAGGTCAGCGAGCTGCTGCCGGTTCAGGGCGTCACCTTTATCGGGAAAATCCCGGATAATCTGCAGTACATCACGCGCTTCGCGGGTGCGGTCACCCGTCACGCAGAACATCCCGCGGAGGGGAAAGCGCTGCTGACCTATCTCGCCTCACCGCCCTCCAGGGCCGTCATCCAGAAGACGGGGATGATCCCCGTTACGTCCGGCGATACTGCTCGGTGATCTGCTTTTCCAGTTCAGCCGCAATGTAGGACTGGATGCGCCCCCGGCGCCGGATAAGCCCGACGGTGCGTTTCACTTCCGGCGCCACCAGCGGCAGATGCGTCAGCAGCGTGTGCTCTGACGTCGGCATCGACATGGCGGGAACGGCAGCAATGCCGATCCCCGCCTCTACCATACCGAGCATCGTGGTAACGTGGCGCGTTTCGCAGACGCTGGGGCGTTCAGGAACGATATCCCCCAGCATCCGATCGAGCAGGTTACGGTTACCTGACGTTTTATCGAGGGAGATATAATCCTGCTGGTAAAAGGCCTGCCACGTCAGGTGACTCTTCTGCGCCAGGGGGTGATCCTTCCGGCACGCCGCAACATAGACATCCTCCACCAGCGGGAAAAATTCGATGTCAGACGGCAGGTTTCCTGCGAAGCAGATACCAAAATCAGCCTGGCTTCGGGCCACGGCGTCAATCACATTCCCCGCGCTGCTGTCGATGAGCTTAATGCGAACCCGCGGATAGCGAGACTGAAAACGACGGATCACATCGGGCATAAAGTAACAGGCCGCGGACGGCACCGTGGCAACCGTGATCAGCCCCGTCCGCTCTTCGCTGACCTTATCGACATCCGCCAGCATTGACTCAACGTTGTCGAGCAGCTGCGCGGAGCGTTCAGCAAAGTTTTGCCCGTATAACGTTAAGGACACGCGGCGGGTGGTACGGTCAAACAGCCGGTTTCCCAGCGCGGCTTCCAGCTTTTCAATCCTGCGGCTCAGCGCCGACTGGGATAAGCAGATAGATTCAGCAGCGACACGGAAGTTACCGTATTCCACTAACGCTCTGAAAGCATAAAGATCGTTAAGGTCAAAATTCACGGGCATAGCGTCTGGATGTCCTGTCAGGGAATACGCAACAAAGTCAAAAATAATAGCGTCTTATTGACCTGCCGCAACCGCCCAGGCGTTGAAATACCGATCAGAGGTCGTTGAGATGCAGGCGGACGTACCCCGCGCGGTCTGCAATGGCCTGCCGATCCTCTTCCGTCATGTCCGCTAGCTGTTTAAAGACAATGCCCAGGCGGGGATTGTTACCGAGACGCGCCTTATTGCGCGCAAAGAAGTCCCAGTAAAGGGCATTGAAGGGGCACGCCTGTTCGCCGGTACGCTGGTTGTGTTGATACCGGCACCCCTGACAGTAATTACTCATTTTATGAATATATGACGCGCTCGAGACGTAGGGTTTACTCGCCAGTAACCCACCATCGCCAAACTGGCTCATGCCGAGGGTGTTGGGCAGCTCCACCCACTCAAAGGCATCAATATAGACTCCCAGATACCATTCATGGACCGCCTGCGGCGACAGGCCGCTGAGCAGGCTAAAGTTTCCAATGACCATCAGGCGCTGGATATGGTGGGCGTAAGCCTCGGTGAGCGACTGCCCAACGGCATGCGCCAGGCAGCGCATCTGCGTCTTCCCCGTCCAGAACCAGTCCGGCAGCGGGGCGTGCTGGTCTAAGGCATTCAGCTCCCGATAGCCCGGCATCTGCGACCAGTAGATCCCGCGCACATACTCCCGCCAGCCGAGAATTTGTCGGATAAACCCTTCTACGGCAGGCAGCGGCGCGTGGCCCGAACGCCACGCCTGCTGGGCGGCCGCGACCACTTCCCGCGGATTAAGCATTTTAGCGTTCAGCGCGAATGAAATTAACGAGTGGAAAAGAAAAGGTTCCTCCGCGTGCATCGCGTCCTGCCAGTTTCCAAACTGCGGGAGCACGTGCGCGATAAAATCATCCAGCCTGGCTTTGGCTTCCGCACGGTTGAGCGGCCAGCGAAAATTGTCGGCCTGCGGTTCGCCGAAGGTCTTTACGCCGCAGCGTTGGATCTCCGCCCATAAGGCGGAACGATCGTGGCAGGGACGCGCGTCCCCCGGCGCGGGAGGCTCGCCGGACCAGCGCTTGCGGTTTTCAGCATCGAAATTCCATTTCCCCCCTTCCGGCTCGCCTTCAGAGGTTAACAGGACGCCGTGCTGACGACGCATTTCCCGATAAAAGTACTCCATTCGCCAGCTTTTGCGTGACGCAAAGAACGCGCTGACCTGTTCCCGAGTGGTGAAAAAATGCTCGCTACTGACGCAGGCCGTTTCAACGGAGACCGTCTTCGCCCACGCCTGCAGCTGCGTATCAAGACGCCATTCGTCTGGCTCCTGCCATAACACCCTATCCGCGCGGTAATGCGCGACAAGCGCGTTGAGATTGTCTTCCAGCGCGCCGCGGTTCGAGCCATCAGAGAGCCGGACATACCTCACCCGATGCCCCTTCTCTTTTAATGCAGAGGCAAACGCGCGCATGGCGGCGAAGATAGCGATAACTTTCTGGGCGTGATGAAGCACATAGGCGGTTTCTGCCCGGAGTTCCAGCATCACGTAAATGACGTTCGGACTGCAGGTATCAAACCAGCTGTGATGCGGATTAAGCTGATCGCCCAGGATCAGACGCAGCTCGGTCAACGGTGGCTCCTGCGGCAACGCTCAGAACAGTATTTAACCTCATTCCAGCATTTCGCCCATTTCTTGCGCCACGTCATGGGCCGCTGGCAGTGCACACACAGTCGACTGGGCAGGTCCTGCTTGTTACCTTTGAAATCGCTCATCTTTTCAATACCGCACTGATTAATTCACCCCACCTGCGGATAAAGGCCACGACAGACTTCACAAAATGAAGGTGATGCCCGCAAACCGCTACCCACCGCTACGTACGAAATGATAGTTTATTCAGGCTGGATTTGTCGCAGTGAACGATTTTCTGGCATCTTAACCGAACCTGACTTTCCCATTTTTGTTCAAGTGACGAGTTTGCGAGCAAAGCGATGATAAAGTGGCCCTGGAAAACGAATGAGGCTGGCCGGGATGTAGCGCTGCCATGGGATGACGCGCTGACGATCCCTGTTCTGGCTAATCTAAACCCGGATGAACAATCGAAACTGGTTCAACTGGCGGATCGTTTTTTACAGCAAAAACGCCTGGTGCCACTGCAGGGGTTTGAACTCGATCCCCTGAAAAACGCCCGCATCGCCCTGCTGTTCTGTCTGCCGGTGCTTGCACTCGGCATTGAGTGGCTGGACGGTTTCCACGAAGTGCTTATCTATCCCGCGCCGTTCGTGGTGGATGACGAATGGCAGGACGACATCGGGCTGGTGCATAACCAGCGCGTGGTGCAGTCCGGACAAAGCTGGCAGCAAGGGCCGATAATCCTCAACTGGCTCGATATTCAGGACTCGTTCGACGCCTCCGGTTTTAATCTGATTATCCATGAGGTGGCGCACAAACTGGATACCCGCAACGGCGATCGCGCCAGCGGCGTTCCGCTGATCCCGCTTCGCGAGGTCGCGGGCTGGGAGCACGACCTGCACGCGGCGATGGATAACATCCAGGATGAAATAGACCTTGTGGGCGAGAGCGCGGCCAGCATTGACGCCTATGCGGCAACCGACCCGGCTGAGTGCTTTGCGGTGCTCTCCGAGTATTTCTTCAGCGCGCCAGAGCTTTTCGCGCCCCGTTTCCCGGCCCTGTGGCAACGTTTCTGCCAGTTTTATCAGCAGGATCCGCTCCAGCGCCTGCGGCAGAATGAGGGGGCTGGCGGGCATTCCTCCTCCCGCCAGGTCCATTAAGCTTTTTCAGCAGGGGTACGCTCAGTTGACCATACCCCTATGCTCAGGGCTAAAAACAGCACCGCCATTCCCCATGCGGCCACCGTTAAAGCCTGCTCCCCGTAAAAGCGCGTCACGACCGGCACCAGCAGTGCGCTGACGCCGTAGCCTAACGTGTGGCTGGTGGCGATGACGCCCGCGCCTTTCCCCGTCGTCAGCCGATCGTTCAGCAGAAGCTGGTAGCCCGGCGTGGCCATCGCCGCCCCGAGTGACGTGATAACAATCCCCACGTAGAACAACATTAAACCGGCAACAGACATCAGCCCAAGCCCTGCCACCATCAGCACCGCCGCGATACAGAGCAATGTCACCGGGCTGAAATGCTGCGGGCGTACCACCAGAAACTGTGCCGCGAGCGTGGCCAGCGCGGCCAGGCTCAGCAGGAGCGCGACATGATGGCTGATCTCCCGGGCGTTACCGTCCAGCAGCGGGCTAAGATGCGGTGACAGGCCAATCTGCATCAGGCTCACCAGCGCCGCCAGCAGCAGCGCCAGCAGCAGGAACGGCAGCATGGAGGCCTGCAGGCGGGTTGCCTGGTGGGCTACCGGCGGCAGCGGCGGGTCAGCGACTTCGCGAAGCACCAGCAGCAGAGCGAGAAGCGGCGCAACCGCCATCAGCCAGAGCGGCGCGACCGGATTAACGCTGAGCATCAGCGCCGCCAGCGGTGGGCCGAGCAAACGCCCGCAGCTGAGGCCGGAGCTTATCGTCGCCAGCGCCGCCATTCTTTTCTCCAGTCCCGCACGCTGAATCGCCCACGTCTGGGCCGCAGGCACCAGCCCCGAGACCGTCAGTCCGTAGAGCAGGCGCGAGAATATAAGCCCCGCCAGCCCCCAGACCGTATCCAGCCTTCCGGCCGCCATCGCCCAGACCACCAGCGCCATCACAACAAAACTGGCCAGATAGCCGCTTAGCGAGGCCAGCATGACGGACTTACACCCCTTCCGCTCGCTCTGACGCCCCCACCAGGGTGATGCCGGTAAAAAGAGCATGGATCCAAACATCAACAGCCCGGCCCAGACCGAGAGTGACAGCCCGGTCAGGGTGACCAGCTGCGGGAGCATCACCAGCAAACCGTTTTGCCCGATGCCCAGTAAACCCGCAGATAGCGCCAGGGGCCAGTTAGCTTTTGAGGTGACGTTTTCCGTCAAGGTTTCAGAGTCAGCGCGCATGAGAATGTGAACATAGTGTCAATAAATGTGTGGAAATTATGAAGTTTATGAAAACAAATATTGCAAAAATGGTTGCGAGTGTAAACAGAATGAATATCATAACGAGAATTATTATCAATCATGGAATGAGGTACATCTATGCGTGCTCTGCTCCGCGCCGCCGGTACAGACGTTGCAGCCCAGTGTTTTTTAAACGCCCTGTTGCGCGAAACGAAGGACTGGCGCTATCTCCCCGCTACCGATGCGGATGCGCTATCTGAGATCCATATCCCGCTTTCCCAAACCCAGGCGCTTCGGGTGCCGGTACGCTATTTCTCTCCCACCCAGCATCATCAGTACCGTTTCCCGGCAACGCTTATTCAGAGCAACAGCGACCGCAGTGACGCTGTCACATTCTCTCAACTGGTTGATTTAATTCTTGAAAAACCGTCCGTAAAAGGCTCGCTGGATGCCGATACGCTGGCGCGTTTTAAGCAGCGCGTTCTCGAAAGCCATGTCCATACCTGGCAGGCGATTGATTTACGCCACCGCTGGGCAACCCTGCGCGATAAGCCGCTGACGTTTGCCGACGCGGAACAGGCGCTGCTGGTCGGCCATGCGTTTCATCCGGCACCGAAGTCGCACGAGCCGTTCAACGAAACCGAGGCGCGTCGCTACCTGCCTGATTTCGCCTCCCGCTTCCCGCTGCGCTGGTTTGCCGTTGAGAGCACACTCGTTGCCGGCGACAGCCTGAACGTCTCCCTGCGTGAACGTCTGCTGCGCTTTGCGGCCCAGAGCGCGCCCGAGCTGCTCGGCCACTTCACCGACACCCGTTGGCTGCTGCCGATGCACCCGTGGCAGGCCGACTATCTGCTGGAGCAAGACTGGTGCCAGCGTCTGGCGGGAAACGGTTCACTGCAGGATCTGGGTGAAGCGGGCGCACAGTGGCTGCCCACCAGTTCCTCCCGCTCGCTGTACAGCGAGACCAACAGCGACATGATTAAGTTCTCCCTCAGCGTGCGCCTGACCAACTCCGTGCGCACGCTGTCGGTGAAAGAGGTGAAGCGCGGCATGCGCCTGGCGCGTCTGGCAAAAACGGAACGCTGGCAAGATTTACAGGCCCGCTACCCGACCATGCGCGTGATGCAGGAAGACGGCTGGGCAGGACTGCGTGATGAAAGCGGCGTCATTCAGGAAGAGAGCCTGATGGCCCTGCGCGTTAACCTGCTGTTCGATACGCCAGACACCCAGACCAACGTGCTGGTCAGCCTGACGCAGGCCGCGCCTGATGGCGGCGACAGCCTGCTGGCCGCAGCGGTACGCCGTCTTAGCCAGCGTCTGGATTTACCGCTCGCCCAGGCCGCCCGCTGCTGGCTGGACGCCTACTGCGACCGCGTGTTGCTTCCGCTGTTCAGCGCCGAGGCGGACTACGGTCTGGTGCTGCTGGCGCACCAGCAAAATATCCTCGTTGAGATGCAGCAGGATTTCCCCATCGGGCTGATCTACCG
>Ga0209370_1001643_pt1 | contig 18810 bp, 10 predicted proteins | sample AgamicAtPrz_FD_187164 | JGI IMG/M metagenome (GOLD analysis project Ga0209370, IMG submission 187164) | Agave microbial communities from Guanajuato, Mexico - At.P.rz (SPAdes) (version 2) | ecosystem: Host-associated > Plants > Phyllosphere > Phylloplane/Leaf | place: Guanajuato, Mexico... | reverse complement strand
GAGGCTGATGCACAAGCTGCGCGGGCTGTTCTACGTGAACAGCTACGTGAAGCCGACATTCCTCACGCACGACCCCGAGCGGATCGCGAGCTACGCGTCCGATCCGCTGATCACGCGGCCGATCGCGGTCAACATGCTGCTCGACCTGCACGATACCGCGCAGCGGATCGTCGCCGACGCGGCCGCGATCACCGTGCCGACCCAGTTGCTGATCTCGGGCGCCGACTGGGTCGTGCATCGCGGCCCGCAGGACCGTTTCTTCGAGCGGCTCGGCTCGGCGCGCAAGGAGCGCATCGTGCTGCCGGGCTTCTACCACGACACGCTCGGCGAGCGCGACCGCGCGCAGGCGCTCGCGCCGCTGCGTGCGTTCGTGCTGCGCGAGTTCGATGCGCCGAGCCCGCGCGTGTCGCTCGCCGATGCCGACCGCCGCGGCGCGTTCCACGACGAATACGCGGCGCTCGGCCGGCCGCCGGCCAACGTGTTCGCGCGGACGTACTGGGCGCTCACGCGCGCCGGCCTGAAAGCCGGCGGCGCGCTGTCCGACGGCATCGCGCTCGGGTTGCGGCTCGGCTTCGATTCGGGCTCGACGCTCGACTACGTGTACCGCAATCGCGCGCAGGGGCGGTTCGGCATCGGCGCGCTGATCGACCGCACGTATCTCGATTCGCCGGGCTGGGTCGGCATCCGCCAGCGCAAGGTGCATCTGCAGGAACTGATCGGCACGGCGATCGGCCGCCTGCGCGGGAACGGCACGCCGGTGCGGATCGTCGACATCGCGGCCGGCCACGGGCGCTACGTGCTCGACGCGATCGCGATGGCCGCCGAGCGCGACGGCGCGGCGCCCGACGACATCACGCTGCGCGACTACAGCCCGCCGAACGTCGAGGCCGGCCGCGTGCTGATCGCGCAGCGCGGCCTCGAGCCGATCGCGCGCTTCGAGCGCGGCGATGCGTTCGACGAGGCGTCGCTCGCGACGCTCGAGCCGCGGCCGACGCTGGCGATCGTGTCGGGCCTGTACGAGCTGTTCGGCGAGAACGCGCTGATCGAGCGCTCGCTGCGCGGGCTCGCGCAGGCCGTGCCGCCGGGCGGCTATCTCGTCTATACGGGGCAGCCGTGGCATCCGCAACTCGAATTCATCGCGCGCGCGCTGAACAATCACCGCGGCGAGTCGACCTGGGTGATGCGCCGCCGTTCGCAGGCCGAAATGGACGAGCTCGTCGCGCGGGCGGGCTTCCGCAAGCTCGACCAGCGGATCGACGAGATGGGCATCTTCACGGTCAGCCTCGCGCAGCGGGTCGACGCGTCATGAGCGCGCTTGGCGGCGGCGCGAGCGGCGAGCTGGCCGAGCCGGCGGCCGGCGCGCGCGACGCGTCGTTTGCGCTGCGTTTCGGCTGGCTCGCGGTGATGGGCGCCGTGTTCTTCTCGACGTACGGCTTCGCGAACTGGCTCGCCGCGCGCCGCGCCGCGGTGCCGACGTTCGCGTTCGGCTGGGAGCATGCGATCCCGTTCGTGCCGTGGACGATCGTGCCGTACTGGTCGATCGACCTGCTGTATGCGTCGTCGTTCTTCTTCTGGACGCGCCGCGACGATCTGCTCGATCACGTGAAGCGGCTGCTGACCGTGCAACTGGTGTCGGTCGCGTGCTTCATCGCGTGGCCGCTGCGCTTCGGCTTCGAGCGGCCCGACGCGGGCGGCCTGGCCGGCGCGCTGTTCACGCTGCTGATGGGCTTCGACAAGCCGTTCAACCAGGCGCCGTCGCTGCATATCGGCTTGCTCGTCGTGCTGTGGGCCGTCTATGCGAAGCACCTGCGCGGCACGTTCGCGCGCGTCGTGCTGCACCTGTGGTTCGCGGCGATCGGCGTGTCGGTGCTGACGACTTACCAGCATCACGCGATCGACGTGCCGACCGGGGCGGCCGTCGGCTGTCTTGCGCTGTTCCTGTTTCCGCTGCGCGATGCCGCGGGCCGCTTGCCGGGCGCCGATGCGTCGCCGTCCGCGGCCGGTCGCGCGCTCGCGCGCCGCTATGCGTTCGGCGCCGCGCTGCTCGCGCTCGCGGCGCTGGCGTGCGTGCCGCGCACGCCGGGCTGGGCGCTGGCGGCGGGGTGGGCCGCGCTGGCGCTCGCCTGCGTTGCATGGGCCTACCGGCGCGGCGCGCCCGGCGCGTTCCAGAAGGATGCGCATGGACGGTTTCCGGTCTTCATCGGCGGGCTGCTCGCGCCGACGATCGCCGGCGCGTTCGTCAATTCGCGGCTGTGGACGTTCCGGCAGCCGGCGCCGGTGCGGATCGACGAACGCGTGTCGATCGGCCGGTCGCCGACGACGCGCGACATCCGGCGCCACGGCTTCACCGCGCTGGTCGACCTGACCGCCGAGATGCCGCGCTGGGCGGCGGCCGATGCATCGCTCGCGTATGCGTGCGTGCCGCAGCTCGACCTCGTCGCGCCGACGGCGGCGCAGCTCGCGCAGGCCGTCGCGGCGCTCGAACGTCTGCATGGCGAAGGGCGCGACGTGCTGGTTTGCTGCGCGCTCGGCTATGGGCGCAGCGTGCTGTGCGCGGCCGCGTGGCTCGCGGCGCGGCGCGGGCTGACCGATGCGCGCGACGCGCTGGCCGCGGTGCGCGCGGTTCGGCCGCACGCGGTATGGTCGGATGAAAGCGTGGCCGTGCTGCAGCAGTGGATCGATCGCCGCCGTGACGTGGGGCGCGTGTGATGCGCGATCCGTCCGGCCCGTTCAGGATCGCCGCCGCGCGCGGGGCGCTCGATGCGGGCGTCTGGGCGATCGCGGCCGCGCTGGCCGCGGCCGGCGCGGGCGAGTGGATCGCGGCGGGGTGGGCGCCCGCGACGCTCGCCCGTGTACTGTTGGCCGTCGTCAGCACGGGGTCGGGGATCGCGGCGCTGTGGTACGCGGTGCGCATCGAGATCGATCGGCGGCTGTTCGCCGCGCTCGCCCGGGCGGTGGACGGCGACGGGTCGGTCGACCACGGGCTCGCGGCGCTCGACTGCGCGCTCGCCGATCTGGGCTGGATCGATGCGACGAAGGCCGGGCGCACGCTCGACGCGCGCGTGCGCGGCGCGGTCGGGCTGTGCCGGGCCGCCGTGCTCGTCGCGATCGTGCAGTGGCTCGTTGTCGGGATCGCGATCGCGGCGTCGTCGATCGGCTAGCGACAGCGCAAGCCCGTTATTAGCGGGAGCAGCCCGGCCGGCGCGCGTCCGGCGTCATGCGTGCGCGCGGCGCCCTGATCGCGTGCGCTTGGCTTCGTACATCTCGTGGTCCGCGTGCTCGATCAGCGCATTCATGTCGGTGCCGTCGTCCGGCAGCATCGCGATGCCGACGCTGACGCCCAGCCGCAGCGCATGTCCGTCGAATTCGAACGGCTCGCCGACCTGCCGCGCGAGCCGCGTGCTCTGCGCATGGGCATCGTCGCGGGTGCCGATATTCGGCAGGATCACCGCGAATTCGTCGCCGCCGATGCGCGCGACCGTATCCGAGCGCCGCACCGCGGCCTGCATCCGCGTGGCGACCTCGCGCAGCGCGGCGTCGCCCGCGCGGTGGCCGAACCCGTCGTTGATCGGTTTCAGCCCGTCCATGTCGATGTTGAGAATGCCGAGCCGGCCGCTCGCGCGCAGCGCCGTGTGCATCGACTGGCGCAGGCGGTCGTAGAACAGCGCGCGGTTCGGCAAGCCCGTGAGCGCGTCGTGCGTCGCGCGCAGATAGAGTTCGTTCGCTTCGTTGCGCGCCGCGTGGAACATCGCGGCGGCGATCAGGTCGGCCATCAGCCGCAGCGTGGCCGAGTCGGCCGGCGAGAAGCCGTCGACGTCCGGCGACATCACCTTCAGCACGCCGACCGTCGTGTCGGCATGCGTGAGCGGCATCACGAGCATCGAGCGCAGGCCGACCCGGCGGCACGCGTCGCGATCGACGCGCGGGTCGGTTTCCGAATCGACGCAGTGCAGCAACGTGCCGGCGGACGGCGTGGCGGAGTCGACGGTTTGATTCAAGTCAGTTTTCCATGAAGAAAGTACGTCGCGCGACGCGTACTTGCGGTAGCATACGCGCCGCCTGCGGCAGCGCGCGTGGCGGGGCGGTCCGCAACGGACCGCAGCCGGTGTCCGGCCCCGGCCAGCCGTATCGCGCCGGCAGTATGCCGTTCCAACTGTCCGGCTGGCAACGGCGCAATTCTTTCCATTCACGCTTCCTGTGCGGCATTTCCGACCGAATTGAGGTTTTTTCGCTTCTCAGTCGCGAATCACGGTAAATTTTGTTCTATTTTTGAGATAGTGTGACGAATGAGCGGGCGCTCGTGCCAGGTGCCCCGCAGCGCGACGAACCGGTCATTGAAGCATCCGCCGCGTCGTACCGACAAATGCAATCAGATCATATATATGAGGGGAAGCAGAGGGGATGTGCACTCACGGGCATAGCTGCTTTGCGCGCGTCAGTGTCGACGCGCAGAAGGACCGGACGATCGTGACGATATGGAGCGGCGCATGAAGCCGGCCGTGTCGCTGTTCGTCCTGGCGGCCGCGATGACCGGCGCTTTCCACGCGGCCGCGCTGTCGGCCGCGCCGATGCCGGCGGTGCCGGCCGCCGCTTCGACGTCCGCTGCCGGTCACGCGGCGGCGCCCGATGCAGCGCCGGCCGCGGTGCTCGCGACCGCGCCGGCCGCGCCGACGGCGGCCAGCGCGACGGCCGCCGGCCTGCCGGCGACGACCGTCCGCTTGCCGTTCGCATCGCTCGGCGCGTTCGATCCGCTGCGCCTGCGCGGCGCCGACGACGCCCGCACGATCAACGCCGGCGTGCGGCTCGATCGCGTGATCACGGGCGCGCGCTTGCGCCTGACCTACGCGTATTCGCCGTCGCTGGTCTTTCCGCTGTCGCACCTGAAGGTGTCGGTGAACGGCGAGGTAGTCGCGACCGTCCCGTTCGACGCCACGCGCGCGGGCCGCACGGTGACGCAGGAGATCCCGATCGATCCGCGTTACTTTTCGGATTTCAACCAGATCGGCCTGCGCCTGATCGCGCATTACACGCTCGACCATTGCGAGGATCCGGCGAACTCGGCGCTGTGGGCCGACGTGAGCCCGACGAGCGAACTGATCCTCGACGAATCGCCGGTGCGCCTGCCGAACGATCTCGCGCTGCTGCCCGCGCCGTTCTTCGACCGGCGCGACAACGGCCGCGTGCGGCTGCCGTTCGTGCTGCCGGCCACGCCCGATTCGGCGACGCTGCGCAGCGCGGGCGTGCTCGCGTCGTGGTTCGGCGCGCTGGCCGACTACCGGCATGCGCGCTTCCCGGTATCGACCGCGCTGCCGGCCGACGACCAGGCCGTCGTGGTCGGCACGGCCGCGACGCTGCCGGCCGGTCTCGCGCTGCCGCCCGTGGGCGGCCCGCTGCTCGCGGTCGCCGACAACCCGGCCGCGCCGGGGCGCAAGCTGCTGATCGTCACGGGCCGCACGGCGGCCGAGGTCGACGACGCGGTCGCGACGCTCGTGCTCGGCCGCGCGGCGCTGTCGGGGCCGGCGGCGACGGTCGCGCACGTCGATCTCGGCGCGCCGCGCAAGCCGTACGACGCGCCGCGCTGGCTGCCGGTGAACCGGCCGATCGCGTTCCGCGAACTCGTGAACGATCCGCGCCAGCTGGAAGTGCGCGGCACGACGCCCGACGCGATCCGGCTGAACCTGCGCGTGCCGGCCGATCTGCATTCGTGGAACGGCGCGGGCGTGCCGATTACGCTGCGCTACCGCTACACGGCGCCGACCGTGCAGGACAATTCGACGCTCGCGGTCGAGATCAACGACCAGCTCGCGAAGTCGTACCGGCTCGGGCCGGCCCACGCGGAGGACGCGCACGGCCGCATGCAACTGCCGCTGCTGGCGGTGCCGGAAGGGCGCGTGACGAGCGACGTCGATATTCCGGCGTTTCGCGTCGGCAGCGGCAACCAGCTGCAATTCCGCTTCACGCTCGATTCGCAGAAGACGGGCCTGTGCTCGAGCACGGCCACCGAGCCGCAGCGCGCGGCGATCGATCCCGATTCGACGATCGACTTCTCGCACTTCGTCCATTACGCGCAATTGCCGAACCTCGCGTTCTTCGCGAACAGCGGCTTCCCGTTCACGCGCTTCGCCGACCTGTCGCAGACGGCCGTCGTGATGCCCGAGCGGCCATCGCCGCAGGAGATGGAGGCGTACCTGACGATGCTCGGCCACATGGGCGAATGGACCGGCTTCCCGGCGCTGCGCGTGCAGGTCGCGCGGCCCGGCGACGTCGCCGCGTTGTCGGGGCACAAGGATCTGCTCGTGATCGACGGCTCGCCCGCGTCGCCGCTGCTCGCGCAGTGGCGCGCGTCGCTGCCGCTCGCGATCGGCGAGCAGGGCGGGGCCGGCGGCGGCGCGACGCGCGTCGCGTTCACGGTGAAGGAGCGCTGGCGCAACGGTGTGGGCCTTGCCGACGGGGGCGCGCACATCGAACAGACGGGCCCGCTCGCCGCGCTCGCCGGGTTCGAGCTGCCGGGTAGCCGCGGCCGCAGCGTCGTCGCGCTGACGGCGACCGACCAGCCACGCCTCGGCGATCTGCTCGACGTGTTCGAGAACGGCGGGCTCGTGTCGCAACTGCAGGGCGACCTCGCGCTGGTGCGGCCGGGGCAGGTCGACAGCCTGCGGGTCGGCGAGCCTTACGTGGTCGGCTTCGTGCCGTGGTATGCGCGCGTGTGGACGGAAGCGGCGCGGCATCCGGTCGTGCTCGGCGCGGTCGGGGTCGTCGCGGGGCTGCTGCTCGCGCTCGGCGTGTTCAGCGTGCTGCAGCGAATCGCCGCGCGTCGACGGGGGATGTAACGGATGGCGCGGGCAATGACGAAGCGACGGGCGATGCAGCCGGCGCGGCGTGTCGGCGTGACCCTCGCGCTGGCGGTTGCGGTGACGTGCGCGGCGGCCGGCATGGCCACGCGCGCGCACGCCGCCGGGGCCAGTGCCGCCGATGCGGCCGGCGCGGGATGCAGCGCCGCGTGGCCGCGCTGGGACGCGTTCAAGCGCGACTTCATCTCGGCCGACGGTCGCGTGATCGACGTCGGCTCGGCCGATTCGCGCACGGTATCGGAGGGGCAGGCGTATGGGCTTTTCTTCGCGCTGGTCGCGAACGACCGGCGCATGTTCGACACGATCCTCGCATGGACCGAGAACAACCTCGCGCAGGGCGACCTGAGCGCGCACCTGCCGGCGTGGCTGTGGGGCCGCGCGCCCGACGGCGCGTGGCGCGTGCTCGACGCGAACGCGGCGTCGGACGCCGACCTGTGGATCGCGTATGCGCTCGTCGAAGCCGGGCGGCTGTGGCACGAGCGCAGCTATACGGCGCGCGGCGCGCTGCTCGCCAAGCGCGTGCTCGACGACGAGACGGCGACCGTGCCGGGCCTCGGCCTCACGCTGCTGCCGGGGCCGACCGGGTTCAAGCTGGCCAACGGCCAATGGCGCGTGAATCCGAGCTATTCGCCGCCGCAGGTGATTCGCGCGCTCGCGGCGCGGCTGCCCGACGACCGTCGCTGGGCCGCGCTGACATCCAGCACCGCTCGCGTGCTGCTCGACACCGCGCCGAAGGGTTTCTCGCCCGACTGGGCGCTGTATCGCGCGGGCAAGGGCTTCGGGCCCGATCCGGACACGCATGCGGAGAGCGCGTACAACGCGATCCGCGTGTACCTGTGGGCCGGCACGCTCGACCGCGCCGATCCGCTCGCCGCGCCGCTGCTCGCGCGCTTCGCGCCGTTCGCCGACCATATCGCCGCGCACGGCGCGCCGCCGGAGAAGGTCGATACGACGACGGGCGTCGCGGGGCCGAACGACGGCAACGGCGGCTTCTCCGCGGCGGCCGTGCCGTTCCTCGACGCGCGCGGCCAGCACGCGCTCGCGGATGCGCAGGCGGCCCGCGTCGATACGCTCGCGCGCCAGTCGGCGCCCGGCTATTACACGAGCGTGCTGACGCTGTTCGGCCTCGGCTGGCGCGACGGCCGCTACCGGTTCGGTGCGGACGGCACGCTCGACACCCGTTGGGGAGGCCGTTCGTGCGCCGCCCGCTGAAGCGCGCCGCGCCGCACGTCGCGGGATTCGCGTGGCTCGCGTCGTCGGTGTGCGCGGCGGCGCCGGGCGCGGCATCCGGCGCGGCGATCGCGAACCCCGCGACACCGGCGACCTCGGCCGCCGCCGATGCGCGGCGCGAGCTCGACACCGCGCGGATGTGGGGCATCAAGCATCGCGATGATCTCGCCAGCGATGCGTTGCGCAAGGGCCTGCTGATCGCGCCGGGCGACCCCGACCTGCTGGCCGAACAGGTGCGCGTGCTGTTGCGGCTCGGCGATGCGAAAGGCGCGCAGGCGTCGCTGGCGCGGCTGCAGGCGCAGTCGCCGAATGCGCCTGCCACGCGGCGGGTGGCCGACGAATACCGCGTCGCGACGAGCGGGCGCGGCGAGATGGCGCAGATCCGGCTGCTCGCGCGCAGCGGCCGCGCCGACGAGGCGGCCCGGCGGATCGTCGCGCTGTTTCCGAACGGCGCGCCGTCGGGCGCGCTCGGCGCCGAGTATTACCAGATCGTGTCGAATGCGCCGGGCGGGCGCGAGCCGGCGATCGCCGCGCTGCGCCGCGCGGTCGCCGCCGATCCGCGGGACACGAGCGCGTCGGTCGCGCTCGCGCGGCTGTTGAACCAGCGCGACGACACGCGCGCGGAAGCGAACCGGATCGCCTCGTCGCTCGCGAAGCGCGCCGACGCGGACCATACGGAAGCGATGGCGCTGTGGCGGCGCGTGCTGCAGTCGGCCGGCAGCGATCCCGCGTATCTGGATGCGCTGCATGCGTATCTCGCGCTCGCGCCGGACGACACCGAATTCCGCGATCGCGCCGCCGCCCTCGACCAGCAGCGCGACGCGCAGCGCCGGCTCGAACGCGATCCCGACTACATCGCGCAGCAGCGCGGGTTGCAGGCGCTCGCGCGCGGCGACCTGGCCGCCGCCGATCCATTGCTCGCGCGCGCCGCGCGGGCGCGGGCGGACGACGCCGATGCGCTGGGCGGGCTCGGCCTGCTGCGTTTGCGCGAAGGGCGCCACGACGAAGCGCGCGCGCTGTTCGCGCGGGCCGCGACGCGGGCGACCGACCAGCGCGGCAAATGGCAGGGCCTCGCGCGTACCGCGCAGTTCTGGGGGCTGCTCGCCCAGGGCCGCGAAGCGGCCAGCGCGGGCCGTCCGCAGGATGCCGAGCGCGCCGCGCGCGCGGCGCTCGCGATGCAGCCGGACAACCCCGACGCAAAGCTGCAGCTCGCCGATGCGCTGCTCGCGCAGCGCGACTGGGCGCGGGCGGAGCCGTTGCTGCGCGGTTTGCTGGCCGCGCGTTCGCCGAGCCTGTCGGCCGTGCGCGACACGGCCATGCTGTATGAAAACACCGGCCGCGCGGACCGGATCGGCCCGCTGCTCGACGCGCTGCAAGGGCGCGTGACGGGCGCCGACGATCGCCGCACGCTCGACGGCCTGCGCGGCGACGTGCTCGCGAACGAAGCGCGCGCGCTGGCCGACAAGGGCGCCCGCGGGCCGGCCGCGCAACGCTACGAGGCGGCCGTGCGCGCGGCGCCCGACGCGCCGTGGACGCGCTTCGCGCTCGCGCGGCTCTATCGCGACATGGGGCTGCCGCAGCTCGGCCGCACGGTGATGGACGACGGGCTCGCGCAGCGCGATACGCCGGAGATGCGCTACGCGAGCGCGCTGTACCGCAACTCGCTCGACGATGTCGCGGGCGCGCAGGCCGCGCTGGCGCCGGTCGACGATGCGCACCGTTCGGACGGGATGCGCGCGCTGGCGCGCAAGCTCGATGCCGAAAGCGCGCTGGCAGACGCGCGAAGCGCGCATGCACGCGGCGACCGCGCGGCATTCGCCGCCACGCTCGCGCACGCGCAGGCGAGCGCGCCGGACGATCCCGACATGCTCGCCGCGATCGGCGCGCAGTGGATCGACGCGGGCGAACCCGAGCGCGGCCTCGCGCCGCTGCACGACTGGATCGCCGCGCATCCGCGCGAAGCCGATGCGGACGTGCGGCTGCGCTACGGCGATTTGCTCGGCCGCGCGGGGCGCGACGACGCGCTCGCCGCGTGGCTCGACACGCTGCGCCGCGATCCGTCGCTCTCGCCCGCGCAGACGGCGCGACTGGAGGACCAGTCGCTGCGCCTCGTGCTGCGGCAGACCGACGACGCGATCGCACGACAGGACTATGCACGGGCGCGCACGCTGCTCGATCGCGCGAGCCCGGCCGGCCGCGCGGACAAGCGCTATGCGCTCGAACTCGCCGATCTCGAACGCGCGCAGGGCCATTACGGTGCCGCACGCGATGCGCTCGCGCCGGTCGTGGCGCGCACGCCGGACGACGCCGATACGCAGCTCGCGCTCGCCCGGATCGACGAGGACAGCGGCAACCGTGCCGCCGCACGCGAGCGCGTGCAGGCCGTGCTGGCGCGCACGCCGGACGACGACGTCGACACGCAACTGTCGGCCGTGCGCCGCCTGAACGCGCTGCGCCGGCCGGACGCCGCCGCGCAGGTGACCGACCGGCTGCAGGCCGCGTATCCGGCGCGCGCCGACGTGACGGTCGCGGCCGGTCGCGTGGCCGAGGCGCAGGGCCGCTACGACGACGCGGCGTCGCTGTACCGGCTGTCGCAGTCGCAGGAACGCGCGACGGGGGTGGGCCCGGGCCGCGACGGGCTGACACCCGCGCAGGCCGCGTTCGCGGAGCTGGCGCAACGGCGCAATCCCGAGATCGAGACCGGCTGGATACCTGCATACAAATCGGGCGACGAAGGCATCTCGTCGTATCGCGCGCAGCAGGTGCCGGTGTACATGCAGATGCCGGTCCGCTACGACGGGCACGTGTTCGCGCAGATCGACACCGTGCACCTCGACCCGGGCACGCTCGATACGAGCGACCCGAACGCGTATTCGCTGAAGACGTTCGGCACGTACGCGGGGCTCAGGGCGCCGAACGGGCTGTCGCCGCCGTTCCAGCCGAATCCTCAGGCTGCCGCGCTGCTCGCGAATCCGTCGGGCTCGCTGCACCAGTCGACCACGGGCGTCGCGCTCGGCGCCGGCTATCTGTCCGATGCATGGCGCTTCGATCTCGGCACGTCGCCGCTCGGCTTCCCCGTGCACTACCTCGTCGGCGGCGTGCGCTACCGCTTCGACGCGGGCCCCGCGAGCTTCTCCGTGAATGCGTCGCGCCGGCCGGAAACGAGCAGCGTGCTGTCGTACGCGGGGATGCGCGACCCGTGGACGGGCGCGGTGTGGGGCGGCGTGCGCCGCGACGGCGTGAACCTGCGCGCGTCGGTCGACGTCGGCCGCACGAACCTGTTCGCGGAACTCGGCGCGGGCGTGCTGTCCGGCCGCAACGTCGAACGCAATGCGGAAGTCACGCTGCGCACCGGCTTCTCGGTGCCCGTGTACGAGCGCGCGACGATGAAGGTCAGCACCGGGCTCGTCGGCAACGCGTGGCACTACGCGCAGAACCTGCGCTACTACACGTACGGGCAGGGCGGCTACTACAGCCCGCAGCGCTATCTGTCGCTCGGCGTGCCGATCGAATGGGCGGGGCGGCACGATGCGCTGTCGTGGGACCTGACCGTCACGGGCGGGATCTCGAACAGCTACGAGAAGGATTCGCTGTATTACCCGACGCTCTCCGGCCAGCGCGCCGCACAGGTGGCGGCCGGGTTCGTGTACGCGGGCAGTTCGACGCGCGGCGTGTCGTTCTCGTACGGCGTGAACGGTATCGCGGAGTATCGTGTGAATCCGCACCTGAGCGTCGGCGCGCAGTTGCATATCGACCGGTCGCACGACTATGCGCCGAGCTCGGCGCTCGTGTACCTGCGCTATGCGTTCGATGCGCGGGCGCCGCGCAGCTGGCTCGTGACGCCGACGCCCGTGCGGCTTTATTCGGATTACTAGGGGAACGCGTGAATACGGAATTCGATGCCACCCGCCACGCGCCCGTCGCCACCGGCCTGGTTGACCGCCTGCGCGCGCGGCTGCGCGTGGGGCCGGCGGGCGGCCGCGCCGGCGCCTTGGGCCGGCTTGCGATCGACGGCCTGCCCGATGCCTGGACGCAACTGGAAGCCGGCGGCCTTTACGCGATCTACGCGGCCGGCGGCACGCCGGGCTGCGACGCGCTCGTGTGGGAAAGCGCGCGCCAGGCGCGTACGCGCGACGTCACGATCGTGCTCGCACGCGAGCCGGCGCGCGTCGCCGCGCAGATGGCATCGCTCGGCTTCGCGGGCGGCGCACAGCCGGCCGGCTGGCCGCGCAACCTGAACGTGCTGGCGATGCCGCCGGCGGCCGAACCGGCCGACGACGGCGCCGATGCGGCCGGCGGTGGGTCGCGCCGCGCGGCGCCGGGCCCGTTCGCGCGGCTGACCGGCGGCTTGCGCGCGATGAAGCGCTACGGGCTGCATGCCCGTTCGCTGTATTTCGTCGAAGGCGCCCAGCGCTGGTTCAGTTGGGACGATCCGGCCGCGCTCGCGGATGAAGCGTACGCACTGGCCGACTGGTGCCGCACGCGCCGGATCGCGCTCGTGCTGCTGCTCGACCCCGAAGCAACCCGGTCGGCCGGCGACGCGCGCGCCGACGATGCGCCGCTCGTGCGCGAGGCGGATCGCACGCCGCGCAGCGGCTTCCACGGAATCTGCTCGGGCGTCGCGCAGTTGCAGCGCACGCACGGCGAGCTGCTGTGGGTGGTCGATTTCTGGCGTGCGGGCGACACGCTCGCAGCCGGCGAGGTGCGGCCGCTGCGCTTTGCGCCGGGCGGCCGGCTGTCGGCGAGCGTCGATGGCGGCGCGACCGAACCGGCGCGCCGGATGAAGCTCGCGAGCGACGAGGATCGCGTGGTGGTCAGCCGCGCGGTGCTCGATGGCGCGAGCCGCGTGCCGGACGGCTGGGAGATCGTTGACGACAACGCGGCCGTCGTCGCCGCGTGCGCGACCGCGCAGGCCGCGACCGCGGTGCTCGTGTTCCGTTCGCATGCGCAGCTCGAAGCGCTGTGCGCGGACGTGCACACGCTGCGCCGGCAATGCGGCGGCGCGCTGAAGATCGCGGTCGTCGAGCGCGGCGAGGTGCTGCGCCAGCAGTTCGAGATGCTCGTGCTGAGCGTCGGCGCGAACCGGGTCGTCGCGCGCGACCTGCCCGTCTCGCGGATGCAGGCGGCCGTGCACGCGCTGCACGGCCAGCTCTACGCGCGACCCGTCGCGGCCGACTACCGCGCGGCGCTCGCGGCCGCGCTCGGCGATTCGGTGCTCGGCTATCTGCCGGTCGGCGCGTTCTGCCAGCGGATTCGCGCGGTGCTCGACCGCGGCGCGGTGCTCGCGCTGCCGCACACGCTCGCGAAGCTCACGCTGCTGCCGGGCGTGTCGCACGTCGACGCGTTGCGGCATTGCCGGCCGCGTCGCGCGGGCGACGTCGTGACGGCCGATGCCGCGCACCTGTTCGTCTTCCTGTTCGCCTGCGGGCCAGTGGACGCCGACGACGCGCTCGCGCGGATCTTCGACGTGCCGGTCGATACGCTGTCCGACCGCGTCGTGTGCCTCGGGCAGGGCAGCATCGACACCGAGCTCGATGCGTTGAAGGCCGAGAACCGGCGCGCGCCGATTGCCGATTACAGCGACCTGTTCGCCGCGACGCAGCCGGCGCGCGCGCCGGCCGCGCGTGCCGAGCCCGGTGCGCCGTTGCCCGACGCGAGCGAGGTGAGCGACGCGATCGAGGCGATCGATACCGTCGTGGCGCTCGATGCGATCGGCGTGCCGCAGGCGTCCGCGCCCGCCGCCGACGATGCCGTCGACGCCTCGGCGCCGGACCCCGTCGTTCCCGTCGCGCGTGCGCGCGGCGCCGTCCGCAGCGCGATGCCGCTGCGCAAGCAGGAGGACGCATGATCGCCGAACTCGTCATCGGTTTCATCGTCGGCATCGCGATCGCGGTGCCGGTGTGGATCGTCGCGCAGCACCTCGGCATCGGCCGCGGCTTCCACGCGCCGCGCGGCATCGACCGGCGCGACGCGGTGCCGTGCGAACTCGTGCCGGTCGCGCTGCGCGGCCGCCTGCTGCCGGGCGCCGGCGGCGACGAAGGTGACCACGCCGACGAACCCCACCCACGCGACAGCAAGGCGGCACGATGAAGACGATCGCCCTCACGTCGACGACGGGCGGCGCGGGCCGCACGACGCTCGCTGCCGCGCTCGCGGTGCTGCTCGCGCGCCGCGGCCGGCCGGTCGTCGCCGTCGAATTCGATGCACAGAACCTGATGGGTGCGACGCTCGGCCTCGATACGCTGGCCGAACACGGTCTCGCGCACGGCCTGCTGGGCGGCGCCGAACCGTGGCACGCGCACACGTGGCGCAACGCCGACGGCGTGCTGTTCGTGCCGTATGGGCAAGTCGATGCGGCCGGCGCCGCCGCGTGCGATGCGCGGCTCGTGGCCGATCCGGCCTGGCTGTCGCGCGCGCTCGACGAGATCGCGCTGCCGGCCGACGGCGTCGTGCTGGTCGACACCGCGCGCTATCCGTCGCCGCAGGCCGAGCAGGCGATTCGCCGGGCGGACCTGACGCTCGTCGTCGTGCCGCCGGAGCCGGTCGCCTGCGCGACGACGGCCGCGCGGCTCGGCGCGCTGCGGGCCGGCCGCGGCGAACTGCAGATCGTCGTGAACCGGCTGAACCCGGCGCGCGACATGCAGCGGGACGCGCTGGCGATGCTGCGCGCGGTCGCGGGGCCGGCGTCGATGCTCGAGCAGCGCATCCACGTCGACGCGGCGATGCCCGAAGCGCTCGCGCGCGGCAGCTGGATCTTCGACGACGCGCCGTATTCGCAGGCGTCGCACGACCTGAACGGCGTCGCGAACTGGGTCGATACGTGGCTGACGGCGGCCGTCGCCGGCCGCGCGGGAGCCGTGCGATGAAGGCCGCGCTCGCGTCGCGACTGCGCGCGTTCGGCCGTCGAGCGGCCGACTGGTGTGCGCGCGGCATCGGGCTGCCGGCGCAACGCACGCGGGTGGACTGGCTCGTGCGGCTGTTCTTCCACGCGCCGCCGCCGGGCCGGCCCGATCACGTGCGCCGCTGGGTGCGCATCGCGTTCCTGCGGCTCGCGCACGACTGGGGCGTGCTGCAGCCGCTCAGCGTGCGCGAATGGCTGTGGCGCGCGATCGTGCGTGCGCCGCGCGCGGCCGACGGTCGGCCCGCGCGCGATCCGCTCGCGTGGTTCGACACGTTCGTCGTGCCCGTCTACGTGGCCGGGCGTGCGGTCGGCCGGCGCCTCAACGCGATGCTCGAGCGTCTGCCGTGGACGCGCTGGGGCGGCTGGCTCGATGCGCGCGCGAACGGCGTCGGCCGGCGCCGCTGGCTCGCGCCGCTGCTGCTCGTGGCCGGCGCGGTGCTGTGGGCCGCGGCCGGGATGTCGCCGCTGATGCCCGGCGCGCAGTTCGCGTTCTTCGCGATCGTCGCGGTGCTCGCGCTCGCGCTGCGCCGCCTGCCGGGTCATCTGCCGACGCTCGCGCTCGCGTCGCTCGCGCTGCTGGCCACGCTGCGCTACGTGTGGTGGCGCACGACGCAGACGCTCGACTTCCGCGGCCCGGTGGAGGCCATCGCCGGCTACCTGCTGTATGGCGCCGAAGCCTATACGTGGATGATCCTGCTGCTCGGTTTCGTGCAGACCGCGTGGCCGCTCGACCGGCCGATCGTGCCGCTGCCCGACGATCCGGACACCTGGCCGACCGTCGACGTCTATATCCCGACCTACAACGAGCCGCTGTCGGTCGTGAAGCCGACGGTGTTCGCCGCGCAGAGCATCGACTGGCCGAGCGCGAAGCTGCGCGTGTACCTGCTCGACGACGGCCGGCGCCCCGAGTTCGCGGCATTCGCGGCCGAGGCCGGCATCGACTACCTGACGCGCGACGACAATCGCCACGCGAAGGCCGGCAACATCAACCGCGCGTTGCCGAAGACGCACGGCGAGTACATCGCGATCTTCGACTGCGATCACGTGCCGACGCGCTCGTTCCTGCAGACGACGATGGGCGTGTTCCTGCGCGACCCGAAGTGCGCGCTGGTGCAGACGCCGCACCATTTCTTCTCGCCCGATCCGTTCGAGCGCAACCTCGGCACGTTCCGCGAGATCCCGAACGAGGGCAACCTGTTCTACGGCCTCGTGCAGTCGGGCAACGACCTGTGGAACGCGACGTTCTTCTGCGGCTCGTGCGCGGTGCTCAAGCGCAGCGCGCTGGAGGAGGTCGGCGGCGTCGCGGTCGAGACCGTGACCGAGGATGCGCACACGGCGCTCAAGCTGCATCGGCGCGGCTATACGTCGGCGTACCTGCCGACCGTGCAGGCGGCCGGCCTCGCGACCGAAAGCCTCGCCGGCCACGTGAAGCAGCGCACGCGCTGGGCGCGCGGGATGGCGCAGATCTTCCGCATCGACAACCCGTTCCTCGGTCGCGGGCTCGGCTTCATCCAGCGGATCTGCTACGGCAACGCGATGCTGCACTTCTTCTACGGGATTCCGCGGCTGGTGTTCCTGACGATCCCGCTCGCGTACCTGTTCTTCCACCTGTACTTCATCAACGCGTCGTCGCTCGCGCTCGCGAGCTACGTGATCCCGTACCTCGTGCTCGCCAACGTCGCGAACTCGCGGATGCAGGGGCGCTACCGTCATTCGTTCTGGGCCGAGGTCTACGAATCGGTGCTCGCGTGGTACATCGCATTGCCGACCACCGTCGCGTTCTTCAGCCCGAAGCACGGCAAGTTCAACGTGACCGACAAGGGCGGCAAGATCGACGAAGGCTACGTCGACTGGTCGACGTCGAAGCCGTATCTCGTGCTGTTCGCGCTGAACGTGCTCGCGATCGTCGCCGGCCTGTGGCGGCTCGTGGCCGATCAGGGCGACGAGGCGTCGACGATCCTGATCACGCTCGGCTGGACCGTGTACAACCTCGCGATGCTCGGCGCGGCGCTGGCCGTCGCGCGCGAGACCAAGCAGGTGCGCGTCACGCACCGGATCGCGATGCGCGTGCCGGCGATGCTGCTGCTCGCCGACGGCTCGACCGCCGCATGCTTCACGAGCGACTACTCGACCGGCGGCCTCGGTCTTGAAGCCGTGCCGGGGCTGCCGCTCGCGGTCGGCGACACGCTGACGGTGTGCGTGACGCGCGGCGACCGCGCGTTCCCGTTCCCGGTGCGCGTGACGCGCGCGACGCCGACCCATGTCGGCGTGAGCTTCGAGGCACTGACGCTCGAGCAGGAACGCCAGCTCGTGCAATGCACGTTCGGCCGCGCGGATGCATGGCTCGACTGGCACGAAGGCGCGCGGCCCGACACGCCGCTCGGCGGGCTCAAGGAAGTGTTGCGGATCGGACTCGACGGTTACGTACGAATGTGGAAGGGTGCGGCGCGCGGCTTGCAGGCCATGCTCGCGCCGAAACTCGATCGCGCGCGCGACTGACGCGGCGCGCATCATGGAGTGGGTTAGATGACGTTCTGGAATCTGTATTTCATCCTGAAGTTCGCGCTGTTCGCGACCGGGCACCTGCAGCCGTTCTGGCTCGCGAACCTCGCGTTCGCGGTGGCGCTGGTGGCGAGCGCGCCGATCCGGTCGCGCGCATGGCGCATCGTCCGGCAGGTCGTGGCGATCGCGATCGCGGTGCCGCTGCTCGCGCGCGAGCTGCATGCGCCGCCGCTCGCCCGTCTCGCGGAAGCCGCGCGCGAAGTCAGCACGTTCCGCCTCGACTACTGGATGGAGCTGCTGCCGCGCCTGTTGCCGCCCGTGCTGGCGCTGACGATCGTCGGCGTGCTGATCGTCTATTTCATCGTCAATCGCTGGCTGCGCGTGGCGACGTTCGTGGTGGCCGTGCTGATCGTCATGCCGCTGTGGCAGGCCGGCAGCGGGCTGATGGCGCGCGTCGCCGCGCCGGCGCAGCCGCAGGCGAACGCGGCGGGCGCCACGCGCGTCGACCAGCCCGAGGATCACAACGCGGCGCTCGCGACGTTCCGCGCGCAGGAGTCGCAGCGGCAGGTCGCGTTCGGCCATCTCGGCAGCGATCCGGCCGCGCAGTTCGACGTGATCGTGCTGCACATCTGCTCGCTGTCGTGGGACGACCTCGATGCGGCGAAGGTGCGCAACCATCCGATGCTGAGCCACTTCGACTACCTGTTCACGAACTTCAGCACGGCCGCGAGCTACAGCGGCCCGGCGGCGATCCGCATGCTGCGCGCGAGCTGCGGGCAGGAAGCGCATGCGGACCTGTACAAGAGTGCGCCGCAGCAGTGCCACCTGTTCTCGCAACTGGCGGGCGCCGGCTACACAGTGCAGTCGCTGCTGAACCACGACGGCCATTTCGACAACTTCCTGCAGGTGATCCACGACAACATCGGCGTGGCCGATGCGCCGATGATCTCGAACGCGGCCGCGCCCGTCGCGATGCATGCGTTCGACGGCTCGGCGATCAAGGACGACTACGCGACGCTCGCGAACTGGTACGCACAGCGCGCGGCGGTGCCGGGGCCGGTCGCGCTGTACTACAACACGATCAGCCTGCACGACGGCAACCGCGTCGTCGGCAGCGCGCTGACGAGCATCGACTCGTATCCGCAGCGCGCGACGAAAATGATGACCGACTTCGACCGTCTCGCCGACCTGATCGCGCAATCGGGCCGCCGCGCGGTGATCGTGTTCGTGCCCGAGCACGGCGCCGCGTTGCGCGGCGACAAGAACCAGGTCGCGGGGCTGCGCGAGATTCCGACGCCGCGCATCGTGCACGGGCCGGTCGGCGTG